>Ga0302322_100001389_pt1 | contig 19781 bp, 8 predicted proteins | sample Fen_T0_2_FD_203757 | JGI IMG/M metagenome (GOLD analysis project Ga0302322, IMG submission 203757) | Peat permafrost microbial communities from Stordalen Mire near Abisko, Sweden - Fen_T0_2 | ecosystem: Environmental > Terrestrial > Soil > Wetlands > Permafrost | place: Sweden: Abisko...
CGGCGACCGCTTAATCGTGAAGCCGGGAACGACTCCCGCAGGGGTGGTGGCTCAATTCTACTCGAGCCAAACCACCGAGGTTCGGGTCGGTACGGACATCGCGTCCTTTCCGGTCGCCCTGACCGTTCCGGCGGGAACGATTCACGTCTACGCGCGCACGACCGTGACTGGCTCGTTGGCCGCAAAGACTGTGACGTTCGAGCCTGATGTCATCGTCTCACGCGTGCCGGTCGATCCTGTCGTCGGAGCAGGCACGAGCACCCTCGAACTCCTCGCTTATCCGACCGCTGTCCAATACTCGGTCGCGTACAAAGATGGCTACTTCGGCAGCACCGGTCCTCTGGCGTTTGCTCAGATGCCCTGGAAAGCGTTGCTCGCCAGCGCCGTGGTGCAATTTGAGTTGGGGCTGCCCGCTTCCGTTTCTGCCGACCTGTTGGCGATGGCGGACCAGGCCGTCGTGGGAAACGTCAAAAGCGCGACGCTCAACGCGCCTTCGACGGCGCCGACCTCGACTCCACCCTCAAGCCAGGCAGGATCGGTGGACGCCGCGGTGGCATCCTTGCGGGGAAATCGCGCCTTGGGCTCTCCTTTGTTCTCTTATTTGGACGCGGCACCAGGCGAAGCAAACGCAACGACGATGGGCGCCGCCGGAACCATCACGACGCCCGGTACCTACCTGACCAACGCGGACATCGACGCCCTTATCGCGAACCCATCCACGCATGGTGGACTGGCGATGTACAAGTCCGGCGCTGGCACGGGCGTCACCCGAGGAATACTTTCGGGGTTGACACCGGTCCTCCAACGCGACGACGAAACCGGCACCCTCTATTTCATCAATCAGCTGGTAATTGTCCCTGATCCGAATGCCTCACCCCCGCCTGCAGATGGAAAGGTGTCCGGATTCGGAGACTCCGGCGCGATTTGGCTTCAAGTCGGTACGAACAAGATTCTCGGCCTCGGACACAGTGTCGCCTCGGGCGGCGCGGTTGTGACCCGCATCCAGGACGTCATCAACGCACTTCAGATCCAATTCGCCTAGGGGAGAACCATGACCGCCACACGTGCAAAGAAGAAGACCACGAAGGCGACCACTAAGACCATGGCTGAGGTGGCATTCGCAGAGGGACAGCGTCGCAAGGATGACGCCAACATCATCGCCGTCGGGTACGGTGCCAAGCTGCGCGCAGGGACGCTGCACAGCGGATCTGCGGTGGTTTTCTATGTCCGCGAGAAGCTGGCCTCGCCGGCAGAAATCACTGCCCGAGGCAGCGAGCCGATCCCCGACATTTTGGAAGGATTTGCCACCGACGTAGTCCGGCTTGGCGAGGTGTCCGTCGGGGTGGCTGATCGGACTTTGCCCGCAGGCACTCGCGGAACGCGTATCGATGCTCCGCTCATCGGAGGTTCCGCAACGACCGGGCTCGGGGCAGCAGCCGGAGGGCCCGGCGGCTACGGGACGCTGGGTGGGCTGTGTTTCGACAACACGACCGGCAACCCGACGAATGCTCCGCTTGTGCTCTCTAACGCGCACGTATGGGGAACTGGAGTGGGAACCGAGGTGGCGCAACCGGTTTTGCCGACGGCTTTTTTCGGCGCGAAGGTGAGTCCTGCTGTCACCGGGGGATCGCCGCTGCTCGTGCAGACACGCATTCCTCCCGCCCTCGGCGCACCCGTCGTGTTCGCGAACGCGGTTGCCCAAACCTATCTCATCGCCGGGGGGGATGGCGATCCGCTGTCGCTCGGCCAGTCGGCAACGGCCGTGCCGGGATCGACACGAACCGACGTCGAACAGGTCTCGCTCACGGCACCTGTGACAGGGCTTGCGCCCGCTGGGAAGCGACTATTGCCCACGGTAGCATGGAGCTATCGGCGATTGTCGACCACCGCCGTCCTGCAAGCATCGTCCAGCGCTGCGCAGACGCAGAGCAAGCTGCTCACCGCCCGACGTCTTTTTACCAGTGCCGCGAGCTATTCGACCGGACAAGTGGTGAATCTCTACGCCGAAATCGTACCGGTCACGGGCGGTGGGCCCGCATCCCCGTCCGCGCATTATGCGCTGGTGCTGCTTTATCCCCTGCCCGCTGGGGATCGGATAGTAAGCCGTGTGCTCAAGTCCGCGGCGAAACAGACTCCGCCGAGTGTAACAGCACAATTCACCGGTTTCCCGTCACCTGCCAAGGCCAACGCGGCCGCGATGTTACCGGTCACCTTGTCTTGTGGGATCGGCATCGACGGCGATCTTCCTGGCACCTTCAAAGCGGTCTCCGGGCTGCCGACCGGGACGCTCGCATTGCAGTTACCGTCGTCCGCCGGTACGGGTCCCGTACGCGTGTTCGTGCCGCCCAGTACCACCGTGGTTCTCGACATCGATCCGAATGGGCTGTCCACCCTGCAAGCCCAGGGGAAGAACAGCGCGGGCGACGACGTGGGCACCGTGGTGACCACGAACGGGACCGGTACTCGCAAGCTGGTGACCGTCTCAGGCTCCGAAATCGTCGAGGTCAGCCTAACCGGTGCGGGCGCGATGCTGCTCTGTGGGGTGACCAGCACGCGCAAGCCCAACATCGAATCGGCGCCGCTGCAGTATGCGGGCGCCGTCAACGTATCCGACCTCGGCAAGGGTCACTGGGGCGCGAGCCTATTCGTGCAAGCCCTGGACAGTGGCCTTACCGAGTCAGCCAATGTGGTCGAGACCGCCATCGGCGTTCAGTCGCTGATCGCGGACTGCCAATTCGACATCGTCTAGGAAAGGCGAAACACCCTTGGCCCTCTATCGACCCGACAAGGATGGCGCCCCTCTTGCGATACTGACCCTCGGCGTTCTGGGGGATGATCGCACGCTGCCCAGCCTGCAGCCCAGACTGCCCGATGGTGTCCATCTGCGTTGGGCATTCGCGAACGGTCTCCCCGACGATACCAATGCGATGAGCAGGCCGGGATTTCCCTGGTACGGCTTCTATCTGCTGCGACGACTGACTCCGGCAAGCAGTACCAATATGGTCTGTGTGGCCGCGCAATTCGACCAACAGGGCCTCGTTCCGGGCACGCTTCCCTCCACGGATCTGGTGCTGCCGCTCGGCACCTTTCACAGCGACCAGAATCTCAACCTGACCGACGACTTTCCCGAGACGGGCACCGTCGAAATCGACCTGGACGGGCGCAGCTTCGTCGAGTTTCAAATGGATCCTGCCGCGCCCCAAGGCCAGGTGCGTGTCACCATCGGGTTCGTCGCCGACTTTCCACCGATCGACCCCGGCCCTGGTCCCGGCCCCGGCCCCGGCCCCGGCCCTGGCCCTGGTCCCGGCCCCGGCCCCGGCCCCGGCCCTGGTCCTGGTCCTGGTCCCGGCCCTGGTCCTGGTCCCGGCCCTGGTCCTGGCACGCCTTGGCCCGGACCAGGCGCACCTGGTCCGGGCGGTGTGCTTGGAATGGACGGCGGTGTGCCCAATTGTCCGTGCCTCTGTGATCAGGGCGCGACGGTGCCTTCTCTCGACCACGTGATCGCGCTCGGCAACGGGACCTTTCGAGCCACGTTCAGCTACACAAATGCCAGGCCAAACCCCGTGTCGATCCCGATCGGCGCCAACAACCGTTTCTATCCGGAGACCATCGACCGCGGCCAACCTTCGTTATTCTCCCCCGGATTCCACCGTCGCGCCTTCACGGTCGATTTCGACGGTCGTCCGGTCACCTGGATGCTCAACGGATTTGCGGTAACCGCGTCTGCGGCGAACACGACCCGTCCGAGCACCGGCACGGGAACGGGGACTGGCACGGGAACGGGGACTGGCACGGGAACCGGGACTGGCACTGGCACTGGAACGGGGACCGGCACGGGAACGGGGACTGGTACCGGGACTGGCACGGGAACCGGCACCGGAACAGCAACCTATGCCGACGACGGAATCGTCGTGACGGCTCTTTGCGCTGGTGCGGTCGTCGTCACCAAGGTCGTTTCGGGTCAGGCTGGGAGCATCGTCCCTGTGACCCTCGACTTCGAGGCCATTGATACCATTCGAATCACCAGTGGGCCTGCACGTCTAGTGAACCTGTGCACCAGTCTTGCGAGCAACGGCACAGGAGAGGGTTGGGACGCCGCTCCGGATTTCCCGCAGCCCATGCTGCTGCCAGTACGGCACGACAACTATCCCCTACAGACCGGCACGCCCGACCTCGACGACTCGAAGAACCGGGCTCTGCCACGCATTCGCTACGGTTTTCCTTCGGCGCAAGATCCGTCGAAAGTCGACACAAGCCCATGGACGCAGGGGACGAACTTCACCGATCTGTTCAATGCGTTGGTGAAGATCGTCCAGGTCGGCCCGCCAGGGATCACGGATTTCGTCGAGGACATTCCGGGCGATCCGGACCCCGACGATCCCGATGCAACCCCTCCTCAGCTCAGCAGTCAGTCGACCTTGGATCTCTTGCTGGCGGCCACGGCGAATCCTGCCGTGGCCCAGATGCTGGGTCTTTACTGGATTGATGAGGAAACCGAGCAAGGGCAGAGCTACGACTACATGTTGGTTGCCGACTATTCCAACGCGGCCAATGGCAGCGTGGCGACTGTGCTTTCTCTGGTCGGTGCTGAGAACTTCGATAACATCGAGGCGTACCTCAAATCCGGCGTCATCAGCGGCGCATCAGCACCCCTTTCTCCGCCTGCGAATCCTTCGGTCTATGCCCTGCCGGTAGGGGCGGTTCCCTCCGACGTTCCTGGCGACGCCGCCGGGCTGGCCGGCCTCTTGTGGGATGTTCCCACGCCGAAGGACAGCGACAGAATCGAGCCATCGGGTAGCATCTTGTTTCACCTCTGGCGCAAGGATATCGGCTTGCTGGCGCCAACCGTGCCCGCTGATCCCAGTACGCACAAGCTCATCACGCAGGTGCCGGTCGCTCCTGGCCTGCCGCGCACCGACGACGACCCTACGACGCTCGATGGCTGGCCCACCTTTGCCTTGTTTGCGGTTGACGGGCCGTTGGTCGAGGGCTGGTATGGCTACCGTGTGAGCGGCATCGACATTTTCGGGCGCTACAGCGCGCTTTCCGGTCCGGCGCTATGGCTCACCGATCAGAAGATCTATCCGGCCGTCCATCTGATCGATGAGATGCCGCCCCCGGCGCCCATCCGTGTGCGCGCGTGGATCATCGACGCGAACGATCCGTTCATGGTCGGGGACGCGACGACCGCAGATTGGATCAGCAAACACCCCAACACTATCGGTCTGCGAGTGGCGTGGTACTGGGACGCCAGGGAACGACGTCAGGCACCCGACACCAAGGAGTTCCGCGTCTACATCCAGCCTGGGTTGACGATGAACGAACCTACTGCGCCGGCCAATTGGCAGCAGCGCATCGCGGTGGTCGGCATCGACGAGAAGGTCTTCACGGAGGTCTTCCTACCGGTCGCCGGCATCGGCGGAGGTGATCTCGCGGGGCAGAATGCGACCGTGTCCGGCTCGGTCGTCACTCTGACTGACCTGACGGATGTGGCCGACCCCTCCGATCCCAGCAAGACAGTGAGCCCGCTCGAAGGGCTCTCGCTCGAGCCTCTGGTGGTCGAGCTTCCGTCTGCAAAGGGCGGCAGCACCCGATTCTCCGTGGTGGAGATGGATGCAACGGCTCACACCCTAACCGTGGATCCGGCGCCTCAACTTTCGGGATCGTCCGCGTGGACGCTGAGCATGGAAGCGCGAGCCTACGACATCATCTTGCCGGGTGCCCCGCTCGCCAACACGCCGGTCATTGCGCTGCCAGTTTCGGCCAGTCTCACCACCCCGGTGTCGTATGGATTGGTCGGCGTCAGCGCTGCCGACAACAAGACGAACGACACCGCCCGAAAGGACATCATCACCGGCGGTCCGCTTTCGAACCGCTCCGGCAACGAGGGTCCAGTCGGCGGCCCTGCGGCCGTGTACCAAGTCTACCGTGTACAGCCCGATCCGCCGGAGGCGCCGTTCAAGGAAGACAAGCTCTGGGCCACCCGGGCCGACTTTCAAAGCCATTCCTTCTTCACACTGCACATCCCAACGTCAAGCAGTTACTCGACGAATGTATTTCGTGCATTGGACGAAACCCTGTTCATGGTGGATGCGAAAAACACGGCGGCTGCTCGAAAACAACAAGCAGAGGCGATTGGTGCGAAGGATCTGGGGTGGCTCAAGGCGGATGGCTCCAACGACACGACCAGATGGCAGAACGCAGTCAACCAGATCAATAAGTCCTCTGGCATCGCAGACTATTCTGCCCTCACCGACGATGCGCTTCGTCTGCTGGCCAGCCTCGACCTCAACGTCGCGGCGTTCAGCCGGATCACCAATCCCGCGCTTCCCCCCGACGCATCGGATGAGCGCGGGCCGAGCGATCTCCCCGGCTATGCCCCAAAACCTAGCACGGCTGCCCACACCGACACCCTCGACGGTCGGGCTACGAACCGCTACTTCTACCGGACAAGTCGTGTCGATCCGGCCCAGAATGCGAGCAAGACCCTGAGCCTGTCGACGCCACCGGTATACTTGCCGCCCGCTGACCCTCCGAGCGCCCCGGTCTTGGTAGACGCCGGATCGGATGACCACAAGGTACGCCTGTCGTGGCGGTCGAGCCTGGACCCCACCGTCACCGAGTACCGCATCTACCGTTCCGCGAGCGAGTGCCAGGTTCGTCTGATCCGCGACAACGACCGCGTGTTCGTGCTTCCCGAGCCCCTGACCCCGGACAAGCGCGCGCCCGTGGTGGGAAAGAACGACCTTGCCAGCGACACAGGCAAGCCCTTCTACTACGTGGTCACATCGGCCGCGGTTTCTACCACCGCCCCGAGTACTACCAGGGAGTCAGGCCCCTCGCGCGTGGCCGCGCTCACCGCGTTCGACGATACCCACCCCGCGCCACCCACGTGGAAGACTCCCCAGCCTCAGGGTTCGGCGCTGCTTCTCAGCTGGACAACTTCGGATGCCACACTGAAGAAGATTCTGGTGCAGAGGCAGCAGTCGCCGGCGGCTAGCTGGGAGGCGGTGAGTTCGTGGCTCGATGCCGTAAACAGCAGCTTCCTCGACCAGACTCGGGCTTCAGGGACGCAGTATCAGTACCGGTTGCTTGTCATGGACGACAAAGGACGACTCAACAAGGACTTCGCGCTGGTCACGGGATGAGGGAATCGCATGTGCGTACTGGAACATTGCTCTCGAGATTCAACCCAAAACGGGGAAAGCAATGTCGTCTATCGCAAGCAGACTTGAAGGAGAATCTCGATGGCCGCAGAGCAGCTTAGATGTCTATTCATGGAGTTCCTCGGCAACTTCGACACGCTTGCGGGAATAAAACGCTGGAAGGAGGTGGGTTTCCGTGACGTCACACCCCGGCCTCCAGGCGTCACCCAAGAGATTGTGAAGTTCAACACTCCGGCGGTTGCGCTCAAATGGCCGCAGTTCCAGCAGGCCGTAGCCAATCTGCCCGCAAAGGAAGAGCCAGACTGGTGCTGGATCTCCGGCCACCACGGTCGGCAGAAGTCATCAGACTGGGACGGCAATGAGAGCTCCTGGCCCAATCACATCGCAACTGAAAAAAAGGTGGGTTTCTTCAACAAGGCCTACCACGATTTCGCGTGGCCCAACGGCAACCCGCTCAGGCCTCAACAGATCTTCATGACCACGACACGGCAACCAACGGATCCCCAAGCTCTGGCGCCGACCGACAATCCTCTCTTCACAAAGGTGCGCGATCAGTGCAAGGGAGTTGTGCTGATTGGTTGCTACTCGCTCGGGGTCTACAACTCCGAGCGCGAAACATATAAGACGATGTTTCCCAATGCGTTGCTGATCGGTCTAAGCTTCAGAACCGATGGGCTCAGAAACCAGGTGGCCCCGCTACTCGACAACACCAAGATCTTCGACCAGGATTTCTACCGCAGCCCAAAGACCGACCTCCAAAGCCTCGCCAAGTATTGCTACTATTTGAACCTCCACTTGCATACACCGGCGACGATCAACCTTCAATACGGCGATCGTACTGCAGGCTACGATAGCTCCTCCCATACGGCGACGGCGGCTGACGAGAGTGGCAACACGGCCGTCTTCCCCACCAAGTCGAAGTAGCAGCCTATGCCACGACACCTTCTGAGCACGAGTCTTCTCGTCCTCGGCTTGATCCAGATGACCTCTGGGGTCGATGCAACTGATGGTAGACGAGAGCGTCCCAGCCCTTCTCCAGGCTCCGAAGTCGCACCTGGCGGGCCAACTGCGGAGCTCATCGCGCTCTTGTCGACCCCTCGCCAACCCTTCTACTGGGACTACCACGACATCACCGCGTTCTGGAAGGAGATCGAGCGGCTCATTGAGGAGGGCGCAGATGTGGCTTCTGGGTTCAGGCACGGCGTCAATGTCTGGAAGTTCGCCTTTCTTCGCAATTCGCGCTGTGACCAGGTCGGAATCCCTCCCGATGGACCGCCTGGTCATAGAGAACGAAGCGCCTGGTACGGCTGGAAGCATCATGTCGCTCTCGAGCGCGACTGTGTCCTGCGTTTTCGGCAGTTGCAGCAGGACCACATCGCGTTTCTGATCCATCACGGAGTCGACGTAGGAACCGGTGCACGCTTGTCGACAGAAGGCAACCCAATTAACACCATCTTGCGCTCGGCGATACGAGAGAGGTACTGCAACATAGTTGAGCTTCTGTTGAAATCTGGCGCCGATCCAAATGAGCGCTACGACAATGGCGGGTCGCCTCTTCATGACGTGGTTGCCGTTGGAGAGAGGTGTCTTCTTTGCGCTCTGCTCAGAGGCGGCGCGAGGGCGGACGTCCACGACGACGATGGCGAAACTCCGCTCCATCTGGCGGCGAGAGTCGGAACGGTAGACGTAGTCAGGGCCTTGCTCGATTATGGGGCTCCCGTGGCCGCAGTGGACAACCAGGGAAGGACTGCGGTGCAGCTAATATCACGCGCACATCAACGGCAGGTGCGTCGTGTGCTTCTACAAGCGCAACGGTCCCAGGTAGACGTGGCAAGCCGGATGACTTGTGCCGGGGAGAAGAGCCGGCGTCAATGAGAGGGAAATATGGCTGATGCAGATTTCACCGGATTCAGCACGCTTGGGGAGTTTCTGAACACCAATGGGTGGACTTGGCCCGGGGAATGGTTTGGCGAAGCGGATCTGCTGAGCCAGGTGTATGTGCTGAATTCGGCCGATCGGGCCAAGGGGCAGCAGCAGAAGACCAAGATGTGGCTGATGTACGAAGGAGAGCAGAGGCTCTCGCTCCCGGGCCTAGAGATGCTCGCCTTGGTTCTGCTTGGAGAGGATGCCGCGCCCGTCAGAAAGCTAGAGTACTGGGACCCGAACAGCACAGATCCATTCGATAGGTGGCTGGATCCGGATCTCGATGCCGCCCCTGAGTCAGAAGACCTGATGTTCATTTATGCCGAGTATGTCAGAGGGCAGACGGACGAACTGCAGCTCCCTGGCTTGACGCTCGCAGCTAGGATTGACAATTCCATATTGAGGTCGGTGTCCGCTGAGGATTCATATGTTGATGTCCTGTTGAATGGTACGGTCAGGATTGGCAAGGACTACGATTTGCGTCTTGATAGCGATTTCAACGCATCGTTGGCGCCCGCCACCATTGCAGATAGCGGCATTGTCGTTTGGGCGACCGAGGTGAAGCTAGATCTGATGCGCACATCGAACCCACCGGAAGTGACCGCAGACGGGTTTGACGACACCTTCGTGGGAATCTACATCGGTAAGGCCGGTCTGGAACTGCCGGAGGGCATGTCAGTATATACCCCGGATCAGATCGTGCTCGATAAGGCCGCGGTGGGGAGCGGTGGGGTGAGCGGCACTGCATCGGCGACCTACAGCCCCGAATTCGACTCCGACGCGAAGTCTTACTCGGGGCCGGGCGCTGGGACTCTGTTCGGGGTTCCCTTCGGGCTGAAGTCGCTGAGCCTGACCATCAAGAAAAACGCCTTCGTCAGCTCATCGATAACGGCTGAAGTGTTGCTTCCGTATTTCGACAAGCGGGTCAACGCAACTTTTGGCTTCGATGGTCGGGGCGGCTTGACCATGCAGGTTACTGGCGTCGTGGAACCAAAGTCCGGAGATGGATACGACAGCACGACCGGGCTGCTCTCGTTGAGCCTGGAAGGTGTGGGGGTATTCACCATCAAGTCCCTTGGGCTCGAAGTCGATTCAGGAAAGGCGTCGTTTCGAATCGGAGCGGCTATCAAGCCGACGGTAGGAGGTCTCGCTTGGCCATCCTTCGAGATTCGTGAGCTGGTCATCGATTCGGACGGAAATGTCCGCGTCGAGGGCGGCTGGATCGATCTGCCCAAGCAGCTGACCCTGGATCTCCACGGCTTCGCGATGGAGCTCACGAAGATAGGTTTCGGTATCGAGGACGATGGGCAGAAGTGGATCGGCTTCTCCGGCGGGATCAAGCTTGTGGACGGGCTTCAGGCGGGGGCCTCGGTCAAGGGGCTCAGGGTGCTCTACGGGGGAGGCAAGCCTACCTCATTGTCGCTAGAGGGCGTGGCGATCAACCTCGAGATCAAGAACACCTTGTTGATTGCGGGAGAAGTCGCGTTCAACGAGAGTGGCAAGGAATTCCGTGGCGCGGTCAAGCTTGCACTGCCGAAACTCAATTTCGAGTTTGATGGCCAGTTCGTGGCTGGCACGAGCGTTTCCGGGGAAAAGTACTTCGCGATCTACGTCCATACCGAGCTGCCGGCCGGGTTGCCGCTCGGCAACACTGGTCTGGCGCTGTTTGGTGCGGCAGGATTGTATGCGCACAGGATGGTACCAAACAAGACCCAGACCCAGGGATGGTACGAGAATCCTGACTACTCGAATGGTTGGTACTTGCAGTCGCCTGTGGGCGTGGAACAACTTTCGAAATGGAGATACGACTCGAAAGGAATGGCTTTTGGCGCAGGGGTCACTATTGGCACCTTTGCCGACAACGGATACGAATTCAACGGCCGATTGCTTTTGGTGCTCGTGTTTCCTGGTCCCATCATCATTCTGGAAGGCAAGGCCAACCTGTTCAAGCAGCGTGCGGCTCTGGCAGGGGGAGGCGAGCCCATGTTCCGCGCGCTCGCCATCCTCGACCCCAGTCAATCCTTCCTCGTCGACATGGATGCCCGCTTCAAGTACAAGGCGGACGACGGCAAGCTGATTGACCTGCACGGCAGCACAGAGGCGTATTTCAATTTTGACGATCCCGAGGCTTGGCATATCTGGATTGGCCGCAAGGACGACAAGAAGCGAAGAGTCGGCGGCACCATATTCAAGTTGTTCAACGTCGACTCCTACTTCCAGCTCAGCGCCCGGCAGCTCGACGTGGGCAGCTCGTGGTCTTTTGACAAGAGCTACGGCTTCAGCCACCTCAACGTGCATGTGGCTGCCTCGTTTGCAGAGGATGGCTCGATCAGTTGGCACCCCGCCCATTTCTCGGGTTCGATGAGCTTCCAAGGCCGAGCCGAGCTGCGCGCCTTCGGCTGCGGTGTCGGGCTGAACGTCGGAACTAAGGTCACCGGAGAGGTGTTCTCGCCCTACAACATCAAGGGCAGCTTTCATGTCGGCATCGATTTCCCGTGGCCAATGCCGGACGTGGGCGGCACCATCAATCTCGAGTGGAAGGAGGAGATGAAGCCGACAGGGCCGCTTCCGCTTCTTCCGCTTCCTCTTCAAGAGGCATCGGCGGAGCTTCCCAATCGTTCACTGCGCTGGCCCTTCCGTCGGGGGACGAATTTGGTTCCCAACAACGACCAAGGTGAGGCGGAATTTCCCAGCCCATATGTGGCGAAGAACGGTACCGGAACGGGCGCTCCGTTGCCAACCAGCTTCGATTTCTCCCAGGCGCTGTGCGTTCCTGTCGACGCTCAACTCGGTTTGGCATTCGGCCGTCCGGTAGACGATCCGTGGAGTATCGGAGGCGCCAACCCTCAGAACAAGGTCGTTGCCGACGTCGTTGGCGATCCGGTTAACCAGGATATCACGAAGGTCACCAAGGACAATCCGCTCCAGACCGGGTATGCGGTGGCGTACACGTTGTCGTCGGTTGCGCTGGAGAAGGTGGCTGCCCTGGCGCCAGGCGAGAAGCCTGGCGCGCCTCTGCCCGCGAACTCCGATAGGGCCGGGTGGGTACTCGTTGCCAGGAGGGACAAGGACCACAGTTCCGCGGACGTACTTTTCGGAGCGTGGACGCCGGCCGGCCCCACGGCGATGCCGAAAACTCAGGAAGCAGCGGCTGGTATCAGCAATGTCCAAAGCAAGCTCATGCTCGGTGCCAAGAGCCCATTCGACTACACCGGTCTTACCAGCCAGTCCTGGGAGGAGTGGTTCACGCAGCAGGAGCATCCTAACTATCCCTGCACCCCGCCCAAGCCCAATGAGAAACTGGTGGATGTGTTTGAGGACCCGGTTGGCACTCATTTCCCTAACCGGTACGATTTCGCAGATCCGGCATTTGGCATCTCGTGGGAGTATGGTGGCGACATTGCGGCCTTCTTGCCTCCCATTCAAGGGGTCGAGGGCGAGACCATCGATCGGGGACTGACAATCGATCCCCGGCCTTCGAAGGGCGCTCTGTCGACCGAGGGGCTCGAGAAAGTCGAGCCTCCGGCCGGGCTAAGCGAGGTTGACATCAGAGTGGGGATACCAGACAAGCCAGTGGGCTACATGCGATGGGGACGCTTTAGCGAGGTTTCTGACCCGCAGGAGGTCCTAAACGGCGCATTGACCATCACCGCGTTCAAGTACGCCGAGGATGGCTCGCGCGACTACAATGTGCCGCCTGCGGTGATCATCTTCGGATCGCTTCAGTTTCAGTATTCAATCAGCTTGCTGCCTGTTGAGTCTGCATTCGTTGTCGGGCTCGATTTCGTTCCCCTGACAAGTGGACCATCGGTGCTCGCAACCGTCGAGATCTTCGATTCGGCCGGCAATCCGATTCTTGATATTCCGCGCGACGTTCCGAGCAACACCGGGACTGTGCGGATCGCAGCCGATGGCATTTCAGAGATAGTCGTCACGGCGTCGTCGTCGGATTACCCACCATATCTCAAGTTCGTTCTTGTCCAAACCCCGGTCCGAGCTGTCGCCGAGAGTTCAGAAGGAATGGTCGGCCCGTTCACGGCCGATCCGAATGGTCTGATCAAGATTAAAGGAATCAACCTCCGCACCATCTACCTGGGTGCCGCCTGCGGGGGGCAGTTCCTGATCCTTGAGCTGGCCATCCCATCTCGAAGAGTCGAAGTCATTCAACAGACGATAGATGCGCTCCAGCGCTTTAACGAAGCGGGCCCGGTCTTTGAGCCTGAAACCAACTACCGACTCACCATCACCACCCAGCGGGACTCGGCTCCGTCGAAGGCCGCCAGTACCGGTCCGGTCAAGGCCTACACCTCGATTACTGAGCAGGTCTACTTCCGCACGGCGGCACTCCCCGGAATCGGCATTCCAGACCTGCCGGCTGGGACGCAGAACGGTACCGGTGCTCCAACTTCACCGTTGACCGGTTTTGAGGATCTCGGCTTCTATGTGAAACGGACCGTCCCGGCCGTTCCTCCGCCCGAAGGTGGGCACAAGAGCCCGGCCCGCGCAGTCTACCGCGCCTACGATCAATCGGTCGAACATTCCGAGGACACGAGTCACGTCGAGCTGATGTACCGCCTCGGCCGGCGCGATCTGACACTGAGACTCTTCGACGGGAACAGCCAACCGCTGCGAGATACTAACGGACGCGTGCTCGTCGCAGGCAGCCACTGGGATCAGAGCGCAGATCCTACCATCTCAGCATCGACAAAGCGCTGGATTGACACCGTCAATGGGGCCAGCTGCCTCGCCCCCAATTTCAGCACTGCGGATGTCGTGCGCAGCGAGGTCCTGAGCGCTCCCTCCGAGGACGTGGCACTGAAGCCGGCAGTGCTCCATCAGGCTCGTCTCGTGCCCATGTTGCTTCACGAGGCATTCGTCAACGCGCGCGTAAAGCTGGTCGCCGACGGATCAGACCACCAGTTCGATCGTTGGGCAGCAGAGCAATACGACACCCATCCATCAAAGTGGCAGGTCCACAGCGAAACCGTCACTCCGCCGGGACAAGACCCCGTCACCACGTATTTCGTCAGAGAAGACAACAAGGTCGTGTCGGCCCTGACGTACAAGGGGCCGCTGGCCAGCCTACAGAATACGAGTCATCCCGATTACCCTGGCAATTGGAGCGACCTGCAGGCCAGCGTGCAGCTTCGCTGGGCGGCAGGAGAGGTGGGCTTGGATGTCCGGCGATCCTCACCGAACGACTTCATTCGGGTGTTGCTCAATCGCGACACCAATGGGCGCCAGCTGCAAGCATCGGTCGCGGGACAAGTCAGCGTTCTCGCCGAAGACGTCACGACATTCCCCAGCGCCGACTCCGACTTGGTACTCACCGTGGTGTGCGAGGGCGACCGGGTTCAGGTGTTTCAGCACGCCGCGGGCGAGACAATCTCTGCCCCTATCTTCGACGTCGAGGGTGCGCCGACCACACCGGGAACTGTGGCATTGATCTCGATGGCGGCCGATCAGCCTCGTTTCACCGAGATCGCGGTCCACGATCTGCGTCCCAATCCATCGACGGCGTTCCGCTTCGACTTCATTACCTCGAGGTACACCAACTTCTACCACCACCTGCACAGCTCCGACGACCAGCTTCTTGCCGTACCGAGCGGTGGCGGAATCAGCAAGAACGACTTCGACGCCAACAAGGGTGCCGCCATCGACATCCCGGCAAGCCCGAGTTCGCCTGGCCTTGCCACCGTCCAGCAAGACGAGGCGCGGGCCTTTGACAATCTGGAGGAGGCGGCTCTGCACGGAGCGAAGCTCCTAGCGCCGGAACGGATCGAGATTCTGCGCGCCAATCAGGTGACGGTTGGTTTGGTGCTGATGGTGCGCAGCCCGGAGCCCTTACTCTGGGAGCGCACACAGTTGGTGATCAGCAAGACAAGCCCTGCGCTCGTGCTCGGCATTCCGGCGGCCTTGAAGCTCGCGGGGGTCGCGTTCGGAGGCACGCCCATCGACGAAAGCGTCACCATCGAGGTCCGCGATCCTGCAAGTCTGGAAGGCTGCACGATCGAGTGGCGGATGCTTCCGGATGCGACCACACCTGATCCGGTGTGGTCGCTCTACTACGAGTTTTTGAGCGAGCATGTACTTGCCGACGGGACGACCGTGCAGATATTCTCTGGCGATGCTACCCAGGCACCGGTCCGTCGGCCGGGAATGGCCCAGCGGTTCGTGGCGGCCGATGCCTCGACTGCCGTGATCCACTTCCCCTCCGGCGGGGTCGAGTTGCGCTTGCTCGGACCTGCCGGCACCGTTCTCCACCAGCGCCAGTTCCTGCCATCGTCGAGCTACTCGGCCGTGGCCATGCGCGCTATTCGCAAGCAAGACGGCACGGCTCTGTTCCTGTTTGCGCCTGACGGGACAGACTTGTCGAACGCCGGCACCTTGCAACTTGCGTTGACTTTCTCACGGGACCTTGGTGCTGCGATGGCGGTTTTGGGACAGGCTGGTGATCGAAGTCCCGAGGTCGTGGTCGTGCATGTTCCGATAGCGGGTGCATCGACCAATTGATTCTGTCGGGGAGCCCGCCGCGCTCTTGCCTTCAAAGAATAGGCTACAATACGCCTATGAGACACGCCTGGGTCATTCTTGTCGCAGCTCATCTCTTTGTGCTGGGTTGCGGATCATCAAGCAGTCCGCGCGGCGGGACAAGCGCGGGCGGGGCCGCCGGCATCGTAAGCGACCCGGGCGACGCGGCTATCACGGGCTCAGGCGGTAGCAACACGGGTGGCGTGGGCCAGGCCGGCACAGGTGGTGCGAGCGCAGGCGGCGCGGGTGGCGCGAGCACCGGACAGACGGATGGCGCGCCAGCGGGCGGTGCCGGTGGCGCGACGACAAGCACAAGCGTCGGGAGTGGCGGCCAGCAGGCAAGTACGAGCGAAGGAGGAACGGGCGGCGAGGCGCCTTCTCCTGGCGGAGTTTGCGCGTACACTGACACAAGCTCAAAGCTGAACGCCATCAAGGAGCCCAACTGTGACACTGGCTACTGCCTATGGGACGGCCGCTACTTCGCCGAATCGTATTGCACCATCGCCTGCACCGGCTCATGCCCTGCCGGCTACGAGTGCGTTGCCGATTCGCGCCTAACCAGCAAATCCTGGTGCGCGCGCACTCCACCCACACCCCCCGCCGATCTGGGGACCACCTGCCCAAAAGAGTACTTGCCCGATTGCACGAGCCCGACCGGCATCCACAGCAATTTTTGTCTAACCCCGAGCGCCCCTCAGTGCGAGCGCGGGTATTGCGTCTACGACGGAGCCAGCCAGACCGCTTACTGCTCGACACCCTGTCGGGCCAAGACCGCGCCGTGCCCCAATGGTTGGGATTGCTGGCATAACCCAGGCGTCAGCACCAGCCTCTACGATGCCTGCATCAAGCACCACGAGCCCGCCGAGCTGGTCGGCCTGTCCTGCTACATTGGATCAAGCACCTGTCAGAGCGGTGTCGCCTGCGTCGGCAACGAAAACGGCACAGTACCAAGCTGCGCGCCCCAGGGTGGGCTTTGCCTCAACGACCTGCGCACCGGGGTGAGCGCCTCCGCCCGCACGTACTGCACCATGCGCTGCGAAACCGATGCCTGCCCGACGGGCTATGAATGTCTGGCCCTCACCTCTGACTCGGGTGGGACGTCGTTCGGAATGTTTTGCCTGAAGCAACTCCCGTCGCCGTAGGTGGCGGCGACGCGAGCCTTTACCGCGCTCCTTCTTGAGCGGGCCTATCTCCCAAGCTCGCACAGGTTCAACCCATCACCGAGCCGAGCGATGGTGTTTGTGCCATGAAGCTCAAACGGGACCTTGTCGAAAACCAGAGCATGGCTCCTCCTCGCAATCCTCGCCGCTTCGGCAGCCATGGCCATGAGCCAGGGTTTAGGGAGCCCGAGTGCGGCTCCAGCCAGAAGGCAGCTGTCGAATTGGCGATCCGCGAAGGAGGTTCGAATACCGAGTTGGGCGCCCACATCGACGCCAGGATATTGCTGGCTGGCCGAGGCCACGCGTGCGGCATCCGCGTCGATGCCAGCCCGGCTGTCACACAGAGCGAGCAATCGACCGTCGCGGAACCCGAAGACGACCGCGCCCACTCGCCCAAGCTCACCTTTGCCGGTGCCAAGCGCTCCTGCGGACATACGCTCACGCCACAAGGCACTTCGCGCCTGCTCGTGTGAACGATAGTGCAGGAGCTCGAAGTTGAAGCGAAGCGGATCGCTGGCCAGAAAAGCTTCAGACTCAATTGTCGGATGCTTGTAAAGGAATAGCCGGCGATTTTCTGCGTGCGAGCGCAGGTTAGCGGCATTGTCGCGTTCGTGCGGATAGTGAATCCCTGCGGCCTGCCGTGACAGAAGGAAGCGCACGCCCTTGCGCCACAGCCGGAATCCGAGCTCGATGTCTTCCATTCCCCACTGTGCGAAGTCTTCGTCAAAGCCGCCAGCGTCATGAAATGCCTTCCGTGACAGCGACACATTCGTGGTCCAGAACAGCGTCCACGGAGCGGGCAATCCATCCATGCGATCATGAATAACCCGGTACACATGTTCGCGAATATCCAAGCCCACATGGGCCGCCGCCATGGCCGCGATGGAACTATCAGGGTCCGCCTCGACGAGATGCAGTGTTTTGATTAGCTCCGGCGAGCTGATATTGAAGTCGTAGCCATGGACGTAGCCGAGCACAGCAACTGGCGCGCCATCGCCATGCGCGGCTAAGTGCGAGGATACGAAGCGGCTGGCCAACACCATCCCTGAATCCACGAACACGACGGTGTCGCCGCGCGCCCGCTCCACGCCTAGGTTGCGTGCCCGGCCAACCCGAAAACCGAGATGCTCCTGTCGCACACAGGACACATCCAGCCGGCTCGCAAACTCCTGAACTGCCTGCAAGCTACCATCGGTCGATCCATCATCGACGACGATCACTTCGAAGGACGCTGTTCGCGCGTCCTGCCGGGCGAGCGATTCCAGGGTCAGGCGCAAGAGTTCGCGCCGGTTGTAGGTGGGAATCACGATTGATGCTTGGCAGGACACGAATAGACTCCGTTGCTTTGCGCAACGGACACGAATCTACCACGGCAATGTCTGGTAGATTGTTCGGCGAAAGGTGCCTGCCCTGCCAGTCCAGCCATCCACGGCCCGCGTTGATTCCGTCGGTGATTCCTCCACAAGGAGAACGGTGCTCTTCGCCTCGGAACTGGGGGGCGGCTTCGGCCATGTCGCACGGATGCTGCCCATCGCATCCGCGCTGTCCGAGCATGGCTTGACCCCGCTTTTTGCTGTCCCCAATCCGATCGAAGTTCATCCACTCCTGTCCCGTACGTCCTTCCGCTGCCTGCAGGCGCCGCGGGTCGAGCAAAGGCGCCGCTGGCAGCCGGAGCGTCCACAGGTCGTCCGATCGTTTGCCGACATCCTAACCCTCGCGGGCTTTGCCGAAGAGCGAGTTTTGTGGCCAATGCTCGAGGCGTGGAAAACCCTGCTTGATTTGGCTGACCCATGCTTAGTGGTCTGCGAGTACAGTCCCTTTCTCTGCCTGGCCGCCATCGATCGACGGGTCGTGGTGCTTGGAAATGGCTTCACCTTGCCACCGCCGCACCTGTCCGATTTCCCTCCCTTGTCGGACCAGCCTCACCAACTCGCGACTGCTGAGATGCTACGCTCGGTCGCGGATGTGCTGCGGCGTCGCGGCTGGACCGTACCGCCCAACCTGCCCTCGATGCTCAAGGGCGCGCGTCACTTCGTTTGCACCCTGGCCGAACTGGATCCCTACCTGGCTTGGCGGCAGGAACCGCCCTGTGGCCCGCCGGTCCTAGCCGAGTCGTGCACTCGCATCACCCCTACCGTCGACCTGTTCGCCTATTTGGCCGGTGAATCGCCGTACTCAGCTCCCATCATTAGGGCGCTGGCGCAATCGGGCTTGTCCGGTTTCCTCTACGCGCGAAACGCGGTGCCGGAATTGGGGGAGTTGCTGAACGGATCCGCCATTCAATCCCTGACAGATCCTGCCAGCATCTCAAGCATGCTCCGGCAATCGCGCATCGTTGTCCATCACGGCGGCATGTCGCTCGCTGAAGAGGCCGTGTTTGCCGGGCGGCCCCAGGTCCTGCTGCCCATCTATCTCGAGCAATACCTCACGTCCAAACGATTGTCGGAGATGGGGCTCGCGGCCGTCGTATCTGCGCGAGCCTCATCGGCCGAGATGGCCCAGCAGATCCGCACAGCCGCAGCGAGTGAGCGGGCCACCGAAGCCGCGTGCCGGGCCTCGGACCTGGTTTGCAGCCGCCATCCTTCCGGAAGCGCCGATCTCATCGCCGACAGTTGCCTGGCTCTGGTTGTCTAGCGCGTAGTGTCTGGAAATGAATCGCGAGAATTCTGGGCACAAGAATCCCTATCCTGCGCCAACCCTTAGTGTCCGGAGACTCGTCGCGATGGCTTTTGCATGATGTTGCGGGGATCATTAGCTGATAATCGCCGGATGGCCATCTGAGTCTGCGCTGGGGAACGGGGTAACAGAATGAGGGACGCTAACCCGAATGAGGAACGTCCCTCATGAGGGACGAATGAGGAACAGATCCCGTCTTCTCCTGTATTCTTGTGGCCGTTCCTGTCCACTCACGAAGCGTGTAACCTTCTGAAGTCCTTGGAATTCTTCGATCGCCGCATCCCACGAGTCGGGCTCATAACCCGAAGGTCCCAAGTTCAAATCT
>Ga0302322_100001391_pt1 | contig 19759 bp, 12 predicted proteins | sample Fen_T0_2_FD_203757 | JGI IMG/M metagenome (GOLD analysis project Ga0302322, IMG submission 203757) | Peat permafrost microbial communities from Stordalen Mire near Abisko, Sweden - Fen_T0_2 | ecosystem: Environmental > Terrestrial > Soil > Wetlands > Permafrost | place: Sweden: Abisko...
CTCAAACCGCACCCCTCGCCGCCACGCCTCCGATGGGATGGAATACCTGGAACAAATTCCAATGCAACGTCAGCGACGAACTCATCCGGGGAATGGCGGATGCTCTGGTGAAATCGGGAATGAAGGAAGCAGGGTACCAATACGTTGTCATTGACGACTGCTGGCAGGTAAGCCGCGACGCGAGCGGAAACATCGTCGCCGACTCAGAACGGTTCCCACACGGGATGAAGGCGCTGGGCGACCACATCCATTCGCTCGGCTTGAAATTCGGAATCTACTCTGATGCTGGCTCGAAAACCTGTGCTGGGCGCCCCGGCAGCCTGGGCCACGAATTTCAGGACGCCCAGCAGTATGCGGCGTGGGGCGTGGACTACTTGAAATACGACTGGTGCGACACTACGACCCAAGATGCGAAGGCATCCTATGCCGTGATGCGGCAGGCTCTCAACGCTACTGGTCGTCCAATTGTGTTCAGCATTTGCGAATGGGGAAAAGCAAAGCCGTGGCTATGGGGCGCCGAGGTCGGCGGCAACCTATGGCGTATGAGTGGAGACATTCAAGACCGGTTCGAAGGAAAGAAAGAGTGGTCGCCTGGGAACTGCTGCAACTATGGAGTAACTGCCATTCTGGATGAGGAAGCTGAAATCTATTCCTATGGGGGTCCCGGGCACTGGAATGATCCCGACATGCTCGAAGTTGGGAACGGCGGCATGACCGATACCGAGTATCGATCCCACTTCAGTTTGTGGGCTCTGCTTGCGGCTCCTCTGATCGCGGGCAATGACCTTAGAAATATGCGACCTGAGATCAAAGAGATTCTTACAAACAAGGAAGTCATCGCGGTAAACCAAGATCCGCTCGGAATCCAGGGCAACCGCATCAAGAAGGACGGCGACAAGGAAGTCTGGGTAAAGCAACTCAAGGATGGAAGCCGCACCGTTATCTTGTTCAATCGGGGCGGAGCCGAAGAAAAAATATCGTTCTCCTGGGAAGACATTGGCTATCCCCATCACTTGCGCGCCACCGTTCGTGACTTATGGCGTCACACTGACTCTGCCAACGCAACCGGCGAGTTCAGTGCCTCGGTCGCATCCCACGGAGTAGTGATGGTGACTGTCCGGCCCTAAATCGAGGAAATGGCGATTGGCTTCCCGGCGCCATTTGCAGATGATTCGCGAACCACCAACTTGGGTGTAATCAGCACGGTCGTTGGCCGAGACTTGGTTTTGGCTTCGATGCGTTCCAAAAGAATCTGCGCGGCACGCGTACCAATTTCCACTACACCCTGATCCACTGTGGTCAGAGGCACGCCCAGCATTTCCGAGTAGCGGACGTTGCCGGCACCGACGACTTTGATGTCATGCGGAACATTCAAGCCCGCTTCCTGAATCGCCTTCATGGCACCGATGGCAACCGGATCGTTGTAGCAGAACACTCCATCCGGAATAGGCTTCTCCTGCAGTAGCGTCTGCATGGCGCGATAGCCCATGTCATCGTCATAGCGAGCTTGCACGATGTAATGCGCGGGCACATCGAGTTTGTTGCGGGCCATTGCCTTGCTGTAGCCTGCCAACCGGGCAGTGGCGATGCCAACCTCCGGACCTCGAAGATGGGCGATGCGCTTGCAACCCTGAGCGATCAGGTGTTCGGTGGCGAGTTTTCCAACGATCTCGTTGTCGACACCGACGAAACTGGTGCGTGTTCCGCTAACCGGTCGGTCGATGAGCACAAAGGGAATCTTGCGGGCGCGAATATTGTCGAACAGCTTGCTGCCAGATGTTTGGGCGGACGCGACAATCAACCCGTCCACTTGGCGCGCCACCAGGGAGTCCGCCTCGTTGGCTTCCAGTTCCGGATCTTCTTCGAAGTAGGAAATGATAACGTGATAGCCTTTCGGGCGAACCGTTTCAGTGACTGCCTTTGCAATCTCCGCGAAAAAGGGATGCCTGATGTCGGGAAGCAGTAAGCCGATGGTGTAAGTGCGCCGCGTCACCAGACTCCGCGCGGCCCAATTCATCTGATAGTTGAGCTCTTTCGCCCGCCGTAGGACTCGGTCACGCGTGGCCTGGCTGATATTGCCCTTGTGTCGCAGAGCTTTGGACACCGTCACTACCGAGACGTTCAAGTCCCGGGCGATGTCCTGCATGGTGACCGCCATAAAACGCAGAATATCACGTAACCATCACATACAGATATTCAGCAGAGAATCGCTCCAACCAAAGCGGCCGCGAATTTACGGTAGAGTAGGAGAAGATTCTGCTGAGCGAACAACAGGAAAGACTCGCCTTGCCAATCCGACTTTCGTCTCCATGGGCCCGCGTTCTATCGTTGCTGCTGGTCGGCCTGCAGAGTGCGTGGGGACAAGGCGGACATCCTGCGGCTCCTCCGCCGCCTGCCGGATACAAGAAGGTGCAGTGCGCGAATCGGCTTGTACCTCAACTGGAAGATGTCACCAAGAAGGCTGGGATCCAATTCGTGCACACTTCGGACCCGGAGAAGCGATACATCGTCGAATCCATGGGCGGAGGCGTGCTGCTGCTTGACTACGATCGTGATGGCTGGCTTGATATTTACTTCACGAACGCCGGCAGCGTCGCGATGGCGCTCAAGGGCCAAAAGAGCCGCAGTGCTCTTTACCACAACAATCACGACGGAACCTTCACGGACGTAAGCGACAAAGCAGGAGTCGCGACACCTTGCTTCGCGATGGGTGGAGCGGTGGGCGACTACAACAATGATGGCTGGCCTGATATCTACGTCACTTGTTTGGGCGGCAATGTTCTCTATCGCAACAATGGCGATGGCACTTTCACGGACGTGACGGCCAAGGCCGGAGTCGCTGATGGACGCTGGTCTACGGGCGCTGCGTTCGGCGACTATGACGGCGATGGATTCCTCGACCTGATGGTCTCAAACTACGTTGACTTCCGCCTCGACGACATGCCCGCGTTCGGAAGTAGTCCTACCTGCAAGTATCGCGGCATTGATGTGCAGTGCGGACCGCGTGGACTCAAAGGCGCTGGAGACGCACTGTTCCACAACAATGGCGATGGAACCTTCACGAACGTATCGAAAGCGGCAGGCGTTGAAGATGCAAGCGGCTACTACGGGCTGGGAACGGTTTGGGCGGACTTCAACAACACCGGACGCGAGGACCTGTATATCGCGAACGATTCTGGGCCTAATTTCCTGTACAAGAATGAAGGCAACGGCAAATTTACCGAGATCGGTCTGGAGTCGGGTGCAGCCGTGAGCGACGATGGCAACGAACAGGCTTCGATGGGCGTTGCCATTGGCGACTACAATCACACCGGTCGTCCGTCGTTTTACGTAACCAACTTCGCCGATGAAGACAGCGCGCTCTACCGCAATGATGGCGACTGGAACTTCCATGACGTGTCGTATCAGGCAGGAGTCGCGCTGCCTGCGCTTCCGTGGGTGAAATGGGGCGATGCATTCCTAGATATTGATAACGATGGCTGGCTCGACCTGTTTGCGGTGAACGGGCATGTGTATCCGCAAGTAGATAGTCTGCCTTCGGGCGGTGGATATCGTCAGCCGAAACTGCTTCATTTCAATCAGCAGAATGGGACGTTCTGCGATGCCAGCGATCTGGCTGGCGCTGCTGTGCAAGAGAAGCGCGTGTCACGGGGTGTCGCGGTTGGAGATCTGTTCAATGATGGCAACATGGACATCGTCATCAACGACCTTGATGGCAGTCCGATGATTCTGCGGAATCCGGGAATCCCTGGTCGTCATTGGGTGAGCTTCGAACTGGCGGGAACGAAGAGCAATCGTATGGCGATTGGAGCGAACCTCAAGGTGGTTGCTGGCGGGATGACGCAGACAGAAGAGATTCACAGCGGAGGCAGCTATTTGTCGCAGCACGATCTGCGAGTTCACTTTGGGTTGGGCTCAGCCACGAAGATTGATAGTGTTGAAATTCGCTGGCCTTCTGGCGCAATGGAGACACTCAAGAATCTGACTGTCGATTCTTTCTATGCAGTGCTTGAGGGAAAGGGCGCTGTTTCTCCGAAACAGATTCGACCACAGAATAAGGTGAGTCAGTAGCTCAAAGGTTAGACCCCCTGATCTGTGGTCTTTTAGAATCAGGGACTTAGCACGTTGAGTCTCGCCAGGTCTTTGAAGAATAAGGACTTAGAAGTAAAGTATTTAAGAACTAACAAGTTAGCGCCGAATTCATACAAGCTGCCTAGTCGGGGCCCTCACATCTTGACGGCAACGGGCGACTCGACGTTGGTTGCGCCTTGCTCCAGCGCACAGCAAAGGGCAGCCCCACCCGCTACTCCGGCGTCTTCTCCGTATCTTGCTGGTACCAGCGGAATTTCCTTGCAACGCTGGTTTACGCTCCAACGCGGGAGGCGATCCTGAATTTCGGGGAAATGGGGTTTCAGCATTAGGGATAGACCGCCACCTACCACCATGACGTCGGGCTCGAACAAATCGACGATGTTGCCGAACCAGCAAGCGAGGAGTTCTACGGTTTCGTTCATTACTTCTTTCGCGACGGGGTCACCGGCACGCAGAGCCTCGCCCAACATTTTGCTGTTGACCTGATCGGCTTTGCCGCCGGCCATCTCGAGCAAACAGGAACTCCGGCCACTTTCCAATTTGGCTCGAGTGCGGCGGGCGATCGCGGGGCCAGACGCGTAGGCTTCGATGCAGCCGAGTTTGCCGCAACCACACCGCACTCCCTGGTAGTCGATACTCATATGGCCGCCTTCAACAGCGGCTCCCGTTCGGCCGTGATAGATCTTGCCACCGGTCAAGAACGCGGTGCCAACACCGGTTCCAAACGTGACGTAGAAGACGTTCTGGTATTCGCGACCCGCTCCCCACAAGGTCTCTGCAAGGCCTGCAGCATTGGCGTCGTTGTCTACTTTTACCGGGACGCGATAAACACGGGCCACTTCCGCGGCCAAAGGAAAGTTTCGCCAACAGGGCAGGTTGGGAGGATTGATGACAATTCCGGTCTTGGGATCAAGAGGTCCAGGAGAGCAGATTCCGATCCCACGAATCAAGTGCGGAGCGCCGAAGTGATCATTATTGGAAGCAGACGCGGTTTCGATCCCATTAAGGACAGCGGCCAAGCCATCTGCAGCGGTCCCATTCGAAGGCATCGCGGTGCGTTGGTGGCTGAGGATTTCTCCGGTTCCATCCACCAACCCCGCAGCCACCTTGGTCCCGCCAACATCCACTCCTATGAACGCCCACACTGGCGCCACCGCGGTCGACATTTCCTGCCCTTTCAGGTTTTCTACGCAGTCTGTCGAGGAATGGATCCCTTGAACGCGTAGAAAACAATGTACATGTAACAGATGACAGGAAGAATAAAAGCGTGGTGAATGCCGATGTGATCGGCGATCCAACCCTGTGCTACCGGAATAATCGCGCCGCCAACAATCGCCATGACCAATAAACCGGATCCGTCTCCCGTCAGCGGTCCGAGGCCAGCGATGCCGAGAGTGAAAATGCTGGGAAACATGATCGAGTTGAAAAGTCCGACGAGAATGATGCTCCACATCGCGACCGGCCCGTTGGTCGTCATGGAGATCGCCACCAGCAAACTCGTCATCAGGGCGCAGATGCCAAGCAGAGTGCCAGTATTTGCTGTCGCCTTGCCTCCGCCCGTGGCCGCCATAATTGCGATCATCGCGGTCGCAATCGCTACGACAATGAATAATGGACGTCCCGAAACCACCAGCCAAGCAAGCCATGTCAGGTTTGGCACACCGGGCTGATACCCAGGAGGCAACTGGCGTTGGATTGGATAGGACAACACGATGACTGCAACTGTGATAGCAGACGCAACAGCCATATACTTCGCTTTCGCGCCACCCAGGAAGTTCGAACCGATGAATCGTCCGAGCATCGCGCCACCCCAATAGAACGAAACGAAGGCGGCACCAAGTTTCTCGGAAAGACCGCCAATTTCCGGTTGGCTGAAATAGTTGACCAGAAAGCTTCCGATCGAAACCTCGGCGCCCACGTATACGAAGATCGCAATCGCGCCGAACACGAGATTGGGATGTTTCCAGATCGAGTCGTTTACCTTTTCTCCCAACTGGTGCTGGGCATGCGGAATCTTCGGTAATCTGAAACTCGCGATCGCAGCCGCCAACACCACCAAAGCAATGCCCAATCCTACATAGGGAGTTTTGACAGTCGCTGCTTCATGCAAGCGATAGGCTTGAAGAGCAGCCGGCGCGAGTGCGCGAATCTCTTCGATCGCCTTGGGGGCCGCGCTCAGGATCAGCAATCCACCAAAGAACGGAGCAAGAAACGTGCCCAGCGAATTGAATGCTTGCGTCAAGTTCAAGCGACTGGATGCCGTCTGCGAACTTCCGAGCACGCTGACGTAAGGGTTGGCTGCGACCTGCAAGCAGGTGATGCCCGCTGCCAGTACGATTAGGGCGCCGAGGAACAAGGGAAACGAGGGAACGCTAGCCGCCGGGACAAAGAGAAATGCACCCACGCCCATGGTCAGAAGACCGACGACCATGGAACGCTGATACCCGATCCAGTCAATGATCTTCGCCGAAGGAACGGAAAATATGAAATACGCACCAAAGAATGCGAACTGCACTAACATCACTTGTGCGTAACCCAAGTCGAAGATCGATTTCAGATGCGGTACCAGAATGTCATTCAGACATGTGAGGAATCCCCACATGAAGAACAAAGTCGTGACAACCATCAAGGGAGCACGGTAACTGGTGGTGGGTTCGCTCATTGACGTTTCAGTGGGGGGCAGATTTCTCGTGATTGACGGCAATCGGACCTCATCTCTCCGAGCCTAGACACCTGCGGCACAACAAGAACGGCGGCAGCAGAAAAAAGGGCCGCTTTGTAGTCGCAGCGTCATGGCTCCGTTGAAGCAAGCACACGATCATACTATTCACAGTCCGAATTGCCACCATGGTTCTTCAGGTTAAGCGTTTATCCATTGAAAGATAATCGATAATCTGAGCCTTGACAATAATACGCCCGGTGCGTCAGACTGCCCCGTCGTGCCGCCGCAGGCCTGGAAGTACGTTTGAAATTTCCGAAGCCTGCCTGCGCCGATCGGCAATCCCATGACAAAGCGCTTCTCGCCTGTTCTCTTTCTCTCAATCCTCTTCTCGCTTCTTAGCAACGTTGGCGCAACCGCCCAACCAGCGAGCATCGCGGTGTTGAGCGAATCCGGGTTCCCCAGTACAGATAGCTCCGCGCCTGCGCCCGAGCAGTTGCGCTCTGCATTTCCAAATGCACGCTTTGCATCGGCGGAACAACTGCCCGGAGCTTTGGCGGATCCGGCGACACGATTACTCGTATTGCCCTACGGTTCCGCCTTCCCAGAAAAAGCGTGGCCACAGATTTCTGCGTTCCTGCAAAATGGTGGAAACCTGCTGGTGCTTGGAGGGCGCCCGTTTACCCGCTCCACATACCGCGATGCAAGCGGTTGGAAGTTGCGGGACTACAGCGTGCGATTCATCCGCTCGCTAATGATTGACCAGTATCAGACCACTCCGGGCTCGATCGGCCTGCAATTTGAAACGAATCCTGAGGTCGCGCTGAAGCTTCCCGCATTTTCCTGGGAGCGCGCATTTAGCCCGGTGATCCGGTTGAGTTCCGTGGATCTTTATCATCGCGGCGGGGCGGCGGGATCGATCGATGCTCGCGTCGATGCGCTGGCGTGGGGTGTGCAGAACAATCGCAAACTGGCCGCACCGGCCATCCAGATTGACCATGTTCGGAATGGATTTGGAGGAGGGCGGTGGATTTTCGTCAACGCGGAACTTGCGGGAAGCTTTTACACCGGGGCCAGTTCGTCGGCGCTGTTGCAATCACTAGCTGATCGGGCACTGCGTGGCAGTGAAGAATTCACCGCGCGGCCCGAGTTCCCTCTTTATCTCCCGGGCGAACCCGTCCAACTCGAAGTAATTTGGGAAGCCGCCAAGAAGTTGCAGACGCCGCTCACGGTGAAGATCGCGAGCTATCCGGAGGGTCAACCCCAGGCGCGACAGGAAGTCCGCGGGACTGCGCTATCAACTCAACCGTTGCTATTGCCCGCGCCAACCGGGAAAGGATTGCACATTGTCGAGGCAAAGTTGTTCGACGGCGATCAACTGCGCGCGATTTATCACTCAGCATTCTGGGTTCGCGACGAAGCTTATCTGCGCACGGGACCGCGGATGACGGTGAACAAAGACTACTTCGAACTTGATGGCCAACCGCTGGCCGTGGTGGGCACGACGTATATGTCGAGCGAGGTGCAGCGCCAGTATTTTGATCATCCGAACGTTTATGTTTGGGATCAGGACCTCGCGCTCATTCAGTCGGCCGGGCTCAACATGATCCGCACCGGATGGTGGACGGGGTGGGACAAGCTTTGCGACGAAAATGGCCGGCCTTATGAGCGGACGATGCGGACGCTCGAAGCCTACTTGATGACGGCGCGCAAACATGGTCTACCGGTGCAATTCAATTTTCTGGCGTTTCTTCCGGAAGTGCTGGGCGGCGTGAATTCGTATCTTGATCCGGATGCCGTGCGTAGGCAGCAAACGCTGGTCACTTTCGTGGTCGCGCGCTTTCACGATGTGCCCTGGCTCGCGTGGGACCTGATCAATGAGCCGAGTATTTCGCAGCACTTGTGGACGATGCGACCCAATGGGGATTGGATCGAGCTGGCGAAATGGAATGAGTGGCTGACGAAACGATATCCGGATCGCGCGGCTCTGGCTGCTGCGTGGAATCTCCCGCTCAGTGAAGTCCCGGCAGTGATTCCGGTTCCTGAAGAATTGGAGTTTACTGCACGGGGCATGTATGTGGGGCGCAACTCGCTGAAGATCTATGACTATTTCCTGTTTGCACAGGATGTGTTCACGGATTGGGTACGCGCCAAGCGCGACGCGATCCGAAGTACTGGGTCGCAGCAACTCGTTACAGTGGGGCAGGATGAAGGCGGAATTCAGGATCGTCTGTCGCCCGCGTATTGGGGAGCATCTGTTGATTTCACAACGAACCATTCGTGGTGGCTGAATGACAACGTGCTGTGGGATTCGCTGCTGGCGAAGCAGCCAGGACAGACTCTGTTGATTCAGGAGACGGGATTGCAGCGCGAGTTGAATCTGGATGAGTCGGCTCGGCGGACCCCGGATAACGAAGCGGCGTTGCTGGAACGCAAGATCGCGAGTTCGTTCATCGCAGGGTCGGGGGCAATCGAGTGGCTGTGGAATGCGAATTCCTACATGACGGAGAGCAATGAAACGCCAATCGGAGCAGTGTTTCCCGACGCGACCGAGAAGCCGGAAGCGACTCTTCTGCGGAACTATGCGACGTTTGCAAAGACGCTGAGCCCTCATCTGCGGAACCCGCAGGCGGCGACCATCGCTGTGGTGACTTCGCAGGCAGCGCAGTTTTCCGTGATGGCACCGGCACAACTGGAAGCACAGCAGAAGGCGGTGCGGGCGCTTGCGTATAACGATCGTCTGAGTGCGTACGCGATTGCGGAGAATCAGATTGAAAAGCTTGGCGCGCCGAAACTGGCGATTCTGCCTTCGCCGCAAAATCTGGGTGAGAAAGCATGGCAGGCTCTGCTGAAGTATGCGGACGGCGGCGGAAATTTACTGATTACTGGACCTGTGGAATATGACGAGCATTGGCATCCAGCTAACCGCGCGGCGCAGCTTCAAGTGAAAGCTAAATTGGATCCACTCGTCTATCACAACGCGACGCTTCGGCTTGGGGATCGCAACGTCATGCTCTCGTACGATCAGCAGAAACAGAATTGGCTGGACGCGTTGCAGTTCGCGGATGGTTCGACTCTGAAAGAAGTGGCTTACGGCAAGGGACGTATTTTCTGGACTGCGTACCCGGTAGAACTGGCTGATGGTACGCAACCGGCGGCGGAACTGTATGCCTATGTCGCGGCAAAGTTAGGGATCACTCCGCAATTTGATTTGCTGACGCCAACTTCTGTTTCGCCGGGAGTGTTGATCTACGCGACGGTACTCGAAGACGCGGTGCTTTACGTGATGATCTCGGACGCCGCGGAGGATACGAAGATCGATCTGCGGGACAAAGCGACGGGGGCAAGGCTCAGCTTGACGATTCCAGCACAGCATGCGGCGCTGGCGGTGATCGGGAAGCGGGAGAAAACTGTCGTAGCGAAGTATGGGTTCTGACGCGGCGTCTAGCGCCTAGCTACGGGAAGATTGCCAAGTCTACTGCGTTTCCCATCGCTTCGTGACCAGCGGTGCCAGGATGCAGATGATCTCCGCTGTCATACCTGGCGGCGATCCGGGGCGGATTTGCGGGATCGCGTAGCGCTTGATCGAAATCAATCACACCGTCGAAGGCGCCAGACGTGCGAATCCATTGATTGACGGCAACGCGTTTAGCTTCGCCTTTCTCTGTCCATCCGCTGAAACCCTGGTAGGGCAGGATGGTGGCGCCGAAGATTTTCAACCCTCGGGAGTGAGCGCGAGCAATGATCTGCTGGTAGCCGGCAATGATGTCGTCGGGCGTTACCGGCGTCTTGCTGAGGCACGGACTGTTGCTGGGCGTGTCTGGCTGGCCGATATCATTCGTGCCTTCAAATAAGATGATAGCTGTGACGCCAGCCTGGCCGAGGACATCGCGGCCTAGCCTCGCGAGGGCATTCTCTCCCCAGCACGGCGAACTGGTCAGAACCCGGTTGCCTCCGATGCCTGCATTCAGAGTGGCGATTTCGTGATGGCTTGCGAGCAGTCTGTGAGCGAGGACGTCAGTCCAACGTTCATTTTTGTCCATGCGAGCCGAGGCACCGTCAGTAATGGAATCGCCTAGCGCGACGACTGCGCCTTTCACGCTGGGCCCCGCCAGCACATCTACTGCGCTCAGGAAATACCAAGAGCCTGTGGTCTTGGTGAAGGCTGCTGCGCTTTCGTCGGCGGCAGCATTTCCCTTCTCGGAGACATAACTGGTCTGGAACGCCGAGCCGTGCACGGTTGCGGAACCGGTGGCGCCTGCGGTGAAGAGACTGATGGCGAGGTTTTGTTCAGCGCGAAGTTCAAGAGGAATGGGGTCGCTCAACATCTCGGCGCCTTCGGGAACGGTTACGGCACGACTTCCGCCGAAGGTTACTTCGTGGTTCGAACCAGCAACCAACGAAGCGCCATCTTTCTGGAGGCCTGCGAAAACGGCGTCGAAGTGAATGGCGTTGGGTCCAAATGTATTGGAGAGGCGAATGCGAACGGCTGAGCCGGCAATCGTCGTATGGACGACGTTGCGGATGGTCTGATTGGAGAAGGTCGCGGGTTGGTCGCTGGAGACGTTGGAGGTGATCCAGGTGGCGACCCAGCGCTGAGTAGGCTGGGCACTCAGAGTTGCGCAGAGGGCACACACTGCCAGAACCAGCAGCGGACGTTGAGTGATGTACAGGGATTTCATGGAAGCCTCTTCGTTCCGATGTGGCAAGCAGTACATAAAAAGGAGAAGCTTGCGGCAGACATTCGACCGAGTCGCTCAGATCTTTCTGGCAGGACCCGAAGACTCGCGCACGACCAAGGTAGGCTCGATTGCGATTTGCGACGGTTGTTCCCGGTCGCCTTCGATCATCCGGACCACGGTTTCCGCGGCAATCTGGCCCATTTTGCCCAACGGCTGACGAACGGTCGTCAGGCTGGGCGTGTGGAAGGCTGCCCATGGGATATCGTCGAAGCCTACTACTGAAATATCAGCCGGGATTTTGAGGTCTCGTTCGCTAATCGCGCGAATGGCGCCGATAGCGGAGATATCGTTGTAAGAAAACAACGCCGTAAATGGTTTCTTGCGGTTAAGAAGTTCTTTAACGTAGGGATATCCGACCTGAGGCGAGGGATCGTCGTGTTCGAGGCGGACGATCAGGTCGGGGTCCATTTCAAGACCGAGTTCGCCGGCCACTTTGCACACAGCCTGCCAGCGTTCTTCCGAATCGGAACTGAAGGGCTGCCCCTTCATAAACGCGATCTTCCGATGCCCCAACGAAACGAGATGGTCCAGAGCAAGGCGTACGCCGGTCTCCTGGTCGAGGACAATATTGGTCACACCCGACAATTTTTTGTGACCGGCGACTGAAACCGTCGGCAGGGGCAGGGGCTCACTTAGGCTTGCGTCGACGGTAATGAAGCCTTCCGCGCCGCGCGCCAGCAATAGTTGAGAGTGGTCGCGCATCATTCCCGCATCGTGGCGATGAACGGCGGTCAGGAAGAAGTAGTTGTGCTGCCGAAGATGCGCTTCAATTCCTCCAATAATCATGGCGCCGTAGGCGTCACCGATTTCTTCGACGATCAGACCGACCGTGTAGGTACGCCGCTGACGCAGGGACCGAGCGAGGAAGTTGGGACGATAGTTGAGTTCCTGGGCAGCGGCGCGAATACGCTGACGCGTGTGTTCCGGGATGGAACGTGCTCCGGGAGCATCGTTCAAGACCGCGGAAACAGTGCCGGCGGTTACTCCCACGCGCTCAGCAACAGCCTTCAGCGTAACGACGGCGGGTTCGCTGCCGGTTCGCGTTCCTTTCTTGGGCATGGCCAGTCCTCAGATTGCAGAATGAAAACTTTGTTCAAGAATCGCGGAAGTGGCGGGGACGCGTAGAAGAAAGTTGCGTCGCACGCAAGCGACGGTTCCCTGCCCTTCCATTTGAGCTTCTTGCCTACTCTTAAGCACGCCTGACGATCAAATCGCGTCTAGCCTTTCACATCCGTGAGCGGAGAGCAATGATCAACCTGGATTCCTGGCATCATTGATCCTTTACAGCCCCAGAGTCAGGGCCTAAAATAACGATTTTGTAAGATATTTCACAAACTTTCGCTAACTCAATCCCTGACGATTGGTTGGAGGCGTATGACCGTTCACGCTCGCAGATGCTTCGTACTGTTTCTGGTTCTCTTTTCCGTTACTTCATTCTTGTGGGCGGGCGACAAGATCCCCGCGGTCGCCTGGAAGCGTGGAATCGGCGAACCGCTCGCCAATCCCGGCGGGCGAAAACCAGCCCTCGAGTCGCTGATTGACGACGGTTATTGGCAAGGTGCACCGGTGGGCGGTTTTGGCTCCGGCACTTTTTCTAGAACCTATCGCGGAGATTTTGCGCGATGGCACCTGAAAGCCGGCGTGCACAAATACGAACCGGTTTATACAAACCAGTTTGCGGTCTTCGAACAATCGGAAGGGTCCACGGAGAGCGTCGCCCAGGTTCTGCTCACGGATCACCCCAAGAATACCGATCTGCAAGGTTGGAAGTGGGACTATCCGCTCAACGCTGGAACCTACTACGCCCTCTATCCAAAATCCTGGTACGACTACACGTGGAACCGTCTGCCGGCACATCTTACGCTGGAGCAATTCTCCCCGGTTCTTCCGGACAATTACCGGGAGACCAGCTACCCGCTGGCTGTATACCGCTGGCATGCGGACAACCCAACTTCGAAACCCGTGACGGTGTCCGTATTGCTGTCGTGGGCAAACATGGTGGGCTGGCTGCGCGACAGTTCGCGCAATTTTGATGGGCGGACCAGTTCGGGCGATGTCAATTCAGTCGCAAGCAAGACGCTGGGCGCAAACGGCACGATGAAGGCGATCCTCTTTGACCGATTGCGGCCAGGCGATGTTCAGAACGATTGGGACGGACAGTTTGCGATTGCGACGCTGGAATCTCCGGGTGTGGAAGTCAGTTATGTCGGCACGTTCACGCCGGAAGCCCACGGTGGCGACCAAGTTTGGAGTTCCTTTTCGAAAGATGGCCGGCTGCCCAATACGGATGCGAAGTGGATCAGCAGCGGAGAAACCATCGGCGGCGCAATTGCAGTACGTTTCACTCTGCAACCAGGGGAGAAACGTGTGATACCGATGGTCGTGTCCTGGGACCTGCCGATCGTGGAGTTTGGGCTGGGACGCAAGTGGTATCGCCGGTACACAGATTTCTTTGGCACTTCCGGCAAGAACGCGTTGAACATCGCAGCCGAAGGATTAACCCACGCGACCGAATGGAGCGATGCAATTGACGCATGGCAGGCTCCCTACATTAACGACGCAAGCAAGCCTGCCTGGTATAGAGCGACACTTTTCAACGAGCTCTACATTGTTGGCGATGGTGGCTCGTTTTGGGGACGACCTGTGGGGTCGGATAAAAAAGCTCCACCGAAATTTTCTTTCATGGAGTGTTACGACTACCCCTTCTATTCCACTCTGGACGTGCGCTTCTCCGGATCGATGCCATTGGTGAAGTTCTGGCCGGATCTAGACAAACAGGAAATCCGAATGTTCGCCGAGACCGTATTCCGGGACGAGCCGGATACGCTGATGTGGACGTGGAAAACTGAGCAGGAGCATCACCCGATGTTCCGGACACGCAAGAGTAAGGGAGCGGTGCCGCACGATCTGGGTGTGCCGCAGGAAGATCCTTTCTTCAAAGACAACCAGTTCAGTTGGCAGAACACGAACGATTGGAAGGATCTGAATCCCAAGTTCGTGTTGATGGTGTACCGGGACTACGTATTGACGGGACGAAAAGATACACAGTTCCTTCGGGATACGTGGCCAGCTGTGCAACTGGCACTCGAGTACCTAAGGAAATATGATCGCGACAAAGACGGCATTCCTGAAAACGACGGATACCCCGACCAGACCTACGACGTGTGGGTCGTACGGGGAGCCAGCGCTTATTCGGGCGGACTCTGGTTGGCATCTTTACGCGCAGCGGAAGAGATGGCCAAGGTTCTGAAGGATCAGGGCGCACAGAGTAAGTATCACGAGCTTTTTGCGCGCAGCCAGGAGAGTTACGTCAAGAAGCTGTGGAACGGGGAGTATTTCCGTTACGACACGGATAGCGAGTACAAAGACAATATCCAGGCGGACCAACTATCGGGCCAGTGGTATGCCCAGATGCTGGGGCTTGGCAATCTGGTGCCCCTCGACATGCAGAACAAGGCGCTTAAGAAGATTTTCGATTTCAACGTGATGAAGTTCGCCAACGGAGAGATGGGAGCGGTGAATGGAATCGCCGCAGATGGATCCATCATCAACACGAACGAACAAGTCAAAGAAGTGTGGTCGGGAACGACGTTCAGTCTGGCCGCACTCATGCTAGCGAACGGAATGAAGGAAGAGGGCTATCGAACGGCGTGGGGCGTGTATCACGTTGTGTATGAGACGCAAGGATACTGGTTCCGCACTCCGGAAGCGTATGAGATCGACGGACACTACCGGGCATCCATGTATATGAGGCCGGCGGCAATTTGGGCGATGGAGATGACCGGAAAGGCTGCGGCGGAGACTTCGAGCGCGGGACAGGCAGGACCCCACTAGGGCGAGAATGCAATCTCCGGGTGCGTAGACTTCCTAATTTGACAACCCTACTTGCGCACCCGTACAACACTTGGTCAAGCATAGTAGCGGTATTCTTGTGTCTGAGCGGCCGGAAACAAGACTGACTGACGAAACCATGCACGAACTGGCGAGCAGATTTCTGAGCCTGTTTGGAACCACGGCGCGTGTCTTCCGGGCTCCGGGGCGCGTCAACCTGATCGGCGAGCATACGGACTACAACGACGGCTTCGTCATGCCAGCGGCGGTCGGCTTTTTCACATGGGTGGCGGCTTCGCCACGGAACGATCGCAAACTAGTTGTGCACTCCGAAAATTTTGGGGAACAGCGTGAGTTTTCGCTCGATGACATTCATGCGCAGGGTGGGCATGAGTGGAGCGATTATGTCCTGGGCGTCGCGAAAATGGTGGAAACCTCAGGACGAAGAATTCCCGGGGCGAATCTACTGATTCACGGAAATGTGCCTCTGGGAGCTGGCCTCAGCTCTTCCGCATCCCTGGAAGTTGCAGTGGCATCTGCTCTTCTCGATGTTTCAAAGAGCAAAATCAACCTGAAAGATCTCTCCCTGCTTTGCCAACGCGCCGAGAACGAGTTTGTTGGTGCACGCTGCGGAATCATGGACCAGTTCATCGCGAGCCACGGCAAGCATGACCAGGCACTATTGCTGGATTGCCGATCACTGGACTACCGGTTGCTGCCAATGCCGACGGAAGTACAGTTGGTCATCTGCAATACTATGGTGCGCCACAGTGTGGCGGCGGGTGAGTACAACAAACGACGCGCTGAGTGTGAGGAGGGCGTGCGAATTCTGGCGAAACATCGCAACGAGATTAAGGCGCTGCGAGATGCAACGCTCGATGATCTCGACAAATATGTGGCCGAGTTGCCCGAGGTTGTACTGCGTCGTTGTCGCCACGTGATCAGCGAGAACGCGCGAGTTGCCCGAATGGCCGAAGCTCTCGAACGTGGAGAACTAAAGCAACTCAGAGATCTGATGCACGAATCACACCGCAGCTTGATGCACGATTTCGAGGTTAGTTGTTCGGAACTGGATGCGATGGTCCATCTGGCCGGACAGGTCGAGGGAGTCTACGGCGCTCGAATGACGGGAGGCGGATTTGGCGGCTGCACGGTCAATCTGGTACAAACCGAGCAGGTTGACACTTTCAAGGCGCATGTCACGAGCGGATATCAGAAGTTGACGAACCAAACACCTGAAGTCTATGTGTGCACTGCGGTAGACGGCGTCCAGCAAGTAGCCTCATGATGGGAACCTGGTGAACCTCACAGCGCATCCACATCGCCGATTCAATCCACTGACCGGAGAATGGGTTCTGGTTTCGCCCCATCGGACACAGCGTCCGTGGCAGGGGAAAGTGGAAGATGTCGCCCCGGAAACGACACTGAGTTTTGATCCCACCTGCTATTTATGTCCCGGAAATACCCGTGCTGGCGGTTTGCGGAATCCGAATTACGCGGAAACTTTCGTTTTCGACAACGACTTTGCCGCGCTCCTGCAGGAGACTCCGGCCGAAGCGATGGATGAGCAAGGACTGTTGGTGGCGCGGAGCGAAGTCGGACGCTGCCGCGTGGTTTGTTTCTCGCCCCGCCATGATTTGACGATGGCACGAATGACTGTGCGCGAACTGAGGCCTGTGATCGATGCCTGGGCAGAGGAGTTCCGCGAACTGGGCGGCGATCCGCGAATCAATTCGGTGCAGATCTTCGAGAATCGCGGTGCGATTATGGGATGCAGTAATCCGCATCCTCATGGACAGATTTGGGCCAACGAAACCGTCCCGAATGAACTGGAGAAAGAGTTGCGTGCGTCGAGTACGCACTACCAGGCGCACAAGGCGACGCTGCTCGGGGACTATCTGGCACTAGAGTTGAAACGGCAGGAACGCGTGGTGTACGAGAACGAGCACTTTGTTCTCCTAGTTCCCTTCTGGGCGGTTTGGCCTTTCGAGACGCTGATCATCAGCCGGAGAGTGGTTTCAGGGCTTCCCGATCTTCACGATGACGAACGCGAGGCGCTCGCGGAAGTGCTTCTGCAGGCAACGATCCGTTACGACAACCTGTTCCAGACTTCGTTTCCTTACACGATGGGAATTCACCAGCGACCTACGGATGGAGCCGACCATCCTGAATTCAATCTGCACGTTCATTTCTATCCGCCGCTGTTGCGGTCAGCTACGGTGAAGAAATTCATGGTCGGGTACGAGATGCTGGCGATGCCACAGCGCGATATCACGCCGGAAGCCGCGGCTTCCGCCCTGCGGGGGTTGAGTGGGACGCATTACCTCGACGGATCCAAACAAACTGCCCGATGAGTTGGTGCGCCTGGCGGCCTTCTATGCTGCCCACGGATGAGAACATCACCTAACCTTGTGATCAAACGCACATTTGCCTCGTGATCTGGCGCACATTCGTAGGCCTTTCCCTCCTGTATCAACAGAGGGCAGGACGAAACGATGAGTTCGTTCAAAGATTCCGGACATCTCTTCCGACTGGCCGCGGTCTTTCTCGGCGGCATCCTTGTGTTTCTTATCGTCCGAGCGTTGCTGGTCCCTAAGACTTTCGGAGAGTACGGTCATTATCGTGGCAGCGCCTTGACCGATCTGGCGGCACGACCTGCTCACTATGCGGGCCACGACACGTGCGAGACCTGCCACGCCGATGTGCTCGACAAGAAGAAGGACGGGCGCCACGCACATGTAAATTGCGAGGCCTGTCACGGTCCGCAGGCAAAGCACGCCGACGATCCCGGGTCGGAGCAGCCTGCGAAGTTGGATACAGCCATCCTCTGCGCCAAGTGTCACGAAGCCAATGCGGCCAAACCGAAGAGCTTCCCGCAGGTAGCCACGGCTGACCACTCCAGCGGCTTGCCTTGCGATACGTGCCACCAACCACATAGTCCGGCGATCGTGGCGGAGGCTGCGAAATGAACGTCACACGACGACACTTACTGCTGTTGCTTCCGGCGGCCGGCGTGGCGTGGAAATATATTCTGGCGGGAACACCCGAGGTGGCTCCCAACTACAAACTGGCAGACCACTGGTGGAGCATGCTGATTGACCTGCCCAAGTGCATTGGGTGTGGCAATTGCGTGCGCGCCTGCCAGGCAGAAAACGATGTGCCGGACGGCTATTTCCGCACGTGGATCGAGCGCTACCACGTAAATGACTATGACATTGAGAATCCCGTGGTGGACTCGCCCGACGGCGGCAAGAAGGGATTTCCTCCGGCGAAGGACCCGAGCGGGAAGAATTTCTTTGTACCGAAACTGTGCAACCACTGCGCGGATTCACCGTGTACGCAGGTTTGTCCGGTGGGCGCGACGTTCATCAGCCCAGACGGCGTAGTGCTGGTTGATAAGACGTACTGTCTGGGATGCCGGTACTGCGTGCAGGCGTGCCCGTATGGATGCCGGTTCATTAATCCCAAGACCGATACGGCGGAAAAATGCACGCTCTGCTATCACCGCATCACCAAAGGGCTGACGACTGCGTGTTGCGAGAACTGCCCAACGGGAGCGCGGCAACTGGCCGACCTGAAGAATCCGAAGGATCCGATTCACGAATTCCTGCGAACTCATAGCGTGCAGGTTTTGAAGCCATCCATGGCGACTCACGCCAAGGTTTTTTACAACGAGATGGACGGGTCGGTGCGATGAGGCTTGCAAGCGATGACGATTCTCAACAAGGAGAATACTGACAGCCATGCCCGGCGTTGAAGGCTTCATGTATCCCAACGAAGTGGAACTGCAGTGGAGCGTGCTGATCGTGCTCTACCCGTTCCTCACCGGACTGGTGGCGGGCGCCTTCATTCTGGCATCGCTGGAACGAGTGTTCCGCGTGGACGCTGTTAAGCCCACGTACCGACTGGCTCTGCTGACTGCCTTGTCATTCCTGCTGATCGCTCCTCTGCCGCTGCAACTGCACCTCGGACATCCGGAACGTTCCTACGAGATGTATCTGACGCCGCATAAGACGTCGGCGATGGCGATGTTCGGGTTCGTCTATTTGTGGTACCTGATGGCGGTGCTGGTATTGGAAATTTGGCTCGACTATCGGCGGGATATCGTCCTGCTTTCGCAATCAGCACTCGGAGTAAAGCGCCTGATTTATCGGATGATGACGCTCGGATCCAGCAATATCAGCGAGGGAGCTCTGGCTGTTGACGAGCGCGTCGGCTACGTCATCACCGTCATTGGCATTCCTTCCGCCTTTCTTCTGCACGGATATGTCGGGTTCATTTTTGGATCGATCAAGGCTAACCCGTGGTGGTCGACACCACTCATGCCTGTAGTGTTCATTTTTTCGGCGATGGTATCCGGCATCGCCGCGGTCATGTTGCTGTACATGCTGCTGACCTGGATGCGGAAGCAGACGATTGACATCCGGTGTGTGGA
>Ga0302322_100001395_pt1 | contig 19738 bp, 14 predicted proteins | sample Fen_T0_2_FD_203757 | JGI IMG/M metagenome (GOLD analysis project Ga0302322, IMG submission 203757) | Peat permafrost microbial communities from Stordalen Mire near Abisko, Sweden - Fen_T0_2 | ecosystem: Environmental > Terrestrial > Soil > Wetlands > Permafrost | place: Sweden: Abisko...
CAGTGCGTCGATGGCACTCCCCAGACCTCGGACGGCGTAAGCCAAGGAACGGGAACCGAGGCCAAGTACGGAAACATGCCGATCAACAAGTACTTCTGCAATGTGATGACCGCGATGGGCATGAAAGCCGACAAGGACGGCTTCCCCGCGAAAGACGGCCCCGGCAGTGAGGTCACGCACTATGGCTACTCCGACAAGACCGAAGACTTCTCCGGTGGCCTCGACGCGGTGAAAGACCGCACTATCCACAACCCCGGCGGATACACGGAGCTCAAGGCCTGAGCCCCTGAGCCAAAAGATCGCGCCAAAGGCTCCTCGTCTCGAGGGGCCTTTGCGCGTTTGTGGGCTATCATCGGTACGCGGCGTAGACGCATCGCAGTCGACGGAATCCACGCGCCGCGCCGGTCACGCTCATGGTCGCGAAGTCTCCCCTCACTCTTGCTGCGTTGTTCGTCCTTGGCTGCTCGGACGGCATCAAGCCGAACGCTGCGCCCCAAAGCCAAGCAGGCAGCGGCGGTGGCGTCGCGAGCGCGGGTACCGGCGGAGGTGGGATGGGTGACACAGCACTGATTGCTCCAGGAGCTCTGGATGTGAGTGCGCGCCCCGGCATCAACAGTGTCTTCAATGTGATCGCGCTCACCCTGCGCCCAGCATCGGGCGGCGCCGAGCTCTTGGCGGCGGTGCGCAACGACGGCGATATCGCAGCCTGTAACCCCTATTTTTCGGCTGAGCTGCACGACAAGGACGATCAGACCGTGGGCTCGGGGATCAGCGGCCTGATGGTGCGCCGCTTCTATCGATTCACGGACGGCACAGACACCATCGCGGGTTGCGTGGCGCCGGGCGACGTGACCATGGTCGCGATCACGGACTTGTCGCTGAGCCCGCCCATCGAAGACGTGCGCAGTGTCGTCTATGCGTCCGGCTACTGGATGCTGGATGTGGTTGCGATCGATGGCGTCAGCCTGAGCCAGGTGCAGGCGGTCAATCGCAACGGCGGCGTGGCGTACACCGGCGCGCTCGTCAACGGGCTCGACGTCGCGCTGAGTCACCCCACGGTTGCGATCTTCCCGATCAACGCCGTCGGGCGTCCGCTTGAAGTCGCGTACGGCGGCGCCATGCTCGAGGTTCCCCCGGGCGGCACCTGGGATTTCGAGACGAATACCGTGAGTGAAGCCGGGGTTGGCTATGACGCCTACCCAATGGGCGGACCGTGAGTCAACGATGATCGAAAATGGAATCGAAGGAGGAAGTGTGCTGCCAGCATCTCGTTTGCGCCTCTTGCAAGGGCTGTTGATTCTAGCCACCGCTGGCTCAGTCGTGGCATGCCACAAGAACGCACCGCCGGAGAAACCCAAGCCGGTTCTCGTCAAGAAGAGTGCGGCGGAGATCAAGCAGCTCACCGACTCGGCCAGGCAGTCCCTCGAAGGGCTCAAAGCGCCGCTCGCCGCGCTCAACCAAAGATTTGCGGACCTCCGCCCCAAGTTCGATCAACTGCCGTCGGATCTCCCAGACGTCGACCAAACGCGCGCGAAGTTTTATAGTTCGGACGAGGGCCTCGGCCGGATGAATGCCAAGCTCCCATGGCTTTCAGGGCGAATCGACGCGGCTCTGAAATCAGCAGACGGCGCTGAGCTGGAAGAGATCTCGAGATCGATCGCTCGCACGTACGACGAGATCCCACAGGTCGATCGAATCGCACTGGAGTTGTTCCACGAGGTGCTGCCATTTCAGAGGATGGCCGCGGAGATGGAAGCCAGAAAGCAGGCCATGTGTGAAGCGGAGAAAGCGGGGCTCGCGGCGACCGTGGCCAAGAAAATATCGGCTCACTAGCTTCGGCGCCTGCGGGGCGCGCCTTCTCCTAGCGCGTCCCCGGTTACTGCGGGGCCTGCGGGGCGGCTCTGCTCAGCGCGGCGCGCCCATCGCGATCCACTGCTGGATCGCGGCGATCGTATCGGGCGAAATGCACATCGATGCGTCGTAGAAAGAATCCATGGGCGCGACACACTTGCCGTAGGGCATCCGCACCACCCCATTGCAGTCCCCTTGCAGAAGCTTCACCAGCGCGCTGTCTGGCGGGTTCGCGGTGTTCACGAGTTTGCCGCAAGTACTCGTCGTGTAAGTCGTCAGCGTGGTGTAGAGCTTGTCCAGATTGTCGACACCCAAGTGCAGGGGGTGCTCGTTCAAATCATGGCAGCTCGACCCGTAACAGGACATTGGGATCAAATTCTTCAGCAGTGTGAATCCTGCGGAGGAGCCCGCGGCGCCAGCCGCGCTAGTGCCAGCCGCGCTAGTGCCAGCTGAGCTCGTGCCAGCGCTGCTACTGGCACCGCCGGAACTGGTGCCGCCCGCGTTCGTGGGTGCTGGGTTATCCGAGCTGCAGCCCGCGAGGAACGCCAGAGCGGCTAGGATCGCGGGGGCGGCGAAGTGTGAGGAGGGGAGTTTCATGAATAACAACGACAGCGCTGAAGCCACGAGCACTATAGCTTCGGTCGTCGTTCGATCAACCGAGAAGGGCTGGGATTGCCAGCTATTCTAACTGAAATAGATTCGTCAACGGATCTGCTGGGGGCGAAGTTTTTCTCATCTCGTCGGCGTTTTCCCGTCCGCTGACGAAGCGTCATTGCGAGCTCTGCGCGGATGGCATAGTTGGCGCTTCATGCCCCGCGCCACGACCAGAATCTGCCTCAACATGATCGTGAAAAACGAGGTCAAGGTGCTCCCGCGCCTGATCCGCTCGGTCAAGGACTACATCGATTATTACGTGATCGTGGATACCGGTTCGACCGATGACACTATCGAGCTGATCCGGCGCGAGATGGCTGGGTACGGCATCGAAGGTGAGGTGCACGAGCGACCGTGGGTCAACTTCGGCGTGAATCGCCAGCAAGCGCTGGAACTGGCGGTCGCGGCCGACAAAGCCGACTGGCTGCTATTCATCGACGCCGACGAGGAGCTCGGTGTTTCCGACCCGAAGTTCTACGAGAAGCTCGAACCAGGAGTCAGCTACGAAATCGAGAAGCACCAAAACGACGTTCGATACTCGGTGCGCCACCTGGTCAACGTGCGGGGCTCCGAGTTTCGCTGGCAGGGCCCGGTGCACAACTACCTAGTCGTGGTCGAGGGAGAGCGACATTTCGAGGTCAGAAAAGACGTTTGGATCGTCTATCATCATGCGCAGGGCGCGAAATCCCACGGTGTGACGCAGGAACAAAAATTCCTGCGCGACGCGAAGCTGCTCGAAGAGGAGCTCGTCCGAGATCCGACCGACAGCCGAAGCCAGTATTATCTTGCCCAGTCTTACAAAGACGCCGGCCTACCGGAGCGCGCACTCGAAGCGTACAAAAAGCGCGCCTCGATGGAAAACGGCTGGGACGAAGAGCAATTCCTCGCACAGCTCGAAGCGGGACGGATGTGCCTGCAGCTCGAAAAATCCGAGCCCGAAGTACTGGGGACGCTGCTCGGCGCCTACACCCTGCGGCCCACGCGCGCCGAACCATTGTTCGAGCTCGCGCGCTATTACCGAGGAAAAAAGGGTTACGCCATGGCGACGCTGTTCGCAAAGGCCGGCCTGCAAACTGCGCTGCCCAAGGACGATCGCTTGTTCGTCGTCGAGAGTGTCTACAGCTGGCGGCTCCTGGACGAACTAGGTGTGGCCGCCTACTGGGTACGGGACTACGCGACGAGCAAGAGCGCCTGCGAGGCCTTGCTCGAGCGGGTCGAACGCGGGCTCTCGGTCCCTGATGCCGACCTCGAGCGTATTCGCCACAATTTGGCCGAAGCGAACCACCAGCTCGGGATGTCGGAATAATCTTACCTCGGGACGTTGCAAAACCAAGGACCTTTCATATACTGACACTTCAAACCGGGCCCACCCCTGTCCGCCAAAGCTAAATCCAGGCGAGCAGGGTCGGTCTCGAAAATAGCATTGCGCCCCAAGCGCTCCCAGCCGGCGCTAGCTTGAGAAGCGCTAATAGACAGGCAAAAACTATGGATAAGTCGTTTCTCCCCGTTTCCGCGCTCGTTCTCGGCTTTCTCGGCGCAGTAGCCTGCTCCAGCAGTGACTCGTCCCCGGGGCCGGGCACTGGTGGCACTGGTGCTGGCGGCTCGGGCAACCACGCGGGCGCATCGGGCAATCACGCGGGCGCGTCGGGCAATCACGCGGGCGCGTCGGGCAACCATGCGGGCGCATCGGGCAACCACGCGGGCGCGTCGGGCAACCATGCGGGCGCATCGGGCAACCACGCGGGCGCATCGGGCAATCACGCGGGCGCATCGGGCAATCACGCGGGCGCATCGGGCAATCACGCGGGCGCATCGGGCAACCACGCGGGCGCATCGGGCAACCACGCGGGCGCATCGGGCAACCACGCGGGTGCATCGGGCAACCACGCGGGTGCATCGGGCAACCACGCGGGCTCGGGCGGCAAGGGCGGTGGCGGTGGCGGCGGCGGCAAAGGCGGCGGCGGCGGCTCGGGCGGCAAGGCCGGCGGCGCCTGAGTTGAGCTCGATCGGAGCCGAGCACCGTCTGCGACGGACCCGCTCGGCTCCGGTGCAACCAATGACAACCGCGTCGGCAGCGGTTGATGAATCAGGACTGTAGAGCGCGCAGCACCGGTGCGCGAGACCGTCGGGCTTGTGCCCGAGCACGGTACGCACCGGGTCGCAGAACAGCGTGGGAGTCGTCGGTCGCAACGCGAAACCAGCGCGCTTCTCGCCACTGAGCGAGCGGATTGGTGCTTGCTCATCGTCGTTCTGCTCTGTTCGTCGTTCTGCTTTGTTCGTCGTTCTGCTTTGTTCGTCGTTCTGCTTTGTTCGTCGTTCTGCTTTGACGGAAGACGCTTGCTGCGTGCACTGCGCGGTAGGCGAGCTTTATTTCTCGATTTGGAATCGAGAAGGCGTGCCGGTCCTGGAACGATCATGACAAAACTCCGACTGTCGCAGGGTGCTGCTTGGGTCGTCTATTGCGCTGTGGCCTGTAGCTCGTCGCAAAACGGCGGCAGCAAGCCTCTCGCTGGCGTTTCCGGGGGCGCGAGCAGTGCCACAGCGGGTGGCGGCGCAGGTCCTGCGGCGGGCGGCGGAGTCACCAACTCCCAAGGCGGCGGAGTCACCAACTCCCAAGGCGGCGGAGTCACCAACTCCCAAGGCGGCGGAGTCACCAGCTCCCAAGGCGGCGGAGTCACCAGCTCCCAAGGCGGCGGAGCAGGCCTCGTCAGTTCGCAAGGCGGCTCGAGCGCCGGTGGCGCCAACAACACCTCCGGAGGTAGCGGCTCGGCAGGCGCGGCCGGGGCGGCAACGGTGCAACGACCCGCCCTAGTCACCTCAGGGCCGGGCGCTTATTGGCAGGTCGGCACGCTCACCGCCATGAGCGGCGGCAGCGCAACGGTGACTGTCGATCCGGCGAGCAGCTTGCAGAAATGGATCGGCTTCGGCGGGACCTTCAACGAAGCTGGCTGGGACGCCCTTTCCGTACTGTCTCAGGCGGATCGCGATCGCGCCATTCGTTTGCTGTTTAGCTCGAGCGAAGGCGCGAACTTTGCGTGGGGCCGGCTGCCGCTCGGCGCCAGCGACTACGCCATGGATCGCTACACGCTGGACGATACGCCGAGCAACGCGCCCGACCCGACCATGGACCATTTCTCGATCGAGCGAGACAAGCTGAGGCTAATCCCATTCGTCAAAGCCGCCCAGGCCGTGAAGAGCGACATCAAGTTCTGGGCTAGCCCGTGGACACCACCGCCCTGGATGAAGACCCCCGCGACCTTCGACGGCACCGATCTGCCCCCGAGCAACGGTACCGCAACCTTCAACGCAAAGATGAAGAGTGACGCTGCGACGCTCGCCGCCTACGCGCTGTATTTTGCACGCTACGTCGAGGAATACGCCAAACAGGGCATCGCCATCGCCGACGTCTCGCCACAAAACGAACCAGGATATGCCACGCGCTATCCGTCATGCTTGTGGGACGACGGGGCGCTCGGCACGTTCGTGGGCACTTATCTTGGGCCCACGTTGGCAGCGCATGGGCTTTCGACGAAGGTTTGGTTCGGCACTCTGTCCAACGACACGACCTACCCAACCGACATCATGAGCCTCACGGCGGAAGCGCTCAAATACACCGACGGCGTCACCCTGCAGTGGAACACCATCGGTCGCATTCCTGCGATCCTCGGCGCGCACTCGAACCTGCTGATCATGCAGTCGGAGCACAAGTGCGGAAACTATCCGTTCACAGTCTCCGGCACGCCCGCATTCAACCCCGAAAAGCCGGCCAATGACCAAGCTTATGCCGTGGAGAGTTGGGGCTACATCAAGCAGTGGATTGCGGCCAACAGCAACGGATACAGCGCGTGGAACATGGTGCTCGACACGAACGGAAAGAACCTCGACGCCCAGCGGCCTTGGCCACAAAACGCGCTCTTGGTCGTGGACCGCGCGACGAAAGCGCTGGTCGTCACCCCGGTCTATTACGTCTTTCGGCATCTATCCTACTTCGTCGATCCCGGCGCGGTACGCGTCGCAGTGACAGGCGGCGACGCGGTCGCGTTCAAGAACCCCGATGGCAGTCTGGTCACCGTGGTGTTCAACGCCGCGGCGCAAGCGGCCACGATGAAGGTCGCTCTCGGTGGCGGAACCACCGTTCAAGTACAGGTACCGGCGCAGGGCTGGGCCACCATCAATTGGAAGGGCTGAGCCGTGAGAGGATTAACGACAATGATCAGAGGACTAGTTCTGCCCGGCGTCATTTGCGTCGCTCTCGGCGCGTGTAGCTCGGACAAAATGCCCGGCTCGGGTTCGGGTGCTGCGGGCGCAAGCAACGGGGCCGGTGGTGGCGCGGGCGCGGGCACGGCGGGCATCACCGATGGCTCGTCGGGTGGCCACACCGATGGCGGCGGCGCCGCCTCCACCGCCACCGCAGGGAGTGGCGGGGTCACTGCCGCCGGCGGTGGCGGGGTCACTGCCGCCGGCAGCGGCGGGGTCGGGATCGCCACCGCAGGGAGTGGCGGGGTCGCCACCGCAGGGAGCGGCGGGGCCCCGCTCAGCTATCCCGCTCCGGGGACCCTGCCGGACGAGACCGGCGCCGATCTCTGGCTCAGGTATCCCAAGGTTCCAGTCGCCGTACGCCTCGCCGAATATCAAGCCGCCTTCACTCACGTGGTGAGCACGGCTGGTGGCGCGAGCACGCAAGCGGCCACCGACGAGCTGGTCCTGGGCCTGAGCGGCCTCACCGGAAGCAGCGTGAAGCTCGCCACAGCAGTGCAGGGCTCCGGAGCGGTCGTGGTTGGAACACCAACGACATCGCCCTCGATCGCGGGGCTCCCGCTAGCGAGCGAGTTGTCTGCGCTCGGACCGGACGGCTACTTGGTGCGGACTGTTTCGCTGCAAGGTCAGAGCGTGATCGCGGTTGCAGCGAACACGGAACTCGGCGTCCTCTATGGCAGCTTCGCGCTGCTCCGGCATCTGGCCACCCACAACGCGATCAGCGATCTATCGCTCCGCGGTTCACCGAAGATCAAGAACCGCCTGCTCAATCACTGGGACAACCTCGACGGCACCATCGAACGCGGCTACGCCGGCAGCTCGCTATGGAATTGGGCCCAGCTGCCCGGCACGCTGTCACCTCGCTACAAGGCCTACGCCCGCGCCAATGCGTCGATAGGTATCAACGGAGCGGTGCTGAACAACGTCAACGCCGACAAGCTGGTCCTGACCGCTGCGTACATTGCCAAGGAGAAGGCGCTGGCGGACGTGTTCCGCCCCTATGGCGTCCGGGTTTATCTGAGCGCGCGTTTCAGCGCGCCGGTGGAAATCGGAGGCCTCAGCACCGCTGACCCAGCGGACGCGGGCGTTCAGAAATGGTGGGCCGACAAGGCCAATGAGATCTACGCGGCTATCCCCGACTTCGGCGGTTTCTTGGTGAAGGCCAATTCCGAAGGGCAACCCGGACCGCAAACTTACAACCGGACTCATGCCGACGGCGCCAATCTACTGGCCAAGGCAGTCGCCGCCCACGGCGGGATCGTGATTTGGCGCGCGTTCGTCTACTCGACCGTGGCCGGGTCAGACCGCATCAAGCAGGCGTACGACGAATTCAAACCGCTCGACGGCAAGTTCAATGACAACGTGCTGGTCCAGGTCAAGAACGGCCCGCTCGATTTTCAACCTCGAGAGCCCTTCCATCCGCTATTCGGCGCGATGCCGAAGACACCCATCGCGCTCGAGTTCCAGATCACCAAGGAGTATCTCGGAGAGGACACACATCTTGCTTACCTCGGTCCGCTATACGAAGAGGTTTTGAAGGCGGACACCCAAGTAAACGGTTCCGGCTCGATCGTCGCGCGCGTGATCGACGGAACACTACAAAAGCATTCCTTGAGCGCCATTTCCGGGGTGACCAACATCGGCAGCGACGCGAACTGGACCGGATCGCATTTCAACCAGGCCAACTGGTACGTCTACGGTCGGATGGCGTGGGACCCCGACGTCTCCGCGCAGTCGGTCGCCGCGGACTGGGTCGGGCAGACGTTCTCCAACGATCCGCTGCTCGTCACGCCGGTGGTCGGGCTGATGATGAGCTCCCGCCAGACCTTGGTGAACTACATGGAGCCACTCGGGCTCGCGCACATGATGGGCACCGACCATCATTACGGGCCGGCCCCTTGGGTCAGTAACCTCAGCCAACCCGAATGGAACCCGACCTACTATCACAAGGCCGACACGACCGGCCTCGGCTTCGATCGCACGAGCACGGGCAGCAACGCCGTCTCACAATACGCCAGCCCCGTGGGCCAAGCCTTCGGCAATCGAGCAACAGTCGGAGATGATTCATTGCTATTTTTTCACCACGTCGGCTGGGGCGAAAAGCTCGACACGGGAAAGACGCTCTGGGAGGAGCTCGTGCGCCGCTACAGTCAAGGCGTCGATGACGTCGGACACATGCGTGAAGCATGGGCGACGGTCAAGACTCGGGTCGACAGCAAGCGCTTCGGCGAGGTCACTGACTTTTTGCAGATCCAACACTACGAAGCGCGCTGGTGGCGTGACGCTTGCCTGAGCTACTTTGCAACGTTCTCCAAGCTTCCCGTTCCCGCCGGCTATTCCCCGTTAGCCAATCCGGTGAGCTACTATCAGGGGCTCAATTGTCCGGCCGACGTGAAGAAGCCGCGTTGTCCACAGGTGTACACTGGCAACCCATCGCCAGCCGTACTCCCGTGATCACAAGTGCGCTGATACCCATTTTTCACACGCACTAGACATCGCGTTCATCGTGGACTCTGAGTTCACGATGAACGCGATGACGCGCCAGAAAAGCCCAGCTCCATCCGAGCCAGCGGCGCTTCAGTGCGATCCTCGTCAGCGTCGATGAATAGTAGCCATTCGGCTTTGTTGGCAGCAAGCGCGAGCTCCAGCGCTTGCTGCCGCAAGCGCGAGCTCCAGCTCCAGCTCCAGCTCCAGCTCCAGCTCCAGCTCCAGCTCCAGCTCCAGCTCTTGCTGGCGCGCGCGCACCTCGACCTCGTTGTTCACGATCGTGTTGAAGCAGATCTTGTCGGATCGCAGGCACGATACGCCAAATAGGTCTCCGCGAGTGGCCCGCAAAAATGACGCTTCGCAGATGCAAGGCAAGACGCCGAACAGATGAGAAAAACTTCGCCCCTACCAGTGCGGGCTCGCGAAACTATTTCACTTGGCAAGCAGGCAAGCCTCCGCCCCTTTCAGGTGGATCCAAAGAGCGAACGAAACGATAGTGCTCATACATATCGGCTTCTACGTTCATCGTGAATCTGAGTTCACTTGATGATTGCGATAGCGCGAAAAGCTTAGCGGCTCTGAGTCAGCGGCGTGTCAGTCGGAATAGTGTGACGGAAATCGGAGCGAGACGGCACAGCTTCACTGCAGTGAACTCGACAGCGTCAGGAGCTGTCGCACTTCTTAAGGAAGAGCAGCCATGTCGGATAAATCACGTACGGAGTCGGTCGCCGCTGAACTCGAACGCGCGAGCGATGACACCCAGAACGGCTCGCGTCGCGGTTTTCTACGGCTGAGCGCGCTGGTCGTCACTGGCTTCGCCACGGCCTGCGCGAGCGACAACAATGGCGACGGCGGAGCAGGTGCAGGGAACCCAGGCCCCGGCGCGGGCGGCAAAGGTGCCGCTGGCAGCGGAGCAACGGGAGCCGGTGCCGGCGCTCCGGGCGTGGCAGGCGCTCCGGGCGTGGCCGGCGCTCCGGGCGTGGCAGGAGCTCCCGGCACTGCAGGCGCTCCCGGCGCGGGCGGTGCTCCGGGCGCGGCAGGCGCTCCTGCAATGGGTGGCGCTCCTGCCACGGGCGGCGCTCATGCCGCGGGGGGCGCTCCGGGCGCGGCAGGAGCGAGCGGCGCGCCGGCAGCGGCGGGAGCCGGTGGCGGCCCTGTGACTGTGCCCGGTGGTGGCTGGAAGGAGAATAATTACCTGCCACTGCCCGCGCTGCCGGCGGGGACCAGTTCCAGCATCGCCAAGCTGCCTGATCCGTTCAAGTTCATCAGCGGGTCGCGCATCAGCACGAAGGCTGACTGGGAGAAACTGCGCGCTGATTTGAGCGCAATGCTCCAGGCGTCGGTCTACGGCCCGAAGATGCCGGCGCCGGATATGCTTACAGCCACGTTCAGCGGCGGCACGGTCACGGTCAATATGACGGTTGGCTCCAAGACCGGCTCCTTCACGTTCAAGATCACCGGGGGTGGCAGCGCAGCGAGTCCCGTGCCGTGCGTGATCACCTGCAATGGCTCGAGCCTGCCGATCCCTTCGGGCATCGCCACGATCACGCTCAACACCGACACATTCGCCAAACAGGACAAGTCGATTCCGACGAACGGACTGGTCACCACGCTGTACGGGTCCGCGGCCGCCAAGAGCGGTTCGGATATCTGCTGGGCCTGGGGCCTGAGCCGCATTATCGATGCCCTCGAGAAACTGCCGGAGGCCGGCATCAACGTGAAGCGCATCGGCACCACCGGTTGCTCGTACGCCGGCAAGGGCGCGCTCGCCATGGGCGCGTTCGACGAACGCGTCGCACTCACGATGGTACAAGAAGGCGGGTCGGGCGGCACCGCTCTCTGGCGTGTGTCGACAGCTGAAGCCAAAGCCGGGCAAAACATCCAAGAAGCGACGGAAATCGTCGGTGAGCAGAACTGGGAAGGTGCGGATTTCAAGGCCTTGTTCAGCGGCAAGGGCAAAACTTCCGCTCCGGTAGAGAAGCTGCTCGCCGATCAACACTTCGCGGTCGCGCTCTGTGCGCCGCGGGCGATCATCATCCTCGAAAATGACATCGACTGGCTGGGACCAGTCGCAACCTACGGCGGCGGCGTCGCTGGCCGCACTGTGTACGAGGCGCTCGGCATCAAGGATCGTTGTGGCGTGACGGTTGCGGCCAATCATGGGCATTGCTCGTTCCCCACGAGCCAGCAGGCAGCCCTCACCGCGTTCACGACGCGCTTCCTCAAGGGCGGTACGGCCACAACCAGCGGCGTAGACGAGTTCAACGGCAAGAACAGCAAGCTCGGTACCTTCAAGACGGCCGATTGGATCGACTGGGATACGCCCACCCTGGCCGGCGCCCTGACCTGGGATCCGTTTGCGTGATCGACCGACGGCAGTGCCCCAGCGTCTGGGGCACCGCCTCACCTGTTGCGGCATCAGCGCGCTGATTGCCTGCTCGAGCCCTGACGTCAGTCACGGTTCTACCAGCGCGGGCGGCGGAGGTTCGGCGCCCTCGAGCAAGCTTGGCGGGGCGGCTGGAAGCGACGTGAGCGTGTCGGCCGGGAGTGAAAGTGTGCGGCCACCCGATTCGCTGATCCCCGCGCGCGTTCGGCGCTTGGCGAATGCCGAATACGACGGTTCGGTCCAAACGCTCTTGGGCACGCAGCGCCGGCCTGCCTCCGATGCCGACTTCCCGCCTGATTTGCGACGCGACGGCTTTACCGTAAACGCCTCGCAACGCGTCGATTCGCTGATCGTCGAGCGCTTGGCCGATGCCGCAGACGTACTCGCGACCGAGGCAGCGCAGAACGGGACGCTCGCGCGGCTCGCTCCGTGCGCGACGAAGGACGACCCGGCGCAGTGCGCCCGGCAATTCATCGGCTCGTTCGGACCAAAGGTCTATCGCCGGCCTCTGATCGACGAAGAAGTGGAAGCGCTACTTGCGCTCTACACCGTCGGCGCAGACGGTGCCACGTACGAAGACGGCATTGCTCACGTCACGCGTGGTCTGTTCCAATCCGCCGGCTTTCTGTATCTGACTGAACTCGGGGTGGGTCGCCGTCCAGCGGACGGCATCGTCCAACTGACGCCCCACGAGATGGCTGCCTCGCTGGCGTACTTTCTCACCTCCGCGCCGGCGGATGACGAGCTCGTCGCGAAAGCGACGAGCGGTAAACTCGCTGATCCGGCGGAGCGTGAGACGCAGGCGCGGCGCCTGCTTGCCACGGAACCGCGCGCCCAAGACACCGCTGTTCGACTCGTTCGCGAGTGGCTCGGCATCGATCGCATCGATGGCAGCGCCAAAGATTCGCTCATTTATCCGGGCTTCGAGCCAGACAAGCCGAGCATCGTGGCCGAGAGCAAGGACTTCGTGCGCGCGGTCGCCTTCGAATCGACGGGCAATCTTTCGGAGTTATTTGGCGCGCGGTGGACAGTGAACACGGGCCCGCTCGCGCTCTACCAGACTGCCGGCAGTGGACCTATTCCGGGCTCGACTCTACTGAGCGATCGCGTCGGCATTCTGAATCAAGCGGCGTTCCTCGCGACCTATGCCCAAGCGCACGAAAGCCACCCGGTCTTCCGCGGCGTCGCCATTGCCCGGCGCGTCACCTGCATGGGCCTAGACTCGCCAGCGTCGTTCAACATCCAGGTAGTGCCTCCGTTACCCGATCCGATGCAGACCACGCGCGAGCGTTACAGCGCCCATTCCACGAACGAGATTTGCGCCGGGTGCCACAAGATCATCGATCCGTTCGGGTTCTCGTTCGAGCACTACGACGGCATGGGCGGCTATCGCGATCTCGACCACGGGAAAAGCGTCGACAGCGTGGTCGAGGTGGCCGTTCAGCGCGATTTCGACGGCCAGTACGGCGACAGCAATCAGCTTGCCGAGGCGCTCGCGCGGAGCAGCGTCGTGCGCGAGTGCTTCGCGCGTTACATGTTCCGCGCCGCTGCCGGCACGGGAGACGGCGCCGCAACGCCCGGGGAGACCGAGTTCATCGAAGCCTTGCAGCAGGCGCCGAACGCCACTCGCGGCAGCATCGTCGAAACCCTGATCAGCACCGTAAAATCGGCCCAGTTCGCGGTCCGGAGCGCCCCATGAGAGCCAGCGGTCGACGCACGTTCCTGCGCGGACTCGGCCTGGGTGTCGGGGTCTTGCCGTTCCTGCGCTTGCTGGAAAATTCGCGCGCCCAGGCTGCAGACCTGCCACCTCCGCAACGCTTCATCGGCGTTTATCATCCGCACGGCGTCGCCGCCGAGCTGTTCACGATGCGAGATGGCGAGACCGACAAGAACTTCGACCTGACCTACCCCGACTGTCCGCAGCCGTTCGACGATCCGGCGACGTACGGCAAGAGCTTCAAGGACAAAATCCTCGTCGTCGAAGGGGTCGACGTGCTCTCCGACACGAACGCACACAACTCCGCGGGCACCATCCTGACCGGCAGCCGCATCGTCGGCGGCGACGGCGGCTTGCCCTGGAATAGCTCGATCGATCAGTTTCTTGCCATCGAGAACGGTCTCGGTGACGCCACGCTAGTGCCGAGCATCGCCCTCGCGGTCGGCACGAAAGAACTGAGTGCGCGAGAAACGCTCTCTTTCGGCAAGGGCGGCGTGCCGATCTCGAAAATCATCGATCCGGGCAGCGCGTTCGACTTCTTGTTCAAGCGCGCGATCGTCGGCGCCGATCCCGCGGCCCAGGCGCAGGCGGATCGCCAGCGAAAACTGGGCAAGAGCTTGATTGATTTCGTAATGGGAGATGTCACGCGTCTGCGCGCTCGCGTGAGCGAATACGAAGTCCAGAAGCTCGATCAACACCTCGACGCACTGCGCGCGCTAGAGAAAAAGTGGCAAGCCGTATCGCTCCCGAACGGTTGCACGCTGCCAATCCGACCGGGCGCTTTTCTACAGCTGGAACGCCACAAAGGCGGAGAGCCGTACTTCGACGCGATCACCGATTTACACATCGATTTGCTGGCGCTCGGCATGAGCTGCGACATCACCCGCTTCGGCACGCTGGTGATGAACGATCTATCGTACGCGGGCAATCCGCTGGGCCTACCCGAGGACAACCACGGCGGCATGGCACACACTTACTCGGCTTCTCCACTCGGCAGCAGTGGTCACCCCGTCGGCACGGGCAAGCCAGAGACTTGGACGCCGCTTGCCAAGTTCAATCGCTACTCATACGGCAAAGTCGCTCGCCTACTATGGCGCTTGGACGAGTACGGCATTCTCGACAGTACCCTCGTCTATGCCTCGAGCGAGATGGGAAACCCCGCCACGCACAGCACGCGCAACGTCCCGACCGTGCTCGCGGGCGGCGCCAACGGCAAAATCCGCATGGGCCGCCGCCTCAAGTACCGCACCGATTGCCCGCTCGGCACCTGGTGCGACGATCAGGGCCCGGACTACGAGACCGTGTCCAACAATCGCGTCTTGGTCTCGATCGCCCAAGCGTTCGGCCTCGACGAAGTCGTCGGTTATGGCACTCAAGCCGAGGCCCAATACGCAACTGGCACATTACCGAACCTTTAGGGCCTTTTAGGGGCGATCGTGATCCAGCCACGCAGCTCGCGGTTTGCGCTGTTCCGCTCCGTGTCCGTCTCCGCCTCCACCCCCGCCGGCGGGGGTGATGAGCCTCGCGCTGACCTCCCCAGGCGGGGATGCGTGCGCCACCCCCGCCGGCGGGGGTGATGAGCCTCGCGCTGACGTCCCAGGCGGGGATGATTGAAGCGCTGTACGCCACCTCCGCCGGCGGAGGTGGATCCGCCCCGAAGCGCCGCGCCCCCGGCGGCGGGGGTGATGGGATCGGGTCGCCGTTCCGCCACCTCCGTCCGGCGGAGATGATTGATCCCATTGGTGCACAACCGCCGCCGGCGGAGGTGATTGAACCGCTGTACGCCACCGCCGCAGCCGGGGGTGATTGGACCCGCATGGGCTCACCTCCACCAGCGGCGGTGATTGAATCGCGCTGCACCACCGCCGGCGGGCGTGATTGGGCCGGCTTGTCCTCACCCCCGCCGACGGGTGATTCGAGAGCAATGCGCGGGTCCGTGATTGGAGCCGGCAGCGCGCCTCCGTCGCCCGCCCCCACGGCCCGTGGCGGGGGAAATTGGGTTGGATCGCCGCCACCTGCGCGGCGGGGGTAATTGGTCGGATCGCCTTCACCCCGGCGGCGGGTCTGAATCGGCTCGGCAGTGCGCCGCTTCCGCCGCCGGGTGCACTTGGATCCGCTTGTCGTCGCCTCGCCTCTGTCGGCGGGGATGATTGGGTCGGATCGCGCTCACCCCCGCCGGCGGGGGTGAAGTGACGGACCGGAGCGGAGGCTAGCTATTCTTGGTCCCCGCGGGGGGCTGGCGTGGCCGCAACGAAGACACTCTGCGTCAGTTCGTGGCTCACAGCTTCGCACTCCACGGAAAGCGCGCCCTTTACAACTTGGCCCCCAAACCCAGCCCGGGCGGAGCAAGAACTAAGCGCGCGCGGTCGAGCGCGAGAGTCGGACGTCCATCCAGACGGCGAGCGCGAGCACCACGCCGCGTGCGATGAACTTCATCTCGGGCGAAAGTGCGAGCAGCGTCATGCCGTTCAAGAGGACGCACATGATCAGCGCGCCGAATAGCACGCCGACCACCGTGCCGCGGCCGCCCTTGAGACTGGTACCGCCGATCACGCAGGCGGCGATGGCGTCGAGCTCCATCAGCGCGCCGGTGGTGGTCGTGGATGCGCCGGCAAAAGCCGTCTGCAAGAAGCCGGAGATCGCCACGATCACACCCATGACCGCGAAGGCGAGCACCACGACTTTGCCGGTTGGGACACCGGAGACGAGTGCGGCCTCTTCGTTGCCACCAATGGCGTACAGATAGCGGCCAAAGCGGAAGTGCTGAGAGATCACGTGGATCACGACCGCGGTCGCGCCCAGCACTAGCAGCGAAAGCGGCAGGCCTCGGTATTGGTTGAGCACGAGCACGAACAGGGTGAGCAGCTGAGCCGACAGGAACCATTGCAAGAACGCGCCCTCGGAGTCGGCCTCGAGCTTACGAGCAATTCGCTTCTTGAGGTTGTTCCAGGCCGCTAGCCCGAGCAAGACGACGATGACTGCGGCCAGCGCGAAGCCGAGCACCGGCGGCAGGTAGTAGGTGGTCAGGATCGAATACAGATTCTGATCGCCTCCGGTGACCACCGGGATGGTCGAATTACCAATCACCAGCCAGTGGACACCCTTGAAGATGAGCAAGCCACCGAGAGTGATGATGAATGAAGGGATTTTTTCCTTCACGATCATGGCGCCCATGGCGGCGTAGATCGCGACACTGACCACCGCGGACACCAGCAGCGCGAGCGGCGCCGATGCGCCGTGGCCCGTGATTAGCACCGCGGCCAGGCCGCCGACCAACCCGAGGCCGCTACCTACGCTGAGGTCGATATGCCCGGGCACGATGATCAGCAGCATGCCGAGGCTCAGCACGGCCGTCGCCGACAGCTCAATCGCCAGCTGCGATAGATTTCGGGCGCTCAGAAACGTGGAGTCCATCAGCCAGAACACCACGCTGATCAGCACCAGCGCGATCAACATCGAGAAATCGCGCAGGCCGACTTTTGCCTGTTGGGTCGTCATGCTTGCTCCGGTTCGGGTGCGGGTGCGCTCTGGCTGGGGCGCATCGCGGCGGCCAGTAGGGCTTCTTGCGTAATTTCGCTGCCGACGAACGAGCCGCCAATACGGCCCTCGGCCAGCATCAAGATCCGATCGCTCATACCGATGAGCTCCGGAAGTTCACTCGAGACCAGCAGCACCGCCACACCCTGCGCCGTAAGCTCATTGATCAGCTCGTAGATTTCGAATTTTGCGCCCACGTCGATGCCGCGCGTCGGCTCGTCGAGCAAGACGACCTTGGGCTTGGTCATCAGCGCCTTGCCGAGCACGATTTTCTGCTGGTTGCCGCCCGAAAGTGTGCCGGCGATCGCCTCTTGGCTCGAGGCCTTGATGCGCATCGAGTCGACGTACTCGGCGTTCCGCTTCAGTTCCTGGTCACGATCCACGAAACCGTGCGGCGAAAACTCGTCGATTGCCGAAAGCGAGAGGTTGAAACCCACGGTTTGATTGAGCACCAGGCCGAAGCGCTTACGGTCCTCGGTCACGAGCACCAGGCCTTGCTCGATGCACGCGGATGGCGTGCCGGCGAGCGGCGCTTGTTCGAGCTCGACACTGCCGGTGAGGCGGTCGCCCCAGATCCCGAATAGGTGCATCAATAGCTCACTGCGCCCCGCGCCCATCAGCCCGCCGATCCCGAGCACCTCACCCTGATGAAGGTCGAACGAGACGTCCGCGAGCCGCGCCTTTGCGCCACCGCGTTCGGCAACGTTGAGGCCTTTCACCGAAAGCAAACATTTACCTGGCTCAGCACGTCGGCGCGGAAATAGGTTCTCGATTTCGCGGCCGACCATGTGCGCGATGATCTGAGCGCGATCGGTTTTGGCGGTGTCGAGCGTGATCACGGTCTGTCCGTCGCGCAGCACCGTGATCCGGTCCGAAAGCGCGAACACCTCTTCCAGCCGATGCGAGATGTAGACCGAGCTCACTCCGCGGCTACGTAGCTCACGCACGATGGCCAGCAACGTGGCCACCTCTTTGTCGGTGAGTGCCGCGCTTGGCTCGTCCAAGATCAGGACTTTGGAGTCTTTGCGCAGAGCTTTGGCGATTTCAACTAACTGGCGCTGGCCGACGCCCAGGTCCGCGATGGTCGCGCTGGCGTTGACGTCGATGCCCCAACGCGAAAGCAGCTTGTCGGTCTCGCCCAGCATCCGGTCATGGTCGACCGCGCCAAAGCGTAGCGGCTCGTGGCCCAAGAACACGTTCTCGGCGACCGTCATCTCCGGCACCAAGGCGAGCTCTTGGTGAATCACCGATAGCCCAGCGCGCTCGGAGTCCGCAATCGCCCCGAAGCGCATCGGCTTGCCGCTCATTAGGATCTCGCCCTCGTAGCTGCCGTACGGGTAGAGCCCGGAGAGCGTCTTGATCAGGGTAGATTTGCCCGCGCCGTTCTCACCGCAGAGCGCATGGACCTCACCGGCGCGAAGGTCGAAGTCGACGCCACGAAGGGCGAGCACTTGTCCAAACCGCTTCACTAGCCCGCGCGCCTCGAGCACGGGCGCTTGCCCCTCAGGGCTTCCCATATATTTCCTCGCGCGTGTGAAAGCCGTCCTTCACCACCGTGGAATCGACATTGTCTTTGGTTACGGTCACGACATCGAGCAAGATCGTCGGCACTTGGCGCTTGCCGTTGTCGAGCTCGGCCTTGGCCACCACTGGCTTGCCGGTTGCGAGTGCAACCGCGACCTCGGCGGCGCGCTTGGCCAGCGCCTGCACCGGCTTGTAGATGCTCATCGACTGCTCGCCGCCCACGATGCGCTGCACTGCTACTAGCTCGGCGTCTTGCCCGGTGACGATCAGCTTGCCCGCCAAACCCTCTTCTCGCAGAGCCTGGATCGCGCCGCCGGCGGTGCCGTCGTTGGAGGCAAGCACGGCATCGATGCCGTGGCCGTGCTTGGTAATGGCGGCATTCATGATGCGCTTGGCGTTTTCCGGCTTCCAGTCGTCCGCCCAGTCCTCATGCACGACCACGACAGCGCCCGACGCGATCGCGTCTTTTAGCGCCGCGTCTTGGCCTTTCTTGAACAAGGCCGCGTTGTTGTCGGTCTTGGAGCCGTAGATGCGCACCAACTTGATCGGCTTCGGCTGGTCCTTGAGCTTTTCGAGGATGTATTTCGCCTGCAGCTCGCCCACATGCTCGTTGTCGAACGTCATGTACAGGTCAAGGTCGCTGTCGGCGATGATACGGTCGTAGGCGATGACCGGGATGTGAGCGCGTTCGGCCACTTCAACACCCTTGGCCATGGCCTTGCCGTCGTGCGGCACGATCACGATCACGTCCATCTTGGACGTGATCAGCGATTCGACGTCCGCGATCTGCCGAGTGTCATCGCTGTTCGCCGAGAGCACGGTCACCTGCGCTCCGAGCTCTTTGGCGCGCGCCAGGAAAGCATCGCGATCTTTGGCCCAGCGCGCCTCTTTCAGGGTGTCGAGCGAGAGCCCGATCTTGACGATCTTGGGGCCGGAGGCCGTACCCGTCGCGTCCCCGTGGGCTGAGCCCCGCACGATGACGAGGCCAATCAGAACACTTACCGCGAGAGACGCAACGACGAGAAAGGATTTGAAGCTCATGTACCGACCGGTTGGGCGGCGGAGTAGACCAAAGAGTTAGGAAAGATGCTAGCCGCAATCGGCGCGAACGCTTCGACTGCACGCGCCGGCGCACTCGCGGCGCCCCCACTCCGGAACGCCAGAGGCGAGGCATGCCCGACAACGCGATGGTCGATCAGTCGCGCTCAGTAAACGTTCAGTAGAACGTGACGTTGTCGAACGTAAATGAGACGACGCACGGTGGCGTCAAGCGACCGTTCGAACCTGCGGTTCCACTCGAACCTGCGGTCCCACTCGAACCTGCG
>Ga0302322_100001396_pt1 | contig 19737 bp, 13 predicted proteins | sample Fen_T0_2_FD_203757 | JGI IMG/M metagenome (GOLD analysis project Ga0302322, IMG submission 203757) | Peat permafrost microbial communities from Stordalen Mire near Abisko, Sweden - Fen_T0_2 | ecosystem: Environmental > Terrestrial > Soil > Wetlands > Permafrost | place: Sweden: Abisko...
GGTTGTCGATGGCACATCGACGTGGAGCATCCAGAAGATGTCACCTTGGATGACTCCGCGTGGAAGCCGATCAGTCTGGGGGCCGATTTCACAAGCGGCGTGCAGGACATTCGTTGCTGGTACACCGTTCCGCAAAAAATCAACGGATACGATATCGGCGGTGCTGGCCTGAAAGTAGCGTTTGAGTTGCAGGGCGACGGCATGACGATGCTGTCGGTGTACTCGAATGGTTCCAGTATTTATCGAGGCACCTCGGATACTTTGGAGCCGATCCCGCTGACGTCAAACGCGCAACCCGGACAGCGCTTTCTTGTCGCACTCCGCATGCAAGTGGGCGATCAGCCCAGGAAACTCAGCAGAAGTGAAGTTCTGATCGACGCAGCCGCCAGCCGTCCTGATCCGGAGTTGCTGCGGATCGAAATACAATCCGTGCAGCCGATCCTTGCCGCCTATCCTGACACGCAGCGAAAGCAGCAGCTTGACTCTGCTGTGCAGGCCATCGATTTCGCCAAGCTGAATGCGGGAGATCAGCCCGGATTCGACGCTTCCCTGAAAACGGCGCAATCGAAACTCCAGGAGCTTGGCCCATGGATGAAGCAGTTTCGAGTTCGCGCAGTAGGGAACTCGCACATTGACATGGCATGGTTGTGGCCTTGGACTGAAACCGTCGAGATCGTCCGCAACACCTATCGCAGCGCTCTCGACATGATGCAGGAATACCCTGACTTCAAATTCGCCGGTTCTTCTGCGCGCACGTATGAGTGGATGGAGGAGAAGTATCCCGACCTATTCCGGGAGATTCAGCAGCGAGTAAAAGAAGGGCGCTGGGAAATTGTCGGGGGTATGTGGGTGGAGCCCGACCTCAACATGCCCGGGGGGGAATCGCTTACCCGCCAGATCCTGATCGGCAAGCAATATTTCAAGAAGAAGTTCGGCGTGGACGTGAAGATCGGTTGGAACCCGGATTCGTTCGGATACAACTGGCAGTTGCCGCAGATCTACAAAAAGTCAGGCATGGACTACTTCGTCACGCAGAAGCTCCTGTGGGCGCACGAATTTACCACGTTCCCGTACAAGTTCTTTTGGTGGGAATCTCCTGACGGCAGCCGTTTGCTGACCTACTTTCCGCACGACTACGGAAGCTCGATGGAGCCCGTTCCCATGGCGGAAGACGTCGCTACATGGATGCCTTCGATGTATGGGAAGGATGCGAAAGACCCCGTGATGATGTATCTCTACGGGATCGGAGATCACGGCGGCGGCCCGACTCGAACGATGCTCGACCAGGGCATTCGGCTGATGAAGCCTGACGTGGTCTTTCCAAAGGTGGAGTTCAGTACTGCCTCGGCCTTCTTTGCCGATCTCGAAAAGCGACAGGATCCTCAGGTCCCAGTTTGGAAGAATGAGCTCTACTTTCAATACCACCGCGGTGTCTTCACCACCCAGGCGGAGACCAAGAAGAGCATCCGTCATGCTGAGGAGACTTTGCTCGACGCGGAAAAGTACGCTTCCCTCGCGCATCTGTTTCATCGAGCCTATCCACAAGACGAGTTCACGACAGCATGGAAGAGTCTTCTCTTCGATCAGTTCCATGACATCATGCCGGGTTCCGGCATCGCCGTGAATTATCTGGAAGCGAAGCGTGACCTCGATATCGTCGAGCACTCCGGCAACGACATTGTGAATCATTCGCTGGAGGAAATATCTGCCCGCATCGATACCCATCTGAGCGGAACGCCGGTCGTTGTTAATAATTCTCTGTCATGGTCGCGCACGGATGTCGTCGAGGCAGAAGTGCAGTTGCCCGCTGTGGCTTCCAAGATTGAAGTAGTCGATTCCACCGGGCACGTCGTCCCGTCACAATTGCTGAGCAATAGCACTGAAACGCATCGTGTGCGATTTCTACTGCAGACGAGCGTGCCGGCCCTTGGCTATGCGACGTTCTATGTGCGCCCGGTTGCTAAGTCTTCGCCACCGACCACTGTCTTGAAGGCTACGGCGGGAAGTTTGGAGAACGAATTCGTCCGGCTGAAGGTCGATCCGCAGACAGGCTGTATCACTAGCCTCTTCGACAAGCGCAGCAATCAGGAAACGTTAGCAATAGCGGAAACGGATACTGGTGGCCCTAAGACTCTGGTCTGTGGCAACTTGCTGCAAACCTTCGTGGACAAGCCGAAAGAGTACGACGCGTGGAATATCGATGCGGATTTCGAAAAACAATATTGGAGTCTGGACAAAGCTGACGAAGTGAAGCTGTTGGAGTCGGGTCCGCTGCGCGCCGTCATCCGAGTCAAGCATCACTTCCAGGATTCGTCGTTCGTGCAAGACATTACCCTGTATGCAGGAAGTGCACGCGTAGATGTGCGTATGCAAACAGAGTGGAAGGAAAAGCACATTCTCCTGAAGGTGGCATTCCCGGTGAGCGTGCATAGCCAGAAGGCGACCTATGAAATTCCTTTCGGCTCGATTGAACGTCCCACCACTCGCAACACCCCCGATGAACAAGCGCAGTTTGAAGTTCCGGCGCAACACTGGGCCGACTTGTCGGATGCACAACACGGACTCAGCGTGCTGAACGAAAGCAAATACGGGTATGACGCAAAAGGGAATGTTCTGCGGTTGACGCTGCTGCGTTCACCGACTTGGCCCGACGCGCACGCCGACGAAGGCCATCATGAATTCACGTACTCGCTCTTTGCACACGGCGGTACATGGCGCGAGGCGGAGACGGTGCGTCAGGGATATGAACTCAACTACAAGCTGAGGTCGGCCCAGGTACAGAATCACAGCGGCGTGCTTCCACCGCAGAACTCTTTCATCAAGGTGACTCCGGACAACGTCGTGCTCACTGCGATGAAATGGGCAGAAGATGACGATGCGATGGTGCTGAGATTTTATGAGTGGGCGGGAAAAGAGGCTGATGTGAAAATCCAATTACCGCCCGGTGCTCAGTCTGCGCAGGAAACAAACTTGATGGAAGTGAGCGAACCTTCGGCGGGCACCTTGTCATTAGATCGAGAAAGCGTGACGGTGCACACCAAGCCCTACGAGATCAAGACAGTCAAAGTGCGTTTTGCCGCGAAGTAGCGGCCCCGGACCTGAAGGCCAAGAGCGCCGCTTGGAGAGCTTCTTGAAGATGATTGGAAAACCTCTGCGCTGGCTCTGCGCCCTTGCCTTGATTGTGGGTGTTTCTGGAACCGTACTGGAAGCTAAAGTGCGGAAGGACCGGACCGTGGTCGTCATTAGCCTCGACGGATTTCCGGCATATGCGCTGGACGACGCCAGGCTCCCAATTCCCACCATCCGCAAGTTGGCGCGCGAGGGCGCCATCGCTGCGTCCATGCAACCGATCAACCCCACCGTGACCTGGCCGAACCACACGGCAATCGTCACCGGTGTCGATGCGTCCGTTCATCAAGTACTGTTTAACGGTTTGCTGACGCGCCCCGCGAATGGCGCGCGACCAACGATTGAGCCTTGGCGTGACAAAGATGTGATGGTGCACGCCCCCACAATCTATGACGTCGCCTATCAGGCCGGGCTCACGACGGCGCAGGTAGATTGGGTGGCTATCTACGGCGCAAAGACCATCACGTGGCAGTTTCCGGAATTACCCAACCCGAACGGCACAATTGAAAGGGAATTGATTGCCGATGGCGACGTCACAGCCGATCAGTTGAAGACTTTCGAAGACAGCAGCCAAGCATGGCAGGACCAAATCTGGACTGATGCTGCGGTGAAGATTCTGGAGAAGCACCGGCCAAATCTTTTACTCTTTCATCTGCTCACCGGGGACGACACAAACCATGAATATGGCCCAATGAGCGGTGCGAGTTTTACCGCCATGGCTCTGTTGGATAGTCGCGTGAAACAAATTGTCGATGTCCTCCAGCGCACTGGCTTGTCGCGTAAAACAACGCTGATCATCGTTTCTGACCATGGTTTCCGAACGATCGAACACAAGATTCGTCCAAACGTGCTGTTGCGCGCCAAGGGACTGTTGAGCGAAGGGCAAGGCCAATCGAAGGGGGATGCCTGGGTCCTTTCCACAGGTGGAACGGCTATGGTGTACGTGACGAACCCTGCTCAGAAGAGCGAACTCGTTCCTGTGCTCCGTGGCATTCTTGCTGGCTCTGAAGGTATCGAGCGTGTCTACGAAGAAGATGAGTTTTCGAAACTTGGCCTGCCAAGTTCCCAAGCCAGTGACCAGGGTCCTGCTCTGGTTCTCGCCGCTACACCCGGTTATGCCTTCGCCAACGAATCTGAAGGGGGCTACGTGACTTCGCTGGCGGAAAGAGGAACCCACGGTTATCTCAACTCCGACCCCAAGATGGATGCAATCTTCATTGCCTGGGGTGCTGGTGTGCCCAAAGGTTCGCATCTCGGCAGCATTTCCAACCTGGACGTTGCTCCGACAATCGCTGCCATCTTGGGTCTCGAGATGAAGCAGGCAAAAGGACATGCGATTCAGCAAATTGTGAACAGCGCCGCAAGCCGATAAATGGTTCAGGATAAGGAACGTGGTACCTCCTAAAACGCGAAGTGTCATTTCCGGGGCGGGCCCTACAGGTCAGCACGGGAAGGGTCAGTGCCTGTCTGAAACCAGTCGCAGTGATCCAAAGCGTTCTGGTACGTGAAAGGTGTTACTCATCGGCGGTTTCCAGGCAATTGCGTGATGGTTTGCTGGCGGCCCTTCGCTCACGAACAAATTCAAACGAAACTCCATTCCTGCCGTCGGAGATCGTTTGTCAATCGCTGCCAACGGAATGCGCATGGCGGCATACCAACGATGTTTTCGCGCGTCGGTCCGTGCGGTCACGGTAAACCCGGAGTTCCAAATCCAGCCGTCTTCGTGGTGCGGCTTTCTGAGGTCGACATCGAGGTCAATCCATTCTCCTTGCGGAGAAACCTCAAACTCTTGGTAGTGCTTGATATCGTTGAAATCGGAACTGATAAAAACCTCCGCTACATCCCAGTTCCAGAGTTCGTTGGTTTCTTGCGTAGCGGTCGGCGAAGGTTTCAAGTTCAGCTCATCATAAGGACAGCTGAATAGGAAGTAGAGGTTTCTTTTTGTCCATCGAGCGCGGACCTCGGAACGGAAGCGAGAAGTGATCTTTCCCTGTTTGTCCCTTTCCAGATAGGCGGGACGGGCCGCTTTCCAAAAAGCCGATGTGGGATCGGTCCGTAAGACAACATCAGTAGTTGCCTGAACCGACTCGACCACATTCTCCCCAGCCCAGGCCGTGAATCTAACAAGCAAGAGAATGAGCAGTGCTTTGGCCAATCGGTTCATATCCTCTTGGTGCCCTCAACTTTCATTTGGCGGACCGTTCACCGAGGCTGATCACTGGAGAAGTCCGGAGCGGGAAAGTAAGCTGCGAGCCGTTCGTCGGGCTCGACACACAGCCATGCAATGCCTCCAAAAGTGCTTAAGATTGCGGCCACTAGAAAGGAAGAGGTCCAACCGTAGTGTCGAGCAATTACCGGTGTCAGCCACGCGGTCAGTGCGCCTCCCAGTTGGCCACCCATGTTCATGAAGCCCGACGCAAGCCCTGCGCTCTTGCCGCCGATGTCAGCCGTCACGGACCAATAGGAACTCTGTGCGATGTACAGAGCGCCGACACCTCCGGAAAGGACGATGCTCGCTAGCGAAGCGCTGGCCACGCGAGATCCGATGATCAGAATGATTGCGGCCAAAAGCAGCGCAAAAGAAGCGAGGCCACAGCGGCCGATTCGCTTGCCATACGCCTTCGTCATCGCATCGCTGATAGCGCCGCCACAGAGACTGCAAACGACGATGGCCAACGGCGGGAGAGTGCTATAGAAGGCGCTCGCTTTCAAGTCCAGTCCCCGCACTTTTGCCAGGTAGATGTAGAACCAACTGAAGAAAATCCAAGCCACATAGCCAAAACAGAAGTAACTCATCGTGACCGCAAGCAAGCTCTTATTGGAGAAAAGTTGTCTCCAACTGTTGCGGAAAGACCCCGGGCCGGAACCCATAGCAGGAGGGTTGATAGTCGAATTTGCGGCGGAACCTAGCATGCGGTACTGCTGAATGTAAGAAAGTTCCGCTGGAGAAACGAGTGGGTGTTGTTCTGGTACATCGCGCGCCGCGAAATACCACACAAGGCCAGCGATCAACCCCAGAATGGTGCTCGCCCAAAAAGGAGATCGCCAGCCGTGGTGGACCATCAAGTAGGTAACAAAAATGGGAGCACTGGCTGTTCCTGCTCCAACGCCCGCGAAGATCAAGCCATTGGCTAGGCCACGTTCCTGCGAGGGAATCCACTGCGACACGAACTTGTTGCAAGCGGGATAGATGATGGCTTCGCCTGCACCGAGTAGCAGGCGAATGACAATAAGGTAGGTAAGGGCTCCGGCGATCGTCGAAGGCAGGGAGGCGGTAAGGGCGGTGAAGATTCCCCACCAGACGACGCCGATCGTGAGCACGTGGCGCGGCCCAAGTCTGTCTGCCAGCCACCCGCCGGGGGTCTGAAAAAATGCATACCCAAGCAGAAATGCGCTAAAAATTGAGCCGAGTTGGACCTGAGTAAGATGGTATTCCTCCACCATGGCACTGCCAGCAATGGAGATGTTCACGCGATCCAGGTAGGAAACCGCTCCCAGAACGAACAGCCAGAACACGAGGAACCAGCGCACCCTGCCTGCGGGCAGTTCAGCCATGAGTACTTTCCGTGGCAAGAAAAGGCCCGAACAAGTCCGCCCAACGTCGGATTGACCTCGAAGTTACATTCATGCGCTTGCCCAAGGTTATTTGCGAACAACCGCTGCCGTGCAGTTGATCTCAACGAGAGACTGACCCGGCAGCGCGGCCACCGCAACCGTCGTCCTGGCAGGACCTCCGTGGGGGAAATAGGTTTTGAACACCTTGTTCATCGCCTCAAAGTCCTCAATCTTCGTCAGAAACACGGTGAGCTGCAGGATGCTGTCCATGCTGGCACCGCCTGCTTCCACGAGAGTCTTTACGTTATCGAGAACTTTTGTTGTGTGGGTCGTGATGTCGGTAGAAAACTGCTCCTTTGAGTCGCGAGAATGGGCCCCCTGCCCGGCGATGTAAATGACCCCGTTGTGAACGATCAACGGCGTAATGAATCCTGTGCCATCGGTCGGTCTTCCGTCGTAGCCAAGTTTGCGGACGCCGCCTGGTTCATCGGTTGCGGCATGGGCTGTACGTCCAAAGAGGCTGGCGGCGCCAACGCCGGTGAACAGGCAGGCAATACGCGATGCAAAGCTTCTGCGCGTTGTTGAAGGCATAGGTAGATTCTCCTTAGGACTGCGAACCACTTGTACATCAGGCCAAGCCGAAAAATGTCACAGTCGGCCGACTTGTTTCACAGCTTCGACAATCGATTTTGCTTTTTCAATGATGGCGTACATGGAGTGCTCTTTGTAGTCCAGTTGCTGTGCCAACCCGAGGGTCCTCTCCGCTGCTGCGCGCGGCACAACCGCCACGCCATCGGCGTCGGCGACCACGATATCCCCGGGATTTACTGGAACACCGTCGCAGATGACAGGCACGTTGGAACCCGCGAAGCGATAGTGGTGAACTGAAGTGGACGGTACGATGCCGAGGGCAAAAACGGGGAACCCGATTTTCTGCAAGTAAGCTACGTCGCGCACTCCGCCATCGATGACCGCTCCGGCGTAGTTCCGGGCTGACATGGCTGTGCCCATCAAACCACCCATGCCGGCGATGTCGGCGCCATCATCGACCTGCATCACGTACACGGAGTTCTTCTGGCCCGAGTCAATGGCGGCAAGCATGCCGTTTAGAGCCGCGGGGTCGTCATTCTCTTCTTTCTTCAAATGTACGGTTAAGGCAATACCCGCAAACTTGCTTGGGAAGATCGGACGCATGCGGTGCGTCATGTACATCTTCTTGCCAACGATCTGCTCCAATGCATCGGAAACGGACGCGACTTCGACATGGCGATAGGCCTCAATCAACGAGGCATCGTCAGTGCCGGGTGCCGTTTGCGCGCTTACCGTATGAAATCCCCATATCAGCGAAACGCTGCTCACAAGCAGAAGGGTCAGGAGAGGTAGTACACGCAACTTAAATGGTTTTGTCATTGCTTTGAATTCCTAATGCTTACAAGGTAGGCCACTAACTGGTCCAGATCTGATCGGCTGAGCCGCGAGCCATAATCGCTCGGCATTAAGGGTGCCGAATCGAATACCAGTTCGGTAAGACTGGATTTCTCCAGCGAGTAGAACGTTCCATCCAACGCCTGCAATTGCACTGAAAAATTGTCCTCATTCCGAACTGCGCCAATGATTTGGCGCCCGTCGTTCGTGGTCGCCTTCACCAATCCCTTGCGAAGCATTGGTCTCTTGGCCGCGCTCGCAATGGCGCCACGGATGTCATCAGCGGAGTGACTTTCTCCGTAGTTCGAGAGGTCTGGGCCGACAAATCCCCCTGTGCCTCGGACCATATGGCACTCCGAACAGCCTGCTTTAGTGGTGAAAATGAGTCTGCCTGCTTCAGTGCTTGCCGGTGCTGCGGGAACTTCGCGCTTACCTTGCAGGCTCCGCAGATACTTCACAATGCCGGAGAGTCCCGCGGGCCCTAACGCGCCGAACGACGGCATTCCTGCTTGAGTTTTCCCGTCTCTTAAGATCTTAAGAATCTCGCTGTCTTGAAGGCTCACGATTTCGGACTTCAGCACGATGTCCGGGCCGCGTTCGCCTCCTTTGCCATTCAACCCATGACAAGGTGCGCAACTGGACTCAAAGGTCCGTTGCCCGGAACTCAACGTCGGATCGGTCTTGATTTTTGCGGATCGATGGGCAGTCGTTTGCGCATGAATCACCCCGAGCGAGCAGATCAGGACCGCTACAACCCATGCTCCTTGCCAGTGCAGGGGGCGGGCCATTCCTGGCTGTTTGTGCCGTCCTTGTCCGCGTCGGTTCATCTCGTTCTTTCTAGCCAAACGTCTTCCTCAATGCGTGGATTTGCTCCGTACGGCGATCAGGGAGACTTGTTCGAGATCGGGATAGTGATCGTTCTGGTCGGCTTTGCGTTCTGCGGGAACAATTTGCTGAACCATAGTGCTAGCCGGCATAGCCGGTCCGAAATACTGACCGTAAACTTCGTTAAAAAGTGGGGCGTCGGTGAGACTGTCCAAGTACGAATTAGTGGCTACCACTTGACTGAAATCCATTCCAGCTTCTTCGAGGTCGTCGAGTAGATTGCGCATGGTCTGCCGAACCTGATGTTGGGTTGTGGTCGCGTAGACGCCGCCGTGTGGTCCGGGGATAAAGCCGCTCTTGGCCGAGCAATATAAGGTGTCGCCGGCAAAAACACACGGGCTGGCGGTGGGACTGGGAGGCATATTCTTTGGCCGTATCGCTTTGCGCTGCATCAAGTCGCGAACGGCCACCCCGGTGTATTCGATGTGAGCGCCTCCGGGAAGACTTGAGACCTCAATCGTGGCCCGCGCCGGTGTGTTGCCGAATTCGAAACGTCGAGCATATCGTTCGTTCATTACGCGCGACGGAATTTCTGAAGTCAGATAGGGGTTGACGAAAACGACATGACTCATTTCCAGTCCGGCTGCTTTCACCACAGCCGTCATCCTGTCGAGCGCGAGATCTACCTGGGCAGCGGGGTCATCCGGAATCTTGCCGGTCGCGGGATCAATTCCCGCCATGCTGGAAATGAATAGGCGGTCATGGGTGAGTATGCCCGGAGAAGCAAACTCGTCCTTGGAATAATTTGCGGGATAGACCGCCTTGCGGCCTTCCAGATTGCGAACCGCGACTGCATTGATTTGAACCGGCGGGTCGGGGAGGGCGGAAACTCCAAGGACAGCTCGAGCCGGCGGAGTTTTCGGGAAATACTCGCCGAATACTCGATTCATCTCCGCATAGGAGCCGATGTCGGTCAGATATATGTGAACGTAGACAACGTTATCGAGAGTCAATCCAGCAGATTCCAGAACAGCGTTGACATTGTCGAGGGCCTGCCGGAATTGCGGGCCAAACGCAGAAGGCACGGTGCCGTCTGCACGCCGAGGCCCCTGTCCCGAGATGTAGAGATAGTCGCCGGCGTCCACCCCGGCAGACGGAAATCGGTTTCCGCCTGAGGAAGATTTGGCTGGAGCCACAGCTCGCACTCCCTCCTGCGCGCTGAGAAGCGAAGCCAGCAGCAGAGAAAGGGTTAAGTGTCGAGCGATGGCTGACATGTGCAAGGGATTCCTTTCGCTCTGCCTAGGCAGCCTTCTTCTGCGCAGCGCCTAGCACGGCGCGTAACCTTTGGCCGACGATGATTTCTTCTCCGGGCTTAATCGTCATGGAAACCAATTCAATATGATCGGGTCCCTTGCGTTCCTTGCTGTTGGGATTACCTTCGCGCACTGCGGTCACCAGGCTGGGGTTGTCTGCGCCCAGGACTTCGATCACTGGATCGCCGGCGCGAAGGTCGCGCACACAATCAAAGATGGAATAGCCCCACGCTTGCTGATCCCACTTCACATTTAACGTTGGATAGCGGTTTCCGTCGTCAGGAACGTAAGTGCTCGTGGTAACGCCAGGAACTGTTTCAACCAGCTTGCGAATTCGGTCGATTCGCGCATTCCATTCTTCGTAAAGCTTTTTTTCGTCGACCTTCAACCATGTTTCGAGAGCGGTCAGGCAACCGATGACTTCTTCCTTTCCGACTTTCATCGGGCGGCACACGGCCCCTTCGCGGGGACTGCTGTTGAGGAGAGCCGCTTCAATCAGGTCCTTGCGTCCCAGAAGCAAACCACTGCACTGCGGCCCTCGAAGTCCCTTGCCTCCCGAGAAGCAGTACATGTCAATTCCCATCCGGGCATAGAGCTTCGCGTTATCAACGGGAGGGATGCCGGCAGCGTCATCGAGCAGCATTGGCACCTTGTGGTCTTTGGCGATGGCCACTTCTTTTTGCAGCGTCTCGCCCAGATTCGTGGTGTAGATCATGGCCGTGTTTGCGGTGATGGCATTCGCAACTTCTTCCGGAGATTGCGCGAGAACGAGTTTGGCTCCCGTGAGGCGAATGGCGCTGTCAAAAGCGCTGCGGCCTCCGGTCATGACAACTTCATGTTTCATCCCCGTAGTATCGGGAAGTTGCCAAATCAACTTGTCGTTCGCACCGGCCATGCAGGCGGCTGTTGCCGCAGCCATGGCGCCGGCAGATCCGGAGGTCACAATTCCTGACTCCGCGCCTGTCAGTTCCGATAGTCGGCGTCCGACAGCCCGTTGCAGTTCGAGCATGTTTACAAAATATTCGCTAGCTTCCAGTTGGGCCTGGCGAACTTCTGGAAACTCCAGCGAACCGCTCAGATAAGTCCAGGTGCCTCGGCAATTAATCACTGTTTTTACGCCGAGACGGGAATACACGTTCTGAGATCCAGCCCCTCCCATCGCCGTGGAGGCTTGGGCGTAAAGATGGCGAGCTGCAATTTGAGTCAGCAACGGAGCTGCAGCCAACAATTTGACGAAAGAACGCCGACTCGAACCATTTCCAGCCATAAATTCTCCTTGAAGCCTACCCCGCCCGCACACAACAGTAGGTCGAACCTGTTTCTGAAGTGCAACTCCGTCTGCGCAGGAAACACGGCGCAGGGTGCACACTCAGGCTCATGGTGTAACACAGAAATTTCTTGACGCCAATCATTTTATTACGGTTCAGATCGATTTCTTTCTTTTGGGAGCGGCCGGAGTATATATTTTCGAAAGGCTGGTGGTGGGTTCAGCGATTCGAGTGGAGGGACATGAGCGGCAGATCAACAAAGCGGCAGCGTGCATCTCGCTACACTGCTGAAGCAATTTTCGCACTGTCGATCTTCCTTGGCGCAGCGAAAGGCTCGTTAGCTGCCGCGCCCGTGAAGCAGACCACAACCGCGGAGTGTCAGGTCGCGAGTATTGACTATCGGGGCTGGCAGGCGCAGGAGATTTCTAACCGATGGGTGCATCTCGTCATCGTTCCGGAAAATGGCGGACGACTGATGCAGGTGAGCTTCAACGGGCATGATTACTTTTTCGTAAATCCAAAGCTCGCGGGAAAATACCTCCCGCCTTCGCAAGACCAATGGTTCAACTACGGCGGGGACAAGCTTTGGTTGTTGCCCGAAGGAGATGACGATGAGCAACATTGGCGCGGCAATTCTGACTTGCTCGACGACGGACCGTTTAGCTTTCGAAAGCTTTCGGATGAGCTAGGGTGTGGAGCGGAACTGGTTGGACCGCCCGACGCCCACACTGGAATCCAAATTTCACGCACGATCCGCCTGGAGAATGATTCGCCCCACATCGCTTTTCTCGCGTCCATGAAGAATGTGAGCGGCCACACAGTCGAATGGTCTATGCAGTCGGTTTCGCAGTACGATACCGGCAATTCGACTGATCCGTCTCAAAGCAATCGTCAGATTTGGGGATTTACTCCAGCGAATCGATCCAGTGGGTACTTGAATCGCTACCACGTTCGAACTGGACCCGCAGAAAACCCTGCGGCTACCGTGAGAGACGACGGCCTATTTTCGTTGCACTATTCCCACTTGGCGGCGGAGTTTTGGGTGGACTCACCCGATGGCTGGCTCGCGGTCGTCGATGGCCAGAGCCGTTACGCCATGGTAGAGCGCTTTCAATACCAAGCAAACAAGACGTATCCAGGAAAGGCTTCCGTTATCTTTTGGACGAATGGTCCTGAGTTGAAGATGCGCAGCGACGGGGTGGCGTCGATGAGCGATGCATCCCCAGCTGTATCGCCCTTCTACATGGAAGCGGAGATCAATAGCCCGATGTGTCGACTACGCCCGGGAGAAGCCTGCCAACTGGAAACCGATTGGTATCCGACACGGTCTGATAGCGAATTCCACGGTGTGACGGACGCCGGCATCGTCACCCAGCCACTACGGGCGGCCAGTCTGGAAAATGGCAAGGTCAGGCTGTCAGGTTCTTTTGGAGTTTTTTTCTCCGGCGAACTCGTCGCGCATTTCTATAACGAGCACGGCTCGAACACCGGAACGCTGCGGTTAGCGGAAGTAAATCCCACAGATCTTGTCGTTCTAGATACGGAGATAGCGCCGCAAGGGAAGCCAACACGAGTGTCCTTACACCTGGAAGATCAGGGCGGGTTGGATCGAGGAATGCTTCAGGAGGTTCCAATCCGGACCGGGGGCATTCGCTGAAATGAAAATGCAGCGTGCAAGGCTGTACGCGATACTCGCCGTGGTGTTCGGTGCATCGTTGGCAGGCCAGCAACGTCCGGTTATGAGCGCAGTACACCCGGAGGACCTGTTGGCGAGTCCGGTTGGAGCGAATTGGACCTCATATAACGGGGACTACACTGGACGCCGCTATAGTGCTTTGCGAAAGATTACTACCGCAAACGTCCACCAATTGCGGGCAGCATGGGTCTTTCATCCCGGAAATTCTCAGAACTTGGAGGTAACGCCGGTAGTAGTCAATGGCGTAATGTTCGTGACTGCGGCCAACGATGTGTTTGCCGTGGATGCGCGGACCGGACGCCAGTTGTGGCAATACCATCGGCCCGTGAGTTCTGGCTTACTGGACGATGCCGCGGCCCACAAGAATCGCGGTGTAGGTGTGTGGCAGAATTCAGTTTTTCTCGAAACGGATGATGCGCATCTTGTGTCTCTCGACGCGCGATCGGGTGGCCTGCTCTGGGACGTGGAATATGCCGACAAAACCAAAGCGTACGGTGCAACCAGTGCTCCGTTGGTGGTGAAGGACCAGGTTATTGTCGGAACATCGGGCGGAGACTCCGGCGTAAGGGGATTTGTGGCCGCTTACGATGCCGCAACCGGGAAGAAGAAATGGCAGCGGTGGACGATTCCTGGACCAGGAGAATTCGGTTCCTCCAGTTGGCCCGGCGATTCCTATCTCCATGGCGGCGGCACCACCTGGATGCCTGGGACGTACGATCCGGAACTGAACACTCTTTATTGGACCACCAGCAACGCTTCGCCCGATTTTATGGGCGACTCTCGTCCTGGCGACGACCTCTATACCGCATGCGTTCTCGCGATGGATGCCGACACTGGCGACATCAAGTGGTACTTCCAATTCACACCGCATGACCTGTACGACTATGACGCAACCGAAACGCCGGTTCTGATTGATACCAACGAGAACGGAACGGTGCGTCACCTTTTGCTGCAAGCCAACCGCAACGGCTACTTCTACGTGCTGGAACGAACCAGCGGCAAGTTCCTTCGCGCCACGCCGTTTGTCCAAAAGTTGAACTGGGCAAAAGGGGTCGACGCGTCGGGGCGGCCGATTCTTACTGGGCGAATTCCGACACCTGAAGGAACCGATATCTGCCCGGGCATTGACGGGGCAACGAACTGGTTCTCGCCTTCCTACAGTCCCGATACCGGGCTGTTTTACGTGGTCGCCATGGAAAGCTGTAATCTTTTTTTCGCGAAGACCAAGGAGTTCGTACCCGGCGAGACGTTTTACAACACCGGTACGACTCGTCCTCCGTTGGAGAAATCTCAGAAGATCCTGCTCGCGTTGTCGCCGTCGGATGGAAAAACCGTATGGAGCCACCCTCAAATAGGCGAAGGAAGATCGTGGGGCGGGACGTTGACGACCGCTGGCGGCTTATTGTTCTTCGGAGACGATAGCGAATCCTTCGAGGCGATGGACGCGAGTAACGGCCATGCACTATGGCACTTCAACACAGGCCAGACCATGCGCGCATCGCCGATGACGTATGCCGTGGATGGGACGCAGTATGTTGCAGTGGCTGCAGGAAGCGACGTGTTCAGTTTCTCGTTACCGCAATGAAGAAGACGACGCTAACGCCTACTCTGAACGTGACACGACCAGAACCAGCGGTTACGTGAACAGTTGGCTGGCCTCGTGTGTTTTCAATTGCGCGATCTTCCGCCCGATGTGCACCGTGTTCCGGCAGGCTGCAACGCACGACTCGCAAGCTCTACAAGCATCGAGTCCTCGACCCGGTGCAACAGAGGCCACCATCTGCCGTGCCATCTCGATGTTTTGGTATTGCACGGCGTACATGTGGGACCGCATTAATACGGGTATATCGACTTGCTGGGGACAGTCTTGCCTGCATTCACCGCACTGCTGGCAGAACTCTGCGTTGGCCACAAACACCTTATCGGCAAGGAATTGTTCTTCTTCGTGAGTGTAGGCAAGATCACGTGCCACCGAAAAATCTTGTTCGAGATGTTCGTACGTGCTGAAGCCCGGTATCGCCGTGGTGACAAAGTCGTGATTCAGGGCCCACTTCAATAGCGCTGTTTGGCTCACAGACGGCAGTGCTTTGGGGAGTTTCGCATCTGGCTTGGTGGTGCCTCCTGCCTGCGTTTTCATCGCAACAATTCCAATCCCGCTTTTGGCGGCTTTCTCGATTGTCTTGAGGACTCCAGAGTCGTGCGTCATCGTGCAGTTCAGCATCACGAGCGCGACGTCAAACACGTTTAGACGTATCGCCTCATTTAAGACGTCGACGGTCTTATGCGTAGATAGCCCGATAAATCTGGTCTTGCCATCCTTCTTTAAGCTCTGCAGGGCTTCGATCTGCCCTTCTGCGCGGGCATCTTCAACGGAATCCACGGCGTGATGGTAAAGAATATCAACGTGGTCCATCTGGAGTCTTTTTAGGCTAGCCTCCACCCCCTCGATGAAGCGTATTTTGGTTTCAGCGGTAATTGGTGAGTGATTGCGTGACGTCTGCTTCGTTGCGATCACAACCTTGTCGCGCACGCCCATTTCTTTGATCACGCGTCCTACCATTTCCTCATTGCGCCCGTTCTGGTAGACGGCGGCAGTATCAAAATGCCGAATGCCTAGTTCGTAGGCGCGCCGCACCAATCCCGGCACGTCGGCATTCATCACTCCCATACTGACCACAGGCAGAGACAGACCTGTCTTTCCCAGCGGGCGCTGCAATATCGGCGTGGGCGCACTCGCGGGAGTCGTACTCGCCGAGAGCAACTGCGTCTTTGCCAACACGCCCGCCGCTCCCGCCCACAGAATCGGTTTCACGATGAATTCTCGACGATTCCAGTTCTTCTCGTTCTTCATGGCTTACCTCCTGAGATTAGTTTTCGTATTCCGATGCTTTTGGGTTCACTACGGAAGACTCTGCGCTACTGCCTTGAGAGTCTCGGCCCCGTTCTCCGATGGATTGAGCAGCAAAATTAGATACCGGCCTCGCGTGCGCGCGATCAGGCGTCCTTCGTAGTTGTTTCGTGCGCGGAGTCCGCCTTCTCCCAACTCGGGCGCCGAGGCACACTCGCCGCTCTGCTTGAGATGTTTCACGAGTTGTTCCGATCGCGACTTTGCCGCCTGTGGATTGTTTGCTACCGAAACTACAAGTTTGCTCTCCTGCTTCCCCTGCGCATAAGAGACGATGTATGCCGGCGCAAGAAACGCATGTCCCAGCGGATCCTTCCGCACATACTGTTGGGAATGAGGAACCTGGTGCCCCGGGGGAAGCTTTGCAAGCAATGCCGGAAGGGTCTTCGTCCCGCCGATTCGTCCGGAGAGAATGCGCGCAAATTGATCAAGCAAGGTATCGGCACTTGCGCCGGAACCGGAAAGTTTCACGTAGTAATGATCCTGAAAAAAATTGAGGATTCCCTTGTCCTGATATCCTTGTGCCCCGATCGTAACGAACTTGTAGCCTGGAGAGCGCTCTGCAGCGTAGATTCCAAACGCATCTTCGGTCGTGCCCATCTCGTAGATGTCCACAGTCACTTCCGCTGCACCGCTCTTCAGGTCCTGATGGAGCAAGTTCTTGAAGTCATAGAGAAGGTAGATATCCGCTCCGCCATCAATGTACTGATAGAGGCTCTCTGGGTTGTAAAGCGCGGGTTTGGCCTGCGCGCGTGCGTTGCCTGGAAGGGGTTCGCGGAGGAAGTTGGCGAACTGCTTGCGCGAGGGATCAGTGGCTTGGGTGCGGGAGGTGCCAAGATGAGGCTGTGCATTTTGCCCGTGCATAGTCGCTAGTGACAACGCAACGCAAATCAACTCAGTTCTCCATCTTGTCCAAAGCTTCTTTTTGTTTTTCATGAACCTCCACCTGGCGGCAAAAACATTCTTCAATCTTGGCAAGTGACCAAAAAGGGTCACAAATTCTTGATCAGCGTCCGAACTTTTTCGAATTCATACGTCCCCAGCCCACGGCTTGCCGCCATCTTCAGATAGGGCAATGCGGAAACCTCCAGGTTCCAATACGCCTTTGCCACATAGGCATCGAGCGCAACGGGATCGGTGCCGGCGACTAGAGTCTTCTTCAGGATCACGTCTCCCAGGTTGCCTCCCGTTGGGCCGTTGCGGACGAGGATCCGGTAACAGTCCATGATGGTCAGAGTTGGGCGGACAAAGTCGGCGAGGTCCACGAGGCTCTCGTGGATCTTCTGGTGCAACTGATGACGCGGCCCACCGAGCATGCCATACCAGTTCTTCATTCCCAGCGTCGCGCCCGTCAGGCTGTGATGCTTCGCAATTGGGACGTTGATGACCTTGTCGACATTCAGGAACAGATCGAGGACAGGCCAGCCGCGCAGGATTTCTCCCTGGAGATCCACGTCCTTGAACATGGCGGGATCGGGTAAGACCACTTGAGCGCCCGCGTTCCTTGCTGCCTCGGCAATGCCGGATCGCTGAAAACAGCGTCGAGGATCATTGCAGCTTACGTCGGTGACAAGGACTCGCTTGGCCCCGGCATTCGAGCACTGGCGGACGATTTCCGCTACGACGTCGGGATTTGTATTGGCCGCCTGCTCAGGAGTGCGATCCCAACCTATGTTGGGCTTCACCAAGACAACATCGCCCCGTGCGATAAAGCGGCGCATTCCTCCCAGTTCTTGGATCGCCTGCCGCGCCAGTTGCGCGGGATCTTCGCCGGTGATGACTACCATCTCGGGAAGTGTCTGATCGGCTGCTACCGTGTGGCCGTGCTTCGCGGCCATGGCCAACGCGGGTTCCGGACGGAAACTATGCTTGCTCAGCCAGAGCCCAAGTCCTGCCGCCCCAGCACCAGCGCCAGCCACGCGCAGCAACTTGATCAATGCGTCACGGCGGCTCAGATTGCCTACATCGGATTGCATACGGCCTCCGTGTCAACGATCCAAACTTCCGCAGTTCGAATCAGTGTTGGTACGCCTGCGGGAGTTGGGTTGATATTCATCCCTTTCTCCGATTCAACAGGATCTGGTTGGTGCGAGACCGGCTTTCACCCACACTCGTCACATAGACTGCGGGTCGATCCTGAACTGGACATGCGTATTCGCACGCTCCACATCCGACACAGCGCGAGGGATCGAGATATGGTTGCTTCACTTGCTTCGAGTTGCCCGCCGCATCGATCACTTCGGTGGGCTGAAAGTAGATAGCTTTCGGCGACGTAGGGCACCATTCTTCGCACACAATGCACTCGGTCGCCATGGCCCAAGGCAAACATCGACCGCGGTCGTAAAATGCCGTTCCAAGGCGGACCGGTTTATCCGTGTGTTCCATATCCACGGACCAGCCCTTCTCTTTTTGCGTGATCTCCCAAATGGCTCCGGTTGGACAAACCTGCGCACAAAGCACGCAGCTTGTCTCGCAGTAGCCGATCCGCGGCACTAGAACAGGCGTCCAGATACCTTCGATCCCAGCCTCCGAAAAAGCTGGATGCAAGGCGTTGTTCGGACAGACCTTCATGCACTGGCCGCAGCGAATACAGCGCGCCAGGAAGTACTCTTCATCGAGCGCTCCGGGCGGGCGAAGAAGCCGTTCATCACGCTCTGTGGCAAAGCCGGGAGTACTTCGCGCCAGCGGCCCCACAGCGACACCAGCAGCCAGACCGGCCAGAACTTTCCGTCGCTGCAGGTTCGCCCCGATACTCTTCTGTTCCGGGAAAAACTGAAATCGCAACCCGTGCTCAGGACATTCATCCACGCAGTTAAGGCACAAATGGCACTCAGACTGTCGCCAAGGCACGCCGCCGACAGGATCGTCGCCGCCCTGGCAGCGGAGAAGGCACCGATTGCAGTCGCTGCAATGCTCCGGATTCTTGACTAGCCCCAGCACGGACCATCGAGAGACGATTCCCAGCAATGCACCCAATGGGCACAGGGCGCGGCACCAGAAACGGGTAATGCGGAAGTTCAAGGCAACGATGAAAACAAAGATTAGTCCCAACCAGATCCCCATCCGAAAGTGAGGCTGCTTGAAGCTCAATAAGAGCGCGCCCAAGAAGAAGTGCAGGACACTGCTGACCGTCTGCACGAACGGGTAACGGCTGTGCTCGAGCAGTCCCAAGGACGTCCGCAAGGCATGGTCGGTCGCGGGCAGAATGGACAAACCCACGGAGCGCACTAAGAAGGAGAAGGGATCCAGCCATCCGACCAGACCTGTGCCAAACACCGCTGCGACCAGAGAAGCGATCAGCAAGTAGTACTTGGTCGTTTGCCAACGCTTGTAACGATTTGACTCAAGGAGTTGCTTACCGCGTTTTCGTTCGGACTTGAAACTGCTGAAGAAGTGATGAATGGACCCGAGCGGACAAATCCATCCGCAGAAAAAACGGCCCAGGATCATGGTAGGAATCAAGATCACCAGGCTCCACAAGAGACCACGATAGAGCGCGCGGCTGGCGAGCGCGTTCGACACTGCCACCAGCGGATCAAGCTGGAAGAAGAGTGAAACAGGGTAGGGAAGACGAATCTCACTGGCGGAAGCCGTCAGCGAGCCTCGGAACTCGGTACGCAG
>Ga0302322_100001397_pt1 | contig 19737 bp, 14 predicted proteins | sample Fen_T0_2_FD_203757 | JGI IMG/M metagenome (GOLD analysis project Ga0302322, IMG submission 203757) | Peat permafrost microbial communities from Stordalen Mire near Abisko, Sweden - Fen_T0_2 | ecosystem: Environmental > Terrestrial > Soil > Wetlands > Permafrost | place: Sweden: Abisko...
GAGATCGCCGCCTATCTGGTCAATCCTGCACAATTCACCCAGGCCGCGCAAACGGCGAAACTCTCGCTGGGACTGTTCATCGCCCTGCTTCTACTCGCCATCGGCGTGGGGAGTTGGCTGATCGTCAGGAGCCTGAATGCGGAATTGAAGCTGGCGCGGCAGAAAACCGATTTCGTCAGCAATGTTTCGCATGAACTGAAGACCCCGCTGACCTCCATTCGCATGTTTTCCGAGCTGTTGGCCGAGGGGCGGGTGACCGATGCCGCCAAGCAGCATTCCTATTTGAATATCATCACCGCCGAGGCCGCACGCCTCACGCGGCTCATCAACAACGTGCTCGATTTCTCCCGCCTGGAAAGCGGTGAGAAGAAATATCACTTTCAACCGTGCGATTTGACCGAACTCATCCGTCAGACCGTGGCGACCTTCCGCCCGCATCTCGAAAGCAGTGGCTTCAAACTGGAATGCGAGCTGCCCGACGCGCCGGTGCCCGTGCGCGGCGATGCGGACGCGCTCGCACAGGTCGTGGTTAATTTGCTGTCCAACGCCGAGAAGTATTCCAACGGCGGCAAGGTCATCACGATTCAACTGGCTGCGCAACAGACGCCGTTGCCCTACGCCGAAATTCGCGTGCTGGATCGCGGCACCGGGGTGCCGCGCGGGAGCGGGGAGAAGATCTTCGAGAAATTCTATCGCGCCCATGACTCCCTGAGCAGCGGCGTCCAGGGTTCCGGCCTGGGCCTGACCATCGCCCGGCAGATCGCCCGCGCGCACGGCGGCGACGTTGTCTACGAACCCCGCGTCGGCGGCGGCAGTTGTTTCAGCCTGCGTGTACCAACCGCAACCCAGGGCGGGGCAGCTTGATGAAACTGAACGTGAAATAGATTTTTGGTGGCCGCGATTATTGGCGGCCATCCCAGTTTGCCAAATATGAAAACTAAGATTCTCGTCGTCGAAGACGATCCGCACATTTTGCTGGGATTGGAAGAAGTGTTGAAAACCGAAGGCTACGAAACCGCCGCCTGCGCCCGCGGCGATGAAGCCCTGGCGGCCGTGGCCCGCTTCTCGCCCGCGCTGATCGTCTTGGACGTGATGCTGCCCGGCTTGAGCGGCTACGACATCTGCAAGCAGCTCCGCACCCGGAAAAACTCCGTGCCGATTCTCATGCTTACCGCCAAGGGACAGGAGCTGGACAAGGTGATCGGTCTCGACCTTGGCGCCGATGATTATGTGACCAAGCCGTTCGGCGTGCGCGAACTGCTCGCGCGCATCCAGGCCTTGCTGCGCCGGACCGCGCCGGTGACCGTGGCCCCGGCGGCCGACGAATCGTTTCAGGTCGGCCCCGCCGTCATTGATCCCAAGACCTTTCAGATCCAGCGGGGCAGGGCGGTGGATGAGCTCACGGCCAAAGAACTGAAGCTGCTCCAATTCTTCCACGCGCACTTGGGCGAGGTGCTCTCACGCGACCGGTTGCTGAACGAGGTCTGGGGCTGCAATTACTACGGGACCACCCGCACCCTGGACCAGGTCATCGTGCAACTGCGCAAAAAAATCGGCGACACCGGCAGCGAGGCGAAACACCTCCTCACCATCCACGGCGTCGGCTACAAGCTGGTGGGATGAGCAAAATGGGAGAATTGAGCACAGAGTAGGGCTGGAATCATTGGTGGTGGTTGAAAATTTTCACCTTTGGTTCATGCAAACCAGATAAAAAATCTATCAATGACGGTAGTACTGTTGGCCACGCAAGCGGAGGCTTTGGCCGTGGTTTCGGTCGGGGTCGAATGGATCCGTGCCAATAAGAAATTTCAGGCGGATTTCTGACGTAATTATTGACCTCCGCAAGCAGCTGTTTTGAGGTTTCGATCATGGTCATGCGATCCCCAAAAACTTCAAAACCAATTTCCAATCCTCGAGCGATGACGGATTTATTATCTGAAGTTCCCCCGGTTGAGCCGCGAAAACCAAAAGCTCCGAGCCAAGCCCGGCCATTTGGCAGTGCTGTTTCGCGGGATAAAATTTTCCAGTCACGCGAAGCGAACACAATCAAATGGGCATTATCTTTTGCGATCACACGCAGCCAATTGCTGCTGGCAGGTCTGGGAAATCGTGATTCTTCTGATTCTGCCAGTCGCTTTTCAGCTTCTAGTTTTCTTTGCTTCTGCTCGGTGCGTATATCCCGGAGCAAATCTTTTCCCCAGTCCTCGATTCCGGCATCAGGTGCCGGCATATCTGGAAAATTGATGCGTGATTTTTCATAACTTTTTCGACTGACCAGGCGTCCCTTCGAAAAATAAGTCTCCTCAACTTTGACTCCATTTCGGAAGGTGGAGCTGACGCCGATGTCGATCGCGCCATAATTATGCGATTCGATATAAAGTGAGCCATCTTTGGCGAACTGGCGAATTATCGTCTTGCCCGAAGGCAAGACTTCTCTTTCTGGCAACCGTGGAGCGTTCATTGGGAGATGTCTCTGATCGCCAAAGGCCACCAGCATCTATTGCATGTTAAAAACTTGCCAAAGCCTTCTCAATCCTCGCCATGACGCGCTCTTTGCCGAGGACCTGGAGCAGGTGGTAGAGGCTGGGACCGGAAGTTTTGCCGGTCACCGCCAAACGGCAGGGATGCACGAGCACGCCGGCTTTCACGCCCAGCGCCTTCGCCGTTTCCTTGAGTGCGGCTTCCAGGCTTTCGGCGTTGAAAGCAGGGGCGTGGGTGAAGGCGTCGCGGAGTTTTTCCAGCCGTGGTTTGTTTTCGGGCACGAAATCCTTCTGGGCGGCTTCGGCATCATAAGCGATCGCATCGGTGAAATAGAAACCGGCGTAACCGGGCAGCTCGTTGAATGTCTTGAATTTGCCCTTGCACGTGTCCAGCGCAGCCTTGACGTAGCCAAGCGGAAACGCGTTGGTATCCACCCCGGCCTTCGCAAAGGTGTGGACGGCGAGTTCGTAAAAACGGTCGGGCGCGAGTTCCCGGGCATATTCGCCCTGGAGCCACAGGAGCTTCTCGTAATCGAACCGCGCGTTGTGCCGCAGAATCTGCGGCAGATCGAAGCGCTCGATGGTTTCGGCGAGCGTCATTTTTTCGCGGTTTTCCTTGGGCGACCAGCCGAGCAGGCAGAGGAAATTAACCACGGCTTCGGGCAGGAAACCGGTGTCGAGATAACTGGTGAGCGACGCGCCCTGGTCGCGCTTGCTCATCTTGGAACCGTCGCCGTTCAGAATGAGCGGGATGTGGGCATAATGCGGCGGCTTGACGCCAAACGCGTTGAAGAGCGCGATGTGCTTGGCCGTGTTGCTCAAATGATCTTCGCCCCGGATGACGTGGGTGATGTTCATCTCCAAGTCGTCAATGACGTTGACGAGGTGGAACACCGGCTGCCCATCCGAGCGCTGGATGACGAAGTCGGGATCAATTTCCTCGCGGTCGGTGAGCTTGCGGACGACGTCACCAACCACGAGGTCATGAATGGTCACGGGTTCGCGCTGCATCTTGAACTTGATCGCGCCTTCGTGTTCGTACGCGAGGCCGCGCGATAACAGCGCTTCGATGCGGGCGGTGTAGTTGGCCTTGCGCTGGCTTTGAAAATACGGGCCGCAGGCGCCCTTGACCGGCCCCGTGGCGTCCCCCGTGAGCGGACCTTCATCCCAGTCGAGCCCGAGCCAGCGCAGACCGTTCAGAATCACGTCCACGGCTTCCTGGGAATTGCGCGCGGCATCGGTGTCCTCGATGCGCAGGACGAATGTGCCGCCCGTGTGGCGGGCATAAAGCCAGTTGAACAAGGCAGTGCGCGCCCCGCCGATATGCAAATATCCGGTGGGCGAAGGCGCAAAACGAACGCGAGGTTTCATGGCACTATTCTTACCACGGTTGCCCCCGGATGGACACGAATAAAAATGCGTGAAAAAACACACACAACGAAACACCGACCGTCCGGCGCCGGTTTGCCGGCTTAAAATTTCCAGTCAAACGAAAGACCCGCGCCGCCGTTGAGTTCTTCAAAGGCGGGGATGTACGCATCGTCGGTCCGTTTCAGGTTGTAATTAAAGAAGGCGCGGCACGTCACCTGCGAGGTCGCATACCAGGCGACCGTCAGCCCGGCCCCGTGGAAGAAATCGTTGCGACCGCCGGTCTGGGCCGTGTTGTACGGATAAAATGAATACTGGAACCGGTAGAAGGGCTGAACGATGACGCGCCCCGCCACCTGCCAGTTCAACGAGACGTTGACGGTGTTGTCGAAGCGGTTGTTGATGTCCGCGCGGCTGCCGGGCAGCAGGGGTTCCTGGCTGAAGTGATAAGCCACCTGATCCCCGAGGACGAGGAACAATTTCTGGCACAGCGGCACGATTCGTTGGACGCCGAGATTGGGCAGGAATTCGCGGTAGGTCTCGTCGTAACTGGACTGATCCACCAGCCGGTTGTAGCTCGCGCCGAGCCCGATCTGCCAAAGCCCGAGCGAATATTTCCCGTTCACGAACAGCGTTTGCGCTTCAAAATCAAACGCCTGCATGCTGGGCTTGCCATAGTTATACCACTGGCTGGCCAGCCCGATGGCGGGCGCAAAGTTTCCCGGCCCCCACGTCACGGGCGGCGGTGTAAAGGCGGCTTGAAACGTGTTGACGAAAACAAAGCTGCCGATGTTGTCCGGCGACAGGGCAAAATTGGCGTTGTCGGTATAAAACACCTGGCTGTCGAGCGTCACATCAAAGCGCTTCGGACGCGGATTGAGCCGGAGAATGCGCTGGGGCCCGACATCCTCGTTTTCGCCCCGGTACAAATCCGGCGCATTCGTACCGGCCATCAGATTGTTCAACAGTGATGGTTGCGAGAGCTGGAAATTTTGAAACTGCTGAACCGCGGCCGGCTGGGCACGGAGTGCTCCCGCCGCCGACAGCAACAGGGAGACAGTGAAAAGGGGTTTCATGCCGGGCGCGTTCAAGGCAGCGTGATGACGTTGATGGCGCGCTGGGGCATCATAAATAAACTCAACCGCCGCGAGGGACGCCGGCTATCTCGCATAAGAATAGATTCCTGCGGTATTGCCCGGGCCGCTGGTCAAAGTGACTTGCCCGGCGCTGGTCACGGGAGTGTTTTGCCAGACACAGTTGATCAGATTCAGTTGCCCGTAGACAATCGGACCATTCACCTGCACCTGGCCGGTGTGCGTTCCGAAATTGCTGATGGGGGCCAGCGTGTCACCGTTCAGCGTGATGGTGTTGGCGACCATGTTCAGCGTGGCAAATGAGCTGAAATCCGCATTGTTCACCGTGATCAGGTTCGGCGCGGTGAGGGTCGCCGCCGCGCCATTGCCAATGCCGGTCAAAGCTTTGCCCTGCGCATCCAGCAGGATGCCATCCCCCGAATTCAGCGTCAGGAAATGGCACTGCACCGCCGTGCCCGTCAGGCTGATCTGGTCCGCCCTGACCGCCACCGTGTCGGCGCTTTGCAGCACGGAATTTTGGCTGGTGAACGAGCGGCCGTACGCGATTTGCAGCACCCCGGAATCCGCCTCGATCCGGCTGTCATTCACGGTGATGGTCGAAGCCTGGTTGCCGACGAAAACCACGTCGCTCGAGCGAATCGTGGACTGCTGCACATTGATCGCCCCGGAAGCGATGAAAATCTGATGGCCCGAACTGGCGAGCGTGCTGCCATCCAGCGTGAGATTGCCCGCCAGGCTGGAAAAGAAAATGTTCCTGGCGGCGGCACTGGCGCCGGTGAGCGTCACATTGCCAACCGAAAACAGGTTCAGGTTGCCGCCCGCGCTGAAGGCCGAGCCGTTTTGCACGTTGATATCACCATTGAAATTCAGCCCGATCTGACCAAGGGCATTGTTCAAGCTGGCGCCGTTCATGGTGAAAGCCCCGGGCGCGGAGAGCTCGAAATCCGCGCAGTTCGCCGTGAGCGCCGCGCCGGCGGCGACGAAGATTTGCTGGCCGCCGAAAAGCGTCAGGTTCTGGTTCGCCCCCAGTCCGCCGAAGGTGACCGGGCCGTCAAAAAAGAGGCCGTTCGCCGCCACAAAATCAAACTCTGGCTGGCCGGCATAAGGATCCATGTCCACCGTCAGCGGCGTGAGACCTCCGCCCGGGTTGAAGTAAATGTTCCGCGCCCCAAAACCGCGGAACGTGCGCGGGCCGGAGAAATTCTGATTGGCCAGGGTGAACGGCTGGTCGGTGAAAACATGGTTGGGCGGCGTGGGCACCGACACATCCGTGAGCAACGACTGGCGCAGGGTCGCATCCGCCTGCAGCGCCGTGCTGGCCGTGTTGTAATTGTGGCGGATCGAATTCAAATCCAGCACCTCGATTTGATTGGCGTTTGCCCCGTCGCCCGCCAGCAGCCCCGTGTCCGTGAGCTTGCCGGACTTCAGCCGTTTCGCCTGCTCGTCAATCTGCACCTGGATGAGCGGGAGCGAGGCGAGCGGTGCCGGAAAGCCCTTCACCAGCAGGCTTTTTTCAACCAGGCTGTCCAGCCGGAAAATGAGCACGGGCGAGAGCTGGTTGCCGCCGGGAAGCACATACGTCATCTGGCCCGGTTGCAGGGTGAGTTTGTGACCGTTCGTCAGGACGATTTGCGCCTGATCCTCTAGGGCCAGCACCTTGAAGCCGCCCTGCGCCGTGGTGGTCACGATGAGCGTCGACCCCAGCACGGAGGCCGTGGCCGAACCGGTGTGGACGGAACCGCCCCCTTGCCCGTGCGGCGAATGAAACAGCAGGCTGCCCTGTTTCAAATTGATCGTGCGGTTGGCCGGGCTGAAGGAAAAAATCGTGTTGGCGCCCACCCGCGTGACCGTTTCGTCCGCCGCCACCAGTTCGGCCCGCGAGGCGTTCCCGGTTCGCAGCAGGTCGGGCAGGGCGAAGGGATCGTTTACCGCCGCCGTCTTTTCGCCCTGGCCGGCGGCCGAAATGATGCGCACATCGTTCACCACCTGAGTTAATTTGGCCTGCTTTAGGTCGGCGGCCTGGCCCGACCAACACCAGCCCGGACCGGCCAGGCTTAGAATAATGGCGGCAATGGTTTTCATGGCTTCTGAATGATTGGGTACGACCTGCTTGAACTGAATAGCTATCGGATAAATTAATGTCGTCTATGCGTCAAGCTTTTTGTAGAAACGGTTGTGAAAACCGGTGCCGCTGAGCCTGTCCTTTCCACCGCAACAAATGGACAGAGATATGATTGAGCAAAACGCTCGGCGCGTTCCTCCCTCTCCGCGTTTTGCGATAGCAAAATGGGGAGAGGGCCGGGGAGAGGTGCTTCGTCTTCATACTTTGCCTTGAAGCACTGCGTCCTGTTGCGAAGCCTTAAACCAACGGCTGCGTTCACATGCCCCCCCGGCTGGTTTGGCTACTTCTCCGCCAAAGTGAACGATCCGTCCCACGTCCCCGGCGGCGGACTCAATTCGTACGCCTGACAGCGCGCGAGATACATTTCGCACAGGAAATCCTCGCCACCGATCTGCGCGCGCGCGGCGGCGAATTTTGCGGCCGCCCCGGCAAACTGCCGCGCGCGATATTGCTTCACCGCCTCCTGGTAAACCGCCAGCCATTCGGGCGCGGGTTGCGAGCGGTCGCCCAGCAGCCCAAACACCTCCACCGGCTTGGTTTTGCCTTTCACCGTCAGCAGATCCACCGTCCGGAAAATGAAATGGGCGCGCGTGAGCTTTTCCACCGCCTCCCCGATGAGAATGTCCGTGTGGAACTGCTTGGTGGCGCTTTCGAGCCGCGCCGCCAGGTTCACCCCGTCGCCGAGCACCGTGAACTCCATGCGCTGCGGATGCCCGATGTTGCCGACAATGACCTCGCCGTGGTTCACGCCGATGCCGATGGAAAATTTGTTGCGGTCGGAATTATTCAGCCACGTGGCGTTCAAGCGGGCGAGCGCCGCGCGCATCTGCAGGGCCGAGGTCACCGCCCGGCGCGCGTCCGTCTCGATCCCCGCGCTGATCGTATCGCCCCACACGGCCATGATCGCGTCGCCAATGAATTTTTGCAGGGTGCCGTTGTGCTGCAACACGCTGCCCACCATGTCCGAAAAATATTCGTTGAGCTGCGCCACCAATTTGTCGGCATCGGAACTTTCCGTCATGGTGGTGAACCCCCGGATGTCGGAGAACAACACCGTCACCGGCTGTTTGCGGCCCTTCAGCGCCTCGACGAAGGAGCGCCGGTCTTCCAGAATCGTCTTGGCCACGTTTTTGGAGACATAACGATCCAGCACATTGCGGTAACGCCGCCGCTCAACCTGTTCCAGCGCGTATTCAAAAACAATGCCGAACGAGCCCGTGACGATCAGGCAGAACAGGGGCGGCATCATGGGCAGCACCAGCTTGTAGTTGTTGAACGCCAGTTGGCAGGTGATCAAAAACGCCAGCGCAATGGCGAGCAGCAGCACCCCTTTGAGCCAGGCCTGCGGGATGCCCAGGCAAACCAGCAGCGCCAGCACCATCGCCCCCAGGGCCAGCGCCAGATTCGTCCCCGGCAACGTTTCCGTCAGCCACGAGCCGTGCAGCAGCCCCGCCAGCATTTGCGCCTGCACCTCCGGCCCCGGCATCTCGCCAAAGGGCGTGCTATGCAGGTCATGAAAAATTTCCGCCATCGGACCGACGATCACCATTTTATTGCTCACCGTCAGGCCGTCATTGAAAGGCGGCTTTTTCCACAGCGCCTCAACGAACATGTTTTCCACCGGCAGCGGTTGGTAGGTTCCCGCCGCGCCCTGGAAATCAATCAAGTTGGGCCGGTCCGGGCGCGGCAGAAACGTCTTGCCCGTGAATTTTTTGGCCGCCCGCACCGTGATATGCGTCAGCGTGTCGGAATAACCGCGCAAGCCCGACTCGCGCTCAATCGAGGTCCGGTAAGTTCCGTGCCGCACGATCCCGTCGGGATCGGTCCAGATGTTCACCAGGCCCACGATCGATTCGGTGCCGGGCCGCAGCAGCCGGTCATTCGGCGTCGTCAGCTTTTTCGTCTGGCTCGCGGCCCCCGTTTCATCGGCCAGCATCGCCCCGATGACCACGTGGTCCTGGTACTTTTCCAGCGCCCGGGCCAGTTCGTCATCGCCCGCCGTCTGGCTGGCGAACACAAAGTCAAACATCACCGCCTTGGCGCCGGCCCCCATCAGTTTCTCCAAAATTGCCGCATAAACGCTGCGGTCCCACGGCCACGGCTGCTGCATCTGCTGCAACACCGGCGAGGCGGCGATTTCTTCCGGCGCGAGCGCGTCCAGTTTGAAGGAACTCGTGCCCAGGCCAATGAGGATGACATTTGGCTCCGGCAGATCTTCGCCCCGCAACAGATAGCGCCGGTCAATCAGCGTGCCTTCCGCCTTTTGCCACAGGTGGGAACTGGTGAACCACTCCTTTTGCGTCAGCCAGAAGACCAGCACCCCGATGGCAACGACAATCCACTTGGGCCGATGGATGAGATAATTAAGCATGGCTTCCGAACACCGGCCCTTAATTCGCAGGCCGCCGCGTTGAATTCAAGCAATAAAGTAGATTTTCATCTCGCAGCCATTAGACCGTGAATGAAAATGCGCAGGCTCCGCATTCTTCGGCCTTCTCCATTCCCATCAGCGTTATCCGCGGTCAATTCCCCCTTTGTTTCTTCGTTACTTTGTTGTTCACCCCGTTTTAAAAATCCACAACCACCAACCGCGCCACCGCGAATTTGTGCCCCGGCACCCCGTCCTTCGGCATTCGAAATTCGTCATTTTTTATCATTCGTCATTTTCCCCCACGATTTGGCAACCCCCCACGCACCCAGTCGCTCCGCCTTCGCCAGGTTTGTGACGCCGCGCGCCAGCGTCTTGGAGTGCGGTGGCCCTCCGCCGCTTTGGTCGGGGCAAGCATACAATCCGACCCTGTGCGCCGTCGTCGACGTTCCCCGCGCGCCCCAGACGCCATCCCGCCCCTGATTTGTTGTTCCCCCCGTTTTATGGAATCAGCCGCCCGAACCATTGACACAAAAGCATGGTATGGATACGGTTGGCTCCGGCCGCCCAGTTCACACCTCAAAAAATAAAAGGTGTTTAAATTTGAATATGATTTTCTTCCGTCGTTCGACCAACAGATGGTTTGCCATAATAACATGCTTATTATTGTTCGCTGGCTGTGCCGGCCCTGATCATGGCAAGCCGCCTTCGGGCCAGGAGGGTGCGGTTCAAATAATTAATCAATTGGGACGAAATTCCAACCCGAACCTGGCTTATAAAGCGAACCTGCAAATGCTGAAGCAATTAGCCGCCTGCCCACAGGAAGCCGTTAAGATTTTGGTGAACGAAATAAAGCCGGTAAACATCGTTAAACTCGACAACCCTTCTAACAACGCCAAGTTGAATGCCGATGCTCATCATGTCCTATGGTGCTTTCGAGCCTTATATTATCTGACCGGCCACACAATATTGGCAGAGTCCTCATACAAGTTTACTGATTCGGAACTTGATCATAACCGTTCAGGGTTAATTATTGCCGGTGGAAAATACGCGTTTTTTGTCGAATGGATGTCTCGGGGCACGGTCTATTTTGCGCCGGAGGATGCGCAAGCCGCGATTATCCAAAAATGGAAAATGTGGGCGGAGCAGAATGTTGCAAGCTATCACTTCCCCGAAAACGTAAATTTTAATAATTGGTATTTTGGCGGCCCAGAATGAATGGAACCATGGACGAGGCTTCGAGGTTTACCCCGTTTTTGCCGGTGCGGTTGTTCAACCTGCCCCCGCGCGTCGCCTCCCGCAGCCTGAAAGGCTGCCAGCCATTAGCCGGGGGTTGAGCGAGTCAGCGAGCGCCCCCCCCCCGGTTCACGCGCCACAACGTCCTGCACCCTGGAAGGGTGCCAGAACCATGAAAGCATCCGCCCGAACCATTGACACAAAACCGTGGTATGGATACGGTTGGCTCCGGGTGCATCAATGGCGGGCCGGGTATGCAGGCGCGATTAATTCAACATGCATCACGAAAATCATGAATCAAGATTCACAAAAGATCTCCGCATGGAGTGATTATAGGTCACGCCGGCGTTGGTTTTTTGGCGTTTGGCTTGGTGGTTTGCCCGCAGTTTTTTATATATTGGGTGCCTTCAACTGGATTTTTCATCCTGATCCTGATTCTAATATATTTGGTATCCTGGTTGCCATTGTTGCCGGAACTTGGATGATTTCTTTCGCCATACTCGGTCTCCGGCTTACCCTGTTCAGATGCCCATGTTGTGGGGAGCATTTTTTTTGCAACTGGTTTTCGAGCGATCAATTTGCGCGGCGATGCGTTCATTGCGGTTTGCCGAAATGGGCCGAGCGTGACGCAGATGACCATTATCAACCTCCCAAGCCCTAAACAGTATCTAGTCGCCTTGGCTTGTTGTTCACCCCGTTTGTAAAATCCACAATAACTAACCCCACGAATTTTCACCGCGGCTGGGCATCAACCATTCGTCATTCCAGCCCCGTTTAGATTCGACAAATCCCCTGAAAGTCCGCATTATGAAAAGCACTGAATTTGGCAGGATTGCCTAATGGATTGGGTTATAAATGAAATTGAACTTTAAGCGGATTTCGGTCTGGTTGGGGGCGGCTTGTCTGATCGTTTCCACGGTGCGCACTTCGGCCTTCGCCTTGCTGGGGCCGGTGCAGCCCTGGATGCAGGTGACGAATGGCGTGATCTTGCCTGATGACATCGGCGGGCCGATGGCTTTGAACTGCGAATACCGTTGGAATGTGCCTGTGGTGACCTATGGCTTTGATCAGTCTTTTTTGGATTACTTCGGGACAAACGGCGTGGCGGCGGTGGAAAGTGCGATTAAAATTCTCAACGACCTGCCCCCGGCTTCCAGCCTTGTGTTGACTAATTTTCCGCTTATTTCGCGAAGCTCCAAAACCACCGCTGCATCATTTTTTGATTTAAAATCTGAAACGCTTTCCCGGCTGCTGGAGCAACTGGGGCTCGCGCCACCTTTGCGGAACACTTTTGTGGTTCACGATTGGAATCCCATTGGTTTCAATTGGAATTCCAGCAGCCTCATTTTTACCATCTCCGGAATGCCCCTCACTTTCGAATCAGCACCGGTTGGATTTGATCCCTGGCAGCAGAATACTTTCCCAGGCATGATCACCAACTATGTAACCGGCTTCAATTTTGATCCCGAAACCCTGGCTCCCTGCAGCTTTGTGAATAATGCCGAATATTTCGGTAATATCTACTGCGGCACAGCGGGTCGATACATCGATCTCCAAGTTCTTAGGGTGGACCCGGTTGCTCTGGCAGACACGGGCGTTGCTGACTATAGTTTTCTGACCGGAGATTACTATTCCAGCCTGACCCGCGACGATGTCGGCGGATTGCGCTATTTGCTGGCGGCCACCAACCTCAATTACGAAACCTTGCTGCCCGATGTACACGGTGTTGACGCCAATGGATTCGTGAACGGGGCGTGGCGACCGGGGGTGGATAAAATGACGTTTGTGCCGCAGCCGACGGGTTCTTTGCCAGATACCTATCGGCTGCTGACAAATGTGTTTACCGACACTTACGTTGTCAATGGCATGGTCAAGCAACAACAACTGCAGCGGGTTACGACCCGGCCGGATTTTCTCTTTACCACGGGCAACGACTTCGCCCGCACCGGGACGACCAATTGGCTCAACAATGCCGGCCTGAACTCCAATCCCACCGGAGCCGGTCCCGGGGTCATTCAACCACCGGTTGTTATCACTTTTCAAAAATTGGGAGGCTTTTTTTTCAGCATCGAGCAGGAGGAATTCGCCAAGGATAACAGTGTTTTTTTTGGCTCGTTTGACGGTTCTACCAACGAGCCGGTTGTTTATCCGGTGCCGCGAACTGGCGATATCGCGATGACGGTTCGCGTGATGCTGAGCCATGAAAACAGTGCGTTGAATCCCTTTCGGACCGTTGAATGGTCGCCCACGAGTCAGTTCGGCGCTGTCTTCGCCTTTCAAACCTCCACCAACCTCTCCGCTTGGAGCACTCTATTTTCGGTGACCAACACCGGCAGTCTTTGTATTTATGAAAGCACCTGCGCCAACAGTCCCTCCCGGTTTTACCGCTTGCAGCCGCAATAAAATTCCTGCGGCCGTCTGTGGTCTTGCGGATGGTTGTCTCCTGCGCGTGTAAGTGCTGCGCGTTCTGCTGAGAGCTGGCACTCAGACAGACTTGACCGGTTTTTTCCGGCGCCCCTTGGGTTGTTCGACAACCACCTTCGGACGCGCCCGGAACTCGGCCTCATCGGCGGCAATTTCGATCGAAAGCCCGCCAAGGAAAACAAACAGCAGGTGAAAAGGTGTTTCGGGCGCCCACTCGTCACGGGTTCGTTCCGGTGTGGTTGCATCCGGGGTGACCCGTGAGATGCCGTCGAGCGTCAGATCTTCATCCGCCGGCATTTCCGGATCTCGGCCGCCAATTTTCAAAAAAGTCAAACCGCGAAATATCAGCGCGCAGCCGCTGAAGCGATGATCGGCGGGGCGATACGGGTTTGGGTAAACTCTCCATTCGAGCGTAGCCGTCCCGTCGGTGCCGACGGTCAGGCCGGAAAAATCCGCCAGATTATGCAGATCCCAGTCAAGGCCATCGGCCTGCACCGAGATCTCCCCGGTGGGGATTCCGAGGCTGAAATTCAAGAACCGCATGCTCAGATCGACTTTGGCAGGGCAGGGCGGTTTGTCCAAGAAAAATCCTTTTGCGCCTGTTCTCGTAACGAAACCAGCTGTTCTTGAGGTGGTTGATTTGTCATTCATTCAGCATGCGCCATCCCTCATCCGTCCCATCCGTCCCATCCGCGGTCAATTCCCCCTTTGTTTCTTCGTTACTTTGTTGTTCACCCCGTTTGTAAAATCCACAATCACCAACCACGCCCTCCAACGAATTTTCACCGCATCCAGACCTCAGCCCTTCGTCATTCGAACTTGGTCATTCTTTCGTCATTAGACATTCGTCATTCGTCATTGCCCCCTGCCGTCATTGCCCCCTGCCGTCATTGCCCCGTGGACTTTGCCCCCCAGTTTCCCTAACCTATCGCATGCTTTTCCAAACCCAAACCCATTTCCCTGCGGGCGCCCCGAGTTGCTAACGCCCCATGCCCCAGCCCACCCCAGCTCCCCCGGCAACGCCCGCCGCCCCGGCGGCCGACCGCTGCTTTCATTGCGGCGAGCCGTGCCCGGATGATTCGCTGGCCCTTGAGGGAAAGCCGTTTTGCTGTCTTGGCTGCCAGACCGTTTACTGTCTGTTGCAGGAAAATGGACTGGATCGCTTCTACGAATTAAACATCGCGCCCGGCACCCGCATGCGCGCGGTGTCGACCGCCGCCAAATGGGCGTTTCTCGATGACCCGGCGGTGCAGGAAAAACTGTTTGATTTTGCCGATAAAACCCAGGCCCGCGTCACCCTGCATCTGCCCGCCATCCACTGCGTCGCCTGCGTCTGGCTCCTGGAAAACCTGTTCAAACTGCATCCCGGCGTCGGCAGTTCCGTCGTGAATTTTTCCCGGCGCGAAGCCGCCATCGCCTTCGCACCCGATAAAATCAAGTTCAGCGAACTTGCCGCGCTGCTTACCTCCATCGGCTACGAACCGCTGTTTACCTTCGGTGAACTCGATCAGGCCAAACGGGTGCCGTGGCGCAACCGCACCTGGTTGCAGATCGGGCTCGCCGGGTTTGCCTTTGGCAACATCATGATCATGTCGCTGCCGTTTTATTTCGGCCTCGACAGCTTTAACGGCCCCTGGTTCAAGGCCTTTGCCGGCTGGCTCGCGCTGGCGCTGGCGCTGCCCGTCGTGACCTACAGCGCCGCCGATTTCTGGCTCGCCGCCTGGGCCAGCGTGCGCCAGCGGATGCTCACCATGGAAGTGCCGATTGTGCTGGGGCTGATCGCCATTTATGGCGCGAGCGTTTTTGAAGTGCTCTGGCAGCGCGGCCCCGGCTACTGCGATTCCCTCTGCGGCCTCATTTTCTTTTTGCTCTGCGGCCGGCTGTTTCAGAAAAAAACCTACGACCGGCTCACCTTTGACCGCGATTACAAGGGCTTTTTCCCGCTGTCCGTCGTCCGCAAAACGCCCGGCGGTGAAACCAGCGTCGCCATTTCCCAGCTCCAGACCGGCGACCGCCTCGTCCTGCGCAATGGCGAACTCCTGCCCGCCGATGCCCGGCTGGTCGGCGGCGACGCCTGCATCGATTACAGCTTCGTCACCGGCGAATCCGAGCCCGTGAAATGCGCGCCCGGTGAACGGCTTTACGCCGGGGGACGCCAGGTCGGCGGCGCCATTGAGATCGAAACCGTCAAGCCCGTCGCGCAAAGCTATCTGGCCGCGCTCTGGAACAAGGAGGCGTTTCACAAGCCCGGCAACTACGATCTGGATTCGCTCACCAACCGTTACAGCAAACGCTTCACTAAGCTCGTCATTGGCGTGGCCGTCGGCGCGGCGATCTTTTGGGCGCTCCGCAACCCGGCGCTTTCGCTGAAGGCGTTCACCTCCGTCCTCATCGTGGCTTGCCCGTGCGCGCTCGCGCTCGCCGCCCCGCTGACGCATGGCACCGCGCAACGGTTGCTCGCGCGACTGAACATCTTTTTGAAAAACGCCCTCGTCGTCGAACGCATGGCGGAAGTGGACACCATCGTCCTGGATAAAACCGGCACCCTGACCACGGCGGATGCCGGCGGCGTCGGCTTTCAAGCCGCCCCCGGCTTGCGCCCCACGGCGGATTTGTCTGCTGCCGAGGCCCAATGGATCGGTTCGCTCGCCCGGCTCTCGACCCATCCCAATTCCGTGCGCATCGCCCGGTCGTTGAGCGCCGCCGCGTTGCCGGTGCATGGCTATCAGGAAACACCCGGTTGCGGCGTCGCCGGCGAAGTCGCCGGCCATAAATTGTTGCTGGGTTCCCGCGCGTGGCTGGAACAATGCGGCATCGTTGGCCAGGCGGGCGAAACGCACCCCGCAATCGGTAATCCCTCCGCCGGTTCCTACACGTCCGTGGCGATTGACGGCCTCTGGCAGGGCGGCTTCACCTTGGAAAACACCCTGCGCCCCGAAGTGGAGAAGTTGATTGCCAGCCTGGGCGGCCGGTTTGAACTCGCTCTGCTGAGCGGCGACAACGAGCGCGAGGCGCCGCGGTTTCAGAAGATTTTTGGCGCGCAAGCCGTGCTGCGGTTCAACCAGAGCCCGGCCGAAAAGCTCGAGTTCATCCGCGAACTCCAGGCGCGCGGCCGCCGGGTCATGATGGTCGGCGACGGCCTGAACGACGCCGGGGCCCTCAAACAGGCGGAAGTCGGCGTGGCTGTGGTCGAGCGAATTGGCGTCTTTTCCCCGGCCAGCGACGTGATTCTGGATGCCGCACAGGTGCCGCGGCTGGCGCAGGTGCTGGCCTTCGCCCGTGGCGCGGCGCGGGTGGTGCGGGCTGGATTTGTGATCTCGGCTCTCTACAATATCTGCGGCGTGACCATTGCCGCCGCCGGGCTGTTGTCACCCATCGTCTGCGCGATTCTGATGCCCGCCAGTTCCGTGACCGTGGTGGTGTTTGCCTGCACCGTCACGCTGTGGCTGGCCCACCGGGTCGGATTGCGGACGGAACCATCAAGACCGTTGGAGTGATGCAAGTTCAACAACTAGATGATATGGACAAGCTTTCTCAGGATAATGCCGAGACTGTTATTCTGAGCTGGCAGCGACGACTTGTTGCCATGGCGCAAAATCCGCCCTATGTGTTTTGTGATACACCTCAGCATCTCATTTGGCGGTTCCAGCAGCGGAAGACAACTTTTGCCGGCTACTCGGAACAGGACGTGGCTGAGGCTGAAGTTGAATTGGGAGTAGAATTTCCCATGCTATTTCGGACGTTTCTACGGAAAATGGCCAAAGCCCCAGGCGCCTTGTTTGGCGGGTTTGATCTGGCCGGGATTAAAGACTTTAAGGGTTTTCATGCCGATGCACTGGCATTGCTTGCCGAAACTGACCCGGGTTTATCTCTTCCATCAAAGGCAGTTGTGTTTCAGTTTCTTCAAGGCTATACCTTTTCATTTATTCTGGCGACCGGCGGATTTGACGGTCCTGTAATGGGCTGGATGGAAACTGAAAAAACGCCGGCGCAGCTTGCCCCAACTTTCGAAAAAATGGTGGAAGCGCATTTGCGGCTTATGGAAAGTAATGACCGCGATACTCGGGAAAGAGGGGGCGAATATCTGACGTTGTATCCCGACGGAGGGACCAAAACATCAATTCCATCCATTGCCAGTGGGGAGCGGCCTTTAGATATTGCTCGGGCCGGCAAAAAGTGGTGGCAAATTTTTCATAAAAACGTTTCGTAAGCTACAATGCAATCTCTCGAATCACCCGAATACGCCGCCTGGCAGGCGTTGATCAGTTCCGCCGCTGTGCGCGAGCAGCAGGTGGCATTCACCTGCGCCACCGGCGTGCCCTTGACCCTGTCGCCCGCGAGTCCGCAGGCGCTGGCCGATGGCACCTTTTGCGTGAAAGGCTGCCTCGGCGATCCCAGCGGCACCGCATGTCAGCAGAAATTATTGCAGGCGGAGAAGCGGGCCGTGACCCGGACCGCACCGGTGCAATACAGTTGCCCTTCCGGGCTCGTGAAAATTTTGGTGCCCGTCTTCATCAACCGCCGGCACGTCGGCAGTTTGCTGGCCGGGCCGTTTGCCCTGCACGCGCTGGATGGCCCCCGGTTGTCGCAGTTGGTCGGCCGTCTCGGCAAACTCGGGTTGCGGGATCGCGCCCACCAGTTGCAGGCCACCTGGCGCTTTACCCCCCAGTTGTCCTCCGTCAAATGCCGCGCCGCCGGCACGCTCTTGCAGATGTTCGGCCAGTATTTGGCGGAATGCGGCAAACAGCAGTTGCCCAGCCCGCCGCCCCGACCCTCCGGCCTGCTCCAAAAAATTGAGGCTTTTCTGGCCGAAAGCCACCACGATCAGGTCACCCTGAAAGCCGTCGCGGCGTGCGTGAATCTCAGCCCGTGCCATTTCTGCTCCGTCTTCAAGAAACAGACCGGCCTGACCTTCAGCCAGTACCGCACCCGCCAGCGCCTGGCCCGGGCCCAGCAACTCCTGGCCGATCCCGAACGCCGCGTCAGCGACGTCGCCTTTGAGGCCGGCTTCGAGTCCATTCCCTATTTCAACCGCGCTTTCCGGCGCGCTTTTGGCTGTTCGCCCTCGGAATACCGGATTCGGGTGCAAAATCCCAATTCAGGACAAGAAAACCGAAATCTAGGCGTAGCGGCAAATTCTGCTGGCGGTTTCAATAATTAGATTGAGCATCGGGCGATAGTTACCGATAGATACGATACCGCGCTTCATCTTGCCCTGACGGCAGTTGAAACGGGGTGCCGCATTGCCAAATGAACGTCATCATCATTTTAATCCTCGCCAGCCTCGCGGTGGCGTTGTTGTTCCTCGCCGGCTTCATCTGGGCCGTGCGCAGCGGACAGTATGAAGATACCCTGACGCCTTCCCTCCGCGTATTGACCGAAGAATCAAAGAATTCCGAAACCAACTCAAAACTGAAATAACATGAATGTAGAAACCTTCAAATACGACAACCGGGTCGTGCGGGCCTTCGGCATTGCCACCGTCATTTGGGGCATCGTCGGCATGCTGGCGGGGCTGCTGGCCGCCGTGCAGTTGTTTTTCCCGGATGCCAATCTGAATCTGCAATTCATCACCTTTGGCCGCATCCGCCCGCTGCATACGAACGCCGTCATTTTCGCTTTCGTCGGCAACGGCATGTTCATGGGCATCTACTACTCGTTGCAGCGGTTGTGCAAAGCGCGGATGTTCAGCGATTTCCTGAGCTGGTTCAATTTCTGGGGCTGGCAGCTCATCATCGTGGCGGCGGCCATCACCTTGCCGCTGGGCTTCACCTCGAGCAAGGAATATGCGGAATTGGAATGGCCCATTGATATCGCCATCGCCGTGGTCTGGGTGGCGTTCTCCGTGAATCTGTTCGGCACGATCGTGAAACGCCGGGAAAAGCACATGTATGTTGCCATCTGGTTCTACATTGCCACCGCCATCACGATTGCCGTGCTGCATATCACGAACTCCATGGAAATGCCGGCTGGCTGGCTCAAGAGCTATTCCATGTACGCCGGCGTGCAGGATGCGCTGGTGCAATGGTGGTATGGTCACAACGCCGTGGCGTTTTTCCTCACCACCCCGTACCTCGGCCTGATGTATTATTTCCTGCCGAAGGCGGCGAACCGACCGGTGTTCAGCTACCGGCTCTCCATCATTCACTTTTGGGCGCTGGTGTTTCTCTACATCTGGGCCGGCCCGCATCATTTGCTCTATTCCTCGCTGCCGGATTGGGCGCAATCGCTCGGCATGGTGTTCTCCCTCATGCTGATCGCTCCGAGTTGGGGCGGCATGTTGAACGGCTTGCTCACCCTGCGCGGCGCCTGGGACAAGGTGCGGCAGGACCCCGTGTTGAAATTCATGGTGGTGGCCATCACGGCCTACGGCATGAGCACCTTGGAAGGACCGCTGCTCTCCATCAAGACGGTGAACTCCCTCTCGCATTACACGGATTGGACCGTGGCGCACGTGCACGTCGGGGCCTTGGGCTGGAACGGCTTGCTGACCTTCGCGATGCTGTATTATCTGTTCCCGCGCCTGTACCGGACGACTCTGTGGTCCACCAAGCTCGCCAACTATCATTTCTGGATTTCGCTGCTGGGCATGATGTTTTATTGCATCCCGATTTACGTGGCGGGCGTCACCGAAGGCCTGATGTG
>Ga0302322_100001400_pt1 | contig 19715 bp, 16 predicted proteins | sample Fen_T0_2_FD_203757 | JGI IMG/M metagenome (GOLD analysis project Ga0302322, IMG submission 203757) | Peat permafrost microbial communities from Stordalen Mire near Abisko, Sweden - Fen_T0_2 | ecosystem: Environmental > Terrestrial > Soil > Wetlands > Permafrost | place: Sweden: Abisko...
GTTTGATATTGCCCCCAACCACCTTGCTGGTGGCCATATTGCAGTGGCGCCACTCGCCCGGCCAGATTTTCTACCGCCAGCTCCGGTCAGGTTTGCAAAACATACCGTTCGCGATTTTCAAGTATCGCACCATGCATGTGGCCAACCCCGACCCGGCCAAACAAGCCAGCAAAGGAGACTCGCGGATCTACTGCGGCGGCCAATTGCTGCGCAAACTAAGCATCGATGAGCTCCCGCAGTTTCTGAATGTACTCCGGGGCGAGATGAGCGTGGTCGGTCCCCGCCCGCATCTGATGCAGCATGATGATATCTTTGCCCGGGCTTTGGCCAATTACCCCGTGCGGCGGAATGTGAAGCCGGGCATTACCGGCCTGGCCCAGGTTCGCGGGTTTCGCGGCGAGACCCGGACCGACGAAGATATCATCAAACGGGTCGAGAGTGATATCTACTATCTGGAAAACTGGTCCTTCTTTCTGGACTGCTGGATAATATTACGAACCGCCTTGCAGGTTATCTTTCCACCCCGAACGGCTTTGTAGCAAGGCAAACGCCCGGTTCCAACAGCGGTGCCAGGATGACTTGGCAGGGGGAAAACCAAATGCAACCAGCAAGAAAACGTCACTTATATATCACACCCGCGGCTCGCGTGATAATTAACGCCACGTGAACCATGAATTGCCCAATTGATCTGCGGCATGATTCCTGCGCGCTTTAGACCGCATGAGATTTTTAGAATTCCACCGGTCGGCATTTGGCTTGGCGACTCACTTGTTGACAAAGCGTTTCGTAAAATGGGACAGAGTCTTGGAGGCGGCGGTTTGGCTGGCCGGCACCCTTTCGATAGTTAGTCCGATTGGGGTGAATGCTGCCACGCTGATCGACTTTACTTTGGACGGACCTTGCAAGACGAGCGCCGGGGTGTATCAAACCGATGGCACGCTGGTTCGGACGCTGTGGAGCAATGTCCGCTATTACAAAGCCGGCCATTACAATATCACGTGGGACGGCAACGATGATGGCGGCAATTCCGTTTCGGCCGGGATATACAAGGTAAAGGTGCTGCAACACAACGTGCAGTATGTCTGGGAGGGAGTCATTGGTAACACTTCAAGTGACAAGTATGGCTTGGGGGTCCACACCGGATTTGAATTCATCAAGGACATGACGATTAGCGGCACCAATGCATTTTACTGCTCTGGTTACAATGAGTGCAAATATGGCCAGCGCATGTTTTACACTACCAGTCCGCAGCGAGTCCAAAATTCCTGGAATTATGTGCGCTATTCGTCCGGCAATTCAGCCGTTCAAAACATCCCGGGAATTGCCAACCGCCCCTGGTGGTTTATGGCGGCAGATTCCAATAATGTGTATTGTGCCAGCCAGTCCTGTTACGACTGGAAAAAAGACCAGAACTTTGGTTATCAGGGCTGCATCATTGCCAGCAAGGTCAGCGATCAAAGTGAATTCGATTTCGGCAGCGGCATACCGATTACCAATAATGCCGAACAATTTCCCAACGGCATTTATGTTGGCACCCAACCCGGCTTGAGCGGGCTGGCGGTGCAGCAGAATGGCAACCTGCTCGCAGCATCGGTTTTCCCGGACAACACCGTTTACCTGTTCGACAAGACCAGCGGAGCGGCGCTGACCAAGATTGCCGTCATCGCGCCTCAACGCCTTGCATTTGGACCGAACAACTGGCTGTGGGTGATTTCCGGCACGAATATCGTCTGCTATACCAATGTTAACACGACGCCAACTATGGCGCGGACGGTTACGGGTTTTGTCAATCCCTTGGCGGTGATGGTTTGTCCGACGAACGCCAATCTCATCCTCGTGGCCGATGGCGGCAGCAGTCAGCAAATCAAAGCCATGGATGATGTGGGAGTTAATTTGTGGACCTATGGCTTGGCCGGGGGCTACCAAAGCAATGGCATGGCCATTCAAACCAATAAATTTTGGTTTATCGATGGCAGCACCAACATGACCTTCATCACCTTCACACCGGAGGGAAGTTCGTTTTGGGTTGGAGACGGCGGTAATCGACGAACCATGCGGTTTGATTTGAATCGAAATTATCTGGAACAGATCATGTATCAGCCGCACATCTATTCCGTCAGTCTGGATAAAGCGAATCCGTCCAGGGTATTTAGCGGTTTGATTGAGTTTGCCGTGGATTACACCAAGCCGCTGCCAGATAGCTGGGTTCCCCTCAACAACTGGTTGGCAAGCGCAGATACGAATCATGCCCGGCTTGACAACACCACCGGTTTTTACAGTGTTGAGACTTTCACCAATGGCCATACGTACGCGCTCATTGATAATTATGCCTATAATGCAACTTGCGTCAGCCGGGCCAAGGAATTGTGTGAATTGACCACCAACGGCCTGCGCTTCACCAGCATATTTCCGGGCACAAACTCATTTGGCGTTAACAACTCATTCGGAGCCGATGGCGCAGCGCTGGCCGGAGCTACACAATCCAATACATGGTGGTCATCACCTTTGACCGGATTCGATCGAAACAACAATCCCATCTGGGGGAAACAAACTGTAATCGGCGCCGCTGCCAACACCGGGAATAATCCGCAAAACAATAACATTGAGTCTTTCAAAACCACCGCCATCACGTCCAACCGCGTGGTTATCTGCTTCGACGACTCCATCCGAACCAACTACCACCTGGGTGGCATTGCCGTCGGCGGAACGAACTTTATCTGGAAAGCCTCGCCGTCCGTCGGATATTTTGATGGCACTGGCGGGTACGAGATCAGCAATGGCGTGAACTACGCCGGATCCGATGTACAAGCAATTGATAACCACATTGTGTTCGGTTATCACGGGGAGTTCTTCCGATACCAGGGTCAGGCAGGACAACACCAGCATTTTTATGGGGATGGCTTGTTCATTGGTCAGTTTGGTGAAGCCTCCATCGGCTATCCTGCGGGATCCATGGTTCCCGCATTCGTGGGCAATGGCTTTGGCCCGGCCATGGTCAAAGTCAACGGCGAATATTTCTGTTACGAAAACGACGAAAGCAGTCACGGTCCGCAACGTTGGCATCTGGTCAACGCCGGAAACGTGCGCGAAATGGAGAACAGTGTTATTTTAAACGGCTCCGTCGCTTTGACCAATCCACCGGCGGACTTCCCGACGGGAGTTCTTGCCTATTCAGGAAACAAGTCAGCTGGAATACAATGGCGGGGCGTCGCCGGAGCCAGCACTTACTCCATCCGCTACGCCAACAATAGTGGCGGGCCTTATTCGATGCTGGCGGCCAACATCACTTCCACCAACTACAACCTAACCGGTTTGACAAACAACTTGATTTATCACCTGGTCGTCGCCGCAATCGTCACCGGCAAGGAAACCAACTGTTCCGAACAAGTCGCGGTGATGCCGTTCGATCCGAGCAAAGGTTCCATCGCTGCAGGGCATCAGGTCATCAATCTGTCCATTAATAATATCACCTACGGTAATGGCCGGTGCTATCCGCGGGGCGTCATGGTGACAGAAGTCAGCTCCACTGCACCGGCATTGGGCCTGCCTTCGTTCCTGAATTCCGTGCATATGGCCAATGCCTTGACCTTGGCAGATGAGGATGGCTATGGGTTTGGCAGTCTCGTGAATGAATCGATTGGAAGCCGGGGTTATGTGCTTTTTGACTGGAACGGAGCAGGAACCAATGCCACCACCGTCTCCACAAATTTCACCGTGAGCCCCGGGCCTGGCTGGGCCCATGGCATTTATTTTCTGCGGCAGTTTTACGTTGACGGCCGGCCGGGAGTAAAAACTTCACAGCCTAATTATGGAACAGGTTTGCTGCCAAATCCGACAGGAACCATCAAAATTGGTTCCAGCGATACCAACTACCATTTGCTGACGGTGGTCAGCGGAGCCAGCGGTTCGGACGCCAGGAACTTTACCATTTTCCTGACCTCAACCAACGGCAGCCAGGCCGGCTATGAAGCCAACGACGGTTGGTTGCCGCGCCCCAATTCAAACCCGGCTTCCAGCCACATTTTCCAATTTTTATTCAAGGGCGATTCGACGCTGACAGTTAACGGTAATTCGGGTTCAGTGCAGGGATTATTCTTTGATGATCAGGAACAAATTCATGACACGCTACGGTTGTTTCCGCCTACTGGCTTAAAAGTCGCACCTCCAGTTGCGCCCTGACTGAAATGAATCGGCGGCAAATTTAAGATTCCATCCCGAGAAATTCACTGGTGTTGGGCAGAAACGCAGTTGGGACGGCAGGCTGAAGCGGACACTTTTCTCGGCCAACCTCTAAAACAAGGCCTTTGAGGCCGCTTTTAACTCACCGCTGTTCATTGAGCAGAATTTTTATGAATAAACTATTGGTAACCGGCTCATCGGGTTTGATTGGTTCGGAAGTGGTGGCACACTTTTGCGGTTTGGGGTGGGAAGTTCACGGCGTGGACAATAACATGCGGGCGGACTTCTTCGGCTCGGGTGGCGATACCCGCTGGAACCAGCGTCGGCTGCTGGCCACGCACCAAAATTTTCAGCACCACGAACTCGACATCCGCGATCGCGCGGCCGTGGAGGAAATGCTCGCCCAACTCCAACCCGCCCTGCTCGTCCATACCGCCGCCCAGCCCAGCCATGATCTCGCTGCCTCCAGACCGTTTGATGATTTCGATGTGAACGCAGTCGGCACGCTCAATATGCTGGAAGCCGCCCGGCGTCATTCGCCCGAAGTCGTCTTCGCCCACATGAGCACCAACAAGGTCTATGGGGACCGGCCCAATACCATTCGCCTGAAGGAACTGCCCACGCGCTGGGATTATGACGACGCCACCTACGCCAATGGTATCACCGAGGCTTTTTCGATTGATCAGAGCAAGCACAGTATCTTTGGCGCTTCCAAAGTGGCTGGTGACGTGATGGTGCAGGAATACGGTCGTTATTTTGGCATGAAGACCTGCTGCCTGCGCGGCGGCTGTCTCACCGGCCCGAACCACAGTGGCGTGGAGTTGCACGGTTTCCTAAGCTATCTCGTCAAATGCAATATCGAAGGCCGGCTCTACAAGGTATTCGGTTATAAAGGAAAGCAGGTGCGGGACAACATCCATTCGCTCGACGTGGCGCGTTTCATCCAGGCTTTCTATGAAGCGCCCCGCTGCGGCGAGGTTTACAACATCGGCGGCGGCCGCGCTAACAGCGTGTCAATTCTGGAAGCGTTCGAAAGGGCGGAGATATGCAGCGGCAAAAAAATGAACTACGAGTATGTAGATCAAAATCGCGCGGGCGATCACATCTGCTATATCAGCGACCTCGCAAAAATGAAGGCTCATTATCCCGGCTGGGAACTTACCAAAGATCTGGACGCCGTGTTCCGTGAAATCCACGCAGCCACCGTCAAAGGGAAAAGCTGAAAGCGGCTGAAACACAATTTGCCGGGTCGAGTTGGTTCTGCTTAGAAATTGTTCCCGTCAGCGCTTTTGAATGATCCCATTCCAATTGAAATTCACGCAGGTGCAATGGCCGCGCCTCAAACAATGGACCTTCCGCCTGGCCGAATTCGGCTTTGTCCAGGGCTTGGTGCAACTCCTTACCGCCCTGGCCGGGTTTATGATCGTGCGGCATATGGCCAAGCCGGAATACGCGTTGTTCGCCATTGTTAACGGCATGCAAGCCGCCTGCAATCTGCTGGCCGATCTTGGCATTGGCATCGGGGTCCGCTCCATCGGCGGCCGGGTATGCGATGACCGCGCCCGCTTTGGCCAGTTGATCAATACGGCCCTCGGGTTGCGCCGCCGCTTTGCCATGCTCTCCTTGAGCGTCTGTCTGCCCGTCACCATGTGGATGCTGTGGCGCAACCGGGCCAGTGGAATTGAGATCATTGCGCTTTCGTCGCTGGTGGTCGTCGGCGTGTTTCCTTTGCTTTCGGCCTCCGTTTTCAGTGTCAGCGCCCAGTTACACCATGAGTATCGCCGGATGCAAAAAGTTGAGTTCGGGAACGCCGTTGTGCGCGTGGGGCTGATCGGTGTGCTGGCCTTGTCGCGGATGAATGCGTGGCTGGCGGCTTCCGTTGGTGTCATCAGCAATTGGGTGGCGGCCTTCTTCTTCCGCCGCTGGGCCGGCGAGCACGCAGATCTGACCGCGCCGCACAACGAGACAGACCACCACGAATTAAAACGGCTTTCTATGCAGTCGCTGCCCAACACCATATTCTTCTGCTTTCAAGGCCAGGTGACCCTGCTCATTTTAACCTTGGTGGGGAACCATAACGGGATTGCCGACATCACAGCAATAGGTCGGATTGCCGCCCTGCTAACGGTGGCAAATGTGGTGTTTGTTAACGTGCTGGCCCCCCGGTTCAACCGTTGTCAGGATACCGAACGGTTACCCCGGCTCTATCTGATGCTTGTCGCCGGCATGGCGACCGTGCTCACCCCCTTGCTACTCGTGGCATGGTTATACCCGGCCCCGCTGTTATGGTTGCTGGGCGATAAATACGCCAACCTGCAAAGCGAATGTGTTTGGGTCGTTGCCGCCAGCAGTCTAGGTTTGATCGCCGGCGTGATGTGGACACTGAACAGCAGCAAGGCTTGGATACGGTTGCAGGCCATCGGTTATATTCCCATCATCCTGACCGCTCAGGCCATCGCCGCCGCCTGCCTGGATTTTCGCCAGTTCCACGATGTTCTGATCTTTAACCTCGTTTCAGTAGCCGCACCCATCCCAATGTTCCTGCTGGATGCCTATGCCGGCCTGCGGAAGGCGCGGACGTTGACCAGTGTGCCGGCATGATTCTCTTTGTACAACCTTTTGGACTGGCCACTCCTGGTGGCGGGGCGCGGATCATGCGTGCGTTGCTGGAAAATGCACCAGTTCCATGGTTCAGCGTGGCGGCGACCTCAAGCCCCACCCCGCCGCCACCATTTGGCCAGGAACTGCATATTTCCGGACGCCCCTATTTTGGCCGGTTGGAAAACACCCGGCTGGCCAGCTGGTTTAACCGCCTGAATGGCAGGGCCGGTTTCAGGTTGGAAGCGAAACTCAACAAAATCATCGCCCAGAACCGGGCGACCGCAGTTCACAGCATCGCGCATGCGTGCTGGGATACGCTCGCGGCGTTCAAAGCAGCCAGGCGAAACCGGCTGCCATTTTTCCTGACGATTCATGATGACCCGGCCTACTGTTTACACGGAAATGCAAACCAGGAAAAACTATTGGCTGGTGTGGCTGAATGCTGGCGGGAAGCTGCGGCGAGATTTGTCATCTGCGAGGAAATGGGCGAGGAACTTTGCCGCCGCTGGGGCAAGCAAGAGTATCTTCTGGTCACTGACGGACTTTCGGAAATGGCCGCTCAGCCCCGCTCCTCGCATCCCAACCGTCTCTCTGTCTATTTCATGGGCTTGCTCCATAATTCCTACGAACCTAATTTCGTAGCCCTGCAAAAGGCGTTGCAGTTGATCGCTGCGCAACAACCAGGGTTGATGGTTCGTCTCATTCTACGTTGTGGCACCATTCGGCCGGCAGCGGTTATCCACCCTGAGCTGCTCCAGGTGCTGCCGTTTGGCAGCGAGGCACAGGTACAAACTGATTTAAACGAAGCGGACGTCCTCTATCAGCCATTGTCGATGGCCCAGAAGGATTGGCCGATGAATGCCTACAGTCTTTCAACCAAGATGATCACCTATCTGGGCGCGGGGTTGCCGATTCTATTTCATGGCCCGGCCGATTCCGCGGCGGCAAAACTGTTGAGCCGGAATAATGCCGCCATTGTTTGCGGTGACCTGGAACCAGTGCAATTGGCACAGTCATTAACAAGTGTGAACGGGGCGGGGCGCGAGCAGTTGGTGTTATCCGCCCTGCAATTGGCCAATCGCCGATTCCGGTTAAATGACGTGCGTGAGCGGTTTTGGAACGCCATGAAGCTGCCCTAGTTTATGACGTTAAAGATCTTGCAAGCTGAATTGCGACTATTTGTATGCAATTGTTTTGTCAGCCACCTGCCATCCCGGCGCCTGCGAATGCTATTTTATCGTAAAATAATGGGCTTCAATCTCGGGGGCAAAACCAACATTTTTATGAACTGCCGGTTCGATTGCGCAAAGGGCCTGACGATTGGATCCACCACTGTGATCAATCAAGGGTGCCGGCTGGATAGCCGGGGCGGACTTCGCATTGGAAGCAATGTTTCCATTTCAGAGGAAGTTTGCATCCTCACGGCGGATCACGATCCATCCCGGCCGGATTTTGGCGGACGCTCACGCCCGGTGGTAGTTGAAGATTATGTGTTCATTGGCACCCGGGCGATGATTCTTCCCGGAGTTACGCTCCATCGCGGCGCCGTGGTAGCCGCAGGAGCCGTTGTCAGCCGCGATGTTCCGGCCCTAGATATCGTCGGGGGGGTGCCGGCGCGTCACATCCGGTCCAGAGATGCTGAACTTGGCTACACCGCCGAATACTCTCGCCTCCTGCATTGAATCGTTGTGTTCCCGCTGAATTTCCATTCGCTACTGGACCGGCTGCTGTTTCGTGTCCGGCATGGAAAATCACTGGCATATGTCCGAACAATCTGGTTGCGGCTTTGCGGGGTTAAAATCGGGAACCATACGCTGGTTCCCAAAGTGACGATCACTTGGCCACATCAGGTTCAACTGGGATGCCGTTGCACTCTGGAGCCGGACATTCTCTTCAAGTTTGACGGCATCTGGTCTCCGGGGCCATCCATTATTATTGGTGATCAGATTTTTATTGGCCGGGGATGTGAGTTCAACATCCGCAAATCAATCCGGATGGGTGAGCATTGTTTGATTGGGTCGGGGGCCAAATTTATTGATCATGATCATGGCCTTGAGTTGGGCCGGCCCATGAGCCAGCAACCGGGCCCGGAAGCAGGCATCACGATCGGCTCCGACGTATGGATTGGGGACAATGTGATTGTTTTGAAAGGGGTCGTCATTGGTGATGGGGCCGTGGTTGCCGCCGGGGCGGTGTTGACCAAAAGCGTCGCGCCGTTTGAGATTTGGGCGGGCATTCCGGCAAAGAAGATTGGGGTCCGCCAATAGACTGATCCCGGGCTGTTGCCTGGTTGTTTGTATGTAGTTTCGGCATTGAATGAAAATTGCTTTTATAACTGGCGGTCTTAAACCCGGTCGGGATGGCGTGGGAGATTATACGCGACGACTGGCCGCCGAGTGCATCCGGCAGGGGCATCCCAGTGCAATTCTGAGCCTGAACGATCACCACATTTCCCGACCTCAGGCGGGAGAGCAGGAAATTGAGGAAACAGTGGTTCCGGTGCTGCGACTTCCGTGGTCGGATCCGTGGCCCAAGCGCATAGCGGATGCCTGCGACTGGATGAATTCATTTGATCCGGATTGGGTGAGTCTGCAGTTCGTGCCCTTCGCCTTTCATCCCCGGGGACTGGCATTCTCCCTGCCCTTTCAACTTTCCCAAGTGATCGGGACGCGGCCACTGCATTGGATGTTTCACGAATTGTGGGTGCTGTGGAGCTTTCCGCTGTCGCTGCGCAAACGCCTGCTGGGCCAAGCCCAAAAACTTTGCCTGTTGTTCTGGTTGAAACAACTCCAACCCAAGGTGGTTGCCACCCAACTGCCGCTGTATCAGGAGGAATTAGGCAAATTGGGAGTCGCAGCAAAGCTACTTCCGCTACATGGCAATATTCCAGTCGCCCCCCGGGCCGACGCCGACCGGTGGCTGGCGGGCCGCTGCGCGGGCATCATCAACGGCCAGCAAGTAAAAGCGGGCTTCTTCGGCAACATCCTGCCAACGCTGAACCGTTCCTTACTGGCAGCGCACATGGCAGAATTAAAGAAAGCACCGGGAGATGAACTGCTCGTGCTATCGGCCGGCAAGATTGGCCCGGAGAGCAGCCAACTCTGGGATTCGCTGGAGCAGGATTTAAAGACCGTGGCAAAGTTTGTGAAATTGGGGCAATTGGACGAGCCGGAATCATCCCTCTATTTTTCGGCTCTGGACTATGGCTTGACCTCCTATCCGCCGGAACTAATGAGAAAAAGTGGTTCGGTCGCGGCAATGAACGAACATGGTTTACCAATGATCGCCTGTGGCTCCATGGGCGGGCGGTCAAAACTGCCAGACGGACAGTTTCCCGCAGACGACAGCGCCGTCCAGTCTTGGACTGTCAAACAAACGGCTGACTCCCTGCTCACTCAACTGCGACAAGCCGGATTATAACCCAATATGAGCTTGCACTACATCCTGTCGAATCGGTTAAGACCGCCGGTTTTATCCTATGATTGGTTCAAGAATTGGGGGAAGCGGCTGGTAAGTTTTCCGGGGCTCATCGCCCTGCTCTGGCATGGCTGGAGTTGGCGGCGGCGTGGAGTCAGTTTGGGGAAACTGGCCGGCATCAAAGAATGTGAAATCGGCGGAAATCCCAACTTTTTGCGCGTAGGTGATTTCTCCTTTGTGGGGCGGGCTTCGATTCAGTTGTTTGATTCGGTGACCATTGGCAACAATGTGATTATCAATGACGGAGTGACCATTTTAACCGGCAGCCATGACGTAAACGATGAACATTTCCAGCTTAAGTGCAAACCAGTGACCATCGGGAATTACGCCTGGATTTGCACCGGCGCGATGATTTTACCGGGAGTTACCGTCGGTGATGGGGGCGTGGTGGCGGCCGGGGCGGTGGTGGCGCGGGATGTGCCGCCCTACCATGTCGTGGCGGGAAATCCCGCCAAGGTGATACGCACCGATCGTTGCCCAAAACTGGACTATAAGCCGAACCTGCTTCGGGCATGTTACGAAGCCTGGCTGGGTGTTCCCTATTCCAAAAGCCGTATTAAAACGCCCGCAGCCGACCTCCAAATTGCTCCCCATGCGAACCGTATATAGCGCGCCCAACCGCGCCCACCATTATGGTTATGCGCGCGAGTTGTTTCAGGCGGGGATGTTAAAAGCTTTCGTCGCCGGCTTTCCGCGCTACAGTCCGCGAGCGCCCATCCCCGAAATCGGGACCGCGCTGCGCCGGGCGGATCAGCTCCAGACCATTGGCATTGCCAGCCAGAAACTCGGACTGCCCGGCACGATCTCGGCCGAACTGGCGCATTGGGCCAAAATCCAGCTGGATCGGAGCGCGCGCACACCCTTGCGAGATGCGGATATCTTTTTGTTTTACAACGGCTGCGGGCTGAAGAGCGCCCGCTGGTTTCGCCAGCAAGGCGGCATTACCATTGTGGAGGCGGTCAACAGCCACGTTCTGGTGCAGGAACAACTCCTGCGAGAGGAGCACCAATTGCTGGGTTTGCCGTGGCAGCCGTTTCACCGCCGCGAAACCCGCCGCCGGGTGGCGGAAGTGGAGGAAGCGGATTACGTGATGCTGCCCTCCAAATTTGTAGCCCGGAGTTTTGTGGCGCAGGGCATTCCCGACCGGCGGCTGTTGCGGGTGCCTTATCCAATGCAGACAATTGCCGGGGCCTCGGCGATCGTGTCCCAGCCGGATCCGGAGGATGATTCGTTTCGCGTGCTTTATGTAGGAACGATTTCCGTGCGAAAGGGATTGCGGTATCTGATCGAAGCTTTTCGTCAATTGCGGCACCCTAAAAAGGAGTTGTGGATTGTGGGCCCGACTGCCAGTCCCACTGGAATTGAAGGACTCCCTATCCCGGAGAAGGTTAAATTTTGGGGAGTGCTTAAGGGTAATGATTTGCAGGCAGTTTATGCCCGCGCAACTGTTTTTTGCCTACCTTCGGTGGAAGATGGTTTTGGCCTGGTGCTAAACGAGGCGATTGCTTATGGCCTGCCGGTGATTGCCACCGAAAACACCGGCATTGAAGACCTGCTTGCCGACGGCAAAGGCGGGCTCGTGGTTCCCATTCGCGATGCCGCTGCCATTGCGAACGGCCTGAACCGGCTGGCGGAAGATGGCGAATTTCTGGCCCGGAAACGCTGGGAAGCTTTGGCAGCCGCCAAACTGCTGAATCACCAAGCCAAAGCCACCTCAACGCTTACGGCAACCTTGCAACAGGTATTTCAACAGCATCGCACCAACGGCCATGATGACAATTGATATGCTGGTGCCGCCATCCGGTGGAAGAGCCAAGCCGCGACAGGATTTCTGGCGCTTGCCCGGAAAGACCTCAGCCACATCGTCACCGGGCATGACGCAGGTTCAGGTGCGCATTCACCGCTGCCTGTGCCTGCTGGTGATTTCCCTCATTTTTGAAGGCTTGGTACGAAAACTGGCCCCCGGTTTTCTGGGCATGCCAATCTTCTTCTTTAAGGATATCCTGACGCTTTGCCTCCTGACCCTCATCCTGAAGGCAAAGATGAATGCCGTTGCCGCCCGCTGGTTGAAAGCCATGGCTTTGTTGGGCGCGTTATTACTGCCGTGTATTTTAATGACTGCGATCGGCAGTCCGGTGCTGGCGGGTTTCGGAGCCAAACAATATCTGCTGTTCCCCACGGTTGCAGTCGCCATGTGCACCGCCTATCTCCCCTATCACCGTCAGCAATTATTCACGCTCTTTCGGCTGATTGCCTGGTCGGTGGTGGTGACCACTCTGGTGGCGGTCGCTCAAAACCGGCTGCCGGCCAGCAATTGGCTGAACCTATCGGTGGCTGGCACGGATCTAAGCAATTTTTCCGCCGGCGGCTATCTGCGGGTGTCGTCCACGTTTCCATTTGTGGGCCAGTATTGCTATTACCTCAACGCGATGTGCTACTGCCTGCCCGTCTATTTTTTCATCCACGATTCCATGCGTGAACGGGCGGTAAAGATCCAGGCGTTAGCTTTTACCGGTCTCGTTCTGATCGGCACCTTTGTGACCGGTTCCCGCACCTCGGTCGTCGGCAGCGCAGGCATCTTATGTGCGGGCGGCCTGTTGCTGGCGGTTTGTGGCGGCCCCAAGGCGTTGGTTAGAATTCTTATTCCGGTAATTGCTGGAATCGCCCTGCTCGGCTTGATGCAGTCGGTCTCTCCCGAATTGTTTGCGGCCTATAATACCCGGACGAGCGAAGCTTCGCACAATGTGGAATTGGCCGAACGCATTCAGCATGGTCTGTTGGGGTGGACAGACGGATGGGAAGACGCGCCCCCCAGCCTGTTTGGCTACGGCTTGGGCGTCATGAGCAACGGGTCGGATAAATTAAGTGCTTATGCTGCGCAATGGCGCGCCAATGGTTTTTGGACGGAAACCGATCAGGCGACAACTTTTTTTGAAGGTGGCTGGTATCTGGTGCTGGTCTGGTATGGCTTTCGGTTCTGGGTCATTTTCCGCACCTTTACCTTGGCACTTCGGTTACGCCAAATGAACTTCCGTATCGCCGCGTGTTTCGCCTGGGGATTTGTCGCCATCATCGGGTTGACCGGAACCCTGGCGATTCAACCGCCTGAAGCCATCTGGTGGTGGCTGGCGGTGGGGTTGATTACCTGTCTGAGCCGCTTTGACCAAATGCGACCAATGAAAAAACGCCCCCAACCTGCTTTAATTTATCATGCTGGCCATTTTTGACAGTCATCCCGTGCAATACCGGGCTCCGGTTTACCAGCAATTGGAGCTGCTGATGCCGGGCTCCTTTCATGTGTTTTATGCGACCGATATCTCCACCCGTAAAGATGGCGGGGTCGGTTTTGGCAAGACAGCGGCCTGGGATGTGCCGCTGCTGGATGGCTATCCGCACACGCTCCTGAATCAGGAACGAAGAAACGCACTGGAAGATTTTCGCAGTCTGCATGGTCGCGGGCTTTCCCGCATCTTCAGCAACTACCGGCCGAAAGTCATTTTGCAGACCCAATTTCTATATGAATATGACTTTGCGGCTTTTTTCCAGGCCCGGATCAGACGCATTCCAGTCTGGATCCGGCAGGAGACGCAGGATGAGGCGGTGCTGCGCTCGCGCGGCAAATCCCTGCTGCGCTCGGCGGTTTATTTCCTGACCTATTCCCAGGTACAAACAGCTTTCTACATTGGCAAACTGAACCGCGAGCATCTTTGCCGGCACGGATTCTCGCCCGACCGGCTCATCCGCGCACCCTATTGCACCACGGATCGCTTTCACAACGCCTCCGAAGCGGAATTCGCCCGAATCCGCGAAACGTGCCGGGCCCGGCTGGAGATTGGTCCCGACAAGCTGGTGATCGGCTTTTTTGGAAAATTGATTCCTAAAAAGAATCCTGCCTTGCTCATGCAAGCGATTCCATTTCTCCCGCCGGAATTGAAAAAAAGGGCGGTCCTGCTGTTTGTGGGTTCTGGGGAGCTGGAGGCAGAAATGAAAGCGCAGGCCCGGCCTTTGGAACAAATGGAAATCAAAACGATATTCGCCGGCTTTGTCAATCAGTCGGCCATCCGCGATTATTATGCCGCCACCGACATCATGGTGTTGCCCTCCGAGTATGCCGGTGAAACCTGGGGACTGGTGGTCAACGAAGCCTTGCAGGCCGGCTGTTCGGTGGTAGTTTCCGAAGCCGTCGGATGCAGCCGAGAGTTTGGTGAATGGGAAAGGGTGCGAACCATCCCGGTCGGGGAGGCTCAGGGCTTGGCGCGCGCACTGGAAGAACTGGCGGTATACCCGCGGCAGTTCGACTGGGCCCGGAAACGGATGAATGACTATTCCATCCAGGCAGCGGCGACCGCACTGGCATCCGCCATTGATTCAGAAATGAAGAAGGCCTGAATATGCGGCTGGTGCTTTTGACACATCCACCTTCGCTGGGTTCCGCCAGCATGCCACGCTTCGCGGAGATGATCCAGCGCGGGATGGTGGCGCGAGGCCATGCGGCCGAGGTTTGGACGTCCCAGCCAAAACTAGCCCGGCTGCCGGTTCGTTCCGGCTTCATCCGGAAATGGCTGGGTTATGGAGATCAATTCCTGTTCTATCCCCGCGAACTGGCCCGGCGCGTAGCGCAGCAACCGGCCGACACCCTGTTTGTTGTGACCGACCAGGCCCTGGGCATGTGGGTTCCCCATCTGGCCCACCGCCCGCATGTCATCCACTGCCACGATTTTCTGGCGCTCAAATCCGCGCTCGGCGAGTTTCCAGAGAATCCGACGGGCTGGACCGGCCGGCAATATCAGCAGCTCATTCGGAAAGGTTTTTCCCACGGTCAGGCGTTCATTTCCGTTTCAGAAAAAACCCGTGAAGACCTGTCCCGTTTCATCCCACAAAGCCCTAAGCTCTCCGAAGTGGTCTACAACGGTTTAAACCATTCCTTCCTTCCGTTGGAGCGGGAACATAGCAGGTCCCTGCTCAAAGCGACGAACCTTGAGATTTCACCGGATGGCATCGTGGTTCATATCGGCGGAAACCAGTGGTATAAAAACCGGCCGGGCGTGATCGCGATTTACCACGCCTACGCCACCCGTCATTCCCGCCCTCCAGCGTTGTGGATGATTGGGGCTCCGCCCACGCCGGAACTGCGTCAGCAGGCGGCGGCCGTGCCCGCTCCAGGCCAGGTTCACTTTCTGCCCCATCTGACCAACGAGCAGGTCAATGCAGCGTATGCCCAGGCATCGGTTTTGTTGTTTCCCAGCCTGGCCGAGGGCTTTGGCTGGCCGATTGCGGAAGCGATGGCAGCGGGCTGCCCTGTCATCACCACTGGAGTTGCCCCCATGACCGAGGTGGGTGGCACGGCCGCACGCCTGATTCCGCAGCGGCCTGCCGATTCCACCAGCCAAGCAGCTTGGGCCAAGTCCGCAGCCGAGATCCTGCATCAGGTGATAAGCCTGGAAGCTACCAGCCGGGCGCAGTTGGTTGAAGCCAGCCGGTTGAATGCCTCCCGATTTGACCCGCAAACGGCTGTGACTGCTTACGAGGCCATCTACCAAAGTGTGTTGTCTGGAAGTAAAACCCAGATCCGGAACACTGGAAAAAATGGTGCGGCTGCAACGATGCCCGCTCTGGCACCGACGATCTGACTGATTCCGGGACTGGCCGGTCCTGAATCCAGTTATCCGACTGATTCCCGTTATTTGATTCCTCATTTAACTTAGCCAATGAACTATCTACATGTCATCGCCAGCATGGATCCAAAAACTGGCGGGCCATGCCAGGGAGTCCGCAACCTGGCCGAGTATGCGCTGGAAAAAGGTCATCGTTTGGAAGTGGTCTGCCTGGATGACCCGGCGGCGGCCTATATTGCCCGGGAGAAAATTATCGTGCATGCCTTGGGCCAGCACGTCGGACCCTGGGGCTACAACTCGGCCCTGAAACCATGGTTGGCGGCGAACCTGCCTCGTTTTGACGTGGTCATCCTAAATGGTTTGTGGCTTTATCCGGGCTATGTGCTTGCCAAATTGGCCCGGCGGCCAAACATGCCGCCTTACTTCATTTATCCCCATGGCATGCTGGATCCATGGTTCCAAAACACGCCCGGACGTCGCTTGAAAGCCATCCGGAACTGGTTTTACTGGAAACTCGTTGAACAACACGTTGTCCGCCGGGCAAAGGCGCTGCTCTTTACCTGCGCGGAGGAATTGCGACTGGCCGGTACCACCTTCCGCCCCTATCAACCGCAACAGCAGATCAACGTGGGTTATGGCGTGACACAACCGCCAGAATACGACGAGCGCCTTGCCCAGATGTTCGAGCAACACTGCCCCGGTCTGAATCGGCGGCCCCACTTGATCTTTCTCGGGCGCATTGATCCTAAAAAAGGGGTGGATTTGCTGATCCGGGCGTACGCCGCAGTTTACAACTCAATTTCCAACGCTCAAACCCCGGCGCCTGATTCTTCGGCCATTCCTGTTCTCGTGATTGCCGGTCCGGGTTTGGACACGGAGTATGGCCAACAGATGCAACAACTGGCGGCAACGCTGTGTCCGACAACCGCTGACGCCGGCTCCCGGCCCGCCATCCTTTGGCCGGGAATGTTGACCGGAGACGCCAAATGGGGGGCACTTTACCGGGCCGAGGCGTTTGTATTGTCCAGCCATCAGGAGAATTTTGGCATCGCCGTGGTGGAATCTCTGGCGTGTGCCACGCCGGTATTAATTTCCAACCAAGTGAACATCTGGCAGGAGATAGAGGCGGACGGCGCCGGCTTGGTGGCCAAAAATACTCTGGCAGGTACACAATCCTTATTCCAGCGCTGGGAAAGTTTTTCAACCGGGCAAAAACAAGCCATGAAGCGGGCGGCCAAGGAGAGCTATTCGAAGCGGTTTGGCGTTACTGCCGCCGCCGAGAATCTATTAACCACCTTGGCGATGCTGACCGGACGGAAGCCCGCCGCGAACCGACCGCCTGAGTCCGGGGATTCGTCTGGAATTGCCTCCGTTGCTATGGCTGATTCCTGACTCTACCAAGCATGACATCGACCACTTTGGACATTGCCGCCAATCGCCGGGCCAAAAAATATTCGGCGCGCGAAATCTTTCGCCGGGTTTTATGGGGCGTCGGGCGGCTGGCGTTTCGCCTCAGTCCGCGCCCCTGTTTCGGCTGGCGACGATTTGTTTTGCGCTGCTTTGGGGCCAAAATTGGCGCGCACGTCAACACGTATCCATCCACATGGATCTATTTTCCCTGGAATCTAACCGTCGGTGATTGGAGCGCCATGGGCGAAGAAACCTTCATCTATAATCTTGGCCCCGTTACGCTCGGCGAAAAAGTCACTGTCTCACATCGCGCCCAGCTCTGCGCCGGCACACACGACTATACGCAACCGGATCTGCCACTCATCAAGCCCCCAATCATCATTGAAAATCAGGCTTGGGTTTGTGCGGACGCCTTTGTCGGGCCGGGCGTAACTGTTGGCGAGGGCGCCATCGTCGGAGCCCGGGCCGTGGCCATGAAAAATGTGGCGCCTTGGACCATCGTCGCCGGCAACCCGGCCAAGCCCATCCGGCTACGGATCCTCGGCCAGCAGGCGCGGGTTGCGGCTCTTAAGTGCTGAAAGCTCCCCCCGCAAGCTCCGAAACATTATTTTTGCATGCCAAATCGCTTTTTCATCGTTCTCGAGCCGGGCAACCAGTTGCTGGCTTGGAATGTGCATGCGTCCAGGCCGGAAAATTTCCCGCATGATTGCGGCTATTTCGGGAAAGTATTGGCGCTGGTGGATCAAAAAATGGCGGGGTGTAGTCTGGATTTTGTGATGACGTGGAGACTCGACCAAGTTCCGATGCAGGGGAAAAACGTCGTTGTTTTCTTAATCGGCGACGAGAAGTCTCAATTGCCGGCCTATGCCGGCCAAGTCAAAGCCATTTTTAAAACCGGGGGCGTAAAACCATTCTGTCCGATTAATCTGGGCAGCCCTATTTATTCGGCCCTGGAAGTTTTACGCGAGACACGCAACCGGCTCAAGCGATGGCAACGCCGTTGGCACAACGGGCGGGGCAACGTGGCTGGCCGTTTAAATATCTTCCCCATACCGCTGGGCTACCATGCCCAGGTTGATCTGCCGCTGGTCCCCATGGCCCGGAGAAAGTGGGACATTTTTTTTGCCGGCTGGATCGAAAAGCCCCAATGGAGCAAGCCTGATTCATGGCGGTTGAGCCCGCGGATTTATTCGCGGAACCAGCTGGGCGAGGCGGTGGCTCGCTTGCAGAAAACGCATCCCATGATTGCCTGTAATTTTGAAACAAACCGCTTACGGCGGTTGTCGCCGCTGGAATATTCAACCCAACTGGCCAATAGTAAAATTTGCCTGGTGCCCCGGGGAAATTTTCATGAGACCTATCGGTTTTTAGAAGCGGCCCGCGCTGGTTGCATCCTGATTAGCGAACCCATGCCCGACCTATGGTACTACCAAAACCATCCCGCTGTGGTCGTCAAGCACTGGAACCAACTGGAAACGGCTTTAAACAGCATTCTCAATTCCCCGGAGCGCCTGCTGAAATTACAGGCTGATTCCATCGCCTGGTGGCAGAAAAGCGGCTGCGAAATGGCCGTGGCTGACTACGTTGTCAAGCAGATCAATAACTTGGATCAACCCCAACCGACCGCGTCTTGAGCACTAGAGCATTGACAGAAAAGATGTAGCGCCGGGCAGCGAGGCTTTGGCGAAGGCGCAGGTTCCATGAACCCTGCCACTGAGCCGAAACGAAGCCCAAGGGCAAAAAGACCGCCGTCGCTCAGACCTCAGCCCAGCGCTGCAGCTTTGATGGAAATGCTCTAGTTGCTAGCCCTTGCCGAAACTTTGCTTCCAGCATGAGAACTGACAAACCAGTCAATCACAACCAAGTCGGCCAGTGCCTGTGGCTAAGAATTGGAACCATTGGAGTGGGAGCATTTGGCATTGGGCTGGCTATTTTTCTGTCGATAAAGTCATCCCCCAGCATGAGCGCAGTCTATTGGCTGCCCCATTTTCTTACCCATTGGGCGGACCGCCATGGGCGGCTATGTAATTTCCCGGCCTATGCGATGCTGGCCTTGCCATTCTTGCTGTGCGCCCGGCGCGGTTGGCAGCGTGCCAGGGTGGTAGCCGGACTGGCGTTCTTGATCGCAGCCCTGGAGATCGTGCAACTCTGGATTCCGACTCGCGTGGCCGACAAATGGGATGTGTTCTGGGGCTGTTCTGGACTCCTGGCCAGTTGGGTGGTGATTGAGCTGATCCATTTTGTTTGGCCAGGACCACGGCGCTAGAGCATTGACAGAAAAGAGGTAGCGCTGGGCGGCGAGGATTTTTGCCTTTGGGCGAGGCGGCGGCGAAGGCGCAGGTTCCACGAACCCTGTAACTGAGCCGAAACGAAGCCCAAGGGCAAAAAGACCGCCGTCGCTCAGACCTCAGCCCAGCGCTACAGCTTTGATGG
>Ga0302322_100001402_pt1 | contig 19696 bp, 17 predicted proteins | sample Fen_T0_2_FD_203757 | JGI IMG/M metagenome (GOLD analysis project Ga0302322, IMG submission 203757) | Peat permafrost microbial communities from Stordalen Mire near Abisko, Sweden - Fen_T0_2 | ecosystem: Environmental > Terrestrial > Soil > Wetlands > Permafrost | place: Sweden: Abisko...
CGGGTCGCCGATCGTGGACATCTCCCAGTCGAGCACGCCGGTGATCCGCTCGAGCTTGGCGTCGAAGATCACGTTGTCGAACTTGTAGTCGTTGTGGATCAGCGCCGGGGCGCTGTCGGGCGGCATGTGCGCCGCGATCCAGGCCGAGGCCTCGTTGTAGGTGACGATCTCGTCGGTCTGCGCGTCGACGTAGCGCTTCATCCAGCCGGTGACCTGGCGCTCGACGTAGCCGGCCGGTTTGCCGAAATCGCCCAGGCCCGCCGCGGCGTAGTCGACCGCGTGGAGATCGACCAGCGCGTCGACCAGGTGCTCGCAGATCCGGCGGACCTGCGGCGGATCGGTGATCGGATCGCCGGGCATGTCGCGGCGCAGGATGACGCCGCGCCGGCGCTCCATCAGGTAGAACGGCGCGCCCAGCACTTCGCCGGTTGGCTCGTACGCATAGGGCCTCGGCGCGCGATCATAGACCGGCGCGAGCTTGCTCAGCACGGTGAACTCGCGCCCCATGTCGTGGGCCGACTTGACCTTGCTGCCGAACGGCGGCCGGCGCAGCACGTACTCGGCGTCGCCGTGGCGCACCAGATAGGTCAGGTTGGAGTGGCCCCCCGGGAACTGCGCGACGCGGACCGCGCCGGGGCCGAAGGTGGCGTCGAGGTAGGGCGTCAGCTTGGCGACGTCGAGCTCCTCGCCCGGCCGGATCTCCCTCGGCGCATCTTCAGTGGCCGTCACGAATCCCTCGCGAGACGGCGCCTCGAGACTGACAGTTTCGGATCGAAGTCCATGGCGAACCCAGCTTTCCGGGGCGGTGAATGGCGGCCGACGCCGCGGTCAGAAGTACATCCGGCAGCTCTTGCAGTAGAACCGCAGGTGCTCGTCGACCCAGGTCATCGGCGATTCGCACTGCGGACACGCGGGCGTCGGACCGTGTTGCGTCGGGTCCTCTTTGGGCGGCGGCAATGACTGGGGCGCGGTCGAGATCGGCAGCTTGGCGCCGGCGCCGGACGCTACCGGCGAGACGGTCTTGCCGTTGACGTGGCGGCGGCGCACCGGCTCGCCGGTCGGCGACGTATCGGGCTCCCCCGGCGGCGCGATCAGGCCCGAAGTGAACGGGCCGCTATCGTCCGCGGTCTTGTCGTCGGTGCCCTGCGATGTCACGGTCGTATCGCCGGCCTCGCTCGGAAACCGCGCGGCGGTGCCGTCGCTGATCGAGCTGGCGCGGGGCTCGGCCGGCAGCGGGGGCGCGAGCGGCGGCGGCATGGCTGGACCCGAGGCGGAGGCCCCTGCAGGCACGCCCGGCCGGATCGCCGGGATCGGTGGGATCACGAACGGCGGCGGCACCGTCGCCGGCTTGCCGATCCGCGACGACGGCGCGATGCGCAGCGGGGCCGCGGTGACCGGCGGCGGCCGCGTCGTGGTCGCCGGACGCTCCGGCATCGGCACCGCGGCGCGCAGGCCGCGCGCGGCGGCCGGCGGCTGGGAGTCGGACGGGGTTCGCGGCGCCGGGGCCGCCGGCGGTGCGATCGTGGTGCGGGCCGGGCGCGGCGGTGGCGGCGCTGCCTGGGACTCGCGGGTCGCGCGCGGCGGGGGTGGTTGCGTCTCGCGGGTCGTGCGCGGCGGGGGCGGTTGCGTCTCGCTCGCCCAGCCTGGCGGGGGCGAGTCGGGCTCGCCGGCCGCCCGGGCCGGTGGCGGTGGCACGGTCTCGCGGCTCGCGCGCGCCGGTGGTGTCGGCGGCGGCAGGGTATCTCTCGCCAGCCGTGGCGGCGGGGCCGCGATCGGCGGCGCGGCGGCGATCGCCAGCGCTGCCGCACCCTGGGCGGGCGCTGGGACCGGCGTCGGGGGAACGGTGATCGGCGGCGGGGGAGGCGGGAGCAGCGGGCTCTCGCCGCTCGCCCACGAGGACGACGCCGCAGCCCCCGACGCGGGACCATCGGACGGCCAGGGCACGAGCGGCGGTGGTGGTGGCCCGATCTCGCCCGGAGCGATCGGCCGGGGGATCACCGGTCGCTGCATCACCAGACCGCCGGCGGCGCCCTGGAACGCAGCGTCCTTCATCGCGCGGCGCACCGCCGTCGCCGATCGCGGCTCGGTCCCGGGACGTGCGGCGGGCTCCGGCTGCATCAGTTCGCCCGAGACCGCGGGAAGCTCCGGAAGCGCGTGCGGATCGTCGCTCGGGTCGTAGTCGACCACCTGGGTGCTCGGCTCGCCCTCGCCGAACAGCGCCTCCATGTCGATCGCCGGGGGCGGCGGCTCGCGGCTCACCTGGGCCGGGCCGATCGGCGGCTGGCGGACCATCGCGGGCGGGCCGCCCATGGGCGGGGGGCCGCGGTTGATCCAGCTGGCGTTGCGGACGGTATCGAGCAGCTCCGCGGGTTCGCGGTCGGCGACGCGCAGCTTGATCCGCGGAGGCATGCGGACGGCGATCAAGCTGGCGACGATGGCGAGCAAGACGCTGGCCCCGTAGAGTGCGGCGCCAGGTCCGATCGGCACCTGGGCCGAGGTGAACGGCGCTTGCCAGACCATGGCGCCGCCGGTCGCGAGCGCGGCCAGCCCCGCCAGCCGGACGACCAGCGCAGCGGTGCGCCGGCGCTCGCTGCGCTTGATCGTCAGCAGCGCGAGGACCGTCGCACTGACCGTCACGACCCCGGTCGCGGCCAGCGCGCCGTAGCCGAGCCAGTGAAACGCTGGCTTTGTATCGCCCGACACGCAGGTGCCGTCGCCGCCGGTGTTGCAGAGCTGTGCGTCGTAGAACCCGACGTACACGTCCTGCAGATCGCGGAGTCGATCTTTGACGGTAGGGTGGCCGGCGAACAGCGACAGCTGCGCGGGCAGGATCACGGGCGATGCGACGGATGCCGCGAGCAACGCCGCGGCGATCAGCGCGAGGCCCGCGCCGGCGACGCGAGAGGACATGGCCCAAAAGTTACCACATGGCGAGCGCGTCGAGTGCGGCGGTCGCCGAGGATGCGGTACGAAACAGCGAGCGAACCTCGCGGCGCATCACCCCGGCGCCGACCGCGTGATCGAGGAACGTTTCGAGCGGGGGCCAGAACGCGGCGACATCGAGGAACACGACCGGCTTCTTGTGGTAGCCGAGCTGGATTCCGGTCAGCAGCTCGAACGCCTCCTCCAAGGTGCCGAGGCCCCCGGGAGCGACCACAAAGGCGTCGGCCAGCTCGAACATCATCGCCTTTCGCTGATGCATCGTGTCGACGACGTGGAGCTCGGTCAGCCCGCGATGCGCGATCTCGGCTTCGACCAGCGCCTGCGGGATCACCCCCACGGCGCGGCCGCCTGCGGCCAGCACCGCGTCTGCCAGCACCCCCATCAACCCCCGGTGTGCGCCGCCGTACACCAGCGTCAGGTTGCGGGCCGCCAGCTCGCTCGCGAGCGCTGTGATCGCGTCGACATCGACGGCGCGGCCCGGCGACGACGACAGGAACACACAGACGCTCTGCATGGCTGCGAATCTACACAGAGTCGAATCGTCGCGCACGTTCATGGCAAGGAAGTTCGCGCGGCGCCACGCGCGGTCGTCCGCCGTGATTTCCCCGGCTTTGCCGGGGATCGCCGGAAGGGTCACGGGGACGGCCGCTTCCCGACCGCATCTGCTACGCTCAGGTCCGTGCATCTGCGGTGGCACGATCGGGCGTTCGATGAACTGACAGCCGGCCAGCTCTATGGGATTGTCGCGCTCCGCGAGCGGGTGTTCGTCGTCGAGCAGGCCTGCGTGTTCCTCGACGCGGACGGGCTCGATCCGGGAGCGCGCCACCTGTGGGCCGAGTCCACCGGGCCCGGACCTGCCGCGATCCAGGGGTACCTGCGGATCGTGCCGGCCGGCGCCAAGTACGAGGAGGTCTCGCTCGGACGGATCGTCACCGCGCCCGCAGCCCGTGGCACGGGTCTGGGCCGCGTCCTGGTCCAGCGCGGGCTCGACGCGGTGGGCAACATCGCGGTCCGGATCGGTGCGCAGGCACACCTCGAACGGTTCTACGGCTCGCTCGGGTTTCGCCGTGCCAGCGAGCCGTACCTCGAGGACGGAATTCCGCACATCGAAATGCTGCGCGCCGCGTAGCTGTGCGTCACCGCGTCACCGCGCGTGCGATTGCGCGGTTTTGATTCGCGTGCTTGGATGCCGATCTATGCGCATGATCCTCGTCGGGCCGCCCGGAGCGGGTAAGGGCACGCAGGCCTCCAGGTTGATCGATACCTACCGCATTCCCCACATCTCCAGCGGCGACATGCTGCGCGCTGCGGTCAAGGAAGGCACGTCGCTCGGCGTCGAGGCGGACAGGTACATGAAGGCCGGCAAGCTGGTGCCGGACGAGGTCGTGATCGGCATGATCCTGGAGCGGATCGCAAAGCCCGACTGCGCCGGGGGCTTCATGCTCGACGGCTATCCGCGGACGGCGCCGCAGGCCGCGGCGCTCGACGCGGCGCTGGCCGCGGCCGGGGTCGAGCTCGACGCGGTCGTGCTGCTCGAGGTCCCGGATGCGCTGCTCGAGGAGCGCGCGTGCGGTCGCCGCACCGACCCCGAGACCGGCGCGATCTACCACCTCAAGAACAACCCGCCGCCGCCGGAGATCGCCGCGCGCCTGGTGCATCGCAAGGACGACACCACGGAGGCGGTCATGATGCGGGTCCAGAAGTATCACTCCGAGACCACGCCGATCATTCCGTTCTACCTGGCCAAGGGCATCTTGAAGCGGGTCGACGGGGTCGGCGACCCGGACATCATCACGCAGCGGATCACCTCGGTCTTGAGCAGCTAATGGCAGGCTTTCAGCACGATCTCATCGATGCCAAGTGGCAGGCGTTCTGGGAGCGCGAGCAGACGTTCAAGACGCCGACCGATCGCACGCGGCCCAAGTACTACGTGCTCGACATGTTTCCCTATCCGTCGGGGGATGGCCTGCACGTCGGCCACCCCAAGGGCTACACCGCGACCGACGTGGTCGCGCGCGCCAAGCGGATGATGGGGTTCAACGTGCTGCGCGTGATGGGCTGGGACAGCTTCGGGCTGCCCGCCGAGCGCCGCGCCGAGCGCACCGGCGAGCACCCGTCGGTGATCACCGCCCGCAACATCGCGATCTTCAAGCGCCAGCTCCAGAAGCTGGGGCTGTCGTATGACTGGACCCGCGAGCTCGCGACCAGCGATCCTCGGTACTACAAGTGGACGCAGTGGATCTTCGAGATCCTCTACGCGCGGGGCCTGGGCTATCGCGCCGAGGTCGCCGTCAACTGGTGCCCGGCGCTCAACACCGTGCTCGCCAACGAGGAGGTCCACGACGGCAAGTACGTCGAGACCGGCGATCCGGTCGAGAAGCGCCTGATGAAGCAGTGGATGCTGCGGATCACCGAGTACGCCGATCGGCTCGCCGACGATCTCGACGGCCTCGACTGGCCGGCCGGCACCTACAAGGCGCAGCGCGACTGGATCGGCAAGTCGATCGGCGCCAACGTCGTGTTCAAGGTCGTGGGCGGCGATCACTCGATCACCGTGTTCACGACCCGGCCCGACACGCTGTTCGGTGGCACCTGGGTCGTGCTGGCGCCCGAGCATCCGCTGGTCGAGACGATCACCACGCCCGGGCAGCGCGACGCGGTCGCCGCCTACCGCGCGCAGGCCGGCAAGCGCAGCGAGCGCGATCGCGTCACCGAGGCTGCCGACGCGCCCAAGACCGGGGTGGCGACCGGCGCGTTCGCGGTCAACCCGGTCACCGGCCAGCCCATCCCGGTGTGGATCTCGGACTACGTGCTCGCGAGCTACGGCACCGGCGCGGTGTTCGCGTGCCCGGCCGGCGACGAGCGCGATCACGCGTTCGCCGTGAAGTTCGGCCTGCCGATCGTCGAGGTGATCGCCGGGCCGCCGGGCACCGACGTGCAAGCCGCGCCGTACCTCGGCGATGGCCCCCACATCAACTCGGGGTTCCTCGACGGGCTCACCAACGAGCCCGCCAAGACGCAGGTGATCGCGTGGCTGGCCGAGCGCGGCCTCGGCAGCCAGAGCGTGCGCTACAAGCTGCGCGACTGGCTGTTCTCGCGCCAGCGCTACTGGGGCGAGCCGATCCCTATCGTCGAGTCGCCCGATGGCAGGTTGACGCTCGTGCCCGAGGCCGATCTGCCGGTCGCGCTGCCGCAGATCGACGAGTACAAGCCGACGCCCGATGGCAAGCCGCCGCTCGCCCGCGCCACCGACTGGCTCCACACCACCGATCCGGTCACGGGCGCGCCGGCGCTGCGCGAGACCAACACGATGCCGCAGTGGGCGGGCTCATGCTGGTACTTCCTGCGCTTCATCTCGCCCGATCGCGACGACGTCGCGTGGGATCCCGCGGAGGAGAAGTACTGGATGCCGGTCGACCTCTACGTCGGCGGCTCCGAGCACGCGACCCTGCACCTGCTGTACGCCCGGTTCTGGCACAAGGTGCTGTTCGACGCGGGCCTGGTGTCGACCAAGGAGCCGTTCCAGCGGCTGTTTCACCAGGGCATGATCCACAACACGTCGTTCAAGGACGCGCGCGGCAAGTACCACGGGCCCGGCGACGTCGAGCAGCGCGGCGGCGCGCCGGTCGATCTGGCCAGGGATAACTTCGCCAAGCTCAGCGCCGCGAGGCTCTACGTCAAGGGCACCGAGGACCTGGTCGAGACCAAGCTCGATAAGATGTCGAAGAGCCGCTACAACGTCGTCAACCCCGACGACATGGCGCGCGACTACGGCGCCGACGCGATGCGGATGTACGAGCTGTTCATGGGGCCGCTCGAGGATGGCGTCGAGTGGGAGACCTCGGGGGTCGCCGGGACGCGGCGGTTCCTCGATCGCGTGTGGCGGCTCCTGGTCGACGCCGAGACCGACGCGGTGTCGGGCAAGGTCAGCGCGGACGCCACGGCCGACAACCGCGAGCTCGAGCGCACGCTGCACGCGGCGATCAAGAAGGTGACCACCGCGGTCGGCGATCTCCGGTTCAACACGGCGATCGCCGAGATGATGGTGTTCGTGAACGAGGCGACCAAGGCGCCGGTGATCCCGCGGCCGTGGTTCGAGATGTTCGTCAAGATCCTGTCCCCGTTCGCGCCGCACCTCGCCGAGGAGCTGTGGCAGCGGCTCGGCCACCCGCAGTCGATCGCGTACGAGCCGTGGCCGGTCCACGACGAGGCCAAGCTGCTGCGCGACGTGCTCTTGATCGCGGTCCAGGTCAGCGGCAAGCTGCGCGGCCAGATCGAGGTCGCGCCCGATGCCAGCGAGCCCGACGTGCTCGCCGCGGCCCAGGCCGATGCCAAGGTCCAGTCGTTCATCGCCGGCAAGCCGATCAAGAAGGCGATCTACGTCAAGGGCCGGCTGGTCAACCTGGTGGTCTAGGCGCTACGCGCCCGCGGGCCCTTGCTTGCGCGCACGCCGGATCAGGCCGAGGCGGTCACGCCGGAGACCGCCGTGGTCGCGAGCTGCGACGCGGCGACCGTCGTGTCGCGCGCGGCCTTCACGGCGCCGCCGAGCACGCGTTCGGCACCCACGAGGGTCTCGGCGCTCGCTTCATCGAAGCGCTGCACGGCCTTGCGGGTGAAGCGGAACGCGGCCGCGGAGATCTTCTCCGCGAGCTCGATGCCGTGATCCACGGCGGTGCGGAGCTCGACGCGGGCATCTTGAAGGACCGCAAGCGCCGTTGACTGGCTCTTGTCGGCAACATCGATCGCCAGGTGCACAACGCCAGGCAGGATGCCGTGGCGAGCGTTCGTGATTTCGGTCTTCGTGGTAGCCATGATGGGAGCCTCCTTCATGGCCGCAGACTAGGCCTCCTCCCGGCGAGCTGCAGAGCCCTGCGAGGATCTTTCTAACGCATTGCGTCTCCGCTATGTAACTCTTCCATGGAGCTGCAAGACCCAGGTCGAAACCTGCGCGCTAGACTACGGAAATGGAGTCCGATCCGATCGCTGTAAATGTGGCTGTTCTCACGGTATCTGATACGCGGACCGTGGAGACCGACGCGTCCGGAAGCTACATCGCGGATCGGCTGACCGCGGTGGGGCATCGCATCGTCGCCCGGGCGATCGTCAAGGACGGCGAGCTGGTGATCCGCGCGCAGCTCGCGCAGTGGATCGCGGATCCTGGCGTCGACGTGATCATCGCGACCGGCGGCACCGGGGTCACGCCGCGCGACGTCACGCCGGAGGCGCTGGCGCCGCTGGTGACCAAGGCGATCCCCGGGTTCGGCGAGCTGTTTCGCTGGCTGTCGTTCCAGGAGATCGGCACGTCGACGATCCAGAGCCGCGCCGAGGCGGCGCTGTGCGGCCAGACCTACGTGTTCCTGCTGCCGGGCTCGACCGGCGGCGTCCGGACCGGCGTGGAGAAGATTCTGATTCCACAGCTCGATCACCGTCACAAGCCATGCAACTTCGCGATGCTGCTGCCGCGGATCAAGAACGAGCCGACCGGCCTCGGCAGCCGGTGAACCACCGCTGCCGCTCGACCGGCGCGATCGCCGTGTTACCGTCCCACAGATGAGCTCGCTCGATCTCGCGCTGCAGCGTGCGCTCTCGGTCCGGCTGAATCTCCAGATCGGGTTGTCGCAGCTGCCGATCGTGGAGGAGTGGATGGATATCCACCTCGATCGCTGGCTCGAGCACCTGCCGATGCCGCCGGAGATGCCCAACGGCGAGGCGGTCAGTTACCTGGCGATGCTCGGCAGCGACGTCCGCCGGGTGTGGTGGGGCGCCTGGGGCGACCCGCGTGGCTTCGTCCCCAAGATGGCGGACTACTTCAAGCTGTGCAACATCGCCCGGAGCGACGCGGTCCTGCTCGACCAGATCGGCGACGCGCTCGAGCCCAAGCTCGTCGGCTCGTGGATCGGCGTGTGGGGCGGCAAGGTCACCACCGGCTGGCACTTCTGGGATCCGCAGGCGTGGCCCAAGGTCGAGCCGATGTTCGGCACCCACGAGGCCAAGTACCAGATCAAGAAGTGGGTCGAGGACAGCGGGGTCGAGCGGATCGAGCGGTTCTCCCAGTCGATCGGCGACGCCGCGTTCTCCGAGATCGAGCTCGCGGTTCCGGGCGCGACGATCGACGCCCAGGTCACCGCGCTGTCCGATGCGTTCGTCCACTTCACCGGCGCGCCGCTCGAGCCGGCGTTCCTCGCCGGGCTGCGCTCGATCACGTCGCCCGAGTTCGCGCTCGCGCTGCGGATCCGCGGCGGCAAGATCGCGCGGGTCGGCGCGCTGTTGCCGGGCGTCGCGATCGACGACATCCAGCGGATCTGCGGCGATGCCCAGGTCGCCGTGGACGAGAAGCTCGGCAAGCTGGTCGGCGCGCTCGGCGAAGGCATCGCGCGGGTCGAGTACGGCCGCGCCGGCGACCGGGCCGGCGTCGATGTCTACCTCGAGCCGACCGACGCCGCGACCGGCGCGCCCCCGGCGCCGTCGGTGCAGGCGAACTGACGCGTGCCGCGCGCCGAGTACCTGCTGGCGACCGACGACGCGCTGATCGCGCAGTCCGAGGTCGACCGCTACCGCGCGTCGGGCCCCGGCGGCCAGCACCGCAACAAGACCGAGAGCGCGGTGCGGCTGCGCCACAAGCCCTCGGGCGTCACGGCGATCGGCGAGGACAGCCGGTCGCAGGCCGAGAACAAGCTGCACGCGGTGCGCCGGCTGCGCGGGGCGATCGCCCTGGGCGTCCGCGAGCCGGTCGCGCTCGAGGGCTATGCGCCATCGCCGCGGCTGGCGGCGCTGGTCGCCGGGGGCACCGCCCGGCTGGGCGCAAAGACCCGGCAAACCGGCGCGTACTGGGCTGCGATCGCCGAGCTGCTCGATCTGCTGGTCGCCGGCGAGCTCGAGATCGCCGGCACGGCGCAGCGGCTCGGCATCACCACCGGCGCGATGTCCAAGCTGCTTCTCCACGACGACCAGGTCGCCCGCACCGTCAACGACCTGCGGCGCGCCCACCACCTGCGCCCGCTGCGCTGACCATGACCGACCCCGCCGGCAAGCCCCAGCCCAAGAACCCGCTCCACGGCATCACGCTCGAGCGGATCGTCACCGAGCTGGTCGACCATTTCGGCTGGCCCGAGCTCGGCCGCCGCGTTCGCATCCAGTGCTTTCTCAGCGATCCGAGCATCGCGTCGAGCCTCAAGTTCTTGCGCAAGACCCCGTGGGCGCGCGCCAAGGTCGAGAGCCTCTACCTCTTCATGCTGCGCGAACAGCGACGCCAGGGCGGGTAACTAGCGAACATAACTGGCGATGATCGAGGGCCGGCGGTCTGGGTGGGCGCCTCCCTCGATCGCCTGGCCAGGCGGTCGATACGTCGATCGGATGGTCCTGCCCGCACCCCCCCGACAGCCCGGTCTCGAGGTGGGCGCGCAGCTCGTCGCACAGCTGCGCACCGCCGAGATCCGGATCCCGCCGTATCCGGCGGTGGCAAGCCAGCTCGATCGGCTGAGCCAGGATCCGCGCTCGACGATCGCCGACGTGACCGCGGTGGTCGCGACCGACGCCGCGCTCGTCGCCACGGTGCTGCGCCGGGTCTCGAGCGCCGCGATGAAGTCGGGTGCGCCGGCCACGCTCGAGGCGGCGATCGGCAAGCTGGGGCTCGACGAGCTGATCCGCGTGGTGATCGCGACCACCGTGGGTGCCGCCGCGTCGGCGCCGGGGCCGCTCGCGGTGCTGCGCCGCGATCAGTGGCGGCGCTCGCTGCTCGCCGCGATGTTCTGCCGGGAGCTCGCCGCTCGCCGCGGGATCGCGCCGGCCCAGGGGTTCCTCGCCGGCCTCCTGCATGACTTCGGCGCGATCGTGCTGCTGACCTGCCTCGAGGGGCTCGGCGCCGCCGCGCTCCCCGTGCTGCCCGAGGCGAGCTGGCGCCGGCTCGTCGAGCAGCACCACATCGAGCTCGGCATGGTCGTGGTCGCGCGGTGGAACCTGCCCGAGCCTTTGGCCGAGGTCATGGAGCACCACCATACGCCCGAGACCTGCATGCGGCTCTACCGGCCGCTGGTCCAGCTGGTCGCGATCGCCGATCAGATCATCGAGATCCTCGACCGCACGCCGCACGGCGGGATCGCCGCGCTCGCCGGCGTGCCGGGGCTCGAGCACGACGAGCGCTACCGGATCGGCGCGCTGATGCCCAAGGTCGCCGAGCAGATGGCGCAGTTCGAGACCCCTGCCGAGCGCCAGGCGTCGACCCGGGTCGCCGATCCGGAGCACCCGGCCGCCGACGATAGCTGGCCGGTCGACTTCATCGTCGAGAGCCGCGGCGGCGTGGCGTACCGCGCCGAGGCGCTGCGCCCGGGCGCCCTGGCGTTCCGCAGCCCGGCGGCGCTGCAGCCGTCGTGGCTCAGCGAGCTCACGCTGCGCGTCGGGCCCCAGCCGGTCACGCTGCTGTTCCACGTCACCGCGTGCCGCCGGCGACCCGACGGTGAGTACGCCGTGACCGCGCAGCCGTTCGGCCTGGCGGGCGCCGACGAGCGCGCGTGGCAGGACCTCATCGCAGCGACCCAGCGCCCGCCCGCCCGCCCGTAGGAGCTCCATGCCGATCCAGACCCGCCGCGCCGCCTCCACGTCGACCGACCCGCGCACCGCGGCGCGTGAGCTGTACGCCGCCCTGGCGATGCCGGAGCTCGCGCTCGCGATCTTCTACTGCTCGCCGAGCTACGATCTCGACGCGCTCGGCGCGGCGCTCGCCGAGCTGTTCGGGCCCGCGGCGCCGCTCATCGGCTGCACCACCGCGGGCGAGATCACGCCGATCGGCTACCTCGAGGGCTCGATCACCGGCGTCGCGCTCGGCGGACCGGACGTGGTCGCGCACACCGTGCTGGTCGATCGGCTGCGCGAGCTGGAGCTGTCGCGCGGCGAGGCGGCGGCGCGGGCGGCGATCGCCGGCCTGCGCAAGAAGGGCGTGGCGGCGAGCGGCGCCAACAGCTTCGGCCTGTTGCTGTGCGACGGCCTGGCGATGCAGGAGGAGGCGCTGGTCAGCACGCTGTACGGCAACCTCGCCGGCATCCAGCTGATCGGCGGCTCGGCCGGCGATGGCGTGCGGTTCGCCGCGACCTACCTCTACCACGGTGGCCGATTCCACACCGACTGCGCGCTGTTCACGCTGATCTCGACCACGGCCGCGTTCAAGGTGTTCAAGACCGAGCACTTCGTGCCGTCGCTCAAGAAGATGGTCGTCACCGGCGCCGAGCCGGCGCGCCGGATCGTCACCGAGATCAACGGCGAGCCGGCGGCGCGCGAGTACGCCCGCATGGTCGGCCTCGAGATCGACAAGCTGACCCCGATGATCTTCGCCGCCCACCCGGTGGTGGTGCGGATCGGCGGCAGCAGCTACGTGCGATCGATCCAGAAGGTCAACGACGACGAGAGCCTGACGTTCTTCTGCGCGATCGACGAAGGCATCGTGCTGACGGTCGCCCAGGGCGTCGACATGGTCGAGAACCTCGCGGCGGCGTTCGCCGAGGTCGAGCGCGAGGTCGGCCCGCCGGCGGTGGTGCTCGGCTGTGACTGCATCCTGCGCTACCTCGAGATCGGCCAGCGCGGCTGGGCCGCCCAGATCGGCAAGATCTTCGCCGACCACAACGTCATCGGGTTCGCCACCTACGGCGAGCAATACAACGCGATGCACGTCAACCAGACGTTCACCGGCGTCGCGCTCAGCGCGAGGTGATCGTGGCCGACGCTGCGATCCCACACCCCACGTTCGAGGAGCTGGAGCGCGAGGTCGCGCAGCTCCGCAAGATCAACCAGAAGCTGATCGAGCGGGTCGAGCGCGACATGGACATGAAGGGCGGCGCGTTCTCGCTGTTCCAGGCCGCGACCATGCTCGAGGACAAGGTCCGGTCGCGCACCGAGGCGCTGACCTCGACGATGACCACGCTCGAGACGATGAACCAGGAGCTGGTGCGGGCGCGCGACGCCGCCGACGGCGCGAGCCGCGCCAAGTCCGAGTTCCTCGCCAACATGAGCCACGAGATCCGCACGCCGATGAACGGCGTGATGGGCATGGCGGAGCTGCTGCTCGCGACCGAGCTGACGCCGCGCCAGCGCAACCTGACCGAGAACGTCCAGCGCTCCGCGGTCAGCCTGCTCGCGGTGATCAACGACATCCTCGACTTCTCCAAGGTCGAGGCCGGCCGGCTCGAGCTCGAGGAGCTCGACCTCGACGTGCGCGACGTGATCGAGGACACCGTCGAGCTCCTGGCGCGCTCGGCGCACGTCAAGGGGCTCGAGCTGGTGACCTCGATCCCGCCGGGCGTCGCGACCCGGCTGCGCGGCGATCCCGGGCGGCTGCGCCAGATCATCACCAACCTGGTCGGCAACGCGATCAAGTTCACCGAGACCGGCCACGTGCTCGTCGCGGTCGCCGACCACGGGCTCGACGACGAGTCGCGCCGCGTCCTGCAGATCGACGTGAGCGACACCGGCATCGGCATCGCCCGCGACGTGCTCGCCCGGCTGTTCACCGCGTTCACCCAGGCCGATGGCTCGATGACGCGGCGCTATGGCGGCACCGGCCTGGGCCTGGTGATCGTCCGCAAGCTATGCCAGCTGATGAACGGCGACGTCACCGTGACGAGCGAGCTCGGCCGTGGCTCGACGTTCTCGGTCACCGTGCGGTTGCCCCCGGGGGCCGCCGCCGAGGTCGACGAAGCCGACGACTTCGGCGGCGCGATGATCGCCGGGCGCCGCGCGCTGATCGTGGAGGCCAGCGGGCCGGCGTCGGCCTCGCTCGCCGATCAGCTGCGCGGCTTCGGGGTCGTGTGCGACGCCGTGGTCGGGCCCGAGCAGGCGGCGGTGTGCCTCGCCGCGGGCCGCGCCGCCCGGGCGCGCCACGATCTGGTCTTGTCCCGCGTGCCGGTCGCCGCGCCGACCGAGGGGCCGCCGCCGGCCTGGATCCGCCTGGTGCGCGACTACGACGAGCGCGAGCGCGATCGCAGCGGTTCGGCGATCGAGCTGCCGCTGCCGGTCCGGCGCTGGCGGCTGATCGGCGCGCTGCGCCACGCGCTCGGGGCCTCGCCACCGCCGCGGGGGCGCCGCCGCTCGACCGCGGTGCTGCGCCGCCGCTTCGACCTCCGCGTGCTGGTCGCCGAGGACAACCTGATAAACCAGGAGGTCACGCGCTGCATGCTCGCCGATCTCGGCTGCACCGCGATGTGCGTCACCGACGGCCAGCAGGTGCTCGACGCGCTCGCCCGCGAGTCGTTCGATCTCGTGCTGATGGACTGCCAGATGCCGGTGATGGATGGCTACGAGGCGACCCGCGAGCTGCGCCGCCGCGAGGCCGGCGCGACCGACCAGGCCGCGGCGCGAACGCACCAGACCGTCATCGCGCTCACCGCCAACGCGGCGCCCGAGGATCGCGAGGCGTGCGTGCTCGCCGGGATGGACGATTTTCTGTCCAAGCCGTTCCAGCGCAACGAGCTGATCGCGGTGCTGTTGCGCCACCTGCGGGTCTCGGTGCCCGCCGCGCTCGCGAGCGTGGGGGTCGCCAGCCTGACGCCGGTCGTCGCCGAGGCCCCCGGCGCCGCGTCGCTCGCGCCGCCGCCGCCGCCCGGCGGGCCCGAGGTGCTCGACCGCCGCGCGCTCGATCGGATCCGCGCGATCCAGCGTCCGGGCCAGCCCGATCTGGTCGCGCGCGTGCTGCAGATGTACGTCGAGCGCTCGCCGGCGCAGCTCGCGGCGATCGTGGCCGCCGCGGCCGCCGCGGATCCGGCCGGCCTGGCGCGCGCCGCGCACGACCTCAAGGGCGGCAGCGGCAACCTGGGGCTCGTCCTGCTGGTCGACCTGCTCGCGCGCATCGAGCAGCTGGCCGGCCGCGATCAGCTCGCCGGCGCGGCGCCGCTGGTCAGCGAGCTCACGGCCACCCACGCCGCCGCGATCGCCGCCCTGCGCGACGAGCTCGAGCGCTGCACCTCCACCCGCGAGCTCCACCATGCCTGATCCGCGCATTCGCATCCTCGTCGTCGACGATGACTTCGCCACGCGGCTGCTCGCCAGCGAGGCCCTGCTCGCCGATGGCTTCGAGCCGCTCGAGGCCGAGGATGGCCGCGAGGCCATCGATCAGTACGATCGCACCGCCCCCGCGGTGATCCTGCTCGACGTCAACCTGCCGGACATCGACGGCTACGAGGTCTGCCGCCGGATCCGCCTGCGCGCGGGCGGCGAGGTGACCGCGATCATCGTGATGACGGCGACCGACGACATCTCCGCGGTGGAGCGCGCGTTCGCGGCGGGCGCCACCGATTTTCTCACCAAGCCGCTCAACCTGCCGCTGCTCGCGCACCGCGTGCGGTTCACGCGGCGCGCGGCCGCCGCGCAGATCGCTGCGCGCGCGGCCGCGACCCGGCTGACCCGGGCCCAGCGGCTGGCGCGTCTCGTCCACTGGCAGATCGGCGACGACGATCAGTTCGCGTGGGCGACCGATCCGTTCGCCGCGTTCTGGCCCGACGCGCCGGCCGGCCGGCCGGTCGAGCCGCTGGCCGCGTACGTCCACCCGGGCGATCGCGAGCGCGTCGCCGCGGTGCTCGCGTCTCGCGCCGAGCATCAGATCGAGTTCCGGCTGCAGTTTCCCGATGGCAGCGAGCGGTTCGTGCGCCAGGACGCCGAGCTCGAGTTCGGCCGCGGCGGCATCGTGCTGATCGGCGCCACCATCGACATCACCGAGATGAAGCACGCCGAGCAGCAGATCGCGCAGCTCGCGTTCTACGACGATCTCACCGGCATCCCGAACCGCCCGCTCGTCGAGCGTTACCTGCGGCGCGCCGACCGCGCCGCGCCGCGCACCGCGATCGCGATCGAGCTGGGCACGAGCCGCCTCGACCGGCTCCAGGCACCGGCACGCGACGCGCTGATCCGCGCCGCCACGGCGCGCGTCATCGAGCGGGTGCGCGGCACCGATCTCGACAACCGGCTCGACCAACCGGCGCGGTCGGTCGAGGCGTTCACCGCCGCGACGCTGGTCGCGCGGACCGGCCCCGACGAGCTGCTCGTCCTCACCACCGAGCTCACCGCCGGCAGCGGCGCCGCGTGGGCGCATCACCTCGCCGTGGCGCTGGCGGCGCCGTTCGCGGTGTCCGGCGGCCACATCGTGCTGCGGCCGCGCATCGGCGTCGCCGACTATCCGGATCCGGTCGCTGATCTGCGGCGGCTGCCCGACCACGCGCTCGCCGCGGCCCACGACGCCGAGGGCAGCGCGCCGGGCAACCTGCTCGTCCTCACGGCCCGGGCACGCGACGAGCGCGCCCGGCAGCTCGAGCTCGCCACCGAGCTGTCGTTCACGCTCGAGACCGCCGCGCTGGCGCCGCACCCGGCGCTCACCATCGACTACACGCCGCGGCTCGATCCGGCGACCCGGCGGTTGTTCGGCGTGCGCGCCCGCCCGCGCTGGCGAGCCGCCGACCTGGCGCCGCTCGCGGTTCGCGATCCCGGCTTGCGCGATCGGCTCGCGGCCTGGACCCTCGCCCAGGCCTGCCGCGACGCGGGCCCCTGGCTCGCCGCGGGCATCGCGCTGCGGCTCGCGATCGAGCTGCCGTACACGCAGGTGACCCGGCCGGGCTTCGCCGACGACCTGCTGCGCTGCCTGGCCGATCACCAGCTCGAGCCGCTGCTGTTCGACCTCGAGCTCGTCGATCTACCTCCGGGCTTACCGCCGGGCGCAGCGGCCGACCCGGCCGAGCTCGCCGAGCTCGCCGCCGCGCTCCACGTCGTGCGCGATGCCGGGGTGCGCGTCGCCCTCGCCTGTGTCGACGAGCGTCGCTCGCTGGGCGAGCTGTGCCGCCTCCCGCTCGATACCCTGCGCCTCGTCCCCACCGCGATCGACCGGCTGGGCGCTCCGTTCATCGCGACGATCTCCGCGATCGCCCGCGGCCTCGGCCTGCGGATCGCCGCCGTCGACCTCACCGCGGCGACGACCCTCGCGGCGCTCGAATCGCTCGACATCCACGAGCTGGCCGGCCCGCTGTTCGGCGCCTCGGTGGAGGCGGCGGGGGTCCCTGCAGCCGCCGCCGACCCCGCGCCTCGCTCGCGGTTCGACTCGCTCGCCCCGCCCACCGGCGCCGAGCACTTTGTCGTCGGCGACCTGTGACCCGCGTCGCGTGCCGCGGCCCGGGGACCCTCACGCAGGCGGCGCGGCGGAGGGCATCGACAGCGCGCCGATCTGGAGCAGCGCGCCCAGCCGATCGGACTCGAGCCCGAGGGCGCGGGCTGGGCGCGGCGCGGCGCGCGAGCGAAGCCGGTTACTTCGATCAGTCGCACGTCATCCGCGAGTTTCGCGCGGTCACGGGCGCGGCGCGGGCGCAGTTCTTCCGCACCGGCGAGGCACAGCGCGCCAGCGACAGCCCGCCGCCCACAGCCCAGTGCTTCGCGCCAATTCCGCCTTTCCGGCGAATTTGAAATTCGGGATCCGGGGAAGGCCGTGGGAGCAGGGAGTCGAAGGCGCGCCGGAACTCCAGACCACGCAGGCCCCGAGTTGTGAGCGAAGTGGACTGACCAGGCTCGGGTGCCACGCGGTGACCAGCGCGGTCGGCGATCCAACGTGGTGGGCGCCGCCTTGCCGACGCGTCCACCGCGATGGCCATCACGGCATTGCACTGCCCCCGGCAAAGGCTTGCGCCTCTCGCGGCGCCCGCCGCAGCGACGGTGGCGCCCGGCGCGAGCGCACCAGAACGTCATCGTGCTCACCGCCAACGCGGCGCCCGAGCATCGCGAGGCGTGCGTGCTCGCCGGGATGGGCGACTTTCTGTCTAAGCTGTTTCAGCGCAACGAGCTGATCGCGGTGCTGCTGCGCCACCTGCGGGTCTCGGTGCCCGCCGCGCTCGCGAGCGTGGGGCCGCCAGCCTGACGCCGGTCGTCGCCGAGCGCCGCGTCGCTCCCGCCGCCGGGCGCGTCCGAGGTGCTCGACCGCCGCGCGCCTGTGACCCGCGTCGCCCGCGTCGTGAGCGGACGATGCCTGAACTTGCGGTCTCCTGATGAATCGGTTGGCGGCACGCAGCGCGGTTCGTTGACGAACCTGCGCCTCGCGCATCGAGCACCGCTTCAAGCAGCCGTCGCGAAGTAGTGGCCGGCGGCCAGATCGGGGATCAGCTTTGCGTGCGCGGGCTTCCAGCCGAGAAGTTCGCGGGTCTTCGCGCTCGACGTCGGATTGTTGGCCTGAACGGCCCACGCCATGAACTCGCCGAGCAGCTGCTTGGCCTCGTCTGGTGTCACGCTCTTCGCCGAGACGCCGGCGCCCTTCGCGATCGCCTCGGCGATGGCCTTGAACGCAACGCCTTCGTCGTCGACCGCGTGCAGCCGCGAGCCGGCCGGCGCCTTCTCGATCGCGAGCCGGTACAGCCGCGCGGCATCGAGCGTGTGCACCGCGGGCCAGCGGTTCGCGCCGTCACCGATGTAGGCCGCGAACCCGTGCTTGCGCGCGGCCCCGATCAGGATCGGGATGAAGCCGTGATGGTCGAGCGAGCTGTGGACCGTCGGCGACAGGCGGACGATCGAGGTCCGCACGCCCTGCTCGGCAAACGCGAGCGAGAGGTCCTCGGACCGGGTGCGCGGATTGCCACCGGCGACGCTGACATCGTCCTCGGTGCCGGCGCGACCCTGGACGCTGTGCGCGAGCAGCATCGTGCCGGTCGTGTTCGCGAACGGCTTGTTCGAGCCGGTGAGCGCCTCGCCGATCGCCTGGACCGCGTCGAGATCGGCCTTCACCGCGCCCATGAAGTCACCCGAGAACGCGATGTCGTGCTTGAACCCGAGGTGGATGACGCCGTCGGCCGCGTTGGCCGCCTCGCGCAAGACCTCGAGTTCGTCGAGCGTGCCGCGCCGGACCTCGGCGCCGGCCGCACGGACCTTGTCGGCGGACTCATCCGAGCGAGCGAGCCCGACGACGCTGTGGCCGGCGGCGATCAGATCGCGGACCGTGGGAAGACCGATATGACCGGATGCACCGGTGACGAAGATGCGCATGAAGCCCTCCTGATGTCAGTATGTGACATCACCCGTACCATGTGATGTTACGTTCCGCAATCAGCCAGCTATCATCAGCGGCGATGGCCCGATGGGAACCCGACGCGCGCGGACGGCTCGAGAAGGCCGCGATGGACCTGTTCATCGAGCGGGGCTACGAGCACACGACCGTCGGCGACATCGCGGCCCGCGCCGACCTGACCGAGCGCACGTTCTTCCGCTACTTCGCCGACAAGCGCGAGGTCTTGTTCTCCGGGTCGAAGGAGCTCGAGCGGACCGTGCTCGGCCATATCGCCGCCGCGCCGCGCGACCAGCCCGTGCTCGACGTCCTCGTCGCGGCCTACGCAGCGGTCGGCACCGCGATCGAGGACACGCGCGCGATCGAGTACGTCCGCGCGCGCTACGCGCTCGTCGCCAAGCACGCCGAGATTCAGGAGCGCGAGCTGATCAAGCTCGCGGGCCTCGCGACCGCCACGTCGAAAGCGCTGGTCGCACGGGGCGTGTCCGAACCGACCGCCGGCCTCGCCGCCGAGCTCGGAGTCGCCGTCTTCAAGCTCGGCTTCGAACGCTGGGTCACCTCCCGCAAACCGGGCGATTTTGCCGGTCACCTCCGCGCCGCCGTCGCCGACCTCAGGAACCTCGCCGCCGCCACACCGACTCCACCGGCGAAACGCGCGCCCGGCGCGTAGCCCGGCCAGGCACGCCATCGTCGAGGAGCCGACGAGCAGCCGGCGTCAGTGCCGCGCACCGAGCCCGCGATCGCCTG
>Ga0302322_100001403_pt1 | contig 19692 bp, 15 predicted proteins | sample Fen_T0_2_FD_203757 | JGI IMG/M metagenome (GOLD analysis project Ga0302322, IMG submission 203757) | Peat permafrost microbial communities from Stordalen Mire near Abisko, Sweden - Fen_T0_2 | ecosystem: Environmental > Terrestrial > Soil > Wetlands > Permafrost | place: Sweden: Abisko...
TTTCAAAAGCTGTAATGAAAAGTACTTTTTACCGTTGCTCATTTTCTATAATATATAATTGAGGTAATGCTTAAAGTATCTATATAGTGGATATATATCTAATAACCAATTGATTATAAAGAACAAATTAATTCATTACCCACACTTTATTTCTACAAAGTACCTGATAATCATTAACTTATTTTGGAAAATTCGGATTTTTTGTTGTATTTTTCTAACAGTTACAATTTATTAAATTAATCTTTATGAGAAAAGCAGACCTCATTAACGAAATTTCTGATAAGACCGGCATCCCCAAAGTTGATGTATTGGTTACATTGGAAACCATGTTCAAATCTGTTAAGAACAGTTTAGCTGCGGGCGAAAACATATATATACGTGGCTTTGGCAGTTTCATTACAAAAAAGCGTGCGGCTAAAATTGGCCGCAATATCAAAAAAAATATTGCTGTTGAAATTCCCGAACACTTTATCCCCGCTTTTAAACCGGCCAAAGAGTTTATGCAGGAAATAAAATCTTCAAAAAATATTAAAGAGACTCCTGTTATAGAGGATGACAACGAAGACTAACGTACCTTTGCATTCCTGTAAAAGCAAAGCAGGTTCTGTAAAATGTCTAAAAAACAACTGATCATTTCCATTGCCGGGCTTGCCCTGGTGGTTCTTCTTTTTAAATTCGGATCTACTATTGCTCCTAAAAGCAAAATGCCGCCTGCTGTCATGAGCAAGGCTAAAAGCTTCGATATCCTTAAATATATTGATGAAGAAAAGAAACATTTGACAGCAGACCAAATTGTAAAGCTGGGTAAATTAGAAAATAGTGTAACGCGTGGAGACGTTAACAGTCAACTAATTACAGCGAATACTCAGCTTGCCAATTTCTGGAAAGACAGCGCCAGGGTTTTTGAGCCATACGTTTATTATTTATCTGAGGCCGCCAAGTTGGATAAGTCGGAAAAAAACCTCACCTTTGCTGCCCAATTAATTTTAGATAACCTTCGGGCCGAGCAGGACGATGCTAAATTAAACTGGAAAGCAGCACAGGCAATAGCCTTATTTGAAAAAGCGATAGAACTTGACCCCAACAATGACGATTTGAAAGTTGGTTTGGGAAGTTGCTATATACTGGGAAAGGGCCGTGTAGGCGGACCGGAAGAGACTATGAAAGGCATCCAGCAGTTGCTAAGTGTTGTAAGAAAAGATTCAAACAACATGAAAGCACAAATGATGCTGGGCGTTGGAGGATATGTATCCGGGCAATATGACAAAGCCATAGAGCGTTTACAAAAGGTAATCAAAGCTCAGCCTGATAATGTGGAAGCCGTTGCTTTTTTAGCTGATACTTACGCAGCAAAAGGAGATAAGGCCGAAGCGATCAAGTGGTACAATGTAAGTAAAAGGCTGGTGAATGATCCACATTACAGTCAGGAAGTAGATGAAAGGATCAAAACATTACGGTAATACATCGAAGTAATATTCGGTTTACATATTTTAAAAAAATTATTTTAAACACAAAAAAGACTAGTTATGCCTTGTGGTAAAAAGAGAAAACGTCATAAAATTGCAACACACAAGCGTAAAAAACGTTTAAGAAAGAACCGTCATAAGAAGAAGTAATTTTTCTTACCGGTGCCCGGAATCCTCGTCTGGGCACTCATATACCTGCATTCATTACAGCTGAAGGCTGAGTGATAATGCGTGCAGCTATGTTTTCCTTTTAACGATGTACCGGTCTTATCAAAAATTCACGCTTGACCAAGGAACTTATTATTAATTCGGCTCCACAAGGAGTTGAAATTGCCCTGTTGGAGGATAAAAAACTGGTGGAGCTGCATAGCGAAAAAGCTGATGCAAGCTTTGGCGTGGGCGACCTGTACCTTGGAAAAGTGAAGAAACTGATCCCCGGGCTTAACGCAGCATTTATTGATGTTGGGTTTGAAAAAGATGCTTTTCTGCATTATACTGACCTCAGTCCCTATGTTCGTTCCATTCTTAAATTCACTACCGAATCTATTAACGATAAAACGGAAGGTGGATTTGATTTTGCAAAATTTAAGGTTGAACCGGAGATCATTAAGACCGGTAAAATTGCCGAAGTACTTAGTGGCAAGCCCAACGTATTGGTTCAGATATTAAAAGAGCCTATTGCAGCCAAAGGCCCACGTCTTAGCTGCGAACTTTCATTACCGGGCCGCTTTGTGGTGGTTACCCCCTTCAATGATATTATCGCCATTTCCCGAAAAATTCATTCATCAGACGAAAGAAAAAGACTACACAAGATCATAGAGGCCATTAAGCCAAAAAACCTGGGTGTAATTGTAAGAACCGCTGCAGAAGGAAAACACACTGCTGAACTGCATGAGGATCTCCTGAGCCTGATTGCCACCTGGAAAACCATTCAAACTAATTTGAAAGGCGCAACGCCTCCTACAAAAATTTTGAGTGAGCAGGGTAAAACAACCAGCATCCTTCGTGATCTGCTGAATGAAGATTTTAATAAGATCGTTGTAAACGATAAGAACATTTTTGGCGATGCAAAAACCTATATTCAACGTATTGCACCTGATAAGGCTGATATTGTTTCTTATTACAACAACGGCTCTCCTATATTTGACAGTTTTGGCATTACCAAACAGGTAAAAGCGGCTTTTGGTAAAACCGTAAACCTGCCTAGTGGCGCTTATTTAATTGTAGAACATACCGAAGCCCTGCATGTAATAGATGTAAACAGCGGTTATAAAAGTGTAAGTAATAACCAGGAACAAAATGCCCTGGAAACTAACCTGGAAGCGGCGGAAGAGATTGCCAGGCAGATGCGCCTGAGAGACCTGGGTGGTATTATTGTAGTTGATTTCATTGATATGAAATTGATGGAGAACAAAAAGAAACTGGCCGATGCGATGGATGGTTATATGAGATCGGACAGGGCCAAGCATGCTGTACTTGCTATCAGCAAATTTGGTTTAATGCAGATTACCCGGCAGCGCATGAAGCCGGAAATGAATATCAATACCACCGAAGTTTGTCCAAGCTGCAATGGCACTGGTAAAATTTCTTCTACGCTTATTTTAGAAGATGAAATAGAAAAGAACCTGAGTTACCTGATCATGCAAAAGCATACCGGTTTAACTGTGGAGATTCATCCTATTTTACATGCTTATCTTACCAAAGGAATTTTCTTCTCTAAATTGAGCAAGTGGCGCCGCAAATACAAACAACGCATTAAATTAAAAGCCAACAACAATTATCATTTAACCGAATTTCACTTTTTTGATGATAGTGACGAGGAAATAAAACTATAAAAAGTTCCCCTGAAAATTCAGGGGAACTCTATTAAAAATTATTTTATTAATGCTCATGATGATGTTGCATGGCAGCCAGTTCTTCAGCAGTAACTATTTTCTCATTTGCCTTTGCCTGCCCTTCAATCCAGTTAAACAGTTTATCAGTAATTAAACGACGATAGCTGCTGTCAACCTGCTTTTCGTCCTTCATCATACGGTCAATATAACTTTCTATCCAGCCGGTATCTTCGCCCAGGTTCATAGTACCAAAGTATCGCATAATCTCTACTTTCATGTATTCACGCAGTTCTTCGTTGCCAACTTCCAGACCGTTTTCTTTAATAAGCTTATCGCTTATTAAAGTCCATTTCAATTGATTGCTGAAGGAAGGAAATTCAGTTTCAACCTGCTCAGGTGATTTTTCCTTATCGCCTCCGGTTTGTAACCATCGCTTTAAAAATTCAACAGGAAATTCCATGTTGGTTTCATCCAGCAGGTAATGATACAATTGGTCCTGTAACTGGTTACGGCTCTGGCTCTGCCAGTAATTTTCAATTTCTTCTTTTATAGCGTCTCTTAATTCAGCCTCGGTTTTAATGTCCTTACCGGGATAAATTTCCTTGAAGAACTCTTCATTCAGCTCACGTTTTTCAACCAGGCCAATCTTTACGATCTCCAGGTTAAAATATTTTTTTGCAGCTTCTTTATCATCTTTTTCAAAACCCAGGTCCTGTAAAAACATTTCCAGCTTATCGTCATCAAAAGCTTTGCTCAACTGTACCGTAACGGTTTCACCCAGCTTTTTACCCATGAATTTCTTTTGCGTAGCAGCCGTTAAATATTTCAGGATAACAGAATTCTCTTTGCTTACGCCACCTTCCACCGCAGTGCCATCTTTATCAGCTTCTGTAAACAAAATATTCAAAACGTTCTCATCATTATCAACTGTTTCAGGCTCGGTCATTTTACCGCCCTTTATCTGCATACGCCCAATCTCTTCGTCAACCATAGCATCTGTAGCTTCAACCTTATGCAGGGTTACTTTTGCCTTAGAAATATCTGCCAGGGTATAATCTGGTTTCAAACCTATTTCAAACCCAAACTCATAATCGGCCGGGTTATTCATATTTATATCACGCAAATCAGTGCTTAATGGCAAAGGCTGACCAAATATTTCAGGTTTCTCGGCATTTAACCAGGTATACAGTTCTTTCTCTACCGATTTTAAAATTTCATCGCTGAATATAGATGGACCGTACATTTTTTTGATCATTCCGGGAGGCACCATACCTTTTCTGAAACCGGGTATATTAGCTGTTTTGCTGTATTCTTTAAGTTTCTTGTCAAAAGTCGGTAAATAGTCGTCCTTACTCACTTTTACGGTCAGTTTATCATGTAAAAGACCGATGTTTTCTCTTGTAACTGTTGCCATTTGAACTGTTTAAAATTTAAAAAAGGTTTAAGGGTTTAAAGGTTATTATTCAAATGTGTTACACTTTTAAACCTTTAAACCTTTAAACCTTTAAACTTGTGTTTGTGCGGATAATAGGGGTCGAACCTACATGGATTGCTCCGCCAGATCCTAAGTCTGGTGCGTCTGCCAATTTCGCCATATCCGCTTAAGGGCTGCAAAAGTAAGGCATTTTGGTAAAACAGAAAACAGATTTGTTTACGTAAATTCGTAGCTAACTGATGGAAGCTACCAAAGACATACCGAAATACAATCTCAACGAAGAAGAAGAAAAAAAAGAGATACTGCGGCAATACCGCGGGCTTTTGCGTGTTTTGAAGCTAAAACTGAAGCCCGGGGATAAAGTTTTATTGCGAGTGGCTTTTGAAATGGCCGCAAAAGCGCACGAAACTATGCGTAGAAAGAGCGGTGAGCCATATATCCTTCATCCGCTTGCGGTAGCTAAAATATGCGTGGAAGAAATTGGTTTGGGCGTTCGCAGTACCATTTGCGCTTTATTGCATGATACCGTTGAAGACACCGATATTACCTTAGATGATATACAGCGTGAGTTTGGCGCCGAAGTGACCAAAATTGTGGACGGGCTTACCAAAATAAGTACGGTAATGGATACCAACAGTACCCAGCAGGCCGAAAATTTTAAAAAGATCTTATTAACACTTACCGATGACCCCAGGGTAATTTTAATAAAGCTTGCCGACCGGCTGCACAATATGCGAACGCTGGAAAGCATGAAGCGGGAGAAACAGTTAAAAATTGCAAGTGAAACCATTTATGTGTATGCACCACTTGCCCACCGCATGGGTTTGTACAATATTAAAACCGAAATGGAAGACCTGGCCATGAAGTACATGGAGCCGGATACCTACAAATACATTGCACAAAAATTAACCGATACCAAAAGGGAACGTACCAAATACATCAACGATTTCATCAGGCCAATAAAGGAAAAATTAGATAAGGGCGGTTTTGATTTTGAAATTTACGGTCGCCCAAAAAGCATACACTCCATCTGGAACAAGATGAAAAAACAGGGTGTTAGTTTTGAAGAAGTGTATGACCTATTTGCCATCCGCATTCTGTTAAACAGTGCATTGGAAAATGAAAAAGGAGATTGTTGGAAAGTGTACAGCCTGGTTACAGAAGAATACAGCCCATCTACACAAAGATTACGTGATTGGTTAAGCAACCCCAAAAGCAATGGCTATGAAGCCCTGCATACAACTGTTATGGGACCACATGGTAAATGGGTAGAAGTGCAGATACGTTCCAAACGCATGAACGAGATTGCAGAAAAAGGTTTGGCTGCCCACTGGAAATATAAAGAAGGCAAGGAAGATGAAAGCCGTTTCGACAAATGGTTCAGCCAGATACGGGAAGCCCTGAACAGTCCCGACGATAATTCAATTGATTTTTTACAGGATTTTAAAACATCCTTTCTGGCAGAAGAAATTTATGTGTATACCCCCAAGGGAGAAGTAAAAATGTTGCCCATTGGTGCATCGGCACTGGATTTTGCTTTTGGAGTACATACTGCAGTTGGCAGTAAATGCATTGGCGCCAAGGTTAATCATAAACTGGTACCCATCAGCCATAAATTACGCAGTGGCGATCAAATTGAAATTATTACCAGTGCCAAACAAAAGCCAAATATTGAATGGCTGAATTTTGTGGTAACCAGTAAGGCGAAATCAAAAATAAAAGATACATTAAAGGAAGAGAAAAGAGCCGTTGCTGATGAAGCAAAATATATACTGCAACGCAAGCTGGAAGGTATGGGCGCAGCCATGAGCCAGTATAACCTGGAAGAGCTTTCCAACTTTTATAAAAAAGGCTCATCGCTTGATCTGTTGTATGACATTGCCATAAAAAAAATTGACCTTAAAGAATTAAAGGATTTTACAACGCACGGAGATAAACTGGTACTTCCAAAACCGTTTAAGGTTGCAGAAGAAAAGACCGAAAAAGAAATCCCTGTAAAACAATCTTATGATAAAAAAGATGCAGAGCTTATCATCTTTGGCGAAAGCAGTGATAAGATTCAATACTCACTGGCAAACTGTTGCAAACCAATACCCGGCGATGATGTATTTGGTTTTGTAACAACTGGTGAGGGACTTAAAATTCACCGTACCAACTGCCCCAATGCTGCCAGGCTGCTTGCAAACTATGGGCACCGGGTTGTAAAAACCAAGTGGGCAAAAAATAAAGAGATATCTTTCCTTACCGGTTTAAAAATAATTGGTTTGGATGATGTGGGTGTGATCCATAAAATTACCAATCTTATCAGTGGCGAGTTAAAATTCAACATTTCGGCCATGACCATTGAGGCGAAGGATGGCATTTTTGAGGGTAATGTAAAAATATTTGTACACGACAAGGAAGAACTGGATGAACTGGTGGACAGGCTGGTATCAATGAGCGGTATTGAAAGAGTTGACAGGTATGATACAGAATAGAAGCCCCCTCTATCTCCCCCAATGGGGAGTAAATCTGGAAGATTGAAACGGAGATTATGTTTAACTTTTAAAATAACTAAGGTTTAAAATAAAAATACTATTCATATTTGGATACTGCTAACTTCGAGTTCCCTCTCCTTGGAGAGGGGTTGGGGTGAGGCAAAAAAAAATTCATATTTGTACATCAAAATTTAAAACTAAAAATCATGCAGGAATTAATTACACGCCTTACTGAAAAAGCAGGCATTAGTGCAGAACAGGCTTCAAAAACAATTGACACCATTAAAGATTTTGTAAAAGAAAAATTTCCAATGCTGAGTGGTGCAGTAGATAATATGTTTGCAGGGTCAGCTGACAGCGCAACTACTACAACAACCGCAGCCGCTGCTGCCACAGATGCTCCGAAAGCAGAAGGGCATAGCATGCTTGACAAGATCAGCGATGTGATACCAGGCGAAACCGGCGAAAAGATCGAGGACTTTGCAAAAAAAGCAGCCGATAAAGCAGAAGATGTTTTTGACAGCGTTAAAGACAAATTAAGCGGAATGTTTGGCGGAGATAAAAAATAATTTATCCTGGTTCATCAAAATAAATAAGCCCTCCGTTTTATGCGGATGGCTTATTTACTTTTATTCTTTTATTACTTTAAAACTTCCCTGCTGATAACCAGCTTCTGTATTTCACTGGTTCCCTCACCGATGGTACAAAGTTTACTATCCCGGTAAAATTTCTCTACCGGAAAATCCTTAGTATATCCATAGCCACCAAATATCTGCACGGCATCGGTACTAACCCTTACCGCCACTTCGCTGCTGTAATATTTTGCCATGGCCGCTTCTTTGGTCATGGGCAAATGCCTTGTTTTTAAATCGCAGGCCTGTTTTATCAAAAGATCAGCTGCTTCAATTTCTGTAGCCATATCCGCCAGCTTAAAACTAATGCCCTGGAAGTTTGCGATCGGCTGATCGAACTGGTGGCGCTCTTTTGCATACTGCAGCGATGCTTCATACGCACCACGTGCAATGCCCAACCCCAACGCTGCAATGGATATGCGGCCACCATCCAAAATTTTCATGCTTTGTTTAAAGCCCTGGCCAACTTCGCCCATGCGGTTTGCATCCGGTATGCAGCAGTTATCAAATATCATTTCGGCTGTCTCGCTGGCACGCATGCCCAGTTTGTTTTCTTTTTTACCGGCACTAAAACCAGGCGTTCCTCTTTCCACAATAAAGGCAGTTGAGTTATCTTTTGTGCGTGGTTCACCGGTTCTGCAAATTACTACAGCCACATCGGCACTCTTACCATGTGTTATCCACGATTTGGTTCCGTTAATGATCCAGTCATCACCATCTTTAACAGCGGTTGTTTTCATATTACCAGCATCGCTGCCCGTATTGGCTTCTGTTAAGCCCCAGGCGCCAATAAATTCGGCAGTAGCCAGTTTGGGCAAATATTTTTTCTTTTGTTCTTCATTGCCAAAAGTTAAAATGTGGCCCGTACAAAGCGAGTTATGCGCTGCCAGCGACAGACCAATAGAACCGCAAACCTTTGCAATTTCCTGTATGATGATATTGTACTCATAATATCCCAACCCACTGCCGCCATATTCTTCAGGCACCAATACCCCCATCAATCCCAATTTACCCATTTCTTTAAAAATATGTACAGGAAATTCCTGGCTTTCGTCCCATTCCATCAGGTGGGGCTTAATATGTTGCAGGGCAAATTCACGGGCTGTTTGTGCAACCTGTTCAGTTAGCTCAGATGTTTTAAAATTCATAATTAGCAATCTTTGAAGATGCAATTTAAGGCATTTTAAATACTAACAAACGTTAGCATTAACTATTTAACGGTAAGATAGGGAGCAGCTTTATCATAAATCTCATCAGTTATCATCATAATTTTTCTTATATCGTTCACTGCCGAAAAATTCCCATGTTGGGTTCTGTATTGTACAATAGCATTTGCAATATTATAACGCAGGTAAGGATGCACTTTCAGTTCATCAAACGTAGCGCTGTTGATATTGAGTCTTTTTATATTGCCGCTGCCAATAACAAGCCTGTTTTTTATTTTCTGAAAGGTAGAATCGGGTAATCCGTAGGTTTCTGCAAGCTGCTCAACTTTATAAAAGCCGCCCAGTTTTTCTCTAAAAGCAACGATACGTGCTGCCAGTTTACTGCCAATGCCAGGCAAGGCAATAAAGGCAGCCGTATCGCTGTTGTTTACATCGACGGATATGGGAGGGTACTTCGGGTTTTCGTAAGGCTTATTTTTTTCCCAACGGGGATATTTATTGTTATCAGATGCAGGTTTTCCTTCGATCCTTACATAAGGCAATAGCCTTTTTACCTCATCTTCATGCAGGCCCCATATTTTGGCAATATCTTCCGGCTTGTAAAATCTCCCACCTTTTAAAGTATAATTGTGAATTGTATTGGCCGTTTTCTCTCTTATCCCCAGCCTCTTCCATTCATCAACAGATATAGTGTTGGGATCAAAATAAAAGAGTTCGCCCCTGGTTGCCTTGCTGTTGTATTTTTTTTCTGAAGGCTGATAATAATTGTCATCTGCATAATTGCGGGAAGACAAATCCTTGCTGCTATCCTGTTGCTTTACTTTAAGCCCCGCTATCTCTTTTTCGAATGCCTTATGGTCTGGCGATACAGGTTTACTGAAAACAGCCAATATAAAAGGCATACAGGAATATACCATCATAATAACAATGATGGCAATAATGCCTATCCGTTCTTTACGGGTAAAGAAAAGATACTCTGGTGGATGTTTTTTACGGGCGCTCATCACCCGCCAAGGTAGAAAACGAAAAATTAAAATGTTGGGGGTAAAACCTTCAAAAAAAGCAGGTTTTACCCCCAAAAAAAAGATGGGTTTTTACTACCCCCCGAAATTTGGATTATTCGAAAAAAAGTGTTAGTTGATCGTACCCTAATTTAATGCCAACTGGTAAAGCTTCGTTAATTGCTTCGTGCCTGCCCAACTGGTGACTCATATGTGTAAAGTAAGCTGTGGGAATATTTAATTCATGCACGAGGGCAACGGCTTCTCCTAAAGTAAAATGAGAGATATGACTTTCCTTTCGCAGCGCATTTAAAACAAGCACTTCACTACCTCTTATTTTTTCTTTTTCTTCATCGTCAATTCTATTGGCATCGGTTATGTAAGTAAACTTACCAAACCTGAAACCCAGCACCGGCATTTTTAAATGCCACACCAAAATTGGAATGACGGGAATATCGCCAACAATAAACGGCTTTTCATCAATGGTATTTAAATTAAGGTTGGGTATGCCCGGATATTTTTTGTCAGAAAAAGCATAGGCAAATTCACGTTTTATAGCTTCTTCGGTTAGTGAGTTTGAATACAGTTCCATGGGCTTTTGCTGAAAGTAATTAAATGCCCTTACATCATCCAGTCCGGCAATATGGTCCTTATGTGGGTGTGTAAATAAAACAGCATCCAGTTTTTTTACATTGGCCCGCAACATCTGGTATCGGAAATCGGGAGTTGTGTCAATAACGATAGAAGTTGTTTCACTTTCAACCATAATACTGGATCGTAGGCGGTTGTCCTTTTTATCGGCAGATGTACAAACTTCGCAATCACAACCAATCATGGGCACACCACTGCTGGTGCCGGTACCAAGAAATGTTATTTTTAAAGGAGGAGTTTGCATTTAAATAAGTAATAAGGAATGTAAAATAAGAAATAAGGAATGAGAAAAGCAAAGAAGCGCTAAAACTTCCTTATTTCTCATTCCTTATTTTAAATTTCTTATTTGTTTGTTCCCACACTCATCACTTCATCATACACTTTCTGGCTTTCGTGGGTAAGTGTATCAAAACTGATTTCAAGTTGCGGCATCAGGTCAATTAGGGCGTTCATCCTGCCTTCTGTCTGAAAAAATTTGTTGATGACGATCACTTTCCGGTCCTGCAGAATGCAGTAACCGCTTTGAAAAGTGCCACGTTCGTAACGAATAACATAACCACATTCTTCCGCTACTTTTTCTATCTTATCTAAATTATGTTGTGTGTATTTCATAGTTTTTCCCGGTTAAAGGAACTGATTCACATTTATTTTGATTGCAAACTCCTACAAATGAGATACAAAAAAAAAAAATGTTTTCAACAAACGTTGATAAAAAATCTGCGAAATCAATTATAATCAGGTTAATCTGCGTTTTATTTATTCGTCATCCTTATCACCGGCACAATCATTTCCTCCAGGCTTATGCCGCCATGTTGAAAAGTATTACGGTAGTAATTGGCAAAATGGTTATAATTATTGGGGTAGCACAAATACAAATCTCCCTTTGCAAAAATGAATGAAGAGTTTACGTTAGGAACCGGCAAACCAGCCTCACGAGGATCTCTGAAAGCCAGTACATCCTTAGCTTCGTAATTTAAATTGCGTCCATGTTTATAACGTAAGTTGGATGTGGTTTGTTTATCGCCTATAACTTTTGCAGGTGTATTAACCCGCACACTGCCATGATCGGTTGCAACGATCATCGTTAATTTTTTATCCGCAATTTTTTTAAGCGCCTGGTGCAGCGGAGAATGCGTAAACCAGCTTTCAGTAATACTTCGGTAACTTGTTTCATCACCGGCCAGTTCTTTCAGCACTTCCATTTCGGTTCTGGCATGGCTCAGCATATCCACAAAATTGTAAACAATTATATTAATATCATTGTCCATCATATTGTGAATATTATCTACCAGTTTTTGCCCATCATGATTATTGGTGATTTTAGTGTAGGAGTATTTCAGATCGGCCTTACCCAAACTTTTTAAATGAGCTTTAAAAAAATCTTCCTCAAACATATTCTTACCGCCATCCTCATCATCGTTTTTCCATTGTATTGGGAATTTTTTTTCAATATCAACCGGCATCATACCGGCAAAAATGGCATTACGTGCATATTGGGTGGCCGTAGGTAAAATGGCGTAAAAAGTTTCTTCCTCATGTATGCGGAAACTTTCTGCAAAAATGGGTTGAATGGTTTTCCATTGATCAAAACGTAAATTATCGATCAATACAAAAAATAACGGAACGCCTTTTTCTAAATGCGGCAGCACTTTAAACTTCATCAGGTTATGACTCATGATGGGCGCATCGGAACTTTTAGGATTTACCCAGCCTGCATAATTGCGTGAAATGAATTTAAAAAACTCAGTATTGGCCTCTGTTTTTTGCGCCTGAAAAACTTCCTGCATTTCCGGGCTATCGCTTTTCTTCATCTCCAGTTCCCAATAAACCAGTTTACGGTAAATCTCCATCCACTCGTTATAATTGGGATTGCTGTTCAATGCAGTAAACAAACTTCTGAACTGCTGTTGGTAAGCCGAAGTTGTTTTTTCGGCAACCAGTCTTTTATTATCTATCAGTTTTTTCAAACTTAACCAAACCTGGTTAGGATTCACTGGCTTAATTAAATAATCACTTATCTGCGATCCGATGGCTTCGTCCATCAAATTCTCTGCCTCGTTCTTTGTAATTAAAACAACCGGTAAATTGCTTTTTATTTCTTTTATCTGTTGCAGGGTTTGCAGGCCGGTTATGCCCGGCATGGTCTCATCCAGCAGTACCACATCCACAATATTATCACGTACATATTCTACGGCATCAAATCCATTGGTTTTGGTTTGCACTTCGTATCCCTTGTTTTCTAAAAACATCACCTGCGATGTAAGGCTGTCAATTTCATCATCTACCCAAAGAATTTTAGCTACACTCATATTATCGGTTTGTGGTTTTTAGTTTTTTGTTACGGGCATTTTATCATTGGTCATCATCGTTGTGTCACTCACTTGTACCGCATATCTTTATTGAGCCTTGAGCGAAGTCGAAATGTTATCTAAGCGAAGAAGACATGGATTAAAACTAAACATCTTCACAGTTCCTACAAATTTAATTTTTTATGTTAATGCTGAACCACTTTATTTAGCTTTGTGCATCTTTTAACAAATACCGGTAATGCCAAAGGCATAACCACAAACAACAAACCAACACAACAAACAGTTAATGCCTTTCAGAAAAATAATTAACGACCCGGTTTATGGTTTTATTACCATTGATGATGAACTGATACACCAGGTTATTGCTCATCCATACTTTCAGCGCCTGCGCCGCATAAGCCAGATGGCTATGGCAAACCTGGTTTATCCCGGTGCTGTTCACAGCAGGCTGCATCATGCATTAGGTGCATATCATTTAATGGGCAACGCACTTAATGAATTAAAAAATAAAGGCACAGAAATTACACCCACCGAAGAGCAGGCTGCAAAAATTGCCATTCTGTTACACGATATCGGGCACGGCCCGTTCAGCCATGCGCTGGAGCATGTACTTATAGAAAGCATGCACCACGAGGACCTGTCCATCATGATCATACAGGAACTGAACAAACAGTTTAACGGGCAGCTTGGCCTGGCCATTGAAATTTTTACAGACCGTTACCATAAAAAATTTCTTTACCAGCTCATCAGCGGGCAACTGGATGTGGACCGCCTTGATTATTTAACCCGTGATAGTTTTTTCTCTGGCGTAAACGAGGGTGTTATCGGTTACGACCGCATTATTAAAATGCTTACAGTACATAACGGCGAGCTCATGGTGGAAGAAAAATCCATCTATTCAATAGAAAAATTTTTGGTAGCCCGGCGACTCATGTACTGGCAGGTTTATCTGCACAAAACCGTTTTATGTGCCGAGCAAATGCTGCAGCGTATTATTAAAAGAGCTAAATACATTAAAGCGGCAACACAACAACCGCTGCATAATTTTATTACACAGCCCGCTCAAACAGTTACGCTGGATGAGTTTTGCAACCTCGATGATTATGATGTAACGGCAGCCATAAAGGGCTGGTGTCATCATGAGGACAAAATCCTATCTATACTTTGTAATGGAATTATTAACCGCCAACTGCTGAAAGTTAGGTACTTTGGCAACCCGGTTGATGATGCACTGTTGCAGGAAAAACTAGCAGAAGCCTCTATCAAAATGGGTTTAACAGCCGAGGAAGCGGGTTGGCTGGTATTTACCGGCGAAGTATCCAGCAGCACTTACAACCCTGATGACGAGCATATTCATATTCTTTTTAAAGATGGGGCAGTAAAAGACATTTCAGAAGTTGATAATGCATTGATCAATCAAAACCTGATGGGCAAGGTTAAAAAATATTACATTTGTTACTTAAGATAGCTGTTAGCTATTAGCTGTAAGCACTTTGCAAGTGCCCGGCTCATAGCTCATAGCAAAAAGCTAAAAGCTCACTATGCAATTTACCGCAGCACAAATAGCCATGATGATCAATGGTACAGTAGAAGGAAATGCAGATGCTGCTGTTGCATCTTTTGGTAAAATTGAAGAAGCCCAAAGCGGCCAGCTGGCTTTTTTAGCCAACCCCAAATACGAAGAATATCTCTACAGCACCAAGGCAAGTATCATCATTGTTAATGAAGCACAGGAATTAAAACAACCAGTTACCGCTACGCTGATAAAAGTACCTGATGCTTATAGCGCTTTTGCAACCCTGCTGGATAAATACCAGCAAATAATGCGGCAGCAACTTACCGGCATTCAGCAACCGGTATACATTGCAGCCACAGCTAAGATTGGCGAAAATGTTTTCATTGGCGCATTTGCTTACGTTGGAGAAAATGTAGTTGTGGCTGATGGAGCAAAAATTTACCCCAATGTTTACCTGGGCGATAATGTACAGGTTGGCGCAAATACCATAATTCATCCCGGTGTAAAAATTTATCATGACTGCATTGTTGGTAAGAATGTTTCCATACATGCCGGCACCGTAATTGGCAGCGATGGTTTTGGTTTTGCCCCGCAGGCCGATGGCACTTTAAAAAAAGTGCCGCAAATAGGTAATGTAATTATTGAAGATGGTGTGGAAATTGGCGCCAATGCCACCATTGACCGTGCAACGATCGGCAGTACTTTGATTAAATCCGGAGCAAAATTAGATAATCTGCTCCAGATAGCCCACAATGTGGAAGTAGGCAACAACTCGGTAATTGCGGCCCAGACCGGCATTAGCGGTAGCACAAAAGTTGGCAACAATGTAATGATTGGCGGACAGGTTGGTATAGTGGGCCATATAAAAATTGCCGATGGCACTAAAATAAATGCACAAAGCGGCGTAAGTAAATCCATAACGAATCCTAATTCAGCAGTAACGGGTTCTCCCGCTTTTGATTATACTGCCGCTTTGCGCAGCCAGGTTGCCAGCCGTAATTTACCCGGGTTGGAAAAAAGGGTGCTGGAACTGGAAAAGCAGCTAAAGGAGCTAAAGGAAAAGAGCAACCTGTAACAGGCCCAACGAAATTTTTCATCTTCTCATTATAATCTTATGCTTCATAAAGAATTGTTTCATGAGAATAACCATAGCTTTTTTTATACTCCTTCAGATATCTAATATTTGTTTTGCACAGGATAAAAAAATTCCTGTGCAGATAAATAACCCCGGCAATCAATTTGAACTGGTGGGGCAATTAGGAAAAAAACTTGGCAACACCGTAACGCTCAAGGGAATTATCGTTTATGGAGGCCCCGCCAAAAGAGACGAAGGTGAAATAAATCTGATCGTTCAGGTTATTAATGATTCATCAACCCAACATTTAATAAGAATTCCTGTTTCGCCTTACTTTGGAAAATTTGGCGAAAAACTTCCTGCTGAGCCTTTATTTGGAGAATTTGGTAAAAAGCCTCTTCCTAAACTAAAAAATGGGGACTCGTATCTTTTCCGTGCTTACGAAACCGGTGAGTTTGTTGGAATACCATCTGATGCTTATGATGAAGCAGGTATTATTTTACAAACTACAGGATTTTATTTTAGAAACAGGTTAGTTGTAATTTCCGGAAAGAAGGTTGCACCGATAGAATACTCTCCTGTTAATTTTCTGGAACAAAATGCACTGTTGTCCGGGATTGCCAAAAATGAAATGGATACAGCGATAATCCAGTCTTCAAAATGGAAGCTGAGATTAGTTGGCTCCAGAAAATGGTCAGTCTCAGAAATTGGAAAAGTTGCAGAAGTGTATGGTAAAATTCAGCCTACAGAAACAAAGGACATTTTTAATGTTGAAAATGGCGAACCCAGGCTGGTAAAACTTGAGGACCAGCTGGGCAAAACAGTAAAGTTGCGGGGTATAGCAGAGAGCATGAATGGTTATTGGTGGTTTAATTATCGTGGTAAAGATATTTATGTTGAAAAGATGGATGAGCTACCGAATTGGACAGTAAATAATCATTTTCGGCCGATGGAAATAACAGGAACCCTTGAACAGGCTAAATTACCCAGCATAGATCAGATTTTATTAAAGCCCAATCCTGATCTCAAATTATATTATATTGTACGCAAAGCCAGTTGGGCTCCAATAGCTGAATTACTTACGCCGGAAATGCAATATCAATGACGATTCATCATAGCTATTTTACGCTATACTCCCGGAATTCACTGAATTTCAGTACCGGATAAACCGTGAACAATCCCTTAAATAATTTCCTTAACAATTTCTTTAGCCGCTGCGCTAAAAAAATGAAATATCTTTGATGCTTTAGAAAAAGGCGTTGAACAGCATTACCATACCCAAATTGTAAATTTATTTTTTTGAATCATTTCAGGCACAGCATATCATTTCTGATACTTATTTTTTTTACATCTGTATCTTTTGCACAACAAATTTCCTTTTCGGGTACGGTAATTGACGCCGGTACCAAAGAGCCGGTAAGCTTTGCTTCGGTTTATTTTGCACGGTCCACCGTTGGTAAAACAACCGACAGTGCCGGGCAGTTTACTTTTGTACTCAACAATTTTAAAGATGATACTTTAAAAGTAAGTTTCATTGGCTTTGAGACTTATAAGATCCCTATCACCCGCTTACAAAACAACCAAAACCTGAGAATTGAGCTAGAAAGAGGCAGTGCAAAAGGCGAAGTGGTTATTAAGGCCAAATGGAACCGTGGACTGTATCTATGGAAAAAAATAATGAGCAGGAAAAAGCAGTATAACCGGTACGACCTTGCCAATTTCAGTTACGAGGCTTACAACAAACTGGAAATTGACATCAAGAATTTTAATGCCGATAAGGCAAAGAAAAATTTCCTGTTAAAAAACTTCTCCTTCATTTTTGATAATATGGACAGCACTTCTGAAGCTGCACCGTTTTTACCGGCCTATTTAATTGAAAGCCTCAGTGATTATGCATATCAAAGAAATCCAAAGAAGTTTTACGAGAATATCAAAGCCAGCCAAACCAAGGGATTTAATAACGAAAGCTTCAGCAAACTGCTGGGCGTAATGAACCAGAACGTGAGCATTTACAGCAATTTTGTAAATGTAATGGATAAGGATTTTATCAGCCCATTCAACGACAATGCCGATGCTTATTACATTTTTACAGTGCCCGATACACAGATAGTTAACGGTGGCAAACAATATCATTTTGTTTTCAGGCCAAAACGCCCGGGGCAAAATACTTTTGAAGGAGACGCCTGGGTAACAGAAAAAACCTACCAGATTCGTAAAATATCGATGTACCTGGGTAAAGATGCCAATATCAATTTCATTGACAGGATCAGTGTGTTCCAGGAATATCTTCCTATAAACGATTCGGTAATATTTTTAAACCGTGATAAATTCTTTGCCGATTTTCGTGTGCTGGGCAAAAACTCACTCACACTCATTGGCCGAAAAACAACTTCCTATAAAGATATAAAGATCAACAGTGATTCTTTAACCTCCACTTTTAAAGATCAGCACATTGAAGAAGTGGTGAAGACAGAAAAATCAGTTATAAAAAATTCCGATTCGGCCTGGACCAGCCTGCGCCATGACACCTTATCGAAAAACGAAAAAGCAATTTATACAACCATTGATAAGCTGATGGTAATGCCCAAATTTAAAAAGTTGCAGACCAACTTAAAATTTCTGTTTGGGGGCTACCGAAACATTGGCAAATTTGAAATTGGTCCCTGGTTTAACTGGATTAGTGCGGATACTATAGAAGGCACGAGGTTTCGTTTTGACCTGGGTACCAATAAAAAACTATTTAAAGATGTTTACCTGCATGGCTATCTTGCTTACGGCCTCCGGGATAAAAGATTAAAAGGACAGGCTGAGGCCTTATGGATTGTGAAAAGAGCTCCCAAGCGGATTAGCTTACATCTCTCTTACCAAAATGATGTAGATAACGGCATCAGCCAGGTTGGTGAAGTAAGCCAGGATAATTTCTTTTCCATTGCCCTTCGAAAGCCAAAAAATTACAGGAAATTCATCAACGTAAAAGATCTCAGGTTTGATGCCTTTAGTGAGCTGGGTAAAGGATTTTCAACGGAGTTATTCGTATCGCACAGGCAATACACACCCTTGCTGAATTTGCCACCATTATCAAGTTTTTCTGTAAAGAGTGGCACGCCGCTTACCAATTTTGAAGTGGCATTAAAACTACGTTTTGCTTACCTGGAAAAATTCATTGAAACAGATTATAACCGCTATTCGCTGGGTACAAAATATCCAATAGTTGAAGCCATGTTCTCTAAAGGCATTGCCGGCGTATTTAACAGTGCTTACAACTATACCAAGTATTCTTTGCTGATAAAAGATATGATGAAGATATCTCCTTATGGTACGCTTTATTACAGGGTTTATGGCGGAAAAATAAATGGTGCCATGCCTTTCACCAACCTGGAGAATCACCCCGGCAATGATCTTTTTTATTACAACCCGTTTGCCTTTAACCTGATGAACAGGTTTGAATATTTGAGTGATAAATATGCCGGAATAAATATGGAGCACAATATTGGTTCGGGCCTTTTTCGCTTTATTCCATTTACCCGTAAATTAAAATGGCGGCAGTTTTATACGGCTAAAACACTTTGGGGTTCTTTAAGCGATGAAAATATTTCCATCAACAACAAAGCGGGCACATTTAAAACACTAAACGGCAAAACTTATATCGAAGTGGGTACCGGTATCGATAATATCTTCAAAGTATTCCGCCTCGATTTTGTCTGGCGGCTTTCGCCTTCTACCAACTATGCCGGCAAGCAAAACAAGTTTGGCGTATTTGGCAGCTTCCAGATACAGTTTTAAGCCGCTTTCCAACTACATTGTGTTATAAGTTCACTGGCAGCATATTTTAAATATCTTTGCCAACAAAATTTAGCAGAACACATGGATAAAAATTTTAATCCAGATAGGCAACATACATTGGTTAAATCTGTCGGTATATCAGGTACAGGCCTTCATTCGGGTATTAATGTGGATATGACCCTTAAGCCGGCCAACCCGGGTTTTGGTTACCAGTTTCAGCGCACCGATCTTCCTGATTCTCCAATAATAAAAGCCGATTGCGACCTTGTTACAGATACATCAAGAGGTACAACTTTAGAGAAAGGCGATTGCAAAGTGAGCACTGTTGAGCATATATTGGCCGCAT
>Ga0302322_100001405_pt1 | contig 19677 bp, 14 predicted proteins | sample Fen_T0_2_FD_203757 | JGI IMG/M metagenome (GOLD analysis project Ga0302322, IMG submission 203757) | Peat permafrost microbial communities from Stordalen Mire near Abisko, Sweden - Fen_T0_2 | ecosystem: Environmental > Terrestrial > Soil > Wetlands > Permafrost | place: Sweden: Abisko...
GCGTTGAGCGAGCGAGGCGCAGAATTTACCGAGATCGGCCAGCACGAGCGAATCGCCGTTGCCGACCAGCCAATTTGCGGATGGCGAACGCTGGCCAGCTAAAGCATTAAGAAAACCACCGGCCGTTCCCATGGGTTGAGCCTCGTGGCGACAGCTCACATTGACTCTCTCTACAGGATGGTTGGCGTAGTGATCGGCGATCATCTGGCCTTGATAGCCGGTGGAGAGAATGACGTTGGAAATGCCTTGCTGGGCGAGAAAACGGATAACCCAGTCCAGAAACGGCCGATCAGCGACGGGAGCGAGTGGTTTGGGTAGTTCGGATAGCAGATGCTTGATGCGGGTGCCGAAGCCTCCGGCGAGGAGAACGGTGGTGACGTGGCTGCAACTCATGGACAATGGGCGAAGCTTAGAGGCGCGGTTCGGTTTGGGCGAGCTTGACCTCGGGCTTCAGGCGGCAACCACCGAAGCTGCGATCACTTTCCCAATCGTTGGCACCGGGATGGACTTCCCATTCCGCGAAGTTGTCGATGATGTCGTAGAAAACGCTGCCACCGATGGCGGCTCCGCAGTAGTACCGGCCGGGAGAAACCGGGAGGCGGTCGAGAGAGAGCGTGACGACGTGCTGGCCGCGTCCTAGAGCGAAAGTCTTACCATTGGAATCGCTATCGAGGGTCATGACGCGATGTCCTTCGACGGTGTTCATGGCGAAGCCGACCATGGCTTGCGGGATCGACTCGCGCACATCGAGCGTAAGCTCGATAGAGAATGGATCGCCAAAGCGTAGGCCCTCGTGTGCCGGGACGCGGATGCGGGTGATGCGGGCGATCTTTCCTTCGCTGCCCCAGTCGCGTTTACGGTCGGCAACGTTGACATCCATCATCGTCAGATTGCCTTTCGGGAGGTAGTGCTGGATCGCTTCCTCGATCGGAAAAACGCCGTCGAGGCGGCCCGCGTCGAGGACGATACAACGACTGCACAAGCGGCGGATTGCCGCCATCGAGTGGCTGACAAAAAGAATGGTGCGTCCGTCGCCTTTGGAGATGTCCTGCATCCGGCCGATGCACTTGCGTTGAAACTGGGCGTCACCGACCGCGAGGACTTCGTCGACGATGAGAATTTCCGGCTCCAAATGGGCGGCGACGGCGAAAGCGAGGCGCACATACATGCCGCTGGAGTAGCGTTTGACCGGTGTATCGAGGAACTTGCCGATTTCTGAGAAGGCCACGATTTCATCCAGTTTGGAGGCAATCTCGGTTTTGCGCATGCCGAGAATGGCACCGTTGAGGAAAATGTTTTCGCGGCCGCTGAGTTCCGGGTGAAAGCCGGTGCCGACTTCGAGCAGGCTGGCAAGGCGGCCGCGCAATCGAATGTCGCCGGTAGTTGGTTCGGTGATACGGGAGAGGATTTTGAGCAGGGTGCTTTTGCCGGCACCGTTGCGGCCGATGACGCCGACGACCTCGCCTGGATTGATGTCGAAGCTCACGTCGCGCAGCGCCCAAAACTCGGTTTCAGCGGGTGTGGCAGAGGCGGTGCGTCCGCGCAGCCGTTCGGTCAGGCGGCCGAATTCCTCGCGAAAGCTGGTCATCCCGATTTTCCCGAGACGATATTTTTTAGAGACGTTACTGACCTGGATGATCGGTTGCGACATGTGGCGTGGCGAAATGGATTCTTGAAAGCGAAAGTGGAGGCGCGGTGCTTTCTATTGACTGCTGACGGGCCGCTTCCCGAGGCGGATGGACAGTTTTTGGGCGACGAAAAGCTGAAATTTTCTGATCCAATCTTGGGTGCGGGAAAGCGGTCGGGAAAACTCGTTTTGTGGCTGGGCGTAGGGTGTGGAAAAGTGGCGGTTGAGCGAGGCACCGTTGTCCGCGCAAAGTCGTTTGATCAGCGTGGTGAGGCTGTCGTCATCTAATTTCCATGGCGTAGACGAACCTGCGAATTTATAAGCAGTGCCGAGTTTGGAATTGCAGAGGTTGGCGGCATACACGGGCGACGTCTGGTAGCGCAAATATGGACAGAGGTACCTGGCGTCGTCTTGTAGATAGCGGTACATCATTTCCGGTCCGAATATCCCGACGTTGGTGAGTAGCGGCGACGGCGTTTGTGCCTGGCGCTTGTGCAACCACTCCGTACCAATTGAAACGGCGGAAAGGGGTTGGTTTCCACGCAGGATCGCTGCGGCTTCCTTGAGATAGAGGTCGATGAGCTTTTCGTCGCGGCAGAAAACCGAGACGGAGTTGTTGACGGTGAGTTTGAAGTACGGGCGTCCAAACAGGGTCAGATCATGCCAGACCTCGCGGCAGAAGGCATGACCGGAGGTGATCTCGATGGTGAATTTCTCGGGGTTGAAAACCACGGCGTCGGCATCGACCCAGATGGCGCGGTCATAACCCTCGGCGAGAAATTCGCGTGCAGCCACGAGCCGGGCGTAGTCGGTGAGCAGGCATTTATGTACCGAGGCGCGAGCCCTGAGTTCAGCCGGGACGAGTTCAAAAAAACGATCATCCAAAAACCGGTAAACGAAGCCTTGCCGTTCCGCCCAGACGCGTACGGTCGCCATGCACGCGTCGATCCAAGCGGGGACATTGTCCGTCCGGAACGATTGGTAGACGATGGTTTTCATGGCAGGGCTCGCGACGTGATCAGATGGTGTCGACGAAGGTGCGCGCGCTGCGTTGGAAGAGCATCAAGCCTATGGCGAAAATAACGAGGGTGATGGCAGCCGAGATGGCGTAGTACGCGGGAATAAACGTGCCAGCACCCAGGAAGGCGCGCCGGGTGCCCTCGATGATGCAGGCCATCGGATTTAGCACGACCAGCCAGTGCCACTTTTCAGGAAGTTTGGCGAAAAGGATCGAGAGCGGGTACCAGACGGCGGAGGCCATCATCCAGATCTGCTGGAGGAAGCCGGTCAGGTATCTGAAATCCCGATACTTGACGGTGAAGGCGGAGATGACCATGCCCGCACCCAGTCCGAGCACCGCCATGTGAATGATAAAAAGCGGGAAGAGCGCCAGCACCGAATAGTCGAGTGCGAAGGACGAGTGGGCTGGCGGATGAATCTTTAACCAGCCCCAGATGGCAAGAAACGCGAACAGCTGGATGCCGAAGTTGATAAGGTTGGATAGTACTTGGGCGAGCGGCACGATGAGCCGGGGAAAGTAAACTTTGCCGAAGAGGTGGGCGTTGCCGATGAAGGTATTTCCCGTCGAATCGAGAATGCTGGAGAAATAGCCCCAAGTGATCTGGCCGCTGAGAAAAAAGAGCATCGCTGGAGTGCCGTCGGTCGAGACACCGATGACGACGTTGAGCACGAGCACGTTCATCACCGCCGAGACGAGTGGGTTTACGATAAACCAGATCGGCCCGAGAATCGTCTGCTGGTAGCGCGAAACGAAATCGCGTCGCACGAGCAGGAAGAGTAAGTCGCGATAGTCGAGCAGGCCCTTCCAGTCGATGTTGAGCCAGCCTTGGTTAGGCCGGATGTGGATTTCGATGGAGGGAGTGGATTCAGGCGTGCTCACAGGATTTTAAGCGGGAGTTGTCGTGCCGTGGGTCCGCCCCTCTTAGACCAAGCATGCCGTGTCGGTCAGGACAGCGGCACGGCAAGGGGCGGATTGAAGTGGATGGAGGTTGCGACTACGACGTCTTTTCGGAGTCAGATTGGTAGGATTTATAGTAGTCTGAGTTGTATGCGCCGTAGCCGTCATAGCCGTAGTTCAGCAGAGCTGATGACGGCACGCAGTTGAGCACTACGCCGAGCGTGGTGATGCCGGCCTCGCTGAACTTGCTGAGGGTTTTCTTGATCAGGGCACGACGGACGGTTTTGAAGCGGCAAACGTAAATCATCTCCGAGCAGAAGCGCGAGAGCAGGAGTGCGTCTGGGAAAACGGCTGAGGGTGGCGTGTCGATGACGATGAGGTCGTAAGTCTTGGAGAGCTTATTGAAGAGGTCGCAGGCAGCGATCTGGTCGATGAGTTCGGTGGGATTCTTGATGGCATCACCCGCGGGCAGAAGATCGAAGGAGGCCCCGATGCTGGTGATACCGAGTTTCTGCGGGTCGATTTTGGGATCCTTCAAATGGCCGTTGTCGCGCAACCATGGGAGAAGCCCCACGCCGCCCGGAGCGCCGAAGTAGCGCCGTAGCGAGGGGCGGCGGAAATCGCAGTCGACCAGGAGAGTCTTGCGACCGTGAGCGGCGAAGACGGCGGCGAGGTTGCTTGCCGTGAGGCTCTTGCCTTCGCTCGGAATACTGCTGGTGACGAGGATACGCTTCGGAAAGGCAACGACGGACCGGATTTCGGTTTCGCTGAAAATACCGCGGTAGGCTTCCGACAGTGCGTCGTCTTTGCCGAGGCGGAAGACGTTGGGGCGCTCGGTTTCGCTGAGCTTTTTCATTGTCTTGATGCCGCCGAGCAGGACTTGGTTGAGTCCGAGTTCGACGTCGCCCTGCGATTTTACCCGGGTATCCATGAATCCGATACCGAGTGGCACACCGAAAAACAGGCCGAGCCCCAGCAACAAGGCGCCGACTGCGACTTGTTTAGGCGTGCCGGTTTCCGGCATGGTCGGCACGGGCGCGCGGTCGAGGATCTTGATGTTCACGTTTTCAAGCTGGCTGACAATGGAGGTCTCGTTGAGACGATCGTTGACCATGTTGTAGGCAGAGCGCTTGGTTGCGCCGTCTTGCTCGAGGAATTTGTAGTCGATGGCAATACGATCGAATTCGCGCGCCTGGCTTTCGGCTTCGGTGAGGTCGCTACGCAGGCGAGCTTCGCGTTGTTGAGCAAAGGCGTAACGCGTACGTAATTCCGCGATAGCGAGTGCGATGTTTTCATTAAGGCGTTTCTCGACGTTGTCGATGGACAGCGCGTTTTCTTTCATGCGCGGCCAATCGTCGAGGTAGCGTTCGGAGAGCTGGCGGCGTTCTGCCTTGAGCGTGTCGAGCTCGTATTTCAACGAGACGATATTGCCATAGGAGGTAATGGAGGTGAGTTCGAACAGGTCGCGGCCGTTCTTTTGGAAGTCTTCAACGGTTTCGATGAGCGTCTTTAGGCTGGATTGTTCGAGTTGGTTTTGCACGAGGCTGTTACCGATCGAACTGACTTTTTCCTGCACGACGCTTTTGTTTTCACCAAGTGAGGCCATATTATGCTTGGCGCGATACTCCTGCATGGCGCGTTCGGCCGACTCGACTTCGATGCGCTTTTCCTCGGATTGGTTTTTGAGGAAAAGGATGGCGGAGTTGGTTCCGGTGCTCGCGCGGTCAATGGTGAAGTAGATGTATTTTTGCGCGAGACGGTTGGCGATGAGCGCCGCGGCATCAGGGTCGCGGTTGGCGACCGGGATAACGATGATGGTGGTGTTGCGTTTGTTATAGGGCTGGATGGGCCGGATGATGGAGGCTAGGCTCGGTAGCGGCCGGTCGGGGTGCTCAGGATCGCGGTAGGCGTTTTGGATCTGCTCCACTTCCTTGGGCGTGAAGGAGCTGGCAAAGTACTCGTAGAATGTGGTGCTCTCCATCTGCTCAAGGTGGTGGTTGATCTCGAGCGGGGAGGAGGTCGTGGTGTCGACGACTTCCTGGACTTTGTTGAGGACGTTTTCCTTGCGCGGTTCGAAGAGCAGTTTTACCTCTGTGCGGTAGTAGATGTCCTGCTTCGGCTGGGCGAGGATGAAGATCGCGGCGGCGGCGGCTCCGACGATTAAGCCGATCCACCAGCGCTCAAGGAAGAGATTGAAGATGCTGCGAGGCGTAAGCGTCGAGAAGGCCTTGTTTTGCTCGTCGCGTCTCGTAGGTTTCGCTTTTGAATTTTTCGACATGTCGGTGTCAGGAAGTTAGCGGAAGTTGCTTAGAAAAGTCGTTCGGGTACGTAGATGCGATCACCCGGATAGATCAGGAAGCTCTTGGGCGTATTCTTGCTGGCACCGCGGCCGGAGATCATGCTTTCAACGTTGACCGTCGACATCGTTTCGACGCCCGACTCATCGACTCGGGTAACCTTCACTTCGTCAGACTTGGCAGTTGGTCTAAAGCCGCCGAGGCTCGTGATGAGTTCCAGAATTTCGATACTGCTGGCTTCCTTGGGCATGCGATACTTGCCGGGGGCGTTGACCGCGCCGAGGACGGCGACTTCACGGGCGGCATATTCACGGACTGAAATGGTGACCATGGGTTTTCGCAGGAGTTTTTTGTCCACGAAAGTCTGCTCAAGAAACTTCTCAGCCTCTCGCACGGTCTTGCTGCTGAGGTTAACCTCGCCGATCAGTGGCATGCGCACGATTCCTTTCGTGTCGATGCGTTGGGCGGTGGAGACGTCACTTTCACCCCAGACGACGATGGCGACTTCGTCCCCGTTGCTCAGATGGTAGCCGGGATCGGTGGCCGGTAGATCGAGGTTGTTGAGGGTCGATTTACCACCCGTGGTGTTGGCGTTGGCCGTGTTGGGAGACAGCGCGGGCATGAGGCCGGAGGCTGGGCGTGAATACGAAGGGGCGGCCGAGGGGCCATTCGCTCCATTCGGGTTAGCGGTGGTTTGCGCTAGGATTACGATGGGAGTTCCCACGGCGAAGAGCGCAAGAATGGCTAGGTATCTGGAATTTCGCATATACGTGCTGTCAGTTTATGTATTCACCTTTGGAGAAAGGATCAATAGCCGCAACTGATAGAAAGAGAGACGACGTGGCGGGTATAGTTTTCGAGGCGGAAGCGTGAGGCTTGGAAGCTTGTTGTGGGCGCGTTGGTGTTATTGTTTTGAAACAAGTAGGTGGCCCCAAGTCTCCAGTGTTTGGTAAGCGCGTGACTCAGGGAGGCATTGGCTTCGAACACGTTATCTCGTCGGTTGATTCCGCGGTAGGTGCGCCAAGTGTAATTGAGACTCCCGTTGAGCGTCGTCGCCAGACCGATATTCTCAGTGACACCGAACGTGCCTTGAGTGGTCGCGACGGAGAAATTGTTGGATCCGAGAGACTGTGTTCGCGACGCGCCGAGCGAAACGCGGGTTCGTTCGCGGGCGTTCCAAGAAAGGTTCACGTTGCCGACGACCGACTTGTAGCCCGAGTCGTTGATGCCCTGGGAGGTGGATTGTTCGTACGAGATCCGCGCAGAGCTCTTCACTTTGGGGAAGCGTTCCGGAGGAAGAAGCGGTCCGGTAATATTGAGGGCAATGCTTTGGGTTTTGTCGCTGGTAGTGTGGTCGTTTGTCTCCGCTGCAGAGCGATCCATGATCATGTAGCCGTAAACCACTTCGCCGATAATTTGGCCGTACAGTGGGTGGGCGACGCCAACATTGAAGGTGTTGGCGGTCTGGTCGAGGGGAACGTCGGGGATGTCGCCGATCAGTGTGGGGTCGTAGACGTAACCGGCGAAGTTAGGGGCGTCGCTTTGGGTCTTTGTGTAGGTATGGCTCAGGTTGAGATTGGTGTCTTCGAGAAAGTCCGCGTAGCTAAATGCGAGCAGGTTAGACCAGATGGTCTGCTGGCCATAGATCTGACGCTCCGAGCGGTTATAGTTGATGCGGTCTGAGAGGTTCGTTTTGAGTCCTGTGCGGTAGGCGGCGCTGAAGTCGAACTGGTAGCTTTTCATCGCGACCCGGTCGTTCACGATTTCATCGATCTGGGTGGACTCACTGTAGGAGGCGCCAATTCTTCCCGAAAGGCGTGAGCCCTCGACGACGGGAAAGTTTGAACTAATACCCGCTGAAAGATCTTCGGAGTCGAAGCGCGAGTTGGTGTTGTAGCGGTTGATCGCCACACCGACGTAGGTATACAAGTTACTAGGGCCGATATTATGCGTGTAGGAGAGCTGAGGGCTCAACGTCGCGTAGTAATCGGGCTTGTGATCAAAGGTTCCGATAAAGTACGAGTCGTAGGTGCCCGAAAGAGTGGTGTTTATATTGATGGTGCCACTTGGTAATTCGACCAGAGCCGAGGCCTGAAAAGGCAGCGCAACTGCAGCTAGAATGGCACCGCATAAAGCAGTTTTCCGGGAGAGGTTTTTTGGCGATATCACAGTACGATGTTTCTCTAATTTGCGTCAGCAGGAGCGATGGTGAATGGCTATTATGCCAGTTTTTTTGGCCATGCGCCCTCATCTGAACCATGTTTGTTATATGAGGGTATCACTGAGTCGGACTGCTGGAAAATAGGTTGTGGTGACAGATTGTGCATCGCTGGATAAGACTTAATTGCTCGACCGGAGCGCTCCCTTAACTGTTTTGGGCGAGAATCATCGGGCTGCCGATAAGCATCCCGCGCTTGGCGGAATCGTAAGATGTTATATGTGAATGACGAATTGGGCAGGGCGGTCGTTTTGAGAGCAGATAGACCGATATTGTTTGATCGAGTGTCGTAAGGGCGCGCCAAAAATAGTCCGGCACCACCTTGGCGATGCGGGAGGATTTGGGCGGCATAGGTTTTCGCGTCTTTGCGGAGTTTGCTTTCTTTAATTGTCTTTCTTGGTGAGGGCGCGGGCGAAAGACTCGGCCAGAGTGACTTCTTCCGGTAGGGCGCTTGCGGCGTCGAAGCGGTCGAGGCAGGCTCTAGCCTCTTGTTCGTTCTTCCGCTGCATCGCTACTGACGCTTTGATTAAGCTGGTCTGCGCCTGGCCGGATTCTTTTTGGTCGGGCAGTGGCTCAAGTACACGCCAGGCGTCGCCCGGGCGGGTTTGTTTGAGCAGAGAAAAAGCATAGACTTTGATGCGGTAGCTGTTTTCCGGTGCGGCATCGTAGCCTTCGCGGGCGAGCACGTGGGCGCGAGAGAGGTTGCTGCCGATCAGCAGGCTGTAGTAGGCAAGGCGGCTCTTGGCTTCGAGATCGTTGGGGCTGGCATCGCAGTGCAATTCATAAAGGCGTGCGAGTTCGGCGGTCTGCGCGGCCTTGGTGTAATAGTCGGAGAGTTCGGCAAAGACTTTTTGGTTGAGCGGGTCGCGTTGGTAGATGCGGCTGAAAAGCTCCATCCGTTCCTGTGGCCAGCCCCAGCGCTCGCACATTTCGGTGAGGGCGGACAGGTTGACGTTATCGCTGCCAGCCCCAGCCAGTGCTGTGCGCCAAGAGGCGCGGGCGTCGCTAGTCTGGTTTAGACTGCGTTGGGCGTAAGAGATCAGGGCGAGACGGAGAAAATCGTTTTGCTCCCAACGGTCGCTTTTCAGAGCGCTTTCGAGCCCGCGGAAGTCGTCGGCGGCATAAAAGGTGTCGGCGAGTTCCATGGGCACGGTGGCGGGTTTTCGCAGTTGTTCGGGGAGCATCGCGATCCAGCTCTTGCGGTCTGCCCCAGCATTGGTGACGGAGAGTGCAGCGATGCGCGAGACGTTACCCTGCTCGCGCCGAGCCTTCGCGACGAGAGTGAGCGTGTTGTCGTAAAGGCGGCGTTCTTCGGGGAGCGAGAGAGTGGAGGCACGGAGGTTGGCGATCAGGTCGGCGCCTTCTTGGGTTTTTCCGTTTTCGGCGAGAAACAGGGCGCGCAGCAAGGTGCGCTCGGGTTGGGAGAGGGCGGCGATACCGATACCTTCGATCATTTGTTGGGCATCCTGGATCTTGCCCTGCTTGTAGAGAGCGTACGCTTGGGTGGTGGCGTAGTAGGAGTTTTTTGGGTCCTGGCGATGGTTCTCTCTCGCGATCTCATAGGCGCGGTCGAGGTTGGTGCTCAGCAGCAGGCTGGTATAGGCGTAGTTGTTTTTTGCATCTGCATCGGAGGGGTTCAACTCGACGACACGTGAGAAAAGACGGTTGAGGCCGGCGGTGTTGCCTTTACTGGTTTCCCAAGTGGTCAATTGCTGGCGGGTGGCCAGGTCGGCTGGGTCCATCGAGAAGCGTTTCCAAAGTAGTTCATAGCGTTCGTCATTCCAGTTCCATGCGATGGTGCGGGCGAGGAGGGCTTGGAGCTTGTGCTGGTTGTTGCCTACTTCGATGACGGCGAGTTTCCACTCTTCGTTGAAGAGTCGGTCGCTGCCGACGATACGGTGCTTGTAGGCGAGCATGGCGTGGCGGGCGAACTCGTTGTCCTTCCACTTGCAGCCGTGGAGATAGGTATCGAGTTCATCCCATTTCTTCTCGAGCAGGAGCGCGTAAGCGTAGCTCATCTGCACGCCGTCGGCCGTTTTGGTTTTCTCGGGCAGGCTGTCGATCCAACGGCAGACGTCTGCGGTCTGCCCCAAGTTCGTCATGTACCCAGCGAGTACGACGACCTTATCGGGCTGTTCCGCGTAGGTTTTCTGGAGTTGCGCGAGGTAGGTTTCGAGCTTGCTGGGGGCGAAGCGCCGGTAGGCTTCGGCGACGAGGACTTGCTGCGTTGGGGCGAGATTGATCAACGTGGCGACCTGGTCGGCGAGTTCGAGCGTCTCGTTCGCTTTTTTTTGTTCGATGGCGTCGGCCAAGAGCAGGCAGAGCGCGCGTTCCCGCAGGGCGGGGTCGCTGGAGAGGTTACGGATCTCGTTGCGGGCGTCGGGCCGGTTTTCAGAGGGACCTTCAAGCAGGCGGAGCTGAGCCAGCTCGAAGCGGGCGGTGTTGTCGTTGGGCCGCAAACTGACGAGGCTCATCAGATAATACTTCGCGCGATCAGGTTTGCCCATGCGGCGGCTGACGAGTGCGGCCAGTTCAAGAAAATCGGTGGAGTTAGCTCCTTCCGGACCGACTTTGGCGATGACTTCCTGGGCTTGTTGAAGGGCGTTTTTTTCAACGGCAAACCGGATGAACTTCAGTTTGTTTTCGAGCGTGGGCTGGAGGCTGGCGACGCGTTGGAGGAAGAAGAGCTCCTCAGGGGATTTCTGTTTTTCGGTGGCCTCCACGCCGAGCTTCCAGGTGTCGAGGTTCTGCTGATTGTAACGCAGGCTGGTGCGGATGGCGATCATCGCCGCGGGATAGTCGCCTTGCGCAATCTTTTCTCGGGCGACGTTGTTAGTGCGTTGTTCGCGCCAGGCTTTGACGCGCGGCCACACGATCCATTTGCCACCGGCAAGCCCGACGATGATTAGCAGGACAAGCGCGGCGAGGATGACAGGGAGGCGGAACTTGCGGTTTTTCTTCAGGAGTGTGGCCATGGGATTATTGGCTCAGGGGCGTTTTGGGAGGTGTAATTTTCAAGATGTCAGCGAGCACGCTGCGGACGGAGGCTTCGGCTTCCTCCAACGAGGTGGGGCCGGTCATGGAAATACCGAGTACGCGCTGACCGAGGTTGCGGTGCCCGCGCAGCACCGACTCGATGCGTTCAGAACTGTCGACTTGTCGGTAGGAAATTTTTTCACCGTCAGGCGCGGGGCGGTCTTCGATAATGGCATGGAAAACGTAAACCAGCTGAGTACCGGCTTCGAATAAATACGTGTTGAATGGGATCTCCATGTTACCGACCGGGCAGTTAAACCTTCCGGTTTCGGCCACCTGCTTCATGCCCGTGGCGGGCAGGCAGACGGTGGGATAGTGCGCGCCGGAGAGGAACTTCGAGACCCTCCCGGGGAACCAGCGGATGTAATACATGTTCCAGTTATAGCCGCTGGGGCTTTGCCACGAGGAGGTTTCGCCGATGTTGTACTTGAGAATCGCGCGTGAACGTTCGGGCAGTTCACTACGTTTGTAGGCCGGGGCTTTCTCCGGCCACTGCACGGCCCACTCAGCGGGCGGAGCGAGCTTGGCTTCATGGTAACGGTACCAGCCCTCGGTCGCGACTTCGGAACCGATTAACCAGACAAAGCCAAAGATTACGAAAGCGACGGGAAACGGTGCGGGCACGGCGGGCGAGCCGAGCGCAATGGCGGTGGCGGTTTTTGGCGCTGGGCGGAAAAACCTGTTTTGCAATTTCTCACAACCATGCGACAGAAGCCACAATGCCGCGAGACCGATGACCATTACGCCAGTGCCGAGCGGGTCGTGCCATTTCTCCATCTCCACGTTGCCTGAAGTGCCTGCGACATACGTGAGCGTCATTGTGCGGCCGACGTTGAGTGCGAAGACGACGACGAAGGAGGCCGCCATCAGCAGCACGCGGAGTGCACCGCGCAGCCGGTAGAATTCGCCGAGGAAAAGGGACATCATGAACGCAGTCTGCAACGACCGGATGCCACTGCAGGCTTCGGCGACGTTGACCCACGTACCACCTATGCTGATCAAATTCCCGCTCGCCATCGCCGGAGTGCCGCAGAGTGTGAGCGTCTCAGCGCTGAACGCGGTGTTCATGCGTGTGAGCGTTTGCACGATGTGATCTTCCATCCACACCGGCCAGGGCATCGCGGTAAATGTGAACAGGATGGGGAACGCAAAATGCCAGAGAGTGCGGAAGCGCCCGATAGAGAAAAGTGCCAGGAGCGACAAGCCTACGACCGAGGACGTCAGATAGAAATTGATTTTAACCCAGTCCGGATTTGCCTCGTTGATGATGCGAATGGGAGCGTAAGCCAGTACGAGAGCCGCTGGCAGGACGAGCCAGAGTGGATGGGGACGGTTGGCGGCATTGGGCGGACGGTCCCGCCAGCGTTCGAAAAAAAGGTAACCGGCGAGCACTGGCACGAACCAGCCGTAAGAATACAATGTGTTGACGGTCCACTCGGTCCGGAGCCGGTTGAAGAGCAGTAGCCACACAAAAGCGATGAATGCGATACTGAGCGTGAGAGATCGTGGTGACGGCGTTTCCTTCATTCGTGAGCAGTTAAAGGCAAAGTGGGATTTACCGCTTTGCTAGCAACTGAGTTACGCAAAATTTTACCCCACATGTCCATTTTAACCGGCGGCAGTGCGTAAAATCAGGGAAAGCCTGCTTAGGGGCGTAGTGGATGGCCGGATGGCTCTTGAACTCCATCTGAACGGACGTCGGCAGCAATTTGCTCACGCGCCTAATTTCCTCGTCCTGCCGCTCCTTTTCAATTTTGAGATACCTTCACGTGAAAATTATCGTTTGGGGCATCAACTACTATCCTGAGCCAACGGGCATCGGTCCATTTAACACCGACCTCTGTGCTTTTCTAAACGAACAGGGCCATGAAGTTACCATGCTTTCATCCTTTCCCTACTATCCTTGGTGGCGGAAGCGTGAGGAAGACCATGGGAAGCTTTACGAGCGCGAAAAACTCCAAGGCGTTACGCTGTGCCGTTGCTGGCATTACGTACCGGCCAAGCCCACCACGCTGAAGCGGCTGTTGCACGAGCTGAGCTTCGTGGCGACATCGACGCTCCGTGCACTCTTCATGCCGCGAGCTGACGTGTACATTGTTGTGAGCCCTTCGCTCTTCCTGGGCCTGGGCGCGACGCTTGTCCGCTGGTTGCGGTGGCGGAAATTCGTCTTCCATGTTCAAGATCTCCAGCCCGACGCCGCGCTCGGCCTCGGCATGCTCAAGCCCGGCCCAGCCGTCCGCGCGTTGTATTTGCTCGAAAAATGGAGCTACGCCCGTGCCTCGCTGGTGACAGGGATTTCGCAAGGCATGATGACTGCGTTTCGCAATAAAGGCGTGCGCCCAGAAAAAACTTATCTCTTTGCAAACTGGATCCCCGATGGCGACGCGACCGAGCAAACGGCCACGAACGCATCATTTCGGGCCGCTCATGGCATTGAACCCGAAATACCCTTAATCGCCTATTCCGGTAACCTCGGCATGAAGCAAGGACTCGAGGTCGTCGTCGAGGCAGCTGCACTCGCGGAGAAATCAGCGCCGGCAAACCAGCCCGTGATTCACTGGGCCATTTGTGGCGAAGGCGCGGCTAAAACCGCTTTGCAGGAGATGATCGCGCGCACCGGCTGCGGTGGCGTGCATTTGTACCCGCTCCAGCCCGACGACCTTTACCATGCTTTGCTGTGCGAAGCAGATGTCTGCCTGATCACGCAGCAGAAAGGCACCGGGCAGTTTTTCTTCCCGAGCAAGATGCTCTCAATTCTCCAACTCGGCCGTGCCGTTTTAGCGGTGGCCGATGATTCGAGTGAACTCGCTCGCGCCGTGCACGAAGGCAATTTCGGTATCGTAGTGGCGCCGGGCGATGCTCAAGCCCTGCTCGCCGCCGCGCAGAAAATGGCCTTCGCCGGCCGCGAACAGCACCGCCAATGGTCCGCCAACGGCCTGGCCTGGGTCGACCAGTTCCGCCGTCGACGCGTGCTCGAAGCCTTCGAGCAACGACTCAGCGGCCTGTGCCCGAAACGCTGACACCTTTCTTGCCGGACACGCACCGATAGGGCGCAGGTTGCTGTGCCGTATCGCATTTTTCGAATCTGCGAAATGCAGTTGCGGCCAGCGTGACAACGCCAAGTTTGGGCGCGATGAATTGGAGCGACTACGCCGGTATTTTCTTGCTTGGGCTGAGTGGCACCGGGCATTGCCTTGGTATGTGCGGGGCGTTTTCGCTGGCGGTTTCGGCCGGGGCGCAGCGGCCAGCCGTCGTGATGTGGCGACAGTTGAGTTATCAGCTGGGCAAGGCGACGTCCTATGCGTTCATCGGCACGCTTTTGTTACTCGTGAGCAGTTCGGTTGATGCACGCTGGCCGCTTTTGAATTTCCAAAACGCGCTCGGCTGGGTCGTCGGCGCGGTGATGATCGTGATGGGCTTGGCTTACGTGGCGGAATTGCGGCTACCAGTAGGCGCGGCGCGTTGGTGGCAGGGCAGCGCGGTGTGTAGCGCGATGGCGGGATTGTGGCGTTCGCCGTCGTTATTGAAGAGCCTGCTGATCGGATGGGTGAACGGGTTTTTACCGTGCGGGCTTTCGCTCATGGCTTTGCTCGCGCTGGCCAACCGTGGCTCGGCGATAGGCGTGGTGGTGGGCGCGTATGTTTTCGGTTTCGCCACGTTGCCCGGTCTGCTCGCCGTGGGCTTGCTGGGCCAGCGCATCAGCGTCACGCAACGGCGCTGGCTGGTCCGTTTGGGTGGTGTCGCATTGGTTGTTTTTGGTTTGCTTACGCTGGTGCGCGGCGTTCCCACGGTGCATGCGTGGATGCACGAACACCTAATGTTCGGCGGTGGCAGCGGTGCTGTCGAGATGTGCCATTGAGCGGAAAACGGGCTTTCCGCTTGCCAGTGTTTTTGTCCGGCCGCAAAACGCCTCTTTATGCAAAAGCTAGCCCTCCTCTCCGTGAGCGATAAACGCGGCCTCGTCGAATTCGCGACGGCCCTTGTCCAGCGTTTTGGTTACAAGCTGATCTCGACCGGCGGCACCGCGAAGCTCCTTGCTGAAAAAGGCCTGCCCGTCACCGAGGTGAGCCAGCACACGGGTTTCCCGGAGATGATGGAAGGGCGCGTGAAGACACTTCACCCCAAAATTCACGGCGGTCTTCTCTGCCGTCGCGATAAAGCCGACCATCTCGCCGCCGCTAAAGAACACGCCATCGACCTGATCGACCTCGTCGTGGTGAATCTTTATCCTTTCGAACAGACCGTGGCGAAGCCCGGCGTGCATCTCGAAGAAGCAATTGAGAACATCGACATCGGCGGTCCGTCGATGCTGCGCAGTGCTGCGAAAAATCACGAGAGTGTCACCGTCGTGTGTGACCCGGCCGACTACGATTCGGTCGTCGCCGCGTTCGACAAACCCGCAACGCTGCAAGCGCTCCGCCGCAAACTCGCGCTCAAAGTTTTCCAGCGCACCGGCAGTTACGATACCGCTATTGCGCGCTATCTCGAAACTCAACAGTCGGAGCCCGATCTCGCCGCGTTGTCCGGATTTCCGGATACGTTTAACCTCTCGTACAAAAAAGCGCAGTCACTCCGCTATGGCGAAAACCCGCACCAGCAGGCCGCGCTTTATGGCACGTTCCACGAACATTTCCAGCAGCTCCAGGGCAAGGAACTTAGTTATAACAACATTCTCGACATCACGTCGGCGACTTACCTGATCGGCGAATTCGAGAAGCCCACGCTGGCCATCCTCAAGCACACCAACCCCTGTGGCGTCGCCACGGCGGAAACGCTGGAAGACGCTTGGGAGAAGGCGTACGCAACCGACCGCCAGGCACCTTTTGGCGGCATCATCATCGTGAACCGCACGCTGGAAGCCGCACTTGCGAAGACGATCAGCGAAATCTTCACCGAAGTTATCATCGCGCCGCGTTTCAGCGATGAAGCGCTGGCAATTTTCGCGAAGAAGAAAAACCTGCGTCTGATGATCGCCAAGGCCGGCCCCGATTTGGACTCGCTGCTCGACGTGCGCTCGGTGATCGGCGGGCTGCTCGTGCAAGACCGTAACAAGATTCTGGGTACGCCGGAAAATTTCAGGGTCGTGAGCAAACGCCAGCCGACCGACGAGGAATGGGCGTCGATGATGTTTGGCTGGCGTGTTTGCAAACACGTCAAATCAAACGCCATCGTTTACTGCCGCGGCGAACAGACGCTCGGTATCGGCGCCGGCCAGATGGCGCGCGTCGACAGCTCGCGCATCGCAGTTTGGAAAGCGGGCGAAGCCAAACTTAACCTCAAGGGATCAGTTGTGGTGAGCGAAGCGCTTTTCCCGTTTGCCGATGGCCTGATCGCCGCCGCCGACGCAGGAGCGACCTCGGCCATCCAGCCGGGCGGTTCCGTGCGCGACGAAGAAGTCATCCGCGCCGCCGACGACCGTGGCATGGCGATGGTCTTCACCGGTATCCGGCATTTCAAACACTGAGATTTTCCGAAAGAAAATTGAACCACAAAGGCACAGAGGACACGGAGTAAGCCATCGGCATTTCTCTGTGAACTCTGTGCCTCTGTGGTTATAAAGGTCGCAGCACAGGCTGGTTTCACGACGCAAGGAAAAGCCTTTTTATATAAATACTTTTCTGGCTAGCGGGCCGCGGGCTTTTGCGCCACGTTTCCGTCATGTTTGATCCGGTCGAAAAGCTAAAGGAATTTGTCCGCCACCCTAGTATTTCCGCAGATCCGTCCGCTAAGGACGGCATGCGCGGTGCTCGCGAGCTGCTCGCCGGGTTGCTCACCTCGATCGGTTTCTCCACTGAGATTGTCCCGACTCCGTTGCATCCGATCGTGCTCGCCCATCGCGGCGGCAAACCCGAATGGCCGCACGTCATCATCTACGGTCACTATGACGTCCAGCCAGCCGATCCGCTTAATCTCTGGCAGACGCCGCCGTTTGAGCCGCAGATTCGCGGACATCGCATTTATGGGCGTGGCACGGCGGACAATAAAGGTCCGCTCATGACGCACATCGCCGCGGTCGCGCGTCTGTTGGAGCGACGGCCCGATCTGCCGCTGCGGATTACTTTCATGATCGAGGGCGAAGAGGAAACCGGTAGTCCGAGTTTCCTGCCGTTTATCGAAAAGTACAAAGACCGCCTGAAAGCGGATTTTGTTTATCTCTCCGACACCGGCATCCCGCGACCCGATCAAGTCGTTATCACCTGCGGGCTGCGTGGGCTGTCGCTTTTCGATGTGGTTGTCACCGGCTCCAAAATGGATCTTCATTCCGGCCTGCATGGCGGTGTGTTGAGAAACCCGATACAGGCGCTGGCTGAACTTTGCGCTTCGCTGCACACGCCCGATGGACACGTCAACGTGCCGGGTTTTTATGATGACGTGCTCGATGTCGAGCCGTGGGAACGGGCAGAACTGGCCAAACTCGGACAGAGCGAAGAACAGTACCGCGAGTTTCTCGGCATCCCGGCTTTCCACGCGGCGAAAGGCTACACGCCGTTCGAGGCCACACGTTTCCTGCCCACGCTCGAGTTCAATGGCATCGGCGGTGGCTACCAAGGCGAAGGCACCAAAACGGTTATCCCGAGCAAAGCTTTCGTCAAAATCAGCTGCCGGCTTGTGCCGAACCAGGATCCAGAGAAAATACGCGCTCTGCTCTACAAAACCGTGCGCGAACGCATGCCCAAGGACGTCACGTTTGAGCTGATTGACCAGCACCAAGGCCTGCCGTACGTGGTGGTGCCGCCGGATCGGTCGAACACGCCAAAGGATCAGTCGCCGGTGCTGGCGCGTGCCTTCCGCGCCGCAGATGCTTCGATCACCGAGGTTTTCGGCAAGCCGCCGCTCTATCTACGCGAGGGCGGTAGCGTTCCGATCATCGCTGATATCAAGCGCGTGCTTGGTCTCGATTCCGTGCTCTTCGGCCTGTTTTTACCGGAGGATAATCTCCATGCGCCGAACGAGAGCTTCGACCTGAACGTCATGGAAAAAGGGATACGCGCGTCGGAAAAGATCCTGGAGGCTGTAGCCAAAGGTTAAGGCCGACTCCTTCCTTCCTGGGGCTTCCTGGTTTTACAAGGTTCGGCGTTGAACCCAGGTTTGCCCTGCGGTTCAAAAAGCCGACTTTGGCACTTGAATCGAATCACCGGGCATTAGCCGCGGATCTTCCATTGGCGACTTTTGCGCGAGCGTGGCGTCGATCGAGTAGGCGGCGCTGTCACGCACAAGGTTGATGCGTGCTTCCTTGGCGTAGAGCGTGAAACCGCCAGCGGCTTGCACGGCTTTTGTGACCGTCAAATCAGGAGTCCAGATGATGCGGCCGGGGCGGGCAACTTCGCCGCCGACATAGACGAAGCGCTCGGTCACGGTGACGGAGACATCGACCGTGGTGTAGATTTTTTTCGAAACGTAAGCCTCGCGGATCTTTTGCGAAAGTCCTGCCGTCGTCGTGCCAGCGGCGGTGACCTGGCCGATGTAGGGCAGGGTGACGAGGCCTTGCTCGTCGATCTGCGAAGAGTTGGCCGTAGGATCGGGCACGCCTTGGAGCGTGATCACGAGGCTGTCACCGGAGCGCAGGTTAGCGACGGAGCCTGCTTCGGGGAGCTTCGGATTGCCGCCTGTGTTCAGGCGCGGGCCGTTACAGCCGGCTGCAAGCAGGAGAGCGCCGATGAGCGCGACAAAGGGTAATCTTAACCGGGCAACGGAAACCATGATGCAAGGCCCAGTTGAGCCAAACCACGGTCAAATGCAACTTTACCGTTTCCCTTTCGTGCTACGCTTCGGACGGTCGTCATCTTCATCTTTTTCTTTCTCGTCGTCGTCCTCATCCTCGTCGTCCTCGTCCTTTTCCTCATCGTCGTCGTCGTCTTCATCGTCGTCCGACTTCTTAACCTCGTCGTCGTCTTTGTCTTTCTCGTCTTCTTCGTCCCATTTCAAGGACTCGTCGTTCTTAAGCTTTTCTTCTTCCGCAGCGTCGAGCTCGGGCAAATCGTCGTCGTCTTCCTCGATTTCCTTGGCGGGATGTTCTTCATCCGTGTCCCAGCCGGTGGGAACGTAGTCGAGGATGGCGGTGATCTCGTCGAAAGTATGGACCGCTTTGCCTTCGATAAAACTGGTGTTCTGGTCTTCGCGGAGTTCGTCCTCGACCTCGTCCACCGTGAGCTTCGACTCGAAGTTGAAGAGGTCGTTGAGCATCTTGACGCGGAGGCGGGTGAGGTGATCGAGCAGGTCGGCGAACGGCCCGTTTTCATCGTCAATCACGTCGGCGAGAACAAAAAGTTTTTCGTCGGACTCGAAGATCGAATCCTTCACGCGCTTCAGGCGGACGCGGCCTTCGCCGAGATCTTTCTCGATGCGGAAGCAAATAAACGCCGCTTCCATGATGTCCTGATCGAACGCGTAATCGCGCAGCGGCTCGATCAGCTCTAGCAAGTGCGCGACCTGTCGCGGGTCGATGATGCTCAATCCGTCAACGTCCCAGCGAACCGGGTCGCTGACTTCACTGACCCACCAATTATGGTCTTCACCGAGACGAACTATGCACCAGTCGAGAGTTGTGGATGATTTGGCCATGGCGTTGCTTAGCTTTCGG
>Ga0302322_100001407_pt1 | contig 19670 bp, 19 predicted proteins | sample Fen_T0_2_FD_203757 | JGI IMG/M metagenome (GOLD analysis project Ga0302322, IMG submission 203757) | Peat permafrost microbial communities from Stordalen Mire near Abisko, Sweden - Fen_T0_2 | ecosystem: Environmental > Terrestrial > Soil > Wetlands > Permafrost | place: Sweden: Abisko...
ACGCAAGTTTCGAGGCCTTCGCCACGCCGCGCCGCCTGGCGGTGCGCGTGAGCCAGGTGCGCGATGCGTCGCCGGCCAAGGCGTTCGAGGCCAAGCTGATGCCGATTGCGGTGGCACTCGACGCCGCAGGCAAACCGACGGCCGCACTCTTGAAAAAGCTGGCCGCGATCGGATTGAGCGAAGAGCACGTCGGCAAACTGACCCGCAAATCCGACGGCAAGGTTGAAGCGCTCTATCACGCCGGCACCTCCGACCCGGCGCCGCTCGCCGGCGGCTTGCAGGATGCGCTGCACGATGCCATCAAGAACCTGCCGATACCCAAGCTCATGACCTACCAGCTCGCCGACGGCGAGCATCTCACCAACATTCAGTTTGCGCGGCCGGTGCATAGCCTGCTGGCGCTGCACGGTGAGCAGGTGGTGCCTCTGACGGCCTTCGGCCTCGAGTCGGGTCGCGTCACGCGCGGGCATCGTTTCCAAAGCGCCGGACCGCTCGAAATCGGCCACGCCGCCGATTACGAAAGTCGCCTGGAAAAGGATGGCGCCGTCATTGCAAGCTTCGGCAAACGCATGCACGAGATCGAGCGCCTGCTCGAAGCGCACGCCGAGCAGTGCGGCGATACGCTGGGCGATCGCAGCGAATACACGGCACTGCTTGAGGAAGTCACCGCCCTGGTCGAACGGCCGGCAGTGTACGTGGGCAAGTTCGACGCCGAGTTCCTGTCGGTGCCGGCAGAGTGCCTGACCCTCACCATGAAACTGAACCAGAAATATTTTCCGCTGTTCCACTCCGAAGGCGGATTGTCGAGCCGTTTTCTGGTGGTGAGCAATATGCTGGTGAACGAGCCGCAACGCATCATCGAAGGCAACGAACGCGTGGTACGGCCGCGGCTCGCCGATGCCAAGTTCTTTTTTGAGCAGGACCAGAAGAAGACGCTCGAATCTCGTGTGCCGGGATTGAGCAAGGTGATGTACCAAGCCAAGCTGGGAAGCCAGCTGGACCGGGTCGGGCGCGTGCAAAAACTGGCTGGAACGATTGCGTCGTTGGTCGGCGCGATCCCGTCCAAAGCCGAACGCGCGGCGTATTTGGCGAAGGCCGACCTTCTAACCGATATGGTCGGGGAGTTTCCTGAATTGCAAGGGGTCATGGGTCGCTACTATGCGCTGAGCGACGGCGAGCCGCGTGAGGTCGCGGAGGCGCTCGAACAACAATATTGGCCTAGGGGAGCAGGCGATCGCTTGCCGACGGGGCCCGAGGCAACAGCTCTAGCTCTGGCGGATAAGTTGGAAACGCTCGCGGGAATGTTTGGCATTGGTCAAGTCCCAACTGGAGACAAGGATCCGTTCGCACTGCGCAGGCATGCTTTGGGCGTAGTCCGCATGTTGGTAGAGAAGAAACTTGATGTGGACCTTGGCGAAATCATCGATGCCGCTTATTCCGTTTTTGACAAGATCGGCCAAAGCCAAACCGATCTACACGGGTTCATTCTTGAACGACTCCGCAGTTACCTGCGCGATCTCGGTTATTCCTCGAACGAGATTGAGGCAGTGTTGGCGCGTGGTGGTCTGCGGCTGGATATCGTCCCTGCGCAGCTTGCGGCCGTACGCTCGTTTCTAACGCTACCGGAGGCGGAAAGCCTGGTTGCCGCCAACAAGCGCATCGGCAACATCCTGAAAAAGACTAACGAATCGTTCACAAACACCGACTCAAGCCGCTTTGCGGAGCCGGCAGAAAAGGCGGTGTTCGCCGCCATGAGATTGGCGCAGCCACAATTCGAAAAGTACTTCTCCGCCGGCGACTATTCGGAAGCGCTCAAAACGCTGGCACCGCTGAAAGCGCCGGTCGACGCGTTCTTTGATAACGTGATGGTCAACGTCGATGACAAGGCAGTGCGTGAAAACCGCCTCGCCCTGCTAGGCGACCTGCACGCGCTGATGAACCGCGTCGCTGACTTGTCAAAACTCGCGGCGTAGAATCGTTGCCATGACCAGCCCCGGCAAAATCATCGTGCTCGACCGCGACGGCGTCATCAACGTCGACAGCGCCCAGTTCATCAAGTCGCCTGACGAATGGAAGGCGATCCCGGGATCGATCGAGGCGATCGCACGCCTGAACCAAAGCGGCTACCGCGTGGTGGTGGCGACCAACCAGTCCGGCATCGGCCGTGGCTTGTTCGACATGGCCACCTTCAATGCCATCAACGACAAGATGATGGGCCTGGTGTTCCGCCAGGGCGGGCGCATCGACGCGCTGTACTTTTGCCCGCACACCGCCGAGCAGAAGTGCCATTGCCGCAAGCCCGATACCGGCATGTTCGAGGAAATCGCGGCGCGCTTCCGGGTAAATCTGGCCGGCATGCCGACGGTGGGTGATTCGTTGCGCGACCTGCAAGCCGGTGCCAAGGTCGGCTGTATCCCATACCTGGTGCTGACCGGCAAGGGCAAGCGCACGCAAAAGGAGGGCGGGCTGCCCGCCAACACCCGCGTGTTCTCCGACCTCGCCGAAACCGTCAAGCATCTCACCGCCGAAACCGCGCGAGCCGCGTAAGCCGCGATGATCTACGTACGCTCGGTATTGTTCTTCCTGTCCGCGATCGTCATCACGACCTTTTACGGCATCTTCACGGTACCGCTTTCCATTCTTTACCACGACTGGGGCTACGCCTGCGCGCGCGACTGGGGCCGCTGGATCCTGCGTTCGGCCAAGTGGATCTGCGGCATCGATTACGTGATCGAAGGCCGCGAAAATATCCCTGCGACGCCCTGTGTGGTGATGGCCAAGCACCAGTCGGCCTGGGAGACGGTGGCGATGTTGGTATACCTGCCGCACGCGGTGTGGATCATCAAGCGCGAGTTGCTGTGGCTGCCCATCATCGGTTGGGTACTGGGCGGCCTGCGCTCGATCGCCATCGACCGCAAGAGCGGTCACACCGCGCGCGACCAAATTCTGGAACAGGGACGCAACCGCCTCGCGCGCGGCTATTGCGTTAATATTTTTCCCGAGGGTACGCGCGTGGCGCCGGGCCGGCGCGGGCGTTACGGCATCGGCGGCGCCTGGCTCGCCTCGGGCACCAAGGCGGCCGTCCTGCCCATCGCGCACAACGCCGGCGAATGCTGGCGTCGCTACGCCTTCCTCAAATATCCGGGTCGCATTACCATGCGTATCGGCCCGCCGATCGAAGCCAACGGCCGCAACGCCGCCGACCTGCTGCGCCGCACCGAGGAGTGGATCGAAGGCGAGATGCTCAAGCTGCCCAAGGCAAATTAGGCCGATGCAAAACCCCGTCGCGACATGCTGACCCGCCTGAAGAAATTATTTGGTGAGAGCGCTTCACCGGCATCGCCCGCGAAAAAAACCACTTTGATCGAAGAGCCACCGCGATCGATCGCGCTGCAAGGCCATGCGGTCGACTACAAACTGGTGAGACGCCGCGGCCGGCGCGGGGTCAGCCTGAAAGTGGACGGTACCGGACTAACGGTGGCGGCATCGCTGTCCACGCCGGTTTCCGCGATCGAGGACATGATCGGCCAGCACGCGCAATGGGTGTTGAAAAAGCTCGGCGAATGGTCGCACCGGCGCATCGAATCGCAACAGTGGCAGACGGGTGCCGCCATTCCCTGGCTCGGCGAAACGCTGACCCTGATGATCGACGTGGACGCGACGCTCCGACGCGCGAAGGTGGAGCCGCTGATGGGGCATCTGTTCGTGCGTGTGAAAGCCGACGACCCGGCCGTGGTCGAAAAGGCGGTGATCGACTGGTACAAGAAAGAAGCCTTGCCGCATCTCGCACAACGCGCCTTCTTCTTTGCCAAATTGCACGGGCTGCCGACACCGCGCGTGTTTCTGAGCCACGCCAACAATCGCTGGGGCAGCTGCAATTCGCGCCGCGAGGTGCGCCTGGCGTGGCGCTTGCTGAAGGCGCGGCCCGCGCTGATCGACTATGTCGTGTGCCATGAATTGGCGCACCTGCGCCACATGAACCACTCTGCGGCCTTCTGGCAGGAAGTCGCACGCATGTGCCCCGACTATCTTGCGCTCAAAAAAGAACTGGACGCGAACGACCACAGGTTTCGCGCGTTCTAGCGCCGACAGGCCCTGAACGATGTCGGCGGACGAACCAGAACGCGAGGAAGAGACATCGGCCGAGTGGCTTGCCCGGCAGGACCGGGAGACGAGGAGCGTTCGCCTGGGCTGTGGCGTGGTGGCCGGCCTGGTGGTGGCAATGCTGCTGTTGGCGAGATTCGGCGGCAATATGCCCTGGTTTGTGAGCCTGCCGATTTTGGCGGGCTGCATTATCATTTTCGTCGTTCACTTCATCGGCGACGATCACAGGGCGGCGAGCGCGATGGAGTGGCTGGTATTCCCGGAGTTCAAGATTCTTTCGAACCTGCCTTGGTGGCTGATTGCGGTCGTGACCGTATTGCTGTTCGCGCTCCTGTTCGGCTTCGCCGCAGTACTGCTACTTTCCCGCTGATCCTGAGCTCCGGGACACGGCCGCCAAGTCGGCCAGGGAGATGAATTCCTCCACCGACAGCGTTTCCGCGCGTCGCCTGGGATCGATCCCGGCCGTCTCGATATTCGCAGCGGACAGGAACAGTTTCAGCGTATTGGCCAGCGTCTTGCGGCGCTGGCCGAAACCGGCGGTGACCATGCGCGCGAACAGCGCTTCGTCGCGAGCGCGCAGACGCGTGTCCGGCAGCGGCACCATGCGCACGATGGCGGAATCCACCTTCGGTGGCGGCGTGAAAGCGCCTGGCGGCACGTCGAACAAACGCTTCATCGTGAAGCGCACCTGCAACATTACCGACAGGCGCCCATACGCCTCGCTGCCGGGTGCGGCCACCATGCGGTCCACCACCTCCTTTTGCAGCATGAATACCGCGTCGCGTAGCCGGTCCGCGTAGCCGGCCAAATGAAACAGGAAGGGCGTAGAAATATTGTAGGGCAGGTTGCCGACGGCGCGAAAACCGGGTCCGAGCGGGGTGAAATCGTATGCCAGGGCGTCTGCCTGATGCAGGCTCAACCGGTCGGCGCCGAAGCGCTCCCGCAAGGCGGCGGCCAGGTCGCGGTCGATTTCCACCGCGTGTAAATGGCCCAAGTGTTCCAGCAGCGGCTCGGTGAGCGCACCCGGCCCCGGGCCGATCTCGACCATCGTATCGCCGGCCGCCGGTGCGATGGCACGAACGATGCGTTCGATGTAGTGCCGGTCGGTAAGGAAGTGCTGCCCGAAGCGCTTCTTGGCGAAGGGGAGCATGCGTCTTAGCGCCGCGATCGCCGATGCGGCCGACGCTGCGTGTTCAATCCTCGGTCCTGGCTGCCGTCTTGCCGACCATTTCGATCGCCATGGAAACCGCAGCGATCAAACTGCCCGCGTCGATGCCGGGACGACCGGCCAGGTCGAGTGCGGTGCCGTGGTCGACCGAGGTGCGCACCACCGGCAGGCCCAGCGTCACATTGACTCCGGTGCCGAAGCTCGCATACTTGAGCACCGACAAACCCTGGTCGTGGTACATGGCCAGCACCGCGTCGGCCTTGCCGAGATGGCGCGGTGTGAACAGCGTATCGGCCGGCAGCGGCCCGGTCAGGTTCATGCCTTCGCGCCGCAGCCGTTCGACCACCGGCGTGATCACATCGAGCTCCTCGCGGCCGAGGTGGCCCGACTCGCCCGCATGCGGATTGAGACCCGCCACCAGGATGCGCGGGGTTGCGATGCCGAATTTGCGCTGCAGGTCGTTGTGCAGAATGCGCAGCGTGTCGGTCAGCATCGGTCGCGTAATGGCGGCCGGTACATCGCGCAGGCTGAGGTGGGTGGTCGCCAGCGCGACGCGCAGGCCGCCGCCGACCAGCATCATCACCACGTGCGGCGTATGCGTCTTGGCGGCCAGGTATTCGGTATGCCCCATGAAAGTGCCCGGCGCCAGCAGGGCGGCGTCGTTGATGATGCTTTTTTGCACCGGTGCCGTGACCATGGCGGAGAACTCGCCGCGTGCGCAGCCGCTGACTGCGCGGTCCAACAACTTCAGCACATAACGAGCGTTGACCACGCTGAGCTTGCCGGCCACGCAGGGGCCTGCCAGGGGAATGTGTTCGATATCGAGGGCGCCCAGCGCCACCGCTTGCGCCGTAGCGCGCGATTCGATCAGCTTGCGGTCACCCAGCACCACCAGTCGCGCCGGGAAATTTTCGGCGGCCAGCATGGCGCACAAGTCGGGGCCGATACCGGCCGGTTCGCCGGAGGTGACTGCGATGGTGGGAAGCGAAGTGGTCATGCCGCAGATCCTTCGCGTAGTTCAGGATGAACTGGCGATTCGAGCTTCGGCCCGAATCGCCAGTTCATTTGTCTTCGAGCCGGTATTCGACAAAGGCGCGATCGCGTGTCTGCCGCAACCAGTCCTGGTAGGCCTCGTCCGCCTTGCGCGCGCGGATCGACCCGCGAGCGATATTGCGGCGCTGGTCTTCCGAGACACCTTCGCTGCGGCGGCCCAGCACCTGGATCAGATGCCAGCCGAATTGGGTTTGGGTCGGGGCGCTGACTTCGTTCTCGCGCAACTGGTTCATGACGCGCTCGAATTCCGGAACGGTCAGGCCGGGTGAAATCCAATCCAGGTCGCCGCCTTTGGCCGAGGACGGATCGTCGGAATGGACCTTTGCCAGTTCGGCGAAATCGGCGCCGGCAACGATACGCTCGCGCAATCGCGCCAGGCGTTCTCGCGCATCGTCGTCGCTGACGCCGGGCTTGTTGGCGATGAGGATATGGCGCACGTGGGTTTGCTGAACGGTCGGTGTGGCGCTGCGGCCGCGCTTGTCGAGCAACTTGACGATATGAAAGCCGTTGGGGCTTTTCATGATGTCGGTGATTTCACCCGGCTTCAGCGCGTTCAGCGCTTCCATGAAAATCTGCGGCAGCCGTCCGGCCGGTCGCCAGCCCAGGTCGCCACCCTTGAGGGCGTCGGGCGCATCGGAATACTGGGCCGAAATCTGCGAAAACTCCGCGCCCTTGCGCAACTCCGCCAGCGCCGCGAGCGCGCGCTTGCGACGGTTTTCAATCTGTGCGCTGGTGGCTTGTTCCGGCACCACCACCAGGATATGCGCAAGGCGATATTCCTGGTCGGCGTTGGCTTCGCGCGCCTCCAGGGCGAGTTGGGTGTCGATCTCGGCGTCGGTGACATTGATGCCCGCCTCGACTTCGCGTTCGCGCAGCCGGCCGACGATGATTTCGCCACGGATCTCCTCGCGGAACTTCGACCAGACCATGCCGTCCTGTTCGAGCAATTTGCGGAAGTCGGTCATCGACAGGTTGTTCTCGTCGGCGATGCGTTGCAGCGCCTTGTCGAGGGTGTTGTCGTCGACGCGAATGCCGGTGTCCTTGGCTTCCTGGACTTGCACCAGGTCGTTGATCATCTTTTCCAGCAATTGCTTTTGCAATTCCGCCTGCGGCGGCAGCGCGGTGCCCTGCTTTTGCAGCCCGTGGATCACGTTGGCGAGGCGGTCGTTGAGATCGTGCGAGGTGATCACTTCGTTGTTCACCACCGCGATGATGCGGTCGAGCGGGATCACGCCGCTTTCCTTGGCAGGCGCGCTGATGCGCGTTTCGAGCTTCGAGTCGATGGTTTGCGCGCTAGCCGCCGCGGAGGCCAGCAGCAGTGCGGCCGTCAGGCTGGTTGCGATCGGCAGGAGGAAAGACGGGTACGGTTTCATGGGTGCATCTCGCAAAGTTTCAGGGCGCCGTGCCGGCGGTTCGATCGCCGGATCGCCGGTAGCCGGTAATGTTCTGCTTCAGCGTTTCGAAAGGATTGATGCCGAGGCTTGCCAATCCCTTCAGTTCCAGCTGAAACTGGATCGAGTTGGAAAACTGCTGCGTGGCGGTTGCGAAGCGGTGCGCCACAAAGCGGAATTCCCAGCAACCGGCATTATACTCGACGCCCAGCAGCCCCTCGAGCAGGCGACGGTCCTGCACGGAATAGTTGGCGCGCGCCAGCAGGGTCCAGTTGGGCAGCGACTTGCCAAACGGCCATTGGGTCGAAATGTCCACCTGCTTCAGCGAGTCGCGCGTATAGCGATACGACAAATTGAGCAACTTGCCGTCCTGGTAATAGCGGGCAGCCACGTTGGCACGCTGAAAATACTTCTGCGAAGTCGAATACTGGTAGCTGGTGTCGACGGTCCAGGGGTCGGACACCTGGCCGGACACGGCCAGCAGCAGGTCGGAGCGCGACAGGTTGCCGCCGGCGGTACCCGACAGGCCGCTCGCGTCGCTGGAAACGCTGATGCGCTGCGGCTGGAAGTAGTAACGCTGGCCGATGGCCGCGCGCAAGCGCTCGATGCCGGTCGCATCTTCGAGAAAGCGGGTGGTGACGGCGGCGGTCATTTGGCGCGCGTCGGCGATCCGGTCGCCGCCGACGAACAGGTTCTCGTTGAAGATCTGCGCAAAACTGAAATCGGTTTCCGAGGTCGAAAAGTTCGGCAGTTTCGATTGGTCGCGGTAGGGGACATACAGGAAGAACAGGCGCGGCTCCAGCGTTTGGGTGATCTTTTGACCGCCGATCATCAGCGGACGTTCAAACGTGAGGCCGTTATCGATGCTGACGATCGGCAGCGCCCGGCTGCCGCCTTCGTAGCCGTCGGCGTGGTCGCCCAGCGTGTAGTGGGTCATGTGGTAGCCGATCTTCGGCGTGATGAAGCCATAGGAACTGGTGATCGGATAGGCGGCCGAAGGGTAGAGCAGCCAGCGTTTGCCCGTGACCAGGGTCGGGTGTTCGAAATCGGTGAATTCGCCCAGGGTATTGAATTCCCAGCCGTAGAGGCGGCGTGGCCGCGCCTGGAACGACACCTGCGGGGCCAGCTTGTAAGGCTGCACGACGGGGGCCAGCGGGTCCTGCAAGGTCTGGAAACTGAGTGCGCGCGCAGTGAGATTGCCGAAGTCGGTAAGGTAATTGAGCGACATATCGCGCGGCAGGTTGGTCTGGGCGGTGTTGGCGATACGCGTCGACAGATCGCGGAAATAATTGTCGTCGGACACCTTTTGCACGCTGATCGCCGCACTCCACCCCGGCGCCAGCCAATCGCCCAGATTCTGGAAATGGCGGACCGATCCCAGGTAGCGGTTGCGGTCGGCAAGGCGGTCGTGATGCATGTATTCGCCGTCGATTTGGCCAAAGTAGCTGCGACCCAGGTAGCGAAATTCGCTGCCCAGTTGCACGCCGCGCTTGGTAAAGATCTTTGGCGTCAGCGTCGCGTCCTTGTCCGGGGCGATGTTGAGGTAATACGGCAACGCCAACTCCACGCCGCTGGTCGACGACGAACCGAAGGTCGGCGCGAGGAAACCTGACTTGCGTTCGTTGTTGAGCGGAAAGGTCATGTACGGCATGTACAGGATCGGTACGCCCTTGAAATCGACCCTGCCATTGAAGCCGGTGCCGATATTGGTGGCGCGATCGAGCGCCAGTTCGGAAATGTGCAGGTTCCAGTCATCCGCGCCTACCGGGCAGGTGGTATAGAGCGCGTTGAATAGTCGCTCGCGGTCCTCGCCTTCGAAGTTCATGCGGTCGGCCGCACCCCTCGCCTCGAAGCGTTGCGCCGGTCGCGACGGGTTTCTCGAGAACAGGAAGCTCGGCTGGTCGAGCGTGCCGATGCGGGTCTCGACGACCAGTTTGAGATTATTGCCGTCAACCAGGTCGCCGTCGCGGTCCATGTGCACCTTGCCCGGCACCAAAGCGGTATCCGTAGCGTCCTCGTAGTCGATGCGGTCGGCGGTGACCACGGTGGTGCCTTCGCGCAGCGAAACCAGGCCGCGCGCGGTCATGTGCACGTCGTTGATGCCTTCGATCTCATCGGCCTTGAACAGGCGCGGCCCGTTGGTCTTCTTCGGCAGCAGCCCGCCGGGCGTCGGCAGGGTCTTGTCGAGCTTCAACGCCTGGCGGATTGCCTCGTCGAGTTCGACCTGGCTGGGCGGCTGTTGCGCGGCTAGCGGCACCCCCGCCAGTAGCGGAGCAAGGGCCAACAAGATGCGCGAGGGGCGAAATGGCGAAGGCAAGGGTGAAATTGTCAGAATGGTGGCGCGATCGACTACGGAGTAGCGAATGATAGAATTCGCCGGTTTATCTACAGGGACATCAAATGTTGCATGCAGCGCCGCAGCAAGAGCCAGCGCGGATTGCTGCGCTGACGAAATGGCTTGCATCCTTGGGTTTGGCCGCAGACAGCCTCGCGCCCGCTTCCGCCGATGCCAGTTTCCGACGCTATTTTCGCATATCCACTCCCGATGGCACGCGCATCGTCATGGATGCGCCGCCGGACAAGGAGGATTGCCGGCCTTATCTTAAGGTTGCCGGTCTGTTGCGCGCCGCCGGCGTGCACGCTCCCGAGGTATATGCGGAAAACCTGGAAAGCGGATTCCTGCTGATCACCGACCTGGGCCGGCAAACCTACCTCGATGTCCTCAACGAATCGAATGCCCCCGAATTATTTGCCGACGCCGGCGAAGCGCTGGTGCGCTGGCAGCTCGCGTCGCGGCCTGGCGTGCTGCCGGAATACGATTACGCCACCCTGCGCCGCGAAATCGACCTGTTTCCCGACTGGTATGTCGCCCGCCACCTGGGGCTGACACTGTCCGCCCCGCAACGCGAAGTGCTGGAAAAGACCTTTCGCACCGTCATCGACGCCAATCTGGCGCAGTCGCGCGTGTTCGTGCACCGCGACTTCATGCCGCGCAATCTCATGCTCTCGACCCCCAACCCCGGCGTTATCGACTTCCAGGACGCCTTGTTTGGCCCGGTCGGCTACGACATCGCCTGCCTGTATCGCGACGCGTTCATATCGTGGGACGAAGAACTGATCCTGGACGGCACCATTCGCTATTGGGAAAAGGCGCGCAGGGCAGGCGTGCCGGTGCCGGGTGACTTCGGCGATTTTTATCGCGACATCGAATGGATGGCGCTGCAGCGGCACCTGAAGGTGGCGGGCATCTTCGCGCGCATCAATTACCGCGACGGCAAGCCGCACTATCTCACCGACACGCCGCGCTTCGTGCACTACATCCGCAAGACCTGCGAGCGCTATACGGCGCTGACGCCGCTGCTGCGACTGTTCGACAGCCTCAAGATCGGCGACGCTTCGCGTGCAGAGTATCGGTTTTGAGCGCGACGAACCCGTCATTCCGGGCCGCGCCGAAAGCGATGATTCTGGCTGCCGGACGAGGCGAACGCATGCGGCCGCTGACCGATGAAGTTCCCAAACCGCTGTTGCCGGTGGCGGGGCGCGCACTGATCGATTACCACCTCGAAAACCTGGCCCGTGCCGGCTTTGTCGATATCGTCATCAATGTCTCGTGGCGCGCCGAAGACATCGTTGCGCACGTCGGCGACGGTTCGCGCCATGGCGTACGCGTGCAGTGGTCGCGTGAGCCGCGTGCACTGGAGACCGGTGGCGGCATCGCCCATGCCCGCGAATGGCTCGGCGACGACTGGTTCGCGCTGGTCAGTGCCGATGTGTTCGCCGAATACGATTTTTGCCGCCTGCGCGCCTTGGGTGAATCGCTCGACGCGAACACGCACGCAAAACTGGTGGTGGTGCCGCATCACTCCGACCTGCGCGGCGAATACCGCTTCGACGGCGACCGCCTGCTGATGATCGAAGGCGGGGCGGCGGGTGACGAAACGTTCAGTTGGGCGAGTCTCGGTGTTTTCCGGGCGCGATTGTTCGACGGATTGCCACACGACCAGCCGTTCCCCCTGCTGCCCCTGTTTCGCCGGTGGATGAACGATCGCGAGGTGGGCGCCGAAGTGTATTCCGGCGTATGGGAAAACCTCGGCACCGAGCGGCAATTGCAGGATTTGCGAGCCTCCCTGGGAGGTTGAACTGCCTGCGGTCGGGTGCCCGCAGTCAATTTTCGCCGCGCGTGCCGGGCGTACAATATGGCTTCCGTACACCTCGTGAGCCCGCTGCCATGAAACGCGAATCGCTGCCGATCCCCGTTGTCGTTCCGGACATCAAACCGCACGTTGGCCGCCGCGTCCGGGCCAACAAGATGCTCAAGGAAGGCCTGCTGTTGCTGCCGACCGCGCATGAACGCGCGCGCAACGCCGATTCGCACTACGACTACCGATGGGATAGCTTCTTCTATTACATGACGGGCTTTCGCGAACCCGAGGCGGTGCTTGCCATGGTGCTGGGCAAGAAGCCGCGCACTATCCTTTTTTGCCGCGAAAAGAATATCGAACGCGAAATCTGGGACGGATTCCGGTTCGGCCCGACGCTGGCGCGCGAGACCTTCGGTTTCGACGAAGCGCGACCGATATCCGAGCTTGACCAGTGCATCCCCGAATTGATGGCCGATACCGGCGTCATCCACACGCCGGTCGGCACCGACGCGAGCTGGGACCGGCGCGTGACCGGCTGGTTGAATGTGGTGCGCTCGCGCGTACGGCAAGGCATCAGCGCACCGGCGGAGCTCCGCGACGTGCGCGCGGATCTCGGCAATATGCGGCTCATCAAGGATGCGACCGAAATCGCCATAATGAAAAGAGCCGGCAAGATTTCCTCCGATGCGCATGCGCGCGCCATGCGCGTTGCCATGCCCGGCATGCACGAGTACCAGGTCGAGGCCGAGCTGCTGCACGAATTCGTCAGGAACGGCGCCCGCCAGCCCGCCTACGGTTCGATCGTCGCGGCCGGCGCCAACGCCTGCGTGTTGCACTATCGCGAAAATACCGCGCCGATCAGGAAAGGCGACTTGCTCTTGATCGACGCTGGCTGCGAACTGGAGAGCTACGCCGCCGACATCACCCGCACCTTCCCGGTCGGCGCCAAGTTCAGCGGTCCGCAAAAGGACATTTACGAATTGGTGCTGGCTGCGCAATTGGCCTGCATCGATGTGCTGAAGCCGGGCACGCCGTTCGGCCGCTATCACGAGGTCGCCAACGAAGTATTGGCGCAGGGTCTCATCGACTTGAAGCTTTGCAAGGGGTCGCTCGCCGGCGTGCTCGAAAAGGAAACGCACAAGCAGTTCTACATGCACCGCGCCGGCCACTGGCTGGGGCTCGACGTGCACGATGCCGGCGACTACCGCAAGCGTGACGGCAAATGGGTGCCGCTGGAGGCGGGCATGGTGCTCACCGTCGAGCCGGGGATCTACATCCGGCCGGCCGACAACGTGCCGAAGCACTTCCGCGACATCGGCGTGCGTATCGAAGACGATATCCTGATCACCGCCAAAGGCAGCAGCAACCTGACGGCTTCGTGCCCCAAGACCGTGCAGGATGTCGAGGCGGCCTGCGGACTGTAGGCGCAGGGGTCCGCGCAAAAATGAACGCAAACAGCATTCTCGTCATCGGTGCGGGGCCGGTCGGCGCCGCGTTTGCGTTGCTGGCGGCGCGGCAGGGGCTGGCCGTCACCGTGCTGGAGGCGCGCGAAGGACCATCGCGCGAAACGCGCACCCTGGCACTCTCGCACGGCAGCCGCGAGATTTTGCAGCGCGCCGGCATCCAATGGACCGCCGCCGGGATCACCGAAATCCACACCGTGCATTCCTCGCAAAAAGGCGGCTTTGGCCGGTTGCGGCTATCGCGCGACGATGCCAGGGTACCGGCGCTCGGCTACGTGCTTTCCTACGCGGCGCTGCAGTCGCTCCTCGATGACGCGCTCGAAGCGGCAGGTGTAACGGTGCAACGCGGTGCGGTGGTGCAAAGCATTCGTCACGAAAACGACGCCGTTGCCTTGGAATATTCGTACGGCGGGCAGGTGCAATCCTTGCGCGCCGGCGCGATCGTCATGGCCGACGGTGGCGCCAACCTCGGCAAGGTTCCGGCGATCGTCACCCACGAGAAGGACTACCGGCAAAGTGCGCTGCTGGGCCACATCGAATGCGACCAGCCGCATCGCAACATTGCCTATGAGCGATTTACCGCCGACGGCCCGGCCGCGCTTTTGCCGAACGGCACGGGCGGCCACTTTTCGATGGTGTGGGTGGATACGCCGGAGAAAATTGCCGAGCGCATGGCGCAGGACGAGGCCGACAGCCGCCGCGATTTCCAGCAGCATTTCGGCGGACGCGCCGGGAATTTCCTGTCGCTAACGCAGCGCCGTTCTTTTCCGCTGAAGCTGCGCACCGTATCCTCGCCGGTGGCGGGCCGGGTGGCGGTGATCGGCAACGCGGCGCAGGCTTTGCATCCGATCGCCGGGCAGGGCTTCAACCTGGGTCTGCGCGACGCGGCGGAATTGTCCGTGCAACTCGCCGACGGTGCGCAGGGCAACATCGCCGGTGGACTGCGCCAGTACGCAAAGGCGCGAACCTACGACGTACGGCGCACGGTCGGATTTACCGATTTTTTGGTGAGCGCGTTCGATAACGACCTGCCGCTGCTGCGCGGTCCGCGCGGATTGGCGCTGACTGTCGTGGATATGCTGCCGTTCGCACGCAGGACGCTGGCGGCGCGCATGTTGTTCGGGTCGGCCGAATGAGCGGTGTCGCCGACATCGTCGTGGTCGGTGGCGGGCCGGTGGGCCTGTCGTTTGCGCTGGCTGCGGCCGGCGAGGCCGATGTGAACGTAACCGTCATCGATCGCGAGAGTGTGCCGGCAATCCCTCCGGCCGGCGAATTCGATCATCGCGTCTACGCTTTGTCGCCTGCCTCCAAGGGTTTTCTGCAAAGCCTCGGTGTATGGGCAAAAATCGATGGTGCCCGCGTCGCGGCGGTTGACGCCATGGAAGTATTCGGCGACGACGACGGCGCCATTCATTTTCGGCAAGCCGCCTCACTCGCCTGCATCGTCGAGCACGGCGCGCTGATGCGTGCGTTGCATATGGCGGCGGACGCGACGGCCGCGAACTTGTCGCGGCGGCAGGGCGCAGCGCTGGCGTCGCTTGACCGCGTCGGCTCGCAATTGCGGGCGCACCTCGACAATGGCGATTCGATCGCTGCCGATTTGCTGGTCGGCGCGGACGGCGCGCGTTCGCGGGTCCGCGAAAATGCCGGCATCGGCGTCGACAACAAGGACTACGAGAGCGACGCGCTGGTGGCGAATTTCCATTGCGAGCAACCGCACCGGCATATCGCCCGCCAGTGGTTCCTCGCCGATTCGGTGCTGGCGTGGCTGCCGATGCCGCAGGGGCAGATTTCGCTGGTCTGGTCGGTGGAAAGAAAGCGCGCCGATGCCCTTTCGGCCCTCGACCCGGACGCATTCGCCGCAGCCGTCGCCGTGGCAGGCGGACAGGTTCTCGGGCGCCTGACCATGGCGTCGCCGCTGGCCAGGTTTCCGCTTCGACGGCAGATTGCCGACCACTGGTCGCAGCATTCGCTGGTCCTGATCGGCGATGCGGCCCACGCCATTCACCCGCTCGCGGGACAGGGTGTCAATCTCGGCTTTGGCGACGCCGAAACGCTGGCGACCACCCTGCGTGATCGGAGCCGGGTGTCCGCCGTCGGCGATCCGGCTTTGCTGCGCAGGTACGAGCGGGCGCGCCGGGAACAGGTTTTTGCCATGGGCGAAGCCACCGATCGTCTGCGCTCCCTGTACCTGCAAGCTTCGCCCGCCATCCGCAAGCTTCGCAATGCCGGCCTCTCGACCGTTGATCGGCTGCCATTCTTGAAACGCGCTTTTATGGCTTACGCTATGAACTAATCGGCGACATTGCCGTCTCAGCTTTCCCTAACCTGGAACCACCATGAAATTCATCAAGATTGCCACTTCCACATTGCTGGCTTGTGCGGCCTTTGCTGCCTGCGGCGCCTGGGCCGGCACCGACGAAGTGAAGAAAGAAGTCGAGAAGCGCTTCCCCGACGTCAAGGTCGATCGCGTCACCAAGACGGTGTACGGCCTGTACGAGGTATTCCTCGGCACCGAAATCGTCTATACCGACGAAGCCGTGAATTTCCTGATCACCGGTAGCCTGATCGATGCGGCAACCCGCACCAACGTCACCGAAGCGCGCATGAACAAGCTGCTCGCGGTGAAATTTGCCGATCTGCCGTTCCAGCAGGCCATCAAGCTGGTGCGCGGCAACGGCCAGCGCCAGTTGGCGGTTTTCGAAGACCCCAATTGCGGCTACTGCAAGCGCTTCGAAAAAGACCTGAACAGCATGGACAACATTACCGCCTATATCTTCCCGTACGCCATCCTCGCCGAGGATTCGACCGACAAGGCGAAGTCGATCTGGTGTTCGCCGGATCCCCTGCGCGCCTGGCAGGACCAGTTGATGCGCGAAAAGCCGCCGGTGGCATCCACGTCTTGCGAGAACCCGGTCGAGAAGAATTACGCGCTGGGCCAGAAGATGCGTATCAATGGCACGCCGACCATGATCTTTGAAGACGGCGAACGCATTCCGGGCGCCGTCAGCAAGGAGCGTATCGAAGCGCGGCTGGTGGAAGCCTCGGCCAAGATCGCCGCGAAATAGCGCGCTGCGCCGCTATGCGGCGCCGGCCAGCACGAACAGCGCGATGCAGGCGCCGACGCCCACCATCCAGATGAGGGAACGCAGCGACGCGCGATCGTTGGCATAGGCCCAAAGGTAGGCCAACCTCGCGGCCACGAATATGCCCGCGGCGATGTCGATGGGGCCGCGCGGGGCTTGCGACAGATGCGCGATGATCACGCCCGCGGCGAATAGCGGGAAGGCTTCGAAAGCGTTGAGGTGGGCTGCATGCAGACGCCGCTGCCGGCCTTGCAGATTCGCCTCCCAGTCGCGTGGGTTGCCGTTGTGGCGAAGGTAGGTTTTGTCGGCCTTCGCGAGTGCGACGGCGAGATAGGGCAACAGGCCCGCGACCAGTACGCACCAAAGAGCGAATGTCATGGCGATTCCTTCTTGTTCGAGCAACAGCCGACGGTTGTTGACGGCCGTGCCGCTTCCCCTGCGTTCGGATTGTATCCCTTGGGCAACAGCACCCACATGCGTCCCGCCTGCTTCATGCGGCCGGCAATGGTGCCCGCCTCATCGCCGAAGCCCCAGTAAAAATCGGCCCGCACGCCGCCGAAAATCGCCCCGCCCGTGTCCTGCGCCACCATCAAGCGTTGCAGGTCTTGCGGCGAACCGGGATACGTGGTGGCGAGATAGACCGGCACGCCCAGCGGGATCACGCGGGCATCCACCGCCAGCGAGCGTTCCGCTGCCAGCGGCACGCCGAGTGTGCCGATCGGGCCGCTCAGTTCATTGGGCAATTCCTTGAAGAACACGTAGCTGGGATTGGCATCGAGGTAGGCGCTGACCTTGGCCGGGTGCCTGAGCGCCCAGGCCTTCATGCCGGGGAGCGTAGTCTGTTCGGCGCGCAATTCGCCGCGCCGGATCAGCATGCCGGCCACCGAGCGGAACGGATGGCCGTTCTGGTCGGCATAGCCGATGCGAATGCGGCTGCCGTCGGGCAACAGCACCTGACCGGAGCCCTGGATATGCAGGAAAAATACCTCGACCGGATTGTCGATCCAGACGATTTCCAGTCCGCGCAATAATTCGTGGCCGCGTTCGATGTCGCCTCGATCCCAATACGGTACCAATTTGTTGCCGACCAGGCGACCGCGCAGGCGGCGGTTCTTGAGTTCGGGATAGACCTCGCCCAGGTCGACGGTGATCAGGTCCTGCGGTGCGGCGTATAGAGGGTATTTGTATTTTGCGGTTCGCACCCGGCTGCCGTGCAGCAACGGTTCATAGTAGCCGGTGATGGTGCCGCTGTCGGATTCGTCGCGATTCACCACCTTGAAGGGTTCGAAACGATCGGTGAAGAAGGTCGCCGCCGGTGCGCCCTGTGCCTGCACGCGCGCAGCTTCCGCACACACTTCGCGCCATTCGGGACGCGATGCCAGAACGGTGCAACTCTGCACGAACGCCGCCAACGCGGGTGCCACGTCTTCACGCCCCCAGTTGGGAAGGTTGAGCCAGGAAGTCCTCACCAGTTTGCCGCGCGGCTCCGGTGTGGGTGCTGCGTCCGGCGGCGGGATTTCCAGCGGCGGGGCAGCGTCGATGGGGGCGGACGAAACAGGTGAACAACTGCTGCAAACGGCGCAAACCGGGCACGACAGCGGCTTCTCCGCAGGAGGGGTGGCGCAGGCGGCCAGCAGCAATGCGGCGAGGCCGCAACCCCATTTGCGCGAGGCGAGCATCAATGTCATAGTGCGACCCGATCGGTCATCACGTTTTGCGCAAGGAAAATCATGTTCTGGGTCTTGTTGGAAGTGTTGCTCGCCTTCGGCGTCGCGGTCTTCATCGTTTGGTGGACGTTTCCGAAAAAATCCGCGCGCGACGGCGCGGGCGCAGCCGAAGCCAAATCCACGGACGGCAAGCCCGAAGCATAGCCGGCTGCGCTAATGCAGTACACGCGGTACCGACAGGGTGAACTCCGGAATCACGGCATCGAAGCGGGTGCCGTCGCCCGCCAGCATCTGGTAGGTGCCGTGCATAGTGCCGACGATGGTGCCGATGGAAGCGCCGCTGGTGTATTCGAAGCTTTCGCCCGGTTGCAGGGTCGGCTGCGAGCCGATCACGCCCATTCCCCGCACTTCCTGAACCTGGTCGAGCGCATCGACGATGTACCAGTGCCGGCTCACCAATTGCGCGGCCACTTCGCCGGTATTGGTGATCTTGATGGTGTAGGCGAACACGAACTGGTCGTTTTCCTCGTCCGACTGGTCGGGCAGATAGAATGACTGCGCGTCGACGCGAATATCGTATTTCTTGTTCATGGCGCGATGCTAACACGCGAGGCCGCGTCGAATATTCCGCTGTCGGGCGCGTTGCGGCTAGCTGCTAAAATAACGGCAATGAAACCCCTTCGCATTGCCCCCTCCATACTTTCCGCAGACTTCGCCCGCCTCGGTGAGGAAGTTCGCGCCGTGATCGACGCCGGCGCCGATGTCATTCACTTCGACGTGATGGACAACCATTTCGTTCCCAATCTCACCGTGGGACCACTGGTGTGCGAAGCGGTGCGGCCGCACGCCCGGCGTGCCGACGGAACCAGGGTGCCGATCGATGTGCACCTGATGGTGAAACCGGTCGATCGCATTGTTCCCGATTTTGCCAAGGCCGGCGCCGACATCATCAGCTTTCATCCGGAGGGCTCGGACCACATCGACCGGACCCTCGCCCTGATCCGCGATTGCGGCTGCAAGGCGGGACTGGTGTTCAATCCGGCCACACCTCTGAGCTACCTCGACCACGTGATGGACAAGGTCGACCTGATTCTCATCATGTCGGTGAACCCGGGCTTCGGCGGACAGAAATTCATCCCTGCGGCGCTGCGCAAGCTGGCCGAGGCAAAAGAGCGCATCGCGGCCGCCGGCCGCAATGCCGACAATCCGATCTGGCTGGAAGTCGATGGCGGGGTCAAGACGGACAACATCGCCGAAATCGCGGCGGCGGGGGCCGATACCTTCGTTGCCGGCTCGGCAATTTTCGGCGCAGCCGACTATCGGACGGTGATTGCGGCCATGCGATCGGAACTCGCCAAGGTGCCGGCATGAGCGTGCCCGCAGAACATCTTCCGGACGGCGAAGCATTGGAGTCGATAGCCGGCCATGCGGGAGCGACCGAGCCGGCATTTGTGTACGACGCTATACAAGGCACGGAGGGCGCGGAGGATGACGGTGCCGACCACGCTATCAAGGCAGAAGACCTCAAACCGGGCGAACCGAAACGCGTGCGACTTCGAGCCAAGCCGAAATTCAAGTTTCCGGTACCGCTGCGCG
>Ga0302322_100001408_pt1 | contig 19666 bp, 17 predicted proteins | sample Fen_T0_2_FD_203757 | JGI IMG/M metagenome (GOLD analysis project Ga0302322, IMG submission 203757) | Peat permafrost microbial communities from Stordalen Mire near Abisko, Sweden - Fen_T0_2 | ecosystem: Environmental > Terrestrial > Soil > Wetlands > Permafrost | place: Sweden: Abisko...
ATCACCAACGATGGTGTGAGCATCGCCAAGGACATCGAGCTGGAGGACCCGTTCGAGAAGATCGGGGCCGAGCTCGTCAAGGAAGTTGCCAAGAAGACCGACGACGTCGCCGGTGACGGGACGACGACGGCCACCGTGCTCGCCCAGGCGATGGTCCGCGAGGGCCTGCGCAACGTGGCGGCCGGCTCCAACCCGATGAGCATCAAGCGCGGCATCGAGAAGGCCGTCGAGGCCGTCGTCGAGCAGCTCCACGCTGCGTCGAAGGACGTCGAGACCAAGGAGCAGATCGCCTCGGTGGCGGCCATCTCCGCGGGCGGCGACCAGAGCGTCGGCGACATCATCGCCGAGGCGATGGACAAGGTCGGCAAGGAAGGCGTCATCACCGTCGAGGAGTCGAACACGTTCGGCATCGACCTCGAGCTGACCGAGGGCATGCGCTTCGACAAGGGCTACATCTCGGCGTACTTCGCGACCGACATGGAGCGCATGGAGGCCGTCCTCGAGGACGCCTACGTCCTCATCGCCAACCAGAAGGTCTCGTCGGTCAAGGACCTCCTGCCGATCCTCGAGAAGGTCATGCAGTCCGGCAAGCCGCTGCTGATCATCGCCGAGGACACGGACGGTGAGGCCCTGTCGACGCTGGTCGTCAACAAGATCCGCGGCACCTTCAAGTCCGTCGCCGTCAAGGCCCCGGGCTTCGGTGACCGCCGCAAGGCCATGCTGCAGGACATCGCGATCCTGACCGGCGGCCAGGTCATCTCCGAGGAGGTCGGCCTGAAGCTCGAGTCGACCGGCCTCGAGCTGCTCGGCACGGCCCGTAAGGTCGTCATCACCAAGGACGAGACCACCATCGTCGAGGGTGGCGGCGACACCGCCCAGATCGAGGGCCGGGTCAACCAGATCCGCGCCGAGATCGAGAACAGCGACTCCGACTACGACCGCGAGAAGCTGCAGGAGCGCCTGGCCAAGCTGGCCGGCGGTGTTGCGGTGATCAAGGTCGGCGCGGCCACCGAGGTCGAGCTCAAGGAGCGCAAGCACCGCATCGAAGACGCCGTCCGCGCCGCCAAGGCGTCGGTCGAGGAGGGCATCGTGTCCGGTGGTGGTGTCGCGCTGCTGCAGGCCGGCGCCCGCGCCTTCGAGAAGCTCGAGCTCGAGGGCGACGAGGCCACCGGGGCCAACATCGTCAGGGTCGCCGTCAGCGCCCCGATCCGCCAGATCGCGCTGAACGCCGGTCTCGAGGGTGGCGTCGTGGCAGAGAAGGTCGCGGGTCTCCCCGAGGGCCACGGCCTCAACGCGGCCACCGGCGAGTACGGCGACATGCTGGCTGCCGGCGTGCCCGACCCGACCAAGGTCGTGCGGTCCGCGCTCCAGAACGCCGCCTCCATCGCGGCACTGTTCCTGACGACCGAGGCGGTCATCGCGGACAAGCCCGAGAAGGCTGCGCCGATGGGTGGCGACCCGTCCGGCGGCATGGGCGGCATGGACTTCTGAGTCCTGCCCCTCCTGTCACACAGCGTGGCCCCCGCTCCGGCGGGGGCCACGCTGCATTTCCCCTCGGACAAACTCGAGAGGCCATACGTTGTGGTCGCCATGACGACCACTTCGCACGACGTCCGGAGGATCGCAGCGGCAGTGCTGGTGGTGCTCGCGGTCGGCCTGACGGGGTGTGACACCGCGCCGTCCACGGCTGGGTCGCACCACGTCGTACGACGGAGCCGGAGCGCGAGGCCGAAGCCGTCGCACTCGCCCAGCCCCCCGCCCTCCCACCGGCCGACGCGACCCCCCGACTCGTCCACCCGGTTCGCGCAGCGGGCCCTCGACCACCTCGTCGTGCGTCCGCGGCCGCAGGGCACCCGGGGCTACGTCCGCGACGAGTTCGGCAGCGACTGGGTCGACACCGACCACGACGGGTGCAACCAGCGCGACGACGTACTGCTCCGCGACGCCGTGCCGGGTACGACGCGGGTCGCGCAGCAGGGCGCCTGCGACCACGACGTGCTCGCCGGCACCTGGCACGACCCCTACACCGGCCGCACGCTGCGGTTCACCGACCTGAAGGACCTCAGCCAGGCCGAGGCGATCCAGATCGACCATGTCGTGCCGCTCGCCGAGGCCTGGGTGTCCGGAGCGGCCGGCTGGAGCCGCACGCGTCGCGAGGCGTTCGCCAACGACCTCCACGAGCTCCTCGCCGTGGACGGGCCGACCAACATGAGCAAGGGCGACGGCGACCCGGCCGCCTGGCGTCCCCGGAAGGGCTACCAGTGCACCTATGCCCGCCGCTGGATCGCGATCAAGACGACCTGGCACCTCGCGGTCGACCCGTCGGAGGTCGCCGCACTGCGCCAGCTGCTCGGCTACTGCCGCTGACCAGCGGTCGGCTGAGGCCGCGTGCCGTCTGAGAGGCTGGCTGGGTGGAAGGACTGCTGCTCGCCGCGGGCGCGGGGCGTCGGATGGGGACCCCGAAGGCGCTGGTCACCGACGAGCGCGGCTCCTGGTTGCAGCGTGGTGTCGCGAACCTGCTCGACGGCGGCTGCCGTCGTGTCACCGTGGTCCTCGGGGCGGAGGCAGAGCAGGCCGCCGCGCTCCTCGACGGGGGCCCCGGTGAGCTGCGGATCGTGGTGGCCGAGGACTGGGCCGCAGGCATGGGCGCCTCGCTGCGTGCCGGCATGCGGTCGCTCGCCGGCTCCACCGACGGTGCCGTCGTGCTGTCGCTGGTCGACCTCCCCGATCTCGTCCCCGAGGTCGTGGCCCGCGTGGGCCGGGCCGCACGGTCACCGCACGTGCTCGCGCGAGCGGCGTACGGCGGAGTCCCCGGGCACCCGGTCCTGCTCGGACGCGACCACTGGCCGGGCGTCCTCGAGTCGGCCCAGGGCGACCAGGGCGCCCGCTCCTACCTCGCCCGCCACGAGGTCGAGCTGATCGAGTGTGGCGACCTCGCCACGGGCCGCGACGTCGACTCCCGCCCCTGAGCCCCCGGACGGATAGTCCCCGATGAGATGGTCGTGAAACGAGCGCAATGACAGCCATCTGATCGGGGACTGCCCGTCCCCGGGTCACGACGAGGCCGCACCCGGTGGCGATCCAACCATCGGCCAACGCGGGCACAAGTAGCCTGGGGAGTATGGAGCCGACGGCACAGCCCGCCTCAGCCCGCGACGTCACCGCGCTGCTGGGCCGGACCGGGTACCTGTGCGACGACGAGCTCGCCACGGTCACCTACCTGATGCTCGCGATGCAGCGCCCGCTGCTGCTCGAGGGGGAGCCCGGCACCGGCAAGACCGCGCTGGCCGAGGCGCTCGCGGAGAGTCTCGACCTGCCGCTCGTACGGCTGCAGTGCTACGAGGGCATCGACGCCACCCAGGCGCTCTACGACTGGGACTTCCCGCGCCAGATCCTCCACCTGCGGGCGCTCGAGGCCGGTGGGGGTGCCGACCCCGAGGAGGCCGAGAAGAGCCTGTACGACGAGCGGTTCCTGCTCGCGCGCCCGGTCCTGGCCGCTCTCCAGCAGAGCCCGGCGCTGCTCCTGATCGACGAGGTCGACCGCGCCGACGACGAGTTCGAGGCGTTCCTGCTCGAGGTGCTCTCGACCTGGCAGGTCTCGATCCCGGAGCTCGGCACCGTGAAGGCCACGACCCCGCCGGTCGTCGTCCTCACCTCCAACCGCACCCGCGAGCTCCACGACGCCCTCAAGCGCCGCTGCCTCTACCACTGGATCGAGCACCCCGGCCTCGAGCGCGAGCTCCAGATCGTGCGCTCCCGCGCGCCCGAGGTGTCCGACGCCCTGGCCCGGCAGGTGGTGTCGGTCGTCCAGCAGCTGCGCGGCCGCGACCTGCAGAAGCCGCCCGGTGTCGCCGAGACGATCGACTGGGCGCGGGCCCTGCATCACCTCGGCACGGCCGAGCTCGACCTCGAGTCGGCCGCCGGCACGCTCGGAGCCCTGGTGAAGTACCGCGAGGACTCCGACCGCGTGAAGCACGCGCTGGACCAGCTCCTCCGGACATGAGCGAGGTCTCGGCAGACTCGGGCAACGGCGACACGGACCCGCCCATGCGGGGCGGCGACGAGATCCTGCTCGCGTTCGCGCGCGCGCTGCGCGCCGGCGGAGTCCCGGTCACCCAGGACCGGACCCATGACTTCCTCGCCGCGTCCGCCGAGCTCGGCGCCGACGACCCCGCGGCCGTCCGCATCGCGGGCCGCGCCACGCTGTGCGCGAGCCCCGACGACCTGTCCCGCTTCGACGAGGTCTTCGAGGCCTTCTTCAATGCCCGCGACGGGCTCCCGCGACCGCGGCCCTCGACGGTCTCGGAGCCGGACGTCTCGCCGCTCCCCTTCGAGGACGGTGAGGAGGGCGAGACCGAGCAGGCGGACGAGGTCGTCCGGGCCGCGGCGAGCGCCGCCGAGGTGCTCCGCCACCGTGATGTCGCCTCGATGTCCGCCGCCGAGAAGTACCGGCTCGCCGCGATGTTCGCGACCCTCCGGCCCCGGGCGCCCCTGCGTCGTACGGCGCGACACCAGCGCTGGCACCGAGGCCAGGTCGACGCCTCGCGCACCCTCCGTTCCAGCCTCCGCCGGTTGGGCGAGCCGTCGCAGATCGAGTGGCGCCGCCGCGGCCGCCGCCCCCGCCGGGTGGTCCTGCTCGTCGACGTGAGCGGCTCGATGAGCTCGTACGCTGACGCGCTGCTGCGCCTGGCCCACCGGCTGACCCAGGGGATCGGGACCGTGGAGACCTTCACGATCGGCACCCGGGTCACCCATGTGACCCGTGCGATGCGGATCCGCGACACCGAGCGCGCGCTGGTGGCGGCCGGCGACACCGTGCCCGACTGGTCCGGCGGCACCCGGCTCGGCGAGACCGTGCGCTTCTTCCTCGACCGGTGGGGACAGCGCGGAATGGCCCGGGGTGCCGTCGTCGTTGTCTTCAGTGATGGATGGGAACGGGGCGACGCCGCCCTCCTCGGCGAGCAGATGGCGCGGCTGCGACGGATCGCGCACCGCGTGGTCTGGGTCAACCCCCACCGTGGCAAGGATGGCTACGAGGCCGTCCAGCAGGGTGTTGTCGCGGCGCTTCCCTATCTGGACGACTTCGTCGCCGGGCACTCGCTCGCGACGTACGCCGAGCTGGTCGAGGTGATCGCGGATGCGTGAGGTACTCCCGGAGCTGCTGGAGTGGTGGCGTGCCGGCGACGAGGTCGGCGTCGGCACCGTGGTCGCGACCTTCCGCTCGGCCCCGCGCCCCCCGGGCGCCTCGATGCTGGTCGGTCCCGACGACACGGCCGTCGGCTCGGTGTCGGGCGGCTGTGTCGAGGGTGCCGTCTACGAGCTGGGCAAGGAGGTCGTCGACACCGGCACGCCCGTGCTCCAGCGCTATGGCATCTCCGACGACGACGCGTTCGCCGTCGGCCTCACCTGCGGAGGCATCCTCGACGTCTACGTCGAGAAGGTGTCGCGCGAGACGTTCCCCGAGCTCGAGGACCTGGCTGCCGACCTCGAGGCCGGCCGCCCGGTCGCGGTCGCGACCGTGATCGAGCATCCCGACCCCTCCTGGCTCGGCCGACGCGTGGTGATCCACCCCGACGAGCCGGTCACCGGGTCCCTGGGGTCGCAGCGGGCCGACGACGCAGTCCATGACGACGCCATGGGTCTGCTGGCCAGCGGCACGAACGCGACCTTGACCTACGGACCCGACGGCGAGCGCCGCGGGGAGGGGATGCGCGTCTTCGTCTGGGCGTTCGCCCCCAAGCCGCTGATGCTGGTCTTCGGCGCGATCGACTTCGCCGCCGCGGTCGCCCGGGTCGGCAGCTTCCTCGGCTACCACGTCACCGTCTGCGACGCCCGGCCCGTCTTCGCCACCAACACCCGGTTCCCCGAGGCCGACGAGGTGGTCGTCGAGTGGCCCCACAGGTTCCTGGAGAAGCAGCGCGACGCGGGTGCGATCGACGGCCGGACCGTCATCACGGTGCTCACCCACGACCCGAAGTTCGACGTACCCCTGCTCGAGGTGGCGCTCCGCCTGCCCGAGGTGGCGTACGTCGGCGCGATGGGGTCACGCCGTACCCACGAGGACCGCGAGGCGCGGCTCCGGGAGGCCGGGCTGACCGAGGAGGAGCTCGCCCGGCTGTCGAGCCCGATCGGGCTCGATCTCGGTGCCCGCACCCCCGAGGAGACGGCCATCTCCATCGCGGCAGAGATCATCGCCGGGCGGTGGGGTGGCTCCGGCGGCCGGCTGGCCGTGCAAGCCGGGCGCATCCACCACGACTGACGTCCCGATCCGGTGGGAGGAATGGGAGGACCGCGCTACCGTGACCGACGTCACTCCACGACGTCAGGATCTCGATGAGCACGACCAGCGATCTGCAGGGCCGCCGCCTCGATGCCCTGCGCGCCTGGACGGCGTTCGTCGAGCACGGCGACCGCGCCGAGGAGCTGGTGCGCCCCGAGATCCTGCGCAGCTGGCAGCGCTCCCAGCCGCGGGTCTCCCGCGACGTCTCCGAGGCGCCCCTCGACGACGAGTCGGACGCCCGCGCCTTCTGGCGTGACTCGCCGCTGCAGGAAGCCGTCTCCCGGGTCGAGGACGAGCTCCGTCGTACGGCGCAGGACGGCGACCTGGTCCTCGCCGTGACGGACGCGCAGACCCGGATCCTGTGGACGTACGGCGGGCGGGTGATGCGCCGCAAGGCCGAGTCGGTGAACTTCGTCCCGGCCGCCCGGTGGGACGACGAGTCCGTCGGCACCAACGCGCTCGACCTGGCCACCCGGCTGGGTCGGCCGAGCATGGTCTTCAGCGCCGAGCACTACGCGCCGATCGTGCACAACTGGGTGTGCTGGGCCGCGCCCGTGAACGACCCGGTCACCGGCACCCAGCTCGGCGTGATCGACCTGTCGACGACCTGGGAGCGCACCCACCCGATCGGCCTCGCGACCGCCCGGGTGCTGGCCCGGCTGATAGAGACCGCGATGCCGGTCTCGTCGATGCATCCCTCGCTGCCGGACTCGGACGGCCCCACCGGCCTCCAGCTCCGGCTCCTCGGCAACGCGGAGGCCACGCTCGACGGCAGCCGGCTCCTGCTCAACCGGAGGCAGACCGAGATCCTGGCGATCCTCGCGCTGCACCCCGACGGGCTCTCGCTCGACCGCCTCCATGCCCTCGTCTACGGCGACCAGGCGGTCACCCTCTCCACGTTGAAGGCCGAGGTGTCGCACCTGCGCGCGGCCCTCGGGGGCCAGCTCGCCTCGCGCCCTTACCGACTCACCCTGCCCGTCGCCACCGACATCGACGACGTGCTCGATGCCCTGCGCCGAGGCGACGCGGCCGCCGCGATCACCTGCTACGGCGGCGACCTGCTGCCCGGCACCGAGTCGCCCGCTCTGGTCGAGCTGGGGGAGTACGTCGCCGTCGCGATGCGCGAGGCCCTGCTGGCCAACCCCGACCCCCACGCCGTGATCCGCTACAGCGAGCTGGCGCCCTACGACACCGAGGTGCTCGAGGTCTGTCTTGCGGCCCTCGGCGACCGGCCACACCCGGCCAAGCCCCTGCTCAAGGGCCGCCTCGCGGTCGCCGGAGGTTGACTCCCGGACCCCGCCACCCTCGTCGGGACACAGGGTTTGCACAGCAAATCCGGGCATTTAGCCCCTACCGCGGCCTGCCGCGCGCGGCCGAGCATGACCCGAAGGGCGCACCACGCCCGGAAGGAGGTCGGCTCATGGGTATCGCATTCGCCGCCGGCACATACGTCCACTGGGGAGTTGTGAGCATCAGTCTCACCAACCTCCTCATCATCGTCGGCATGATCGTGATCTTCGTGCTGGCGCTCGTGATCCCGTTCCCCGGCGACCACGGCAGCCCGACCGACGGCGGTGACTCATGAGCTCCGCGCCCACCACCGAGAGGGGTACGTGGACCGAGGCCGTGCGGAACCGGCTCAGCCACACGGTCCCGGAGGGTCAGGTGCTGCCCGACCGCCAGCCGGCGTACGTCGCCTCGTGGATCTACGTGTTCGGGGTGCTGACCCTGGCGGGGCTGTTCGTCGTGATCGGCTCCGGGGTCGTGCTCTCGATGGGTGGCGCGACGTGGTGGCACACCTCGTCCCTCGGGCACTTCGTCAACTCCGTCCACCTGTGGAGCGTGGAGCTGTTCTTCGCCTGCATGGTGATCCACCTGTGGGGCAAGTTCTGGATGGCCGCCTGGCGCGGCCACCGCGGGCTGACCTGGGTGACCGGCGTCGTCGCCTTCCTGACCTCCATCGGTGCCGCGTTCACCGGCTACCTCACGCAGAGCAACTTCTCCTCGCAGTGGATCAGCGGTGAGGCGAAGGACGGCATCAACTCGATCGGTGTCGGCTCGTGGTTCAACGTGCTCAACCCGGCGCAGATGCTGATGTGGCACATCGTGCTGCTGCCGCTCGGGGTCGGCGTGATCGCGGTGATGCACATCGTGCTGGTGCGCCGTCACGGCGTCGTGCCGCCGCTCGGTGACGAGGAGGCCACGTCATGACCACCCTCCAGCACCGCCGTCGGGAGACGCCGGACTCGCACGACTACCCGACCCGCTCCTACGACCTCGTCAAGGAGTTCGTGATCGCGCTGGCCCTGGTGACGGGGCTGTCGCTGGTGCTCGCGGGGATCTTCTCCTCGCCCGACGACCCGTCGATCACGATGTCCGGATGGGCCAAGGCGGCTCCGTCGGACGTCGTCGCCACCGCGGCCGGCGAGCTCGCCGGCACCACGACCAGCGCGACGTACGGCGCGCCGTACAACCACGCCTCGGAGGGTCAGTCCGTGCTCGGCCTGAAGCTCCAGAAGTGGGGCGGGGTCGGCATCCCGGTCAACTCCGCGGATCTGGTCCTCCAGCCGCTCCGCGGCGTCGCTGGTGACCCGCGCACCGCCCTGGCGCTGGCCGCGTGGGACGCGATGTCGCCGACTCAGCAGACCCAGGCGGCCACGGCGTACGCCGACGCTCTTGCCAAGGCGCCCGACGGTGACCCGACGGCAGTTGCCGCCGGCAACTACGGTCCGGTGCCGGCGCTGGCCCAGGCCTTCCTGCGGCTGGCCCAGTCGGGTGGGCTCGAGGGTTCGCTCACGTCGTCTGGCACGTTCTACGGCGGCGACCAGACCCGCAGCATGCTGTTGCTGGCAGACGGCGCGTACCTCGAGGACACCGCTGTGGCCGACCATCTCGGCGGTGACCAGTGGGGCATGATGAACGAGGTCGGCAACTACCCGGGTCAGCCCTGGATGTGGCTCTACACGTTCTGGTACCAGGTGAAGCCGTTCTCCACGTCCGAGAACGCCGACGCCCAGGTCTGGATGCTGATGATGGGGCTCACCCTGGTCCTGATGTTCCTGCCGTGGATCCCCGGGTTGCGCTCCATCCCCCGCTGGATCCCGGTCCACCGGCTGGTGTGGCGCGACCACTACCGCCGTCGCTCCAGCTGACTCGCGCAGGCGGACGCCCATCGCAGCCGTGAGGCCGCGATGGGCTGTCGCGCGCGTGCGGCCACCCATCACCCGCGCGGGGTGATGACCCACCCTGGTCCCCGCCCCCAGATTGGGGGGTACGCCGGAACGAAACCGGCCTCCGGAGAGGATCGGCCGTGGACGCTGTACCCGAGTCGTTGCGGGGCTACCAGAGGGCGTGGCTCGTCCGCGACGTCGTCGCCGGGCTGACGCTCGCGGCCGTTGCGATCCCCGAGGTGATGGGCTACACCTCCATCGCCCAGACCCCGATCGTCACGGGTGTCTACACGATCATCTTCCCGACCCTGGTCTTCGCGCTCCTCGGCTCGTCGCGGCTGCTCGTGGTCGGTGCTGACTCAGCCACCGCCGCCATCCTGGCCGCCGGCCTGGGCGGGCTCGGGGTGTCCGGGCTGACCCCCTACAGCCAGGAGTGGTTGGCCTGGTGCAGCCTGGTCGCTCTCATCTGCGGTGTGCTGCTGATCCTGGCCCGGCTGCTGAAGCTCGGCTTCATCGGCAACTTCCTCAGCGCCAGCGTGCTGATCGGCTTCCTGAGCGGCGTCGGCATCTCGGTGCTCACCGGGCAGCTCCCCAGCATGTTGGGCGTCCCGAAGTCGAGCGGCACCTGGTTCCAGCAGCAGTGGGGCACGATCACCTCGATCCCCGACGCCAGCGTGCCCACGGTGGCCTTCGCCCTCGGCACCGTGCTGCTGATCGTCGGCTTCAAGCGGTTCCTGCCCGTGGTGCCCGGGGCGGTGGTGGCGGTGATCCTCTCGATCGTGATCTCGGCGGCCACCGACGCCAAGAGCCACGGCGTGGCTGTGATCGGCTCCCTGAACGGCGGTTTCCCGCCGGTCGGGCTGCCTGGCGGGCTGAGCTGGTCCGACATCGCGAGCGCGTCCACGATCGCCTTCGCCTGTTTCGTGCTGATCGTCGCCCAGAGTGCGGCGACCTCTCGGAGCTTCGCGGCCAAGCACGGTGAGCGGGTCGACATCAACCGTGACCTGATCGGTCTCAGCGGCGCCAGCCTGGCGGCCGGTCTGACCGGCACCTTCGTCGTCAACGGCAGCCCCACCAAGACCGAGATCCTGGACGAGCAGAAGGGCCGTACCCAGGTCGCCAACATGACCATGGCGGCCGTCGCTCTGCTGTTCGTGCTCTTCCTGACCAGCCTGCTCACCGACATGCCCGTCGCCGTGCTGGCCGGGATCGTGTTCATGATCGGACTCGGACTCGTCGACGTCGCGGGGCTGCGACGCATCCGTAGCCGTCGCCTGGACGAGTTCGTGATCGCGTGCGTCACCGGTGTCGTGGTGTTCGCGATCGGGGTCGAGCAGGGCATCCTGCTCGCCGTCCTGCTCTCGCTGCTCGACGTCGTACGCCGCGCCTACGAGCCCGGAGACTTCGTCGTCGGGGAAGGTGCCGCCGACCAGCTCAGCTACACGCCCGCCGGCGCAGGCGTCCAGAGCCGGCCCGGACTGGTGGTGTTCCGGTTCGACGCGCCGGTCTTCTACGCGAACGCCGCCAGGTTCTCCGACGACATCAAGGCGGTGGTCGACGGGGCACCGACGCCGGTCCGCTGGCTGGTGCTCGACTGCTCGTCGGTCGTCGACATCGACTACTCGGCCGGCCTCGAGCTCGCGGACCTGATCACCTATCTCCTCCAGCACCACGTCGAGTTCGGGCTCGCCCACGCCGACGACGCGCTCCTCGCGACGCTGCGTACGTTCGGCGTGCTCGACCGGGTCGCCCCCGACCGGATCTTCTCCCAGATCGACGAGGTGTTCGCCGCCTGGGAGACCCAGCAGAGCGCCCAGCCCGGCGTGATGGACAATGGATCATGATCCGTCGCCTCGCCGTCGTCTCGATCTCGACGCTCCTGCTGATCTCGTCCGTCGCAGCGGCCACGGCCGAGCCGGAGGGCGCACGCCGTGCCGCGACGGGGTGCAGCGCGGGATCGCGCACCCTGTCGCACCCCGGCGACCACGTCTACCCCGACATGGGCAACGGCGGCTACGTCAGCCTGCACACCGACGTACACCTGGTGTACGACGCGCCGTCCAACCAGCTCCTCCCCGGCAACCACGTCGTGCTGACCGACCGGGCGACGCACTGTCTCTCCGACTTCAGCCTCGACCTCGAGCGCTCGAACGCCGACGCTACCGACGGTCCTGACCTGACGGTGCACGCCGTGACGGTGAACGGCGTCGCCGCCACGTTCCGGTTCACCCAGCCGACCTACCCCGGCGACCCGAACGGCCCGGACGACCCGGACCCGCTGGCACACCAGGCCTCCCAGGTCACGCCGGTCGGCGGTCCCGACAACAACCCGCTCCCGCCGGCCTGCTCGCCCCAGGTCACCGGGAACGACGTCAACGCCCAGAACGGTGAGCCCTGCCCGGCGAACAAGCTCGTGATCACTCCCGCTGAGCCGCTGCCGCAGGGCCAGGTGTTCCGGGTGTCGGTCGCCTACACCGGCCGGCCCGGTGTGCACATCGACGGCGACGGCTCGACCGAGGGCTGGTTCCGGTCCGACCAGCCGGCGGGCGACGGTGGGTTCGTGACCACGGAGCCGGTGGGCACCGAGGACTGGATGCCCCTCAACAACCATCCGAGCGCCAAGCCGACCTACGACTTCTACGACACGGTGACCAAGGGGCGTACGGCGATCGCCAACGGGCGGCTCCTGTCGCGTCACTCGCACCAGTCGGACAGCAGGTTCCCGCACGGCTCGACGACCTTCCACTGGCGCTCGGGGGCCCCCGTCGCCAGCTATCTCGTCGAGAACAGCGTCGGTCGGTTCGACCTGACCTCACACCTCGGCTCCGACGGGGTGCGCTACTACGAGGCGCAGGCCAGCTCGCTCAGCAAGGCTCGGAAGCGGGCGAACCTGAAGGTGATGCGTCAGCAGCAGGACATCACCCATTTCCAGAGCCGGTTCAACGGACGCTTCCCCTTCCCGACGAACGGTGTCCTGGTCGGCCGGCCGGCCGCCAGCTTCGAGGAGGAGATGCAGACCATGATCACCTTCGCGGGCGGGGAGATCTGGCCGGGGACCTTCAACCACGAGAACATGCACCAGTGGTGGGGCGACAACGTCTCGGAGGCGAGCTTCAACCTGACCTTCTTCAAGGAGGGGATGGCCACCGTCGGTGAGTACCTCTACGGGGCGCGCATCGCGCAGCGGAAGGCCGGCGGCCCCGGTACGGCGGCCGGGCGACGGGCGTTCCAGAAGAGCCTGGTCCACGACTTCAACGCCAACTACGCCAGCACGAGCAGCCTCTGGACGGCCGCGCCGTCCGACCCGACGCCCGCCAGTCTCTTCTCCGGGAGTACGACGTACGCCCGGCCCGGCACGGCGTACCTCGCCCTGCGCCAGATCCTGGGCCACCAGGGGTTCGACCGCGCCCTGCAACGGATCCAACATCGCTTCGGCGGCGCCAGCATCACCGAGCCGCAGCTCGAGAAGGAGTTCGCCCGCTTCCTACCGCGTCAGAGCCACGCCTGCCAGGTGCGACTCGGGACGTTCTTCACCCAGTGGTTCGACACCGCCTACCCGCCCGGCGGGGGTGCCAACCGCCCGCAGCTGACCGGCCCCGGTCTCCACGGGCCCGGCTTCTACGGCGGAGGCTGCCACCGCTGAGAGGTAGGCAACCTTTCGCCAACCGGCGAGCCCTAGCGTGACGTGCACCACAGATCCGCTGTGCGCGAAAGGCAGGGCTTCGATGACCAAGATCAGTCTCACCGTCGACGGGGCGCAGGTCTCCGACGACGTCGAGCCGCGGATGCTGCTCGTGCAGTACCTCCGCGAGAAGCTCGGGAAGACCGGCACCGTGATCGGCTGTGACACCAGCAACTGCGGAGCGTGCACCGTCCACCTCGACGGGCGCAGCGTGAAGAGCTGCAACGTCCTCGCCGTCCAGGCCGACGGCCACGAGGTGACCACCATCGAGGGCCTCGCCCACGACGGCGAGCTGCACCCCGTCCAGGAGGCCTTCCGCGAGTGCCACGGCCTCCAGTGCGGCTTCTGCACGCCGGGGATGATCATGCAGTCCGTCGACCTGCTCAACGAGAACCCGCACCCGACCGAGGAAGAGGTCCGGGTCGGGCTCGAGGGCAACCTCTGCCGCTGCACCGGCTACCACAACATCGTCAAGAGCGTCCTGCATGCCGCGGAGCACTCCGGCGAGAAGGCAGGTGCCCAGTGACCGCCACGGCCGAAGCCCCCGCAGCCGAGATCGGCAAGGACCGCCGGCGCAAGGAGGACCAGCGACTGATCACCGGTCGTACGCGCTGGACCGACAACCTGATCCTCCCGGGCATGCTCCACCTGGCTATGGTCCGCAGCCCGTTCGCCCACGCCAACATCGTCAGCATCGAGGCGTCGGCGGCGAAGAGCGCCCCCAACGTGGTCGGGGTCTTCACCGGCCAGGACGTCGCCGAGGACCAGGGCGTGCTGATCAACGCCTGGGCGATCACGCCCGACCAGGTGACCCCCACCCATACGCCGGTCGCGGTCGACCGGGTGGTGTTCGCCGGCGAGATCGTCGCCGTCGTCGTCGCCCGTACCGCCGCCGAGGCGCGGGATGCGGCCGAGCTCGTCGACGTGGAGTACGACGAGCTGCCGGCTGCGCTCGACCTCAAGGAGTCGGCCGAGGACAAGGTCCTCGCCCACCCCGATCTCGGCACCAACAAGAGTGCCTTCTGGAAGTTCGACTCGGCCGAGGCCGGGACCGGGGGGAACGTCGACGAGGCGATCGAGAAGGCGCGCGCCGACGGCATCGTGATCGAGCGGGAGTACCGCCAGCAGCGGCTGATCCCCGCGTTCATGGAGCCGCGCTCGGTGGTCGTGGACCCGACCGGTGAGCAGCTCACCGTCTGGTCGGCCACCCAGATCCCGCACATCCTGCGGTTCGCCCTGGCGGCGACCACCGGGATCTCCGAGGCGAAGATCCGCGTGATCGCCCCCGACGTGGGCGGCGGCTTCGGCGGCAAGCTGCAGACCACTCCCGAGGAGTGGATCGCGGTCGCTCTCGCGCGACGGGTCGGCAAGCCGGTCAAGTACACCGAGACCCGCAGCGAGTCCCTGATGGTGGCTCACCACGGCCGCGACCAGTGGCAGAAGCTGACGCTGTCGGCCGAGAAGGACGGGACCGTCACCGGGTTCAAGGTCGAGCTCACCGCCGACCTCGGGTCCCACGTCGCGATCGTGGGCGGCGGGGTGCCGGTGCTGGGGGCGTTCATGTTCAACTCGATCTACAAGTTCCCGGCGTACCAGTTCAACTGCCAGACGGTGCTGACCAACAAGACCTGGACCGACGCCTACCGCGGCGCCGGCCGCCCGGAGGCGACGTACGCCATCGAGCGGATCATGGACGAGCTCGCCGTCGAGGTCGGGGTCGACCCGCTCGAGATCCGGGAGAAGAACTGGATCAAGCGCGAGGAGTTCCCGTTCACCACGGTGGCCGGTCTGGAGTACGACTCCGGCAACTACGAGGCCGCGACGGCCCGCGCCAAGGAGATGTTCGGGTACGACGACCTGCGCGCCGAGCAGAAGCGGCGCCGCGAGTCCGGGGACCGGGTCCAGCTCGGTCTGGGTGTCTCGACGTTCACCGAGATGTGCGGCCTGGCCCCGAGCCGGGTGCTGGGCAGCCTGAACTACGGTGCGGGCGGCTGGGAACACGCCAGCGTGCGCATGCTGGCCACGGGCAAGGTCGAGGTCGTCACGGGTGCCAGCGCTCACGGTCAGGGACACGAGACGGCGTTCAGCCAGATCGTGGCCGACCGGCTCGGCGTCGCGTTCGAGGACGTCGAGGTGCTGCACGGCGACACCGCGATCGCCCACAAGGGGCTCGACACCTACGGCTCGCGGTCGCTGGTCGTCGGCGGCGAAGCACTCGTACGGGCCGCCGACAAGGTGATCGAGAAGGCGAAGCCGATCGCGGCCCACCTGCTCGAGGCCAGCGTCGACGACATCGAGTTCTCCGGCGGCCGGTTCTCCGTCAAGGGCACCGACCAGGGTCTGGCGATGGCGGAGGTCGCGCTCGCGACGTTCGCGGCGCACAACTACCCGGAGGACGTCGAGCCGAGCATCGACGCCGAGGCGACCTTCGACCCGATCGCGTTCAACTTCCCGCACGGGACCCACCTGTGCGCCATGGAGGTCGACACCGAGACCGGTCGGGTGACGATGCGCAAGTACGTCTGCTGTGACGACATCGGCAACATCATCAACCCGCTGATCGTGAGCGGGCAGGTGCACGGTGGTCTCGTCCAGGGCATCGCACAGGCGCTGTTCGAGGAGGCGGTGTACGACGAGTCGGGGACGCTGGTGAGCGGCTCCTTCGTCGACTACCTGCTGCCGACCTCGGCCGACACCATCTCCTTCGACATCGACCACACGACCAGCCCGTCGACCACGAACACGCTGGGCACCAAGGGCGTCGGCGAGGCGGGCACGATCGCCTCCACGCCGGCCGTGGTGAACGCCGTGGTCGACGCGATCCGTCACCTCGGCGTCAACGACATCGTGATGCCGTGCACGCCCGAGCGGGTGTGGAAGGCCATCAACGCCTCATCCGCCGAGGGCGGCGCGACGGAGGGTGCGGCGATGCCGCACTTCGACGCTTCCGAACCCGTAACCAGCAGCACGGAAGGAGCGGGCCAGTGATTCCCGCCAAGTTCGACTACCTGGCGCCGACCACCGTCGAGGAGGCGCTCAGTGCGCTCGCTTCGGCCGGCGACGACGTCAAGCTGATGGCCGGTGGCCAGAGCCTCCTGCCGGTGCTCCGGATGCGGCTGAACGCCCCCGACGTCGTGATCGACCTCGGGCGGATCGACAGCCTGCGCGGCGTACGCGACGACGGCGACGCGATCGTCATCGGCGCCCTCACGACCCACTCCGAGGTGGTCAACCACGAGCTGGTCAAGGAGCACGCCCTGCTCCTGTCGAAGGCGGCGGCGGAAGTGGCGGACAACCAGATCCGCCATCGCGGCACCTTCGGCGGTGCGCTGGCGCACGCGGACCCGGCCGGTGACATGGGTGCTGCCGCGTTGGCCCTGGGCGCGGAGTACGTGATCGCCGGCTCCGGTGGCACCCGGACCGTGGCGGCCAACGACTTCTTCGTCGATCTCTTCGAGACCGCGATCGGCGAGGACGAGATCCTCACCGAGATCCGGATCCCGAAGCACACCGGCTGGGGAGCCCACTACGAGAAGTTCGTCAGGGTCGCCCATCAGTGGCCGATCGTCGCGGTGGCCGTCACGGTGAAGGCCGACGGCGGCACGATCACCGAGGCGAAGATCGGGCTGACCAACATGGGGTCGACGGCGCTCCGGGCTTCCGCGACCGAGGCGGCGCTCGCGGGTGCACCGGCCACCGAGGACGGCGTACGAGCAGCCGCGGACCAGGCGGCCGACGGCACCAACCCGCCGAGCGACCTGAACGGCGACTCCGACTACCGCAAGCACCTCGCGACCGTGCTCACCCGCCGTGCCGTGCTGAAGGCGGCCGGGGTCTAGCTCGCCCCGGCCGATACAGAGTCGAGCCTCCGGACGCCGAGAGTCCGGAGGCGAGGCTCGTGAGCCCACCACCCTGAGGAGACATCGCTCGTGGAGCTGACACACGAATTCACCGTTCCGGTGCCCGTCCAGGAGGCGTGGGACCACTTCCAGGACATCGCCTCCGTCGCGGAGTGCTTCCCCGGTGCCCAGGTCACCGACACCGAGGGTGAGACGTTCCACGGCTCGGTGAAGGTCAAGCTGGGGCCGATCGCGCTGGTCTACAACGGCATGGGCACGTTCACCGAGAAGGACGAGGAGGCCTACCGGTTCGTCGTCGACGCCAAGGGCAAGGACAAGCGCGGCAACGGTACGGCGGGCGCGATGGTCACCCTGACCATGGACGGGTCGGCCGGTGACTCGACGGACGTCAAGGTGCACACCGACCTCGCGATCACCGGCAAGCCGGCGCAGTTCGGGCGCGGCGTCATGCAGGACGTCTCCGACAAGCTGCTGAACCAGTTCGTGAGCTGCCTCGAGCAGCGCATGGGCGAGGGCGACGGGTCCGCGGCTGCGGCGCCGGAGGCCGCCGTCGCTGCCGAGGAGGCAGTCACGGCAGCACCCGCCGCTCCTGCCGTGCCGGCTGAGCCTCCGGTCGCTGCGAACGCGGCTGCGTCCGCTGCCTCACCCACCCCATCCGAGCCGGTCGCGACGCCGGCTGCCGCTGCCCCGGCCGCCGGTGCAGCCCCCGGAGCGCGCAAGGCGACGACCCCTCCCGCGCGCGGCTCCGACGACGCGCTGGACCTCGGCAAGACGGTGCTACCGATCCTGGTGAAGTCCTACTGGAAGCAGGCCGTGGCGGGGCTCGTGGTCGTCGGCGTGATCGTGTGGATCGTCACGCGCTGACCGACTCCTCGACCCGTCCGGCGCGACGCCGTGGGTGTCCGATCGGCCAGCCGGCGATCGTCACCCGGAGTCGCGAGCCCGGCTTCCGTAGGTGCCCGCTGTGAGGTGGGCGTACGAACGAGCGACGATGGCCTCGAGCACGTCCTGGTCCACCTGTGCCAGGTCCTTGAGGTAGAGGCAGCCGACCCCGGTCGTGTGCGGGCCGAGCCGTTCGAGCAGATCGGCATGGGCGCCGACCCCGTCGACGACGTAGACCACAGTGGCCGCCTTGCGCGCCGCGAAGGCGGCGGCCGGGCCATCTCCCTCGCGTCCACTGGGATAGCGGTAGTGGTACTCGCCGAAGCCGATCACGCTGCCCCACAGGCGGGGCTCCTCCCCGGTGGCACGCCGCATGAGGGCGAGCACCGACGCAGCGTCCCTGCGTCGGATGGCCGGCGTGATCGTCTCGAGGTGGGCCTCGACGTCCGAGCTCATCTCCGCAGCATCCCACTGGTGTGGCGGCTCTAGAGTGCCGGGATGAATGCCGACGACCTCGTACCCGGCTGCTACTCCTGCGACCAACAGCGAGCAGGCTCGCCGCCTCCGCGCGAGGACGTCGTACACACCGAGCACTGGCGCGTGGTCCACTCGTTCAACAGCACCCTTCCAGGCTGGCTCGTGCTGCTCCCGACCAGGCACGTCACGTCGTTCACCGAGCTCGCGCCTGCGGCGGCCGACGAGCTGGGTGGGCTGGTACGCCGACTGAGCGTGGCCTTGGAGTCCGTCACCGGATGCGTCAAGACGTACCTCATGCAGTTCTCCGAGGCCGAAGGGTTCTCTCACCTGCACCTCCACCTGGTGCCGAGGTCTCCGGACCACCCGGACGACGCGCGGGGTCCCCGGGTGTTCGTCTACCTGACCGAGGACGAGACGCAGTGGCTCCCGGCGACCGAACGCGACCGCATCGCGCTCTCCCTACGCGCCGCCCTCGTCGCCGGTTGAGGAGGACGGGCCCGTTGGTTGAGGAGCCGCTGTGCGATTCTCGACACCGGTCCGGGAGGCTTTCGTCGGGTACGCCGTTGCTCGAGGTGCTCGCTTCGGTTGCGGTCCTTTTCTCTTGTGGACGATAAGTGGCCCAAGGAGTTCTTTCTGTGGATGATCTCGGATGGTGGGATAAACCCTGTGGATATCGGTCTGGGTGTCGGTGGTGGCTGATTCGATATTCGTATGTCGATCTCGGAGCTCACCCCCGGCGCCGGCCCCGCCCGGGCGCTGGCGGACGCGCTGAGGGTGGTCCGTGAGCTCGACGAGACCCTGTGGGCCGCGCAGGGCGACGACGAGCTGGTCGAGACCGTCGGCCTGGTCCAGCAGGTCACGGCCGCGTTGGCCGGTGTCGAGGCCGGGGCGCTGGCGGAGGCCGATGCCCGTGACCTGGCCAGAGGGCGGCTGCACTACGGGTCGACCGGGGACTGGGTGACCCACCTGGCCGGGCTGCGTCGGGGTGAGGGGAGGCGGAGGGTGGTCCGGGCGACGGCGTTGACCGGTCCGCTGTCGCACACCCGGGAGGCTCTGGTGGCCGGGACGGTCTCGCCGGAGCAGGCCGAGGTCGTGGTGAGTGCTGTGGACGCGCTGCCGCCTCGCGACTGGACCCGCCGCCGTGGGGAGAAGGTGCTGGTGGACCAGGCCGCCCGGCTGGATGCCACCGACCTGGCCAAGGTGGGGCGGCATCTGGCCGAGGTGGTCGATCCCGACGCCGTCGACCGGAGGCTCGAGGCAGCCCTGGAGCGGGAGGAACGCGCCGCTCACCTCGACCGCTACCTCACGATCAGCC
>Ga0302322_100001409_pt1 | contig 19659 bp, 17 predicted proteins | sample Fen_T0_2_FD_203757 | JGI IMG/M metagenome (GOLD analysis project Ga0302322, IMG submission 203757) | Peat permafrost microbial communities from Stordalen Mire near Abisko, Sweden - Fen_T0_2 | ecosystem: Environmental > Terrestrial > Soil > Wetlands > Permafrost | place: Sweden: Abisko...
TCAAAGCCCTGCGCCTCGAGGTCGCGGTACATCGACTTGGCGAGGATCTTCACCGCACGGGACTTGGCTTCGCGGTCAGTCATCCGACATCCTGTTTGAGCATTCAATGTGCCAGCTCCGAGGCCCGACCTCGCCAACGTAAATAGCTGGAAACGCTGAGCGCCGTGCCGCGACGAACGGACCACTGCGAACCACCAGGCTGCATCATCGGAGACCCGGTGCATAACCAGCTACGCACATGGTCCAATGGTTGGACCTCGCGCGCTGCGCGTCAATTCTCGACGAACGCCTTGAGCCGCTTCGAGCGCGAAGGGTGCCGCAGCTTGCGCAGCGCCTTGGCCTCTATCTGACGGATGCGCTCGCGGGTGACCTCGAAGTCCTGGCCGACCTCCTCGAGCGTGTGGTCCGACTTCTCGCCGATGCCGAACCGCATCCGCAGGACCTTCTCCTCGCGCGGCGTCAGCGTCGCGAGGACCTTGCGGGTCTGATCGGCGAGGTTGACCGAGATCACGCTCTCGCTGGGCGAGACGATCGACTTGTCCTCGATGAAGTCGCCGAGGTGCGAGTCCTCTTCCTCGCCGATCGGCGTCTCGAGCGAGATCGGCTCCTTGGCGATCTTCAGGACCTTGCGAACCTTGTCGAGCGGGAGCTCCATGCGCTCGGCGATCTCCTCGGGGATCGGCTCGCGGCCGAGCTCCTGGACGAGATAGCGGGTGGTGCGCACCAGCTTGTTGATCGTCTCGATCATGTGGACCGGGATGCGGATCGTGCGGGCCTGGTCGGCGATCGCCCGGGTGATCGCCTGGCGGATCCACCACGTCGCGTAGGTCGAGAACTTGTAGCCGCGCTTGTACTCGAACTTGTCGACCGCCTTCATGAGGCCGATGTTGCCCTCCTGGATCAGATCCAGGAACTGCAGGCCGCGGTTGGTGTACTTCTTGGCGATCGACACCACGAGGCGGAGGTTGGCCTCGACCAGCTCGGACTTCGCACGGTCGGCCATGCGCTCGCCCTCGTGGAGGTCGCGGAACGTCGATCGCAGCTCGGGGGCGGCGCCGCGCGCCTCCTCCTCGATCACGGCGACCTTGCGCATCGCCGTCTTGATCTGCTCCTCCATCTCCTCGAAGTCGGCGAGCGTCATCATCGTCTTCTTGCCGACCGCGCGGGCGCGCTGCGGCGACGTCCGCATCTCGCGGAGCGTCTTGCGGATCTCGCTGGCCGGCATGCCGGCCTTCGCCTCGCACTCGCGGACCTCGAGCTCGGCCTTGTCGAGCTTGATGATGATGTTCTTCAGCTGCGCGACGATGCGGTCGACCGTGGGCTTGTTGAGCCGCAGATCCGAGAGCTCCTCGAACATCTGGGCGCGGTTGGCCTTGATCAGGTCCTTGACCTTCTTCTTCTTGCCGTCGGTGTCGGCCTCGACGAGCTTCTCCTCGAGCTTCTCGGTGTCGCGCTGGAGCTTTCGGACCTTGTCGATGATCTTGCAGACCCGGTCGACGTAGAACTGCTCGTTGAACTCGGCCTCGTCCTCGTCGATGTCCTTGACGACGTCCTTGACGCGGACCTTGCCGCGGCGCAGCCGCTCGCCGATCTCGAGCAGCTCCTCGACGGCGACCGAGCTGTTGAGCACGGCCTGCAGCATCTTGCGCTCGCCGTCCTCGATCCGCTTGGCGATCTCGACCTCGCCCTCGCGGGTGAGCAGCGAGACCGAGCCCATCTTGCGCAGGTACATGCGGACCGGGTCGCTGGTCCGCGAGTAGGCGTACTCCTCGTCCTCGTCGACCTCGCCCTCTTCCTTCTCCTTCTCGATGTCGAGGCCCTTGGGCGGCTGATCGACCAGCTCGGGGCGGCGCGCGCCCGAGCCATCGACGACCTCGATGCCGTGCTCGCCGAGCGCGGCGAGCCAGCCGTCGATCTGGTCGGTCGAGACCACGTCCTCGGGCATGTGGTCGTTGACCTCGTCGTAGGTCACGAAGCCCTTCTGCTTGCCGAGCTCGATGAGCTTGTCGCGGGCGGTGTTACCGTCGCCCCCGCGGGCGGCCCCGGCGCGGCCCGGCTTCTTGCGGGTCTCGGCCTCCATCGCGGCGGCGTCGGCCTCGCTCACCAGGCTCCGCGGCTTGGGCGCGGCGCCGAAATCGTCGTCGTCCTCCTCCTCGAACGCCGGGATGCCGGCGTCGTCGCCGCCATCGTCGATGTCGATCTCGGCGGGGCGGCCGGGCTTGCCGCCGGGACCGGGCTTGCCCGGCTTGCCCGCCTTGGCCGCCTTGGCGGTCGCCACGAAATCGTCGTCTTCTTCGTCGTCGTCGAACCCGTCGTCGTCCTCGTCGCGCGGTGGCCGGGGCGGCTTGGTCGCCGGCTTGGTCAGCGGCTTGGCGACGGCGGGCTTGCCGCCGGCGCCCTCGGCCGCGGCAGGCTTGGGCTTCTTGCCGCCAGCGCCCGTTGGTCCCGCCGCGCCCCCCGAACTCGGGCCCCCAGGTTCGCCCTTGCCATGGATTCCGTTAGCATCCTTCTTCACATCGACCTTCTTGTTCACGGGCGCTTCCTTCGCAGGCGCGGCGACGAGCTTCTTCGCCTTGACATCCTGCTTCTCGGGCTTCTTGGTCTTGGCCACTGGGGTACGCGCCATATCTACTCGACCTGCTTTCGGTTCGACGTCTCAGGGTCGACCAGAGAACCGAGCTGATCGGTCCTGGCCTCGGTGGTGAGCCCAGTCGGAAATCCAGGGAACCGCTCGTCGGCAGGCTTGCCGGCGAACTCGTGGTGACCTTTGCCCGATGCCTCGGCTTGCTGAGCGAGCTCGCGGGCGCGTACGTGGTCGCCGCGGCGCCGGGCATCGGCGAGGTTGTTCTTCAGCTCGAGACGTCCGGCGTGCTGCCTGAGGGCGGCGAGGTTGCTCGTCATCGCAGCGAGCGACGACGCTGGGTCTTTGGCGGACGCGTATTTTCCGGACAACACGTGCTTGGCCGTGGGGGAGGGCAACTGCGCAGGAGCGAGCTCCAGGAAGGATTGTCCATCCCGAGCCGCGCAATACATGGCGCGGAGGCGAGCGTCCGTCAAGAGCCAAAAAGCCCTGTCCGCCTCAGCGGTTGCGATCAGCGCCGGATGGTCGGCCAGGAGCGCGATGACCTCGACCTCGTGCATGGGGGGCGGTCCGGCGGGCGGCGGCGCCGATTCGCGCCCGACCGGAGGGGCGGAAGACCCTGCGAGGGGGCCTCCCGGTGGCCCCCCCGGCGAGCTACCCGACGCCGCTCGCGGGGCATGCCCGTGTACGTTGCGGTGGGCGCCGGCGCTCGCCGCGTCCGAGGCTCGGGCCAGCGCATTCCTCACCACGCCGAGGTCGACATCCATGGCAGTCGCCAACGTGCCGGCGATTAGATCACGTTTGATGGGGTTGGCAATTTTCGCGACGAGCCTGCCGGCATCTTCCAGCGCCCGGACCCGCGCGTCCGCGTTCGCGCGCGCCTTGCTCCACACCTCGAACGCGAAGAACTCGATGCCGCCCTGCGCGCGGTCGACGGCCTCGCGGAGCAGCGCCGCGCCACCCCCGGCGACCAGGCTGTCCGGATCGACGCCGCCCGACAGCATGCCGGCCCCGCCGGAGCGCGCGTGGCCAGGCCGCGACGCGACCAGCACCTCGGCATCGGCGTCGACGCACATCTGCAGCGCGTGCATCGTCGCCTTGTAGCCGGCGCGATCGCCGTCGTAGAGCAGCACGACCCGGTCGGTCAGCCGCTTCAGCACCGCGACCTGCTCGGCGGTGAGCGCGGTGCCCAGCGGCGCGACGACCTCGTGGAACCCGGCCTGGTGCAGCGTGATGACGTCGAAGTTGCCCTCGACGAGCAGCGCGCGCTTCTGGCTGTGCATCGCCTCGCGCGCCTGGGCCAGGCCAAACAGCAGCTTGCCCTTCTTGTAGACCGTGCTCTCGGAGCTGTTGATGTATTTTGGGGGCTCGCTGCCGTCGGGGGCCGGGGTGGGGGCGCCGACCAGCCGGGCGGAGAACCCGGCGATCTCGCCGCCGGGCACGACGACCGGACAGACCAGGCGGTCGCGGTTGCGGTCGTAGAACCCGCTGGTCCGCGGCCGGTGGGCGATGAGGCCCAGCCGGACCGCCAGCTCGAGGTCGGCGCGCTGGGCCTTCAGGTGATCGGCGAGCGCGCTCCAGTCGCTCGGGGCATAGCCGAGCTGGAACTTGTCGGCGGTCTCCTGGGTCACCCCGCGGCGCGCGAGGTAGGCCCGGCCAGGCTCGCCGCGCTTGGGGTCGGCGAGGATCTCGCGAAAGAACGCGGTGGCGAGCTTGTTCAGCTCGAGCATCTGCATGCGCTCGCCGCGGGCCCGCCGCAGCTCCGGCGACTCCTCGACCCGCGGCACGACGATCCCGAACCGCTCGGCGAGCTGCTCGGCGACCTCGACGAAGCTCCGCCCCTCGAGCTCCATCAGGAACGAGAACACGTCGCCGTGCTTCTGACAGCCGAAGCAATGAAAGAACTGCTTGGCGGGGACGACGTTGAACGACGCGGTCTTCTCGCCGTGGAACGGGCACAGCCCCTTCCAGCTGGTGCCAGCCTTCTTGAGCTGAACGTGCTGGCCGATCACCGTCACGATGTCCGCCGCATCGCGGATCTGTGCGATGACGTCATCCGGAATCATCGACCGCTGCTCGTTTCTCGGGTCATTGCGTCACGCGCGTTCCCCGACGCGCTCGGCACATCCAGAGAAACATGACCGATCCGAGCCCCGAGCGGTAGCCGGACGATCGCTGTTCTACGATCGTTCTGCCATCGTTTCGTTGCCGGCCGTTGTGCGCGCGATTACCGGCGCGCGGACGGCGTGGCGCCACCCGTGGCAGCCGCCGTGCTCGCCGCTGCGTCATGGGGGCGTGCAGCATCCACGAGCGCGTAGATCACGAAGATCAGCGTTAGAGCGATCCACAGGCCGAGCAGCGTCTGGATCGCGCGGGTGACCCCGGCGGCGAGCGCCGGACCGTGATCTTCGTGGCCCAGATCGTGGCGGTGCTTGCGCCGGGCGGTCCCGGGGTGCTCGCCTGCCTCGAACGCCGTCATGGCCGCGTACGCTGCCAAACCAAGGAAGGCCCGTCAAGGTCCGTGTGAGCACATCACCGACTCGCATCGCGGATCAGGCGCGCGAACGCGGCCCCGGCAGCCGCGGCGATCGGCTCGGCGCATGCCACCGGTTCCCCCGCGGTCCCGGCGATCGCGATCACGCACATGACCTGGTCGGCGATCGAGATCGGCACCACGACGAGGTCGCCGGCGTGCTGGCCCAGCCACGCCATCACCAGGCGGTCGATCTGCTCGAGCTCGCTGTAGGGCAGTCGGAGCAAGGCGTTGCGCTCGACCGCGCGCGGGATGAGCCCGCCGTCCTCCAGCGGCACGGCGATCTCGCCGAGCATGCCGCCGGCGCGCTGGAACCCCTTCCAGCCGATCGCCGTGGCGCCGCGGACCACGAGCATGATCGCCGCCTCGCAGGTCGGCGCGAACCGGTCGATCGTGTCGATCACCAGCTCGGCGACGCGGTCGCGGCCGGTGGCGCGGCGGATCGCGCGCGTCGCCTCGCCCAGCGTCGCCCCGGCCATGATCCGCGGCGCCGAGCCGAGCGCGATCTTCTTGCGGATCGCGACCCGGCCGAGCAGGGCCTGGCGCTCGGCGTCGCCGTGCGGCGGGTCGGCGATCGTGCGCACGTAGGTCCGCCGCTCACGGGCGCTGGCCTCGGTTTCGGCCGGCGCGGCCGGGATCGCGAGCTCGAGATCGGGCAGCGCGTCGTTGGTCAGATCATCGAGCTGGTCGGGGTGCGGCTCGGGGCCCGGCGCGACCGGGATCTGGAGCTGGTTGCCGTACGGCTGGGTCAAGAGCTCGAAGTCGGTGTCCGAGGCGGCGGTCGCCGCGGGGGGCGCGTCGTGGTCCGCCGCCGGCGCCGCCTCGGTCACGGTGTCGGGCCGGGCGGCGGGCTCGTCCGCGGGGAGCCGGAACGCCTCCATGTCGCGGGTCGAGGTCGGCAGCGACGGCAGCGGCGGCGGCGGCTCGGCGTCGCTCTCGTTCTGGACGGGCAGCACCTCGAACGCCGGAAACGGGGGGATGCTCTTGCCGCGGGCGCGCAGGTAGCGCGCGGCGCGCCGCACGCCGTACACCCGCTCGAGCTGGTAGCGGATGCGCAGCTCGGCGGCGACCGCCGGGATCAGCTTGCCGACGTCGACCGCGAGCTCGTCGGCGATGATCGCGAGCTGGCGGGGGGGCAGCGGGGCCTGCGCGGCGATCACGACGTGCCGGTCGCGCCCCATCCTGAGCAGCGGCACGCACGAGAACCGCTCCGCAAAATCCGGAGACAGCATGCGCTGGAGCTCGGGATCGGCCTTCTCGAAGTGGCGGGCGAGCGCGGCGGGGAGGCGGTGCTGGCGGCCGAGCGCCACCGAGAGCGGATCGAGCTCGAGGTAGTGCAGCTCGACGAGGTTGGTGCCGAGCCGGCCGCCCCACATGACCTGGGCGCGCAGCGCTTGCTCGACCTGTTCCACGGTGAGCAGCCCGGCGGCGACCAGTAGCTCCCCGAGCCTCGGCATGAGCTCGGTCATTGTATCAGCCCCAGCTGGTGGTTTCAGGTCGCACGACCGCAGGGCGTCATCACATTGCGGCGGCGTGCGGTCCCGATCACCGCGCGCGGCCCTCGTCGTCTCGATCGAGTTCAGGCGACCGTGACGTCCTTCGAGAGGTACACGTCCTGGACCGCGTGGAGCAGCTCGACGCCCTCCTTGAACGGCCGCTGGAACGCCTTGCGGCCGAGGATCAGGCCCATGCCTCCGGCACGCTTGTTGATCACCGCGGTCGCGACCGCGTCGCGCAGATCGTTGTCGCCGGCAGCGCCGCCGCTGTTGATGAGGCCGATCCGGCCCATGTAGCAGTTGGCGAGCTGGTAGCGCGTGAGGTCGATCGGGTGGTCGCTGGTCAGCTCGGTGTAGACCCGCTTGTCGGTCTTGCCGAGGCCCTTGAGCGCGGGGTCGTTGTAGCCGCCGTTGAGCTCGGGCAACTTCTGCTTGATGATGTCGGCCTGGATCGTCACGCCGAGGTGATTGGCCTGGCCGGACAGGTCGGCCGACAGGCTCTCGTCGCCGAGCGCGGTCTTGAACGCGTTGTTGCGCACATAGCACCACAGCACCGTGAACATGCCGAGGCGATGCGCCTCGGCGAACGCGAGCGAGACCTCGTGCAGCTGGCGGCGCGACTCGGGGGAGCCCCAGTACACCGTCGCGCCGATGCCCTGCGCGCCCATGTCGAAGCACTGGCGCACGTCGCCGAACAGGGTCTGGTCGTACGTGTTCGGGTACGACAGCAGCTCGTTGTGGTTGATCTTCACGATGAACGGGATCTTGTGCGCGTACTTGCGCGCCACGCTGCCGAGCACGCCGTACGTCGACGCCACGGCGTTGCAGCCCCCCTCGATCGCGAGCTTCACGATGTTCTCCGCGTCGAACATCGCCGGGTGGGCCGCGAACGACGCGCCGGCCGAGTGCTCGATGCCCTGATCGACCGGCAAGATCGAGATGTAGCCGGTGTTGGCGAGCCGGCCCGTCGAGGCCATCCGCGCCAGCGCGCCGAGCACGCGCGGCGTCCGGTCGGTGTGCGTGAAGACGTCGTCGATGTAGCTCGGCGAGGGCAGGGTGAGCGAGCTTTTGGCGATCGTCCGGCACTGGTGATCGAGCAATGTGGCCTGGTCGCCGAGGATGTCGCGGATCTTGCGGAGCTCCATGAACGGGTTTATTGCCGGTCGGCCCGAGATGCGCAAGCGCTGGGTGCGCCGACGGAAGGCGGCGGGCGGGCCCGGGGGACGCCGCCCGTGACAGCTGCCTCACCTCGAGATCGGGTAGGGTGACCCCGGTGACCCCCACGCCCACGCTCGCTCCCGACCGCCGGGCCTGGCGCGACGCTGCGATCGCGTTCGTGGGCGTCGGCGCGGCGGTCACCGTCCTGGTGCGCGTCGATCTCGACGTGCCGTGGATCGGCCACCTCGGCGCGGCGCTGATCTCGGTGCTGTTCCTCTACGTGCCGGTCTACGTCGCGGGCCGCCGCGGCGAAGATCTCCGCGACTATGGGTTCCGAGGAGAGCCGCTCGGCAAGGGGCTCGCGCTCGCCGGGGTGGCGCTCGCGATCATCGTGCCGGTGTTCGCGGTCGGCTTCGCGGCGTTCTACGAGGTCGCGTGTCGCTCGGCGCTGCTCGCGCACCTCGTGCCGCACCAGATGTGCAGCCGCTACGGTGGCCTGGCCGGCGCACACCTGCCCGCTGTGGTGGTGTTCGAGCGCCAGCCCCCGGCGCCGGGCACGCTGAGCCTCGAGTGGTGCCTGGTCCAGTGGCTCGTCGTCGGGCTCCCCGAGGAGCTGTTCTTCCGCGGCTTCTTGCTCCACAAGCTCGAGCAGCGGTTTCCGCCGCGCCGCCGGGTGCTCGGCGGCGGGATCGGCCTCGCGCTCGTGCTGTCGGCGGCGGCGTTCGCCGTGATCCACCTGCCGCGCGACGCCGACCCACGCGCGCTGGCGACGTTCTTCCCGGGCCTCGTGTTCGGCTGGATGCGCTCGGCAACAGGATCGATCCTCGCCTCGACAGTGACCCACGGATGCTCCAATATCCTCGCGCGCATGCTCGAGCTCGCTGTGTTGCGATGACTGCCGTTGTTCCCCAATCATCCCCTCAGCCCCGGCGCGCCGCGTTCTTCGACATGGACAACACCGTCCTGCGCATCGAGACCGGCATGAGCTGGGCGAAGTTCTTGTATCGCCGAGGCGAACTGCCCCCCAGGATGATCGCCCAGGCGATCTACTGGCACGCGCTCTACAAGCTCGCGGTGCTCGACCTGGACGCGGTGTTCGCCAAGCTCGCGCTGGGCCTGCGGGGCGACTCCGAGGCCGCGATGATCGCCAAGTGCGACATCTGGTATCGCAACGACGTGGCGCCCGCGGTCGCGCCCGCGGCGCGCGTGGCGATCGAGCACCACCGCCGCCAAGGTCATCTGCTCGTGCTCGCCACCGGCTCGACCCAGTACGCCGCGCGCCCGGTCGCCCGCGGCATCGGCATCGAGCACGTGCTGTCGTCAGAGCTCGAGGTCGCGGCCGGCGTGTTCACCGGCCGCGCCGCGGCGTACTGCTTCGGCCAGCACAAGGTCGTGCTCGCCGAGGCGTGGGCCGCCCGCCACGGCGTCGACCTCGCCGAGAGCTACTTCTACAGCGACAGCTACAACGATCTCCCGATGCTCGAGCGGGTCGGCACCGCGATCGCGATCAACGCCGACGCGCGGCTCCGCCGCCACGCGCGGATCCGCGGCTGGGCCGCAGCCCGCTGGAGCTGACGGCAGTTCCGGGTTGCCCTGCGCCAGGCTACCCGCATGACGGCTCGACTCTCGACGGCGGTTGTGTATGCTGCGCGCTTCATGGCCAACCCAGTCCTGCGTGGGCTCGCGGCGATTCCCGCGGTCCGCCGGTTGCTCGAGCTCGCGCTCGACGAAGATCTCGGGCGCGGCGACGCGACCTCGAGCGCCGTGTTCGGTACGGCGGCCGGCGGCGGTCCGCCGATCGTCGCCGACATGAACGCGCGCGAGTCGATCGTCGCGTTCGGCATCGAGATCGCCGCGGCGGTGTTCGCCATGGTCGATCCCTCGATCGAGATCGAGGCGCGCGCGACCGAGGGCGCGCGGCTCCAGCCGGGCGCGCTGCTGCTCGTCGCCCGCGGCCCCGCGGACAGCGTGCTCGCCGCCGAGCGCACCGCGCTCAACTTCGCGCAGCGGCTCAGCGGCGTGGCCACCCTCGCCCGGCGCTACGCCGATGCGGTCGCCGGCACCGGGGCCCGCGTGGTCGATACCCGCAAGACCACCCCGGGGTTTCGCACGCTCGAGAAGGCGGCGGTCGCGGCCGGCGGCTGCGGCAATCATCGCTTCGACCTCGGGTCGGGCATCCTCATCAAGGACAACCACATCGCCGCGGGCGGCGGCGTGCGCGCCGCGGTCGAGGCCGCGAAGGCGCGGGCGCCGCATCCGCTGCGCATCGAGGTCGAGGTCACCGATCTCGGCCAGCTCGACGACGCGCTGGCCGCGGGCGCCGAGATCGTGCTGCTCGACAACATGTCGCCGGCCGAGGTCGAGGTCGCGGCGGCGCGCGCGCACGCGCGTCACGTGCTCGTCGAGGTCTCGGGCGGCGTCACGCTGGCGACCGTGGTCGACTACGCGCGCGCCGGCGCTGACCTGATCTCGGTCGGCGCGCTGACCCACTCCGCTCCCGCGGTCGATATAGGTCTGGACGTGCGCTCGTGACCGCGCCGAGCGCGCCGCACGTGCCGCCGGCGCAGTGGCTCGGCTGCCACCGCATCGAGCTCGAGGAGTGCGACTCCACCAATGATGAGGCCGCGCGGCTCGCGCGCGCCGGGGCCCGCCACGGCACGGTCGTGATCGCGCGAGCGCAGCGCGCGGGGCGCGGCCGCGAGGGCCGCACCTGGGTCTCGCCGCGCGACGCGGGGCTGTATCTCTCGGCGGTGGTCCGGCCGCGCCTGCCGCTGGCCGACGTGCCTCCGGTGACGCTGGCGATCGGCGTCGGCGCGTGCGACGCCGCGCGCGCGATGGGCGCTGCCGCCACCTTGAAGTGGCCCAACGACCTCCAGGTCCACGGCAAGAAGCTCGGCGGCATCCTCGTCGAGGCCCACAGCCAGGGCAACCGGCTCGAGTCGATCGTCGTCGGGATCGGCGTCAACCTGACCGCGGGGGCGCTGCCCGCCGAGCTGGCGGCGACCGCGACCACGCTCGAGCACGCCACCGGCGCGGCGGTCGATCGCACCGCGTTCATCGAGGCCTTGCTCGCGCACGTCGAGCGCTGGATTGATCGATACACCGCGAGCGGGCTATCGGCGATCGCGCCGTCGTGGCACGAGCGGATGGCGGCCGGCGCCCGGGGCCGGGCCCGCGTCAACGGCGTCGAGCTGAGCGGCGAGGTCGCAGGGCTCGATCGCGACGGTGCGCTGCTGCTGCGCGACAGCGCGGGGGCCTTGCACCGGGTGCGGAGCGGCGACGTCGAGATGATCCGGCCTGCGCCTGCGCCTGCCCCCGAGGCCGAGGCCGTCGCACCGCTGTGCTAGATCCATCTGCATGAACCGCGGTCTCCTCGCGCTCGGTCTGGGCCTCGTCGCGGCGGCGGGCATCGCGCTCTACGTGGCAACGCGAGGCAATGATCGCACCGCGGATGGCGACGCGGCGAGCGCTCCGAGAAACGCCGAGCCGCCGCCCCCAGGTGGCGCGCCGCTCACGCCGAGCGCACCCGCCGAGCGCGCGGGTCGCGCCGCGCCGCTGCCGCCGTCCGCGCCGGCCGCGCCGGCCGGCACCGACTACGTGGTCGGTGATGTGCGCGTGCGCGATCACCGCACCGGCACGCACGAGCAGCTCGACGTCGCTCCCGTGATCCACGCGCCGACCGGGACCAAGATCGCGTCGGCCTTGTCGTCGGAGATCGCGAAGAACATCGGCGGGGTCGTCGCCGAGTGCGCGGGCCTCGTGCCGAGCGCCGCGCGCGGCGCCAGGCCGCGGTTCGAAGGCCAGGTGAAGATCGCGATCGCCAATCACCAGGCGACGATCACGAGCGCCGCGATCCGGCTGCGCGACGTCACCGGCGAGTCGAGCGCCGCTGCACAGCAATGCCTCGAGCAGAAGGTGATCGGCGTCTCGACCCCGTCGGGAAACGAGCCGGACATCGACGGGTACGGAATCACCCTGTCGCTGCGGCTGCCGTAGCTGGCAGGCGTCGCAGCTGCGCACCTGAAGTCGCGAGTCCCCCATCATGCCAGGCACTGTCACCCCGAACCTCTTCTCCGATGCGACCGCGGATCGTAATCGTAGGCGCAGATCGCGAAGGCCGTTGATGCTTCCTACATCGCTATGTATAGTCGCCCGCTACATGAGTCGTCCTAGCGAGCGCGCGCGGATCGCAAGCGTCCTTGGCGTGCTGCTCGTGTCGTGCGCTGTTCTCGGTTGCACCGAGATCGATGGTCACAAGCGCGCACGACTCGGCAGCCGCCTGTTCCGCGAGACGCAGTTCATCGACGCGGCCGCCCAGTTCCAGATGGCGCTGACCGAGATCGAGGACCCGAAGCTGCACTACAACCTGGGGCTTGCATACTCCAAGGTGTTCAAGTCGGGCTTCGATGGCCCGATCTTGCTCGGCACCAAGGACGAGTTCGTCTGCCAGGTCATTCCCAATGTCAAGCCGGTCGAGACCGGCGCGTGCGTGAAGGAAGGCGATCGGCACTTTGCCGAGTGCGGCTCCAAGCACACCGCGCCGATCGAGACCGCGATCGCCAAGCTCCGGGGCGACCTGTCCTCGCTCAAAGAGGACGACCCGACGTTCAAAGACAAGAAATCGGAGATCAACGCACAGATCAAGGACAAGCAGGATGAGCTCGGGCGCTACACCTGCGCGTCGTCGTTCAAGTGCGTCGAGAGCACGTACTGCACGCTGACCTCTCCGGAGATCGCCGAGCTCGCCGCCGTGCACTTCCAGACCTGGATCAAGGCGCAGCCGTCCGACGCCGAGCTCAAGAAGCTCGTGGTCGCGCTCACCGCCGAGATGGAGCTGGCGAAGCAGGCGGACAACAAGGGCGCGCTGGCGAGCCTCCAGAAGCAGGTCGACGAGCTGTCGACCAAGGACCAGACCCGCAAGCAGATGACCGGCCTCTGGCTGGACTCGGACCAGCACGCCAAGGCGATCGCCTACTGGGAGACCCTGCTGACCGAGCGGCCGAACGACCCCGAGGTCATGGGGATCCTCGCCGGCATCCAGCTCAAGGCCGGCGACTGGCGCAAATCGATCGAGTGGTACAACAAAGTCGCCGCCGTGACGATGGACCCCAACAGCAAGGTCGCGCAGTACCAGTTCATCGGCAACGTGGCGTGGCAACGGCTCAATACGCGGACGCTGATCGGCCCCGAGGCCATCGAGCTCGCGGATCGCGGCCTCGGCGCGCTGCAGCATGGCGCCGAGATCCAGCCCAAGAACACGCGGCTCGTCAGCCTCCAGGGCGCCCTCTTCAATTTTCGCTCGACGGCGCACGGCGCCTCGTGGGCAGCCGCCATCGATCGTGCGAGTCAGCAAGACCAAGTGGCGGCCGTGCACGTTCTTCAGGAAGAGGCGAAGAACGCGCAGCCGCAGCAGAACCCTCCGTCCAGCCCGACCGCTCCAGGCACTCCCGCACCGGCGGCCCCCGCCGCTCCCGCGGCACCGGCTGGTTCGGCAGCAAAGTCCGGCGGCTGATTCGCCCAACTCAGGAGCAGCCGAATGAAGAACGATAAGAAACCGGCCACGCCCAGGCCGCCGATGTCGACGACGATGTTCGGCAACTTCGAGGCGGCCAAGAACCGCAAGATGCCGTCGTGGGCGATCCCGCTGATTTCGGGCATCATCGTCGTCTACGCGGCCGTGCTGGTCGGCGCCTGGGTCAAGGGGATCTGGGACGTCGAGCAGCTCGAGCGTCCCAAGAACTCCATGGACCTGGCGATCGCGGCGCCCCCGCCGCCCCCGCCGGCGCCCCCCAAGGGCGGCGCCAAGCCGCGCGACACGCAGATCACGCCGAAGAAGATCCGCGTGAAGGACATCGTCCAGCCGGTCAAGATCGAGAAGCAGGAAGTCTCTGCGCCGGTCGAGGCGGGTGATCCCAACGGCGTGGAGGGTGGCGTGGAGGGTGGGGTCGTCGGAGGCGATCTCAATGGCGTCGTCGCGGCGCCGCCCCCGCCGCCCCCGCCGCCCCCGCCTGCGCCGCCGCAGAACGTGGCGCCCGCCGCGCTCGACGCGCTGCGCATCGCCGGCGAGAAGAACATCGTCCCCGACGATGTCACCAAGACCGAGATCGGCCGCTCGGGCAAGGATCGGTTGGTCGGCAGCTACAAGCTGTGTCTGACCGCCGAAGGCAACATCGGCCAGGTGTCGCAGCTCAAGAGCACGGGCTTCCCGGCCTATGACTCGAAGATCACGGGCACCATCCGCAGCGAGTGGCGCTACCGCCCCTTCACCGTGAACGGCAAGCCGACCCCGGTCTGCACGGCAGTCACGTTCATCTACAACCAAAAGTAACGCTTCTTTTCAGCTCGCAACCTTCAGCAGGAACGTGCCATGGGACTCGACCTCGTAGAACTCTGGAACAACATGTCCATCATCGTGAAGGTCGTCACCGTGGTGATGGCCGCGATGAGCATCTTCATGGTGTACATCATCGTCGAGCGCCTGCTGACGTTCCAAGCGGCGAGCAGCCAGAGCATCCGCTACGTGCAAGCGCTCGGTGAGTACCTCCGCCAGCACAAGGTCAACGAGGCGCTGAACACCGCGCGGTCGATGCCGAAGAGCCCGGTCGCCAAGGTCATGGAATCGGGGCTCACCGCGCTGATCCAGGGCCGCGAGGCGCTCAAGACCGAGGGCCCCGATGACGTCGGCGACTTCGACCTGGTCGACTCGGTCAACCGCGCGCTCGAGCGCGTCAAGGAGCGCGAGACCTCGAACCTCCGCAAGGGCCTGGCGTTCCTCGGGACCGTGGCGTCGGCAACGCCGTTCATCGGCTTGTTTGGAACGGTCGTCGGCATCCTCGGCACCTTCCAGCTGCTCAAGGGCGGAAGCGTGACGATCAACGAGATCGGCCCGAAGATCTCCGAGGCGCTGGTGTCGACCGCGATCGGCCTCGGCGTCGCCATCGTCGGCGCGATGTCGTTCAACTACTTCACCGCCCGGGTCGAGCAATACGTCATCGACATGAACGACGTGTCGAGCGAGTTCATCGATTACGTGCTGCGTGAGGGCCGGTCGTAACAATGGCCAGCCGGGCCGGACATACGCACCGCAGATGGCGGTTGTCGGGCCACAAGAAGCCCGCGATCGATGCGGTCCGCAACGATATCAACGTGACGCCGCTCGTCGACGTCATGCTGGTGTTGCTCATCATCTTCATGCTCATGACGCTGATCATGGGTCGCGGCCACGACGTGCAGCTGCCCAAGGCGAGCAACTTCTCGCAGGAGAAGGACAAGATGCAGCCGGTGGTCACGGTCGATGTCGAGGGCAACCTGTGGGTCGAGAAGAGCAAGCTCGGCCCGGTGACGGCGTCCACGCTCAAGGAGATGGACGACCAGATCCAGGGCATGTGGAAGGCGCCGAAGAACCCCGACGGGGTCGGCAAGATCTATCTCAAGGCCGATGATCACGTGGAGTATTCCAAGGTCTATCCGGTCCTCGAGTACATGAACCGGATCATGTACGTGCAGCAGGTCGACCTCGCCATCGCGAAGGCCGGGGAGGACAAGTAGCCATGGGCATGTCAACCGGAGGACACAAGGGCGGCGTTCAGAGCGAGATCAACGTCACGCCGCTGATCGACGTCCTGCTCGTCCTGCTGATCATCTTCCTCGTGGTCATGCCGATCATGATGAAGATGGAGACCCTGGATATCCCGCGCAAGATCCAGGGAAACGAGACTCCCGATCCGAACGCGATGATGATCACCGTCAAGGTGAAGGTCACGCTCGACATGGTGCTGTCCGAGAACGACAAGGACACCTCGATCGCCGCGGGGGACCTCGCGCGCACGCTGCGCCCCAAGATCGAAGAGGTCGCCAAGCGTGGCAACGAGCGCGTGATCTTCGTCGACTTCGACGACGCGGTGCCGTGGATGAACGTCGTGCAGACGATGGATCAGATCCGCAGCCTCGCGTCGGACGCAAATCACGACGAGGTGAAGGTCGCGCTCAAGGTCAAGGAAGATCCGAAGGAAGATCCGAAGCCGTAACCGGCGGGCGCCCTTGAACCCGGTCGTCGACGTACGACGGCCATCCTCGCGGTGTCAGGCGGGGGTGCTATGCAAGCCGACGTGGAAGGCATCCCCCTCAACGCCGAGCAGCGCGCCGCGGTCGACCACGGCGACGGCCCGCTGATGCTGCTCGCCGGCGCCGGCACCGGCAAGACCCGGGTGCTGGTCCAGCGCATCGCGCGGCTGGTCGAGACCGGCACCGCGCCGTGGGCGATCCTCGCGGTGACGTTCACCAACAAGGCGGCGGGCGAGATGCGCCACCGGCTGCGCGAGCTGCTCGGCGGCGCGGCCGACGCGATGTGGATCGGCACGTTCCACGCGACGTGCGCGAAGCTGCTTCGCAAGTTCGGCAGCCACGTCGGGCTGACCCGCAGCTTCGTGATCTTCGACGACGACGATCAGATCAAGCTCGTCGAGCGGCTGCTCAAGGACGCCGCGCTCGACGAGCAGGTCTCGCCGCGGACGATCCTCTCGCGCATCGATCGCGCCAAGAATCGCGGGCTCGATCCGGCGGCGCCGACCGGCTCGTTCGACGACGTGATCGAGCGGATCTATCCGCTGTACCAGGCCCAGCTCGCCAAGGAGAACGCGGTCGACTTCAACGACCTGATCCTGAAGACCATCGAGCTGTTCAAGCACGAGGCGGCGGCCCGGGTGCTGCAGGTCAAGTTCCGCCACGTCCTGGTCGACGAGTTCCAGGACACCAACAAGGTGCAGTACCAGCTGGTCTGGCGGTTCGCCGAGGCCACGCGCAACCTCACGGTGGTCGGCGACGACGACCAGTCGATCTACGCGTGGCGCGGCGCCGAGCCGCGTAACCTCCTCGACTTCGACCGCGACTTCCCCGACGCGCGGGTGATCAAGCTCGAGCAGAACTACCGCTCGACCCAGACGATCCTCGACGCGGCCAACGGCGTCATCCGCAAGAACCGCGACCGCCACGACAAGGCGCTGTGGACCGATCGCGGCGGCGGCGAGCCGATCGAGATCTACCAGGCGGGCGACGAGCGCGGCGAGGCCTACTTCGTGGCCCAGGCGATCCGGCGGCTTCTGGACGACGGGCCGCGGTCGCCGGCCGACGTCGCGATCCTCTACCGCACCAACGCGCAGTCGCGCGTGCTCGAGGAGCACCTGCGGGCGGCGCGGGTGCCGGCCAAGGTCGTCGGCGCGGTCTCGTTCTTCGAGCGCCGCGAGGTCAAGGACGTGGTCGCCTACCTGCGCCTGTTGGCCAACCCGGCGGCGGACTCGGCGCTCGAGCGCGTGATCAACGTTCCGGCGCGCGGCATCGGCGAGACCACGGTCGATCGGCTGCGCGCGGCGGCGCGGGCCCAGGGCGCGGGGCTGCTCGACGCCGCCCGGCTCGCAGCGCGCGGCGAGGTCGCGGGCCTTGGGCCAGGGCCGCGCAAGAAGCTGCAGGCGTTCGTCGAGCTGGTCACCGGCCTGGCCGACGTGATCGCGAGCGGCGCGTCGGTGGCCGAGACGATCATCCAGGTGATCGAGCGCAGCGGCCTGCGCGCCAAGCTCGAGGCTGACCCGAGCACCGAGTCGCGCGACCGGCTCGACAACCTGGCGGAGCTCGTGACCACCGCGTCGGACTTCGACGACGAAGCGGTCACCCGCGAACCGGGCGGCGAGGCGTTTGGCGAGGCCGGTGACGAGCGCGCAGGGGGGCCGCCCACCGTCGAGGATTTCCTCGAGCGGATCGCGCTGTCCTCGGCGGGCGATCAAGCCGCGACCGAGCAGGTCGTGCTGATGACGATCCACATCGCCAAGGGCCTCGAGTGGCCGGTCGTGTTCATGACCGGCATGGAGGACGGGTTATTTCCATCGCTGCGCGAGCGCGAGGGCACCAGCGAGGACGCGGCGCTCGAGGAGGAGCGCCGGCTCGCCTACGTCGCGATCACGCGGGCGCGCGAGCAGCTCGTCATGTCGCACGCGCGGACCCGGCGGACCTGGGGCGAGATCCGCATCCAGCAGCCGTCGCGGTTCCTCGACGACCTGCCCGCCGATTCGCTGGCCCAGCCGCGCCACCGCCGGAGCGACGTACCCGCCGCGCCGCGGATCGTCGATGGCGACTGGGCCGGTCGTCCGCGCAAGCCGCGGCCTTCGCGGTCGTACGACGAGCTCGACCAGCGGACCGGCCACGACGACGAGCCGGTCTATCGGGTCGACGCGGCCGGCGACTTTCCGGTCGGCGCCGAGGTCAGTCACACCTCCCTGGGCACCGGCCGCGTCGTCGCGGTCACCGGCGCGGGCAAAGATCGCCGGGTCGTCGTCGACTTCGGCGCGATCGGCACCAAGACCGTGCTCGCCAAGTTCCTCGACCCCGGCGCCGCCCGCGACCTGAACTGACCGCGTGCGCGGGCGCCGCGGGAGCCTGAGATCGGGCGACCGGCCTCACAGCTGTGCACAGACCTCCGTGACGACGCCGCGCAGCCAGCGGTGCGCCGGATCGTCCTGCAGCGACTCGTGCCACACCATGCCGACCCGGCTCACGCGCAGGGGCAGCGGCGGTTCGAAGATCCGGAGCGGCAACAGCCTGGCGAATGGCTCCGCGACCCGCCGGCTCAGCGCGGCCACGAGATCGGTGCTCGCGACCAGGCTCGGCACGTTCAGGACGTGCGAGACGCGCAGGCTGACCTCGCGGGTGTGGCCCAGCTCGCCGAGCGCGCGGTCGATCCCGCTGGTCGCCGCGGCGTGCTGCGACACCATGATGTGCTTGAGCGCCGCGTAGGTCCGCAGCGTGAGCTTGCCGCGCACCAGCGGATGGCCCTTGCGGACGATACAGGCGTAGCGCTCCTCGAACAGGAACAGCTCGCGATGGTGCGAAGGCACGTTGTCGTAGAACCCGACCATGAGATCGGCGGTGCCGCGCGCCAGGTGGTCGGGGATCTGGTGCAGCCCCCACGCGAGCATCCGGATCCGGACGCCCGGCGCGCGCCTGCCGATCTGTGCCACGAGCGGCGCCAGCAGCACGAACTCGATGTAGTCGCTCGCGATCAGGACGAACGTGCGGGACGCGGTCTGGGGATCGAACACCCGGGGACGCAGCGAGCGCTCGAGCAGGCGCAGCGCCTCGCGGACCGGCACGGCGAGCTCGAGCGCGCGCGGGGTCGGCACCAGGCCGTGCGACGCTCGCAGAAACAGCGGATCGTCGAATAGCCCGCGCAGGTGGCGCAGCGAGCGGCTCATCGCCGACTGCGTGATCCCGACGTGCTGGGCCGCCCGGCTGACGCTGCTATGGGTGACCAGCGCATCGAACGCGACGAACAGGTTCAGGTTGGTCGCGGTGATATTCATCAGGGCGATATCTTATATGAGGAACATGCGTTCGACTCCTGCGCCGGAGCGAGTCAAAGCTGACGCGCATGCCCCACGACCTGTCGACTTTCGGCCGCCTGCTCTCCACCGAACGCGACCGGACGCTGGCGTTCCAGCGCCTGGTGCTCGGCCTGGTCATGCTCCCCCACGGTGCGCAGAAGCTGCTCGGGTGGTTCGGCGGCTACGGGTTCTCGGGCACCATGGGGTTCTTCACGGACGTCATGCACATCCCGGCGCCGCTCGCGTTCCTGATCGTCGTGGGTGAGCTGCTCGCGGCGATCGGCCTTGTGCTCGGCGTCGGCACCCGGGTGGCAGCCGCGGGCATCGCCGCGATCATGCTCGGGGCGATCTTCACGACGCACCTCGGCGTCGGGTTCTTCATGAACTGGTTCGGAGCCCAGAAAGGCGAGGGCTTCGAGTACCACCTCCTGGTCCTGGCGCTCGCGCTCCCGCTCGTGATCCGCGGTGGCGGATCGCTGTCGCTCGATGGCGCGCTCGCGGAGCGACTCCGGTCCGAGGGCG
>Ga0302322_100001412_pt1 | contig 19646 bp, 14 predicted proteins | sample Fen_T0_2_FD_203757 | JGI IMG/M metagenome (GOLD analysis project Ga0302322, IMG submission 203757) | Peat permafrost microbial communities from Stordalen Mire near Abisko, Sweden - Fen_T0_2 | ecosystem: Environmental > Terrestrial > Soil > Wetlands > Permafrost | place: Sweden: Abisko...
CGAGCCTGGCTCCTGCAGGGTCGGAGCGACGAGGTTCCGCAGACTCTCGCCAAGCGTTTCTGCTTGTTCGGGCTTGGCGGTGAGGCGGGCAAAGACGATCAGTTGATCAGACATGGAAAGTTTCCTTCTGGGATGTTGGTTGGGCGCGGTCAGTGAGCCGTACCGTGTCGCAGCCCATCGGGCGTGACGCCGGTCCAGTCGTGGAAGGCCCTGAAGAATGAGTTCGGATCCTCGAACCCGAGCAAGAATGAAATCTCACCAATCGACAGCGTCGTGTTCGACAGGTAGTGGCGCGCCAGTGCCTCGCGCGTCTGATTGACCAGCGACTGAAACGTCACGCCGTCGTCCCCGAGCCGACGTTGCAGCGTTCGCTTGCTCATCGCCAGGCGGCCGGCGATGGCGTCCATGGAGGTCTGCCCGCTGGGCAGCGACTCCAGCAGCAGGTCGCGCACGCGTTCGCTCGTGGTGGCGGTCTCGTCCAGCTCCGTCAGGCGGCGGCGCAGGTCGGGCTCGAAGACCTGCCAGATGGCATCGTTCGCGGTCAGGAACGGCAGTTCGGCGTCCGCCGCCGAGAAGCTGATGCTGGGCGTCTTGCCTTTGCGAATCGCCGTGCCGAAATAGTGCTCATACGCCGGCAGCGGATCAGGGAGGGTCGGCATCGTCACCTGGACCGCATGGATGGGGTCGCGCGTGGCCAGTTGCACCAGGCGCACGAAGAATGCCAGTTCACTCGCCACCACGGCCAGTGGCGGCGCGACCCGCGCGTCCAGCCAGCGTGGGCTCAACGACAAGGCCCCCCGCTTGTCGACCGACACATCCAGCGCCATCGGCGCCACCAGTCGCTTGTAGTGGGACAGGCGCTGCGTAGCCAGTCGCAGGTTGGGGCTGCACAGCGCGGCGAAGATCGGCGGCGAAAAGACCTCGGGTGTGATCGCGTCGACCAGTCGCAGTGGGAACAGCGGGTCGCCCACCGCCGCCTCGAGGCTGCGCCAGAAGCTGAAGTAGTCGGCCGTGCTCAACCCGACCTGCGCATGCGTCAACAGATCCTCCGGCAAGCCGGCGCGACGCATCACGTCGGCCGGCTTCACGCCGAGGTCTTTGAGCAAGGTCCGCCAACCGGCTTCCACCGGGAAAGTCTTGACTTGTTCCATGTCGTTTCTCGGTGAAAAAGGCTCAGCCGACCTGGCTCATGATGGCCTTGTCGAAGACCCGATCGCCGAAGAACTTGCGAAGCAGAATCAACGGACGAGCCAGCTTGCCAACGACGTAGCGCGTCTGGGGCCGCTTGGCCGCGATGGCCTTGGCGATGGCGTCGGCCACCACCGAGGGCGACGAGGCCGCGCCGGGCTTGTCGTAGGAGTCGCGCGTGCCCTTCGCCATGCCCTGGGCGAGCGCCTGGTACGGGCCCTGACCGGAACGCTTCAACATGGGGTCGAGCAACACGTTGCCGAAGTCCGTCGCAATGATGCCGGGTTCGATGATGATCACGTCGATGCCGAAAGGCGCCAGCTCGATGCGAAGGCAGTCGCTCCAGCCCTCGACCGCATGCTTCGTCGCGTGGTACCAGGCGCCGAGCGGGGAGTAGATCTTGCCGCCCATCGATGACAGGTTGATGATCTTGCCCGCCCCCTTCTTGCGCATCGCCGGCAGCAGCAGTTGGGTCAGGCGTGCCATGCCGAAGAGGTTGACCTCGAACTGATAGCGCGCGTCGTCGATGCTGGTTTCTTCAACCGAGCCATACATGCCGAAGCCGGCGTTGTTGATGAGCACGTCCACGCCGCCGTGGCCGGCGGTGATGGTCTGGACCGCAGCGACGATGTCGCTGTCCTGCGTGATGTCCATCTTCAATGCGATGGCGCCCAGGGCCTGGAGGTCCTGCATCTGCTCGACGCGGCGTGCGGCGACGTAGACCGTGTGGCCGTCGCGCAGCAGGCGCTTGGCGGTTTCCTTGCCCATGCCGGACGACGCGCCGGTGACGAGAATGGTGCTCATGATCTTCCTTGGTTAGGTGGTTGTGTCCAGTGCAGTCTTGGGTGCACGGTGAACAGAAGTCTAGGGATGGCAACGCGCCATGGCACTCGCCAAACACGCCAGAACACCAACCATCGGCGCCACAGACTTACTTCGGTTTAACCCAGGGGAGTGGTGGACCAGCTGCTGCGGCATGCCTCGAGAAGCACGTCTGCGTTGACCGGCCGTCCAATTGGCCACATGCGATGTCGTCAACTCGATCACCATCGACGGGCCGGTTCGGATGAACACGGGCACACATCGAGTCAGCAATTCACTCCGGCGCTGGCAACCAGCGCATCAGCATCTCGTACAGAACCTGGGGCTCCACGGGTTTCGCGATGTGGTCGTTCATGCCGGCGGCCAGGCAGGCGGCGCGATCTTCGCTGTAGGCGTTGGCCGTCATCGCGATGATGGGCACGCTTTGCAGCCCTGGCAGCGCGCGGATGGCGCGGCTGGACTGCAGCCCGTCCATCACCGGCATCTGCATGTCCATCAGGATGAGTGCGTAGCCGCCTTGCTGCGCCATCGCCACCGCGTGTGCGCCGTCTTCGGCCACGTCCACGCAGATGCCGGCATTGCCCAGAAGCACGGTGGCCACTTCCTGGTTGACGAGGTCGTCCTCGGCCAGCAGCACGCGCGCGCCGGCATGGTGTGCGCGCAGGTCGTCTTCCATCTGGCGCGGTTCTTCGGCGTGGCTGGTGCCGCGGTCGGGCCGTTCGGCCGTCTTCAGCCGAACCGTCAACCAGAACGTACTGCCCACACCGGGCTCGCTGCGCACACCCACCTCGCCGCCCATCATCCCTGCCAGGTGGCGCGTGATGGACAGCCCGAGGCCGCTGCCGCCGTATTGGCGCGTGGTGGAGCTGTCGGCCTGTTCGAAGGCCTCGAAGAGGCACGCGACGCGCTCGGGCGCAATGCCGATGCCGGTGTCGTGCACCTCGAAGCGCACTTCGGTGTCGTGCGCGGTCGATGCCAGCACGCGGCCCTGCAAGGTGACGGAGCCCCGTTCGGTGAACTTGACCGCGTTGCCCAGCAGGTTGACGAGCGCCTGCGACAACCGCGTCGGGTCACCGCGCAGCCGTTGCGGCAGGCCTGCGGTGTCGTTCATCAGCGCCACGCCCTTCTCGCGCGCGGTGTTGTCGAGCAGCCCACAGCAGCGAGACAGCAGCTGGTCGAGGTCGAAGTCGATGGACTCGAGTTCGAGGTTGCCGGATTCGATGCGAGACATGTCGAGCACGTCGTTGATGATGTGCAGCAGGTGCTGCGCAGCATCGGCCACGCGGTCGATGCGCCCGGCTTGTGCCGCGTCGGTGCTGTCGCGGCGCAGCAGGTGAGTGAGGCCGATCACCGCGTTCATCGGCGTGCGCATCTCGTGGCTCATCGTGGCCAGGAACTCGCTCTTCGTGCGCGCGAGGCGCACGGCCTCCTGGCGCGATTCGTCCAGCGCCGTCTGCGTCGCAAAGTCCTTGCGCACGAGGAACTCGCGCCACCAGCCGACGCCCACCGACAGGATGAACAGCGTGAGCACGTGGTACGACCAGTACGCCGGTGCCGACCCGAGCTGCGACGGGTGCCCCCACAGCGCGGCCGCGAAGGCCGCCAGGATCAGCAGGCCGGAGATCAGCGCGAAGCGGAACTGCACACCCAGGATGACGAAGCAGTAGAACTCGAGGAAGGTGAAGTTGAGGATGCCGACCCAGGACGAAAGCCCCGGCCCGCCTTCGACGTCGAGGCGCAGCAGGATCCAGAACAGGCAGCAGGCCACCGCGACGATGAAGCCGGCCAGCACCGGCTGCCAGTGCCTGCGGGCCTGGGGTAGGAAGGTGTAGGCCAGGCCGCCAGCCAGGATCGGCGTGGCCCACTGCAGGCGCAGCCAGTTGGCCGACAGCCCGGGGTGGGCGAGCCAGTCGACCAGAAAGTCGCCGGCCACCAGCAGCAGGCCCAGCGCGAGCGCAGCCTGCGCGTAGCGGTGATAAGTCGCGACGTAGTGATCGACGAAGCGGCACTCGAACGACGCTGGCGCGAACGACAGCATCAGCCGCAGCGGCAGCGTGTGGCCGGAGGCTGGCGATGGTGGGAGGGGTATGGCGGCGTGGCGGTCTGGGTCCATGGCTTCGAACAGTGTTCGCATTCGCAGGCCGTGAGCCCCCGGGCTGCAACTGCGATGCCGCTTCGAAGGTATCGTACGCGGCACCGCCAAAAACTGGGTCGATATTCGTGAGCACTCCTCCACCGACCACGCCGTATTCGATCGGCATTCCCGGCACGCCGTGGGGTGCGGCCGAGAAGACCGCCTGGCTCGGCCGCCAGCGGCTGCAGCGCAGCCATGCCGAAGAGGTGGTCGCGCCGCTCCAGGCTCGCCTGCCCGCGCAGGCCGAACTGTTCCAGTACGGTGTTCTCGACTACACGCACCTCGGGTTGGGCAGCTACCCGCTCCACGCGGTGCGCAGCCGCGCGTGGAACCCGGAGCGCCCGGTGGTGCTGGTCACCGGCGGCGTCCACGGCTACGAGACCAGCGGCGTGCAAGGCGCTCTGCAGTGGATCGCGCACGAGTTCGGCCGCCATGCCGGGGCGGTCAATCTGCTGGTGCTGCCGTGCATCAGCCCGTGGGGCTACGAGACCATCAACCGCTGGAACCCTGACGCGCTGGACCCGAACCGGCAGTTCAAGCCGGCGAGCCCCGCCGCCGAGTCGGCGCTCGCGATGGCCTGCGTCGCTGCACACGGCGCGCGGGTCGACCTGCATGTCGACCTGCACGAAACCACCGACACCGACAACAGCGAGTTCGGCCCCGCCAAGGCCGCGCGTGACGGCGTGGCGTTCGACTGGCACGCGATTCCCGACGGCTTCTACCTGGTGGGCGACACCGAGCGGCCTGCACCCGAGTTCCAGCGCGCGCTGATCGACGCCGTGCGCCGCGTGACCCACATCGCCGAGGCCGACGAACGCGGCTGCATCATCGGTGAGACGCTGCAGCAGCCGGGCGTGATCCACTACGCCAAGCGCTCGCTCGGCTTGTGCGGCGGCATGACCGGTGCGCGCTTCGTGACCACCACGGAGGTTTACCCGGACAGCCCGACGGCGAGCCCGGCTCAGTGCAATGAAGCTCAGGGGGTGACGGTGAGCGCCGCGATCGAGTATCTGCAGCGCGCTTGAGCGAGCCGGCCCAAGGAGATCGCGATCTGCCCGATCTGGCTGTCTGCCGCGTGCCCACGACCAGCCCTTCCTCGGCCGTGACGGCAACGCCAGCTTCACGCCGAACTCGCACGGCGTTCTGACCTCGCCCTTGGCGATGCACTCGCTCGGGAAGAGCGAGCGGTGATCCACAGGGTTTCTCCGATGGTCAGCGCGCACATCGACTGCGCCTCCTGGGTGTGCCCTTCCGATATTGAGCGTTCGGCCGAGCCGACAAAGACTGGGAGGTTCTCGAACGCGCACCCGCCCGGGTTGCCGGGCAGGCCGTATTGCTGTCGGCGCGCCTTGTCGGGACGACAACAACACATAGGAGACATCATGAGAGAGCCGAGACCCGGAAATCGAATTTCGCCCCTGTTCGTTCTGTCCATGCTGCTGGCGGGATGCGGCGGCGGGGGAGGCGGGGCCGACGCGCCGGCCGCTTCCACGCCGCTCAGTTGCACGCAATTGGTGGGCATGGCCATTCCGGCCGCGTCGATCGGGCTGCCGACCTCGGGCGGCTCTGTCGTGTCGGCCACCGTCGTGGCGCCCGCCGGCACCGCGCCCAAGCTGATTCCAGAGCACTGCCTGGTCGTGGCCAAGATCTCGCCGCTCGACCCGACCGCGCCCGACATCCAGTTCAAGCTGGCCTTGCCCACCGACTGGAACCACAAGGCCGTCATGTTCGGTGGCGGTGGCTTCGACGGCAGCGTGCCCAGCGTCACCGGCAATGTGCCCGCCGGGCCGACCGATCAGCCCAACCCGCTGGGCCGCGGTTATGCCACGTTTGCCAGTGACTCCGGGCACCAGGCCAACGGTTTCGGCTCGCAGGACGGTTCGTTTGCACTGAACGATGAGGCGGCCCGCAACTTTGGCGGCGAGGCGATCAAGAAGACCCGCGACGCCGCCACCTTCCTGATCAAGTCCCGCTACGCGGTCGATGCCATCCGCAAGGCCTATTTCGCGGGCGGCTCCACCGGGGGGCGCGAGGCCATTGCAGCCGTCACCCGCTGGCCGGCCGACTGGGACGGTGCCATCTCGTGGTACCCGGCCTGGAACGATGCGGCCGCGCTGCTGCACGGTCAGCGCGTCAACCGGGCGCTGGCCAAGCCGGGCGCCTATCCCAACAGCGCCAAGCGGGCGCTGGTTTATGCCGCCGCCATGGAGGCTTGCGACGGGCTGGACGGCGTGAGCGACGGTCTCATCAGCAACCAGCAGCGCTGCAATGCGGTGTTCGACCCGGCCACCGCCAGCGTCGCCGGCAACCCGCTGCGATGCCCTGAGGGTGCAGACACCGGCGACACCTGCCTGTCCGACGCGCAGATCACCGCGCTGAAGGTGATGAACACCGACACCCAGTTCAACTTCGCGCTGGCCAGCGGTGAGACGCACTACCCCGGCTACAACGTCTGGGGCGGGGATCTGGGCATCACCACCAACCCCTCGCCGCTGCAGCCAACCGTCACCTTCCTGGCCTTGGGCACCGCGGCACCGGCCACACCCATGCCGCGCAACTCGCCTTACATCGGCACCTTGCTGGACCAGTGGATCAAGTATTCGGTGACCCGTGATGCGGGCTACGACTCGCTGTCCTTCGACCCCGAAAACCCCGGGCCGTGGGCCAACCGCGTCAGCGAGTTGAGCACCCTGCTCGACACCAAGGTTGACCTCACCGCGTTCGCCGCCAAAGGCGGCAAGCTGCTGCTGGCCCACGGCCTGGCCGACGTGCTGGTGAGCACCCGCGCCACCGAGGAGTACTACCTGCGGTTGCAAGACCAGATGGGGCCGTCAGAGGTCGACAAGTTCGTGCGCTTCTACGAGGTGGCGGGCTATGGACACGCGGTCAGCACGGCCTTCAACGCGGCCTGGGACTCGTTGACGACGCTTGAAAACTGGGCCGAGGCCGGCACCAGCCCCAAGGCGCAGGTGGTGAGCGACACCGCCGGCGTCCCCGGCCGCACGCGCCCCCTGTGCGACTACCCGAAGTGGCCGCGCTACAACGGCACCGGTGACGTGAACCTGGCAGCATCGTTCACCTGCGTCAACCATGAGGATGTCTCGCCTACCCAGCGCAGCACTTCGCTCGGTGTGGTGCTCGGTACCGACCTCTCGGCCACCAGCGGCACCTATGCCTGGAAAGGCATTCCGTATGCCAAGGCGCCGGTGGGTGACCTGCGCTGGAAGGCGCCGGCCGACGCGACACCCTGGGCCTCACCGAAGGCCACACAGCAGTTCGGCAATGCCTGTGCCTCGTTTGGTCGCCTGTACGGCCCGGGTTCGAACAACCGCTACGACGCAACCATCGGCACCACCATCGGCCAAGCCGTCGGGTCGGAGGACTGCCTGTACCTGAATGTCTGGCGCCCGGCCACCGCCGCGACACGGCTGCCGGTCATCGTGTTCGTGCACGGCGGCAGCAACGTCACCGGCTACACCGGCGACCCGGTGTATGACGGCGCCAATCTGGCCAAGGCCGCGAACGCTGTCGTTGTCACCGTGAACTACCGGCTGGGCATGTTCGGGTTCATCAATCTGGGGCAACTCAAGACCGGCGACGCGCTGGATGATTCCGGCAACTTCGCACTGCTCGACCTCATCAAGGGCTTGCAGTTCGTCAATAGCAACATCGCCAGCTTCGGCGGCGACGCCGGCAACGTGACCCTGATGGGACAGTCGGCGGGCGCGGTCAACGTCTATGCGCTGATGACCTCGCCACTCGTCGTCAACGCCAACCCGGCGCTGGTGCACCGCCTGCTGCCCATCAGCGGTGGCATCTCGCGGGCCAGCGAATTGCCGGCCGGCAGCATCGCCACGCTGGCGCTGCCGTCCGACTTCCGCGGCCAGGCCGACTACCTGGTGGCCAACATGGTGTTGATCGATGGCTTGGCCAGCGACATTGGTGCCGCGTATGCCTACGTCGCCGCGCAGACGCCGGCCCAGATCGCCGCTTACGTGCGCGGCAAGAGCGCCGAGTTCATCATCAACACGGTGGTCAGCAAGCTGGCACCCGTGGGTGCCTCGGGCTCCGGGCCCATCACCGATGGCAACGTGCTGCCGGCCAGCCCCATCGCGGCCATCATGGCCGGCCAGTACCTGAAGGTGCCGGTGCTGGCGGGGAACACGCGCGACGAGGGCAAGCTGTTCCCGACCCTGTTGCCGTTGGTGGGTGGCACAGGGAGTGGCCGCTTGCTCGATGACGCCACGGTCTTCTCGACGGCCTTCAACTACAAGCCGAATGGGCCGGCGACCTCGACGCTGGAGCAATGGATTCCGGCGTCGTACCTGCCCATGGCCGCACCCGTCACCGGCTTCAACGCGCGCACCGACCAGCTCAACCGCATCTTCTTCCTGAACAGCCGCGACAGCGTCCTGTCGGCCCTGCAATCGCAGCAGAACCCGATCTGGTACTACCGCTTCGACTGGGACAAGCTGCCCGCGCCCTTCAATGAAATCTACGGTGCGGCGCATGCCTTCGACCTGCCGTTTGCGTTCGGCAATTTCGGCCCGTCGCTGTACGCCAACTTCACGAACACCACGGCCAACGAGCCTGGGCGCTTGGCGCTGTCGGCCGCGATGATGCGCAGCATCGGCGCGTTTGCACGCGGTGGCGACCCGAACAACGCGGGCCTGGGCACCACCTGGCCGCAGTGGCCGGCGACGCTGGTGTTCGACGCCTCGCTCACCGCGAAGCAGATCACCGTTCAGTAGACAAAGACAAAGACAAAGACAGGCCAGTTCGCCAGTGAACCGCAGGCCTCTTCACGGAGGCCTGCAGTTTTTCAGCGTGTGCAACACACGCCCGTGCACGCCTGGCTCGCGCTGCTCGATCAATCGGCTGCCGCGCTCAGGTGCCACAGCCGCAGCGCGATGTGAATCTCCAGCGCGCGCGAGGCATTGCCCCAGTGGCCGAGCAGGGTCTCGATGGTGGCCAGCCGCTGCCTGACCGTGTTGACGTGGATGCCCAGGCGCTGCGCCGTGGTCTTGGCGTTCTGGTTGTTGTCGAAGTAGCTCAGCAAGGTCGGCGCCAGCTCGGCGCTGCGCTTGCGGTCCTGAGAGATCAGCGGGCCGATGGTGGCCTCCAGGAAGCTGGTGAGGCTGGCCTGGTCGTGGGTCTCGAACAGGGTCGAGTACAGCGCCAGTTCGTTCTGGTTGACGATCTGACCCTGCACGCCGATGCGCCCCAGGACCGGCAGTGCGCGGCTCAGCGTGGCGTACAGCGCCGGGATCTCTGCCGGTCCGCCGATGGGCCGCGACAGCACGCCGCGGTGGGCGGCGCGCAGTTCACCACGCGCCCAGGCCGAGACGGTCTGCCGGGCGTCGATGGCGCCCGTTGCGCCGCACAGGATGACGAGCGTGCCGTCGAGATCGTCGACCAGTGCGTTCGCCAGCGGCCGCATGGTTCTGAAGCGCCGCGCCGCATAACCTGCGCTGGGGCCGTCCATCTCCACCAGCATCAGCGCGAGCGGCCGCGACAGGTCCACCCCGTGGTGGTCGGCACGGCCGACCAACCCGTCGATCTCACCCTGGCGCGGCCACACCAGCGAGCGCAGCAGGGCCGAGGCGTCATGGCTCTTCGAGGCCTCCAGGCGCTGGCGCGACAGCAGCACGATGCCGATGACACTCGCGCTGCGCTCGAAGGTGCGTATCGCGATCTCCTCCAGCTCCCCGCGATGAAACAGCATGGCAGCGCCGAGGATGTCGTCACCGCCGATCACCGGCATCACCCGGCAGGATTCGCCCTCGAGCTGGTACGCCAGCACCGAGCGCCCCGTCTCGCGGCTCTGGCGCAGTGCGCGTGCCACCTCGGCGCTGCGCACGCCGTGCGGCGCGTAGCTGTGGGCGCCGGTGCCCGCATAGCCCGCCGGCGCCGCCACGCTGACCACCTGAGAGGCTTCGTCCAGCACCAGCACGCTGCCGCCCAGCATGTGCGCGACCGATTCGCTGAGGGTGGACAGCGAGGCCCCCCTGGCCAGCAGCGAGGTGAGCTGCTCATGCGCGTCGGTGGCGGCCTGGATGCTGCGCACATGCCGCTCCAGCTCGGCGCGGGCCTTGTCGGCGTTGTCCAGCGCCGCGTTGGCGCGTTCAAAGTCGCGGGCGTTCTTCAGTGCCACCGCGCCGTGCGTGGCCAGGGTGCACAGAATCGAAATGCTTTGCGCCGTGTGCATGCGGTGGTAGCGGTCGGCGACAAACAGCAGCCCCGTCACCTCGCCGTCCCAGACCAGCGGCACGCCCACCAGCGCGGCGATCCCCTCGTCGCGGAACGCGGCGTCGAGCCCGGCGTCGTGCTCGAAGCGCGAGTCGTGCAGGTAGTCAGGCGTCACGAAGGGCAGGCGTGTCGACATGACGACGCTCGCCACGCCGCGATCATGCCGAGCCACCATGCCCGAGGTGGTCTGCTGCATGGCGCCATCGGTGGCCAGCACATGGAACTCGCCGCGGCCGGCGTCGTAGACCGACAGCCACGCGATGTCAGATCCCAGCAGGTTGCGTGCGCGCAAGACGATGGCGCTCAGCAGGCTCTGCAGGTCCAGCCGGCTGGACAGGGCCTGCGCCGAATCGATGACCGCCAGCATGCCGCGCTCGCGCTGCTGCTGCAGCTCCAGGCGGTTGCGGATCGCCATGGCCATGCGCACGGTTTCGGCGAGCGTGGACTTGCCGGCAAAGCCGTCCGGCAGCGCCTCGACCTCGGCCAGGCTGCGGGCAAAGTCGTCCGCGGGCGCGCCCTGGTGGAGCAGATGGATCAGCTGGGCAATCAGGTGGCCCGCGCCGTCGATGGACGGAGGGGCACCGCTCCTCATGGCTTGTCTCCTGTGGTTTGTCATGTGCGCGGCGAGGCAGCGTCTGCGTGGTCGACAGGCTAACAGAGGGTGCGTTGCCGCAGCAGGGCAATCGAGGTCCGAGGAAGACACTGAAACGGGTTCGAAAGTGTGCGCGCAGCACATTGGTCGAGAGTCGCTGCACACGGAGACTGCCGCCACTTCGCACCACTTGATGCCGCGACGACAAGGGCATCGATCTGCCGCCGCGCCTCGGCGTCGGCACAGCACCCACAGAGGACCTGCATGCCCATACTGGATTCGCTTCGCCCAGCGCCCAACCTGCGCGTCCTCGTGACGGCGGGCGCCAACGGCATCGGCGCCGCCATCGCACGGGCCTTCTACGAGACGGGGGCACGGGTGCACATCTGCGACATCGACCGCAGCGCACTGGATCGCTTGACGGCCGAGCTGCCAGGCGTCACCGGCAGCATGGCGGATGCGTCGGTTGCCGCCGACGTCGACCTGGTGTTCGACGACGTGCAGGGCGCGTTCGGCGGCCTGGATGTGCTGGTCAACAACGCCGGCATCGCCGGCCCGACCGGGCCGATCGAAGGCATCGACGGGTCCGGATGGGAGCGGACCATCGCCGTCAACCTCAACAGCCAGTACTACTTTGCGCGGCGCGCAGTGCCGATGTTGAAGCAGTCGCTTGCCGGCCCTTGCCTGATCTCGATGGGCTCGGTGGCGGGCCGCCTGGGCTACGCCTACCGCACGCCGTATGCCGCCAGCAAATGGGCCATCGTCGGCCTGACGAAGTCGCTGGCGATCGAACTCGGGCCGCATGACATCCGGGTCAACGCCATCCTGCCGGGCACGGTCGAGGGCGAGCGCATGAGCGGCGTGATCGCGGCACGTGCGGCAGCCGTGGGCATCGGCGTCGACGAGATGCGCCAGCAGTACCTGAACAAGATTTCGCTGCGCCGCATGGTGAGCCCCGACGACGTGGCCGCGCTGGCGCTCTTCCTGTGTTCACCGGCCGCCCGAAACATGACGGGCCAGGCCATCAGCATCGACGGCAACGTCGAATACCTCTGACGCGGCACACGCTTGCCCGGCAGACCCATAGCGACCTTCAAAGGAGACAAAGATGCTTGCTGTTCGTTCGGCCACTCACGCCGCCCTTCCCCTGCTCGCGCTGCTGAGCGGGCTGGCCCAGGCCGCCCCGGTGAAGATCGCCGTGCTCGAGACCCTGTCCGGCCCGCAGGCTTCGACCGGCCTGGCTTACCGCGCCGCCGTGCGCTACGCCATCGACAAGCTCAATGCCTCGGGCGGCTGGAACGGCCAGCCCGTGCAACTGCTGGAGTACGACAACCAGGGCGGCCCGGCGGGTGCTTCCGACAAGCTCAAGGCGGCGGCGGCCGACGGTGTGCAGATCGTCGTGCAGGGCGGCTCCTCGGCCATCGGCGGCCAGATCACCGAAGACGTGCGCAAGCACAACCTGCGCAACCCTGGCAAGGAGATCGTCTACATCAACGTCGGTGCCGAGGCGCTGGAGTTGACGGGCGAGAAGTGCAACTTCCACCACTTCCGCTTCGCCGGCAACGCGCAGGTGCGCACCAAGGTGCTCGTGCAGGCGATGAAGCAGGCGCAAACGCTGGGCACGCGGGTCTACTCGATCAACCAGAACTACTCCTGGGGCCAGGACATGGAGCGGGCCATCGCCGACAACGCGGCCGCCGGCGGCTACCAGGTGGTGGAGAAGACCCTGCACGACGTCAACAAGATCCAGGACTTCGCGCCCTACGTTGCCAAGATCAGTGCCTCGGGGGCCGACACGGTCATCACCGGCAACTGGTCCAACGACTTGCTGCTGATGATGAAGGCAGCCAAGGCGGCCGGGCTCAAGGTCCGCTTCGGCACCGTCTTCCTCGATCAGGCTGGCAACATCGCCAACGCCGGTGAGCAGGCGGCCGGGCACTTCGTTGCCCAGACCTTCAACGCCGAGGCCGCCGGCACCGAAGGCGACCGCTTCGTGGCCGACTACAAGGCCAAGAGTGGCCACATGCCGGTCGCGACGGAGCCGCAAACCGTGTTCGGCCTGGAGATGGTGGCCGAGGCCCTCAAGCGCACCAAGCCGGAAGACGGCGCGCTCAACGTCAACACGCTGGCGCGCAACCTGGAGACCACGCGGCTGAAGACGCCGATGGGCGAGGCCAGCATGCGGGCGAGCGACCACCAGGTGCTGCTGCCGCTGGTGGTGTCCATGGTGTCGAAGGACGCCAAGTACAAGGCCGACGAGACCGACCTCGGCTTCAAGCCGGTCAAGAGCTTCACCGCAGAGGAGGCCTCGGCCCCGGCACAGGCCAGCTGCAAGATGCAGCGCCCAAGCTGAGCCGCAGCAAAGAGAAGCGCAGAGGCCATGGACACCTTCGTCTTTTCGCTGTTGAACGGCACGGTCTATGGGCTGCTGCTGTTCATGGTGTCGGCCGGGCTGACGCTGGTGTTCGGGATGATGGGCGTGCTGAATTTCGCCCACGCCTCGTTCTACATGCTGGGGGCTTACTTCGCCTACACGCTGCAAGGCTTGATCGGCTTCGGGCCGGCGCTCGTGGTGGCGACGCTGCTGTCGGGCGCGGTCGGCGTGGTGGTGGAGCGCTGGTTCCTGCGGCGTGTGCACCACCACGGCCACGCCCACGAACTGCTGCTCACCTTCGGCCTGTCTTTCATCATTGCCGAGACGATCAAGCTGTTCTTCGGCAACTACCCGGTGGACTACCGCATTCCCCCGGCGCTCGACTTCGCCGCGTTCACCATCGGCCGCCAGCAGGTCCCCGCGTACCGCGTGCTGATGGCGGCGGTGGCGATCGCGATGTTTGCCGCGCTCTACCTGCTGCTGACGCGCACGCGCATCGGCATCGTCGTGCGCGCAGCGATCTACAAGCCCCGCATGGCCCAGGCGCTGGGGCACAACGTGCAGCTGGTCTTCATGGGCGTGTTCGGCGTGGGCGCTGCGTTGGCGGGCCTGGCCGGTGCGGTCGCGGGCGCCTTCTACACCACCAACCCGAACATGGCGCTCGAGGTGGGCGTGCTGGTGTTCGTGGTCGTCGTCGTGGGTGGGCTCGGCTCGCTGGGCGGCGCCATGCTGGCCTCACTGTTGATCGGCATCGTCACCTCGTTGGCGGTGGGCGTGGACCGCAGCCTGGCCGACCTGCTGGCCGTTGTCGGCGCCGGCGCGTGGGCGCAAGCCGTGGGCGGGCTCATGACGCTGAAGCTGTCGAGCCTGGCCGCCACCTTGCCGTTCGCCTTGATGCTGTTGATCCTGCTGGTTCGACCGAGCGGCCTGATGGGCGAAAGGGCCTGAACCCCCCGATGCGTACCGCCCTTCCCTTCCTTGCGGGCGGCCTGGCGCTGCTCGCGGCGCTGCCCGCCGTGCTGTCCGCCGGCCTGCTGATCGCCTCGATCCAGATGCTCATCGCGGCCTTGTTCGCCAGCGCCTACAGCCTGCTCAGCGGCCGGGCCGGCATGTTGTCTTTCGGGCATGCGGCCTACTTCGGCGTGGGCGCGTTCGCGGTCGTGCATGCGATGAATGCCTTCGGCGGCAGCGGGCTGCTGCCCACGCCGCTGATGCCGCTGGTTGGCGCGGCGGCGGGGCTGGCCGTCGGCGTCGTGGCAGGCTGGTTCGCCACCCAGCGCAGCGGCACGACCTTCGCGATGATCACCCTGGCCATCGCCGAGCTGCTGCACGCACTGGCGCCGCAGCTCAAGGGCTTGTTCGGCGGCGAGTCCGGCATTTCGGCGATGCGCGCACCGGCCGCGGGCCTGAGCTTCGGCTCGACCACGCAGGTCTACTACCTGACCCTGGTCTGGGTGCTGCTGTCGCTCGGGCTGCTGTATTTCCACAGTCTCACTCCAGCGGGCCGCCTGACGCTGGCGCTGCGCGAGAACGGGCACCGGCTGCGCTTCCTCGGCTACAACGTGCATGGCCTGGGTGTGTCGGCCTTCGCGATCTCGGCGATGTTCTCCGGCCTCGCGGGTGGCTTGCAGGCCTTGAGCAACGAGGCCGCCAACTACGCTGTCTTCGATGCGGGCGTGTCGGCCACCGTGGTCTTGAACAGCTACATCGGCGGCGTTGGCAGCTTTCTCGGGCCGGCACTCGGCGCCGCGCTGATGACCTTCTTCGGCTACGCCGTGTCCGACGCCACGCAATCGTGGCTGCTCTACCAGGGTGTGCTGTTCGTGCTGGTGATGATGTTCGCGCCGGCCGGGCTGTCCGGCCTGTTCGGCACGGGCGCGCGCCTCGCCAGGCAACGCGGCTGGCGGGTCGCCGCGCCTGCGGCCCTGCTCGCGGCGGGCGCGGCCCTGCTGTTGAGCGCGGGCGGGGCCTTCGTCATCGAGATGCTGCAAAGGCTGTGCTCGCAGGACTACCGGGCGCTGGCGCAAGCGGCCGCCACGCTGCCATCGGTCGCCTTGCTGGGCCGCCCCTGGTCGCCCATGGCGCTGTCCACCTGGATGCTGCCGGCCGGCCTGCTGGCGGGCGGCACCTGGCTCGCATTCGCCGCACGGCGCCGCCTGGGAGTGGCGGCATGAACAGCGGCAAGAGCAACGATCCGGTCCTCAGCATCCGCGGCCTGTGCAAGTCCTTCGGCCCGACCGAGATCATTCGCGGTGTCGACCTGGAACTGCGCGCCGGCGAGCGCCGGGCGCTGATCGGGCCGAACGGCGCGGGCAAGTCCACGCTGTTCCACCTGATCTCCGGCAACCTCCGACCCACGGCGGGCGAGATCGTGCTGGACGGCCAGCGCATCGACGGCTGGTCACCGGAGCGTGTCAACCGCATGGGGCTGGCGCGGTCGTTCCAGATCACCAACATCTTCCCCAGGCTGACCGTGTTCGAGAACGTGCGCATCGCCGTGATGCAGCGCTACCGCCTGCAGTACACCTTCTGGCGCCGCATCGAGCGGATGGCGGCCATCGTCGAGGAGACAGAGCACCTGCTGGAGCGCGTGCGCTTGCAGCACCAGGCGGCCACGCTGGGCGGCGAGATGACCTACTCCGAGCAGCGCTCGCTCGAACTGGCGATGACCCTGGCCTCCGACCCCAAGGTGGTTCTGCTCGACGAGCCCATGGCCGGCATGTCGAGCGAAGAGACGCAGTACACCGCCGAGCTGATCCGCGAAGTCACCGCCGGGCGCACGCTCTTGCTGGTGGAGCACGACATGGACGTGGTGTTCTCACTGAGCGAGCAGGTCAGCGTGCTGGTCTACGGCCAGGTCATCGCCACCGGCACGCCCGCCGAGATTCGCCAACACCAGGGCGTGCGCGAAGCCTACCTGGGCGAGGAGCACACGGCATGACAGACACGACTCAAGCGCTGCTGCGCGTGGACGGCCTGCATGCCCACTACGGCAAAAGCCACATCCTGCGCGGCGTGACGCTCTCGGTGGGTCGGGGCGAGGTCGTCAGCCTGCTGGGCCGCAATGGCTCGGGCCGATCGACCACGCTGAAGGCCATCATGGGCCTGGTGCCGCCGAGCGCCGGCCGGGTCGATCTCAACGGCCGCGCGCTGGCCGGCGCGCAGCCCCATGCCATCTGCCGTGCCGGCCTGGCCTATGTGCCCGAAGAACGCGAGGTGTTCGCCAACCTGACGGTCGACGAAAACCTGCGCATGGGTGAGCAGCCGCCCGTGCCCGGTGCCGTGCACTGGACTGTGGCGCAGATGTTCGACTACTTCCCGCGCCTGAAGGAACGCCGCAGCACCAAGGCGGGCAGCCTGTCCGGCGGCGAGCAGCAGATGCTCACGATGTGCCGCTCGCTGCTCGGCAACCCGCTCGCCATCCTGATCGACGAGCCCACCGAGGGCCTGGCCCCGAAGATCGTCGCGCAGGTGGCCGAGTGCATTCAAGACATGCAGCGCCAGGGCGTCTCGGTCGTGCTGGTGGAGCAGAAGCTGGCCATCGCGCTGAAGGTCTCGACCCGCGTGTGCGTGATGGGCCACGGCCACATCGTTTTCGAGGGCAGCCCCGAGCAACTTCTGGCCGACCACGCGGTGCAGCAACAGTGGCTCGCCGTTTGAATACGTACCCGCGCACGAACACCCCCACAACGTCTGGAGTCCCCATGGCCGCACCGCCCGACAAAGTCATCATCAGCTGCGCCGTCACCGGCTCGGTCCACACGCCGACCATGTCGCCCCACCTGGCGCTGACGCCCGACCAGATCGCCGAACAGGCGATCGAGGCGGCCGAGGCCGGTGCCGCCATCCTGCACCTGCATGCCCGCGATCCGCTGGATGGCCGGCCGACGCCAGACCCGAAAGTCTTCGATCAGTTCGTGCCGCGCATTCGGGCGGCGACCGACGCGGTGATCAACATCACCACCGGCGGCAGCACGCGCATGACGCTCGCCGAGCGCTTGGCCTACCCGCTGCAGGCACGGCCCGAGATGTGTTCGCTCAACATGGGGTCGATGAATTTCTCGATCCACCCGATGGCCCGCAAGTACACGGAGTGGCGCTACCACTGGGAGAAGCCCCACGTCGAGGCCATGGAGGACCTGATTTTCCGCAACACCTTCCGCGACATCAAACACATCCTCAAGGTGCTGGGGCAGGACTGCGGCACGCGGTTCGAGTTCGAGTGCTACGACGTGGGCCACCTCTACACCCTGGCCCACTTCGTCGACGAAGGCCTGATCGAGGGGCCGCTGTTCATCCAGAGCATCTTCGGCATCCTCGGCGGGATGGGGGCGGACCCAGAAAATCTGTTCACCATGCGGGCCACGGCAGACCGCCTGTTCGGCCGCAAGGGCTACCGCTTTTCGGTGCTGGGCGCGGGCCGCCATCAGATGCCCTTGCTGACGATGGCCGCCGTCATGGGTGGCAACGTGCGGGTGGGCCTGGAAGACAGCCTCTACCTGGAGCGCGGCCGCCTGGCGCGCTCCTGCGCCGAGCAGGTGCGCAAGATCCGCCGCATCCTGGAGGAGCTGTCGCTGGACGTGGCGACCCCGGCCGAGACGCGTGTGATGTTGGGGCTCAAAGGCAAAGACGCCGTCGCCATTTGAGGCACACAGAGAACACCATGAAGAAACCATTGCAGAACAAAGTCGCCATCGTGACCGGCGCGGGCGGTGGCCTGGGGCGCACGCATGCCCTGGAGCTGGCTCGCCACGGCGCGCGCGTGATCGTCAACGATCTGGCAGGCCACGACGACGGCGCCGCTGCGCGCGCCGTGGTGGACGAAATCCGCCAGCGCGGCGGCCTGGCCATGGTCTGCCTCGGCGACGTGACGGCCCCTGCCGACATGCAAGCCATGGCCGAGCTGGCCGTGGCCCAGTGGGGGCGCATCGACATCCTGGTCAACAACGCCGGCATCCTGCGCGACAAGACTTTCGCGAAGATGTCGCTCGACGACTTTCGGCGGGTGCTCGACGTCCACGTGATGGGCGCCGTCAACGCCACCAAGGCGGTGTGGGCGCAAATGCAGGCCCAGCGCCATGGCCGCATCGTGATGACGACCTCGTCCAGCGGCCTGTACGGCAACTTCGGCCAGTCGAACTACGGCGCGGCCAAGATGGCCCTGGTCGGGCTCATGCAAACGCTGGCGCTGGAAGGTGCCAAGTACGGTGTGCATGTGAACTGCCTGGCGCCGACCGCCGCGACGGGCATGACCGAGGGCGTGCTGCCACCGGAGGCCCTGGCTCGGTTGACCGCCGAGCGCGTCAGCCCGGCTCTGCTCGCCCTCGTCGGCGAGGCCGCCCCCACGCGGATGATTCTGCTTGCCGGGGCCGGCAGCTTCGAGTGCGCCAACATCACGATGACCCAAGGCGTCTACCTGGCAGATGCAGCGGATACCGCCGAGCAGCTGTGCGCCCGCCTCGACGAAGTCACGGCCCGCACCGACGAGGTCGTTCCGGCGTCGGGTTGGGAGCAATACCAGCTGGAGCTTGCAAAGGCCACAGCTGATCGTCCAAGCAGCAAGCTTGCCGTCAAGATTTACGACGGGGAAATGAACGGAGCCCAGCCCACGTGACTGCCCACTCATGGCCCTTGAATTTTGTGGCGAGCGGTGGCGACCCGGCTCCGTCAAAACTCCGCGAGCAAGCGACGGACTTCTTGGGATGCGGGGGTCGATTCACCCATCGTGGCGTTCAATTCAATCACCGCTTCCTGCCATGAGTTCCGGGCCTGCGCGATCTGCCCGCTGGCTTGCTGGGCCAGACCGAACGCCACCAAGGCACGGCCCAGCCAGGCGCTGTGCTCGAAGCCTGATTTGGTATCTCGCGCCTGTTTCACGGCAAGCGCTGCCAGGTCCTGCGCCGCGCCCAGGTCACCGAGCTTCAGTTCGACACGAGACAGCAGGGTGCGGGTCTGGATGACATACGGGTCGGGCTCCGGGATGGCGTCGTAAATGGCCAAGGCTTGCCTCAGATGCGACCTTGCGGCCTGCAGAGCACCCTGTGCCATTGCCGACTGGCCCTGACGCATCTCCAGAATCGCAAAGTTGGACTGCCCCATCGACGCTTTGTTCAAACCGCTCCGCGCGGCTTCCAGCATCGTGTCGCAGCGAGCAAAGTCGAGCGTGTCGCACCACGCCAGCGCGCCGGCCAACGGGATCATCGCGGCACGGCGCGGGCTGCCTCGTTGTTCATTCTCAGCCGTCGCGTGCTCGATCAATGGCTTCGCATCGAGCGGGCGCCCCAGTT
>Ga0302322_100001414_pt1 | contig 19633 bp, 18 predicted proteins | sample Fen_T0_2_FD_203757 | JGI IMG/M metagenome (GOLD analysis project Ga0302322, IMG submission 203757) | Peat permafrost microbial communities from Stordalen Mire near Abisko, Sweden - Fen_T0_2 | ecosystem: Environmental > Terrestrial > Soil > Wetlands > Permafrost | place: Sweden: Abisko...
CGGGCGATGCCGAGTCTTACCTGCGCGCCATCGTCGGGTCGGATCCGGCGTCGGGCGCGGTCCACGTATTCGGCTCCGTCCCGGTCGGGGCCGCGGTCCAGCTCACCACCGCCGACACGGACGACATCCTGGCCGGCACATCGGCCGCGCTGGGCCGGGCGATGGCCGACTTCCCGGCCGAGGCCACGGCGGAAGGCGCCCTGATCTTCTCGTGTGCCGTACGGCGATACCTCCTTGGATCGCGGACGCAGGAGGAGGCGCGTCTCGCCCGATCCGAGTTCGGGGCGTCGATCCCGTTGGCCGGTCTGTACTGCTACGGCGAGATCGGTCCGGTCTCGGGCGCCCGGGCAAGCCGCTACTTCCAGGAGTCCTTCGTGGCGCTGCTCCTGGGCACATGAACGACGAGCCTGGGACCGAGGAAGACGCGTCCACGGCCGCGCTCCGCAAGGACCGAGCGCGGATGGCCCGTCGCATCGCCCGCCTCGAGGAGACGCTCGAGTCCGTCGAGCAGATCCGGGACACCAACGCCCGCTTGCTCGACCGGCTCATGGGCGAGCTCGAGACCGAGCGCGCGACCTCCCAGCGGCTGCTTCGGAACGTCCTGCCGCAGCCGATCATCGACCGGCTGAATGCGGGTGAGCGGCTCATCGCCGATCGCTACGACGACGTAGCCATCGTATTCAGCGACTTCGTCGGGTTCACCGAGATCTCCGGGCGCCTCCCCGTCGCGACCCTCGTCGCTTCGTTGAACACGCTCTTCTCGGCCTTCGACGCGGCTTGCGGGGCCCTCGGGGTCGAGAAGATCAAGACGATCGGGGACGCCTATATGGCCGCGGCCGGGCTCCCCGGATCGAGCGGCGAGCCGATCCGCGCCGCGGCCGACCTGAGCCTCGCGATGCGCGCTGCCGTGCGCGACGCCGGACCGCCGTGGGAGGTCCGGATCGGCCTGCACACCGGCCCGGTCGTCGCCGGCGTCATCGGGACGAGCAAGTTCGTCTACGACCTGTGGGGCGACGCGGTCAACGTCGCCAGTCGCCTCGAGGCCTCCGCCCCGCCCGGCTCGATCCAGGTGTCGCAGGTCGTTGCCGACGCCATCGCCGACGCATTCGAGTTCGAGCCGCGCGGCCCGATCGAACTCAAGGGCAAAGGACCGGTGGAGGCATCCCTACTGCTCGGGCGGCGCTGACGCCGCCTCGACCGGGTCGGTTCACTCGATCCTGAAGGTGGTGCGCGCGACGGCGACCGGGGCGTCGTCCAGGAGGTACGCGGCCACGTACTCGCCGGGCGCCAGCGGCCAGATCCCGCCCGCGGACGACTGGTCGACGACAGCCGCGGCGCCGTCCAGGCTCAGCGTGCCGTCGGCCTGCGTGTCCGTGTGCCGCCACAGGAGATGGGCGTCCCGCAGGGTGCTCGCGAGCGCCCGGAAGATGGCGATCCAGTCCCAGCGATAGCCCGGCCCGCCCGACCAGCTCAGCTCGATCGGTTCGCCCACGGCGAAGACCGGGCGCGCGGCCCGCAAGACGACGTCCGGGTGCGATCCGAACCCGTCCGGCGACCCCGGCCAGGCAGGCCCGGCCACCGCCGGCATCGGGCCCGGGACGACCCGCACCGTCGCCACGACCGCGCGATGGTCCGACGGCCACGGATCGAGACCGATCCCCACGCCCGCCCGCGCGGCCTCGCCGACGATGACGCAATCGGTCGTCTCGGCCGGCCCTGCGACGTAGATCAGGTCGATGCGGTCGTCCGGCGTGTCCGGTCCGGGTTCGTAGCCGCCGGTCGGCGGACGCTCCGCCCACCAGGTCAGGCCGGGATCCGCCACGGGATCGGGATGGATCTCCCGCCACGTGTCGCGGAACCCGGCCGCCTCGATGGCGCGACTCACGGGCCACGCCATCGGGAGCCGTACGTGCGGCCGGATCCCGACGGCCGCGGCCGTCCAGTCCAGGTGCGACGGGGCGTTGAAGTCGCCGAGCAGCACGACCGGCATCCCGGCGGCCGCCAGCTCAGGCAGCATCGCTAGGGGACGCTCGAGTCGGGGCAGCCGGATGCGCCGCTCCAACGCCTCGATCCCGGAGGCCGAGCCGCCCCGGGCCGCCAGTTCCGGCCCGTACGGTTCGGCCGGCGGATGGACGCTCATGATCGCCACGGCCCGCCCGGGCCGGACCTCCACGTACACGAGGCCGGGCTCGCGGTCGACCGGATCGAGGATCGGCCACCGCGCGATGACCTGGGTCCGCGCGGAGGCGAACCCCCACCCGAGAGCCGTCGCGATCTGGTTCGCGTTGCCCTCCGCCTCCTGCAACGCGACGACGTCGGGGTCGGCGCGCCGGATGGCTTCGTCGACCTGGCCGAGCGCGATGCCGGTCCCACCTTCCTCGATGTTGAAGACCATGACGCGCAGGGACACGGGGTCGGTCGGATGGGCCATGGGCCGAGTCTAGCGACGGACCGTGCTCGCCCGTGCGAATGAGTCTCGTATCGCGAGTCGTTTCCTGCGGATTCGGCGGTCCTGTGGCACAGTGCCCGCCCATGACGACCATGACCCGCCGCCTCGTCCGACTCCTCGCTGCGGCCGCTCTGGTGTCCGCCTCGATCCTGCCCGCGGCGGCCCCCGCCGTGGCGGCGAACGACCACGTGTTGCGGGTCGGGACCACCCAGGATCTCGACTCCATGAACCCGTGGGAGACCGCCCTCGAGACAGGGTTCGAGGTCTTCAACCTCAACTACGACTTCCTCGTCGGGTTCGGCAAGGACCTCGAGCCCGTACCGGGGTTCGCCGAGTCCTGGTCGCGCGCGACCGAGGCCGACGGGTCGTTCACATGGACCTTCAAGATCCATCCGGGGATGAAATGGTCGGACGGCCAGCCCGCCACCGCCGAGGATGCCGCCTGGACGCTCCAGTTCGCGCTCGACGGGATCAACACGCAGGGCTATGTCGGGCTCGGCTACATCGATCCGGACCTGACCAACGCCGGGGTGACCTCGGTCGAGGCGGTCGATGACACGACGCTCCTCATCCACAACACGGATCCGTCCGACCGCGTGCTCCAGATGTACATCCCGATCCTGCCGAAGCACATCTGGAAGGACCAGACGATCACCAGCATCGACACCTACGGCAACGACGTGCCGGTGGTGGGCAGCGGTCCGTACCAGGCCGTCGAGTGGCAGACCGGCCAGTTCGTCCGGTTCGAGCGCAACCCGAATTACTGGGGCAAGCAGGGCGCCGAGGATCAGGTCGTCGTCCAGTTCTTCAAGTCGACCGACACGATGACCCAGGCGCTCAAGAGCGGCGAGCTCGACTACGCCATCGGCGTCAACGCGGACCAGTTCAACGACCTCAAGACGCAGCCGAACATCTCCGTCGTGAACGGCGTGACCAACGGCTGGACGATGCTCAACTTCAACAGCTACGACAAGGACATCCCGGGTGGCGGCGCGTCGACCAAGGCGCTGCGCGACCCGAAGTTCCGCGACGCGCTGGGCTACGCGATCGACAAGAACCTGCTCATCGACCGCGTCCTCGGCGGCTACGGCGAGCCGGGCACGACCCAGGTGCCGCCGTTCCAGGCGAAGTGGCATGTCGAGCCGGACAAGCTGCGCACGTTCGACATCGAGCTCGCGAAACAGAAGCTCACGGACGCCGGCTATCCGCTCGATGCGTCCGGGCAGCGGCTCGACAAGGAAGGCAAACCGATCAGCCTGCGGCTCTACATCCCGACCGATTCGCCCGCATACCCAAAGGACGGCGAGTTCATCAAGGGCTGGTTCGCGGAGCTCGGGATCAAGGTGTCCACGAGCGTGTACGACTCCGCGACCCTGCTCGAGATCGAACTCCCGCCGACCAAGGAGGCGCCCAAGCAGAACGCCGACTGGGACATGATCATCTGGGGCTGGACCGGGTATGCGGATCCGAACCCGCTGCTCCAGATCTTCACGACCGGCCTCATCGGCTCGACCAGCGACAGCCTGTATTCCAACCCGACCTACGACGCCTTGTTCGACCAGCAGAACGTCGCCAAGACGGACGATGAGCGCCACTCGCTGATGGCGCAGATGCAGAACATCTTCTACAACGACGCGCCGTACCACATCCTCTACTACGAGGACACGCTCGTCGCCTACCGGACGGACAAGTTCAGCGGCTGGCAGAACCAGCCGGCCAACGGGACTCCGCTGTTCGGCTATGGGTCGATCGGGTACACCCTGCTGACGGACGCGACCGCCACGCCCTCGGCGAGTCCGGCCGATTCGGCGGCGCCGGGCGCTTCGGGTTCGGCGGGAGCGTCGGCCGGGCCGACCGCGTCGCCTGGGCCGGGTGGCTCCACCTCGGACAGCGGCAGCACGCTCCCGATCCTTGCGATCGTGGCGGTCGCCGGGATCCTCATCGGTGGGCTGATCGTCTGGCGTGGCCGCCGGCGTTCGGACGACGACGAGGACTGACGCCGGGCCGGCGCGCGGCCGCGGGAACATCGACGGCCCGCGGGTCGTCCTTGGGCCATGACCAACCTTCGAGTCCTGTTGTTCGCCGTCCTCGCCGTCGGCGCCATCGTGACCGCCTGCGCCGGCTCGCCGGCCGCGTCGTCACCCGCGTCGTCATCGCCCTCGGCGGCCCCGACCGGCGACGGCCTCGTGGACACGCCCGAAGAGGCGATCGCCGCGGTCGTCGCCCATGACCCGCGCTTCGCGGGCGTCGGCCCGTACCGCGCGGACCTGATCGGTCAGTCGGCCTGGTACAAGGTCATGCCGGCATCGGGTGTCGGGGCATTCATCGTCGAGATCCAGGTCGGCTCCGGGGATTGCGAGGCTGGCTGCATCGATCGCCACACGTGGACCTTCGCCGTCCTGCCGGACGGCACCGTGAACCTGCAGTCGGCGACCGGCGGACCGGTCCCGCCGGCCGCGTTCCCGTCACCGAGTGGCGGCTGACCGAGGGTCAGACCGCGGCGGACCGTGCCAGTTCGGCGCCCCACGCTCGGGCGCGCTCCAGTTCGCCGTCGCGCAGCGGGCCGTACTTGCCGGTGACGACGAACTTGCCGCCCTTCGCGATCGTCCGGTAGCCGGCGCGCTTCAGGCCGGCATCGATCGCGCCCGTCGCGCCGCGCGGCGACCAACGGACGCGCGTCTCGAACGAGGCGGCTGGAGCCTGCCCGGCCGGCAGCGCCTGCAGCCAGTCCTTCATGGCGGGATGCGACAGGTCGGGCGGTGTCGGGGCGTCGTGCTCCGACTCGGCGATGTGCTCGCGGGTACCCTCGCTCGCGAGACCGAAGGCGATGACCGGCGCCCCGACGACGATGAGCTCCGCCTGAGCCACGGCATCCGGCGTTGCCTCGTCGGTCGTCAGCGGCCGAGCATCCGGCCCGATCCCCTCGGCGATGGCCCGGGCGATCGCAGCGGTGTTGCCCCACAACGATTCGTAGACGACGACGGCCTTCATGGCGTGCCTCCTGTGCGTGGTGACGACCCGGCGAGCCCCGATGCCTGGAGCAACGCCTGGCCCGCCGCCAGATCGGTGGCGTGGTCCCGTCGGAGCCGCGCCGCTTCGTGATCGATGAGATGCCACAGGCCCGGCTCGGTCGTGCGGAGGCCGGGCGAGGCGGCGAACCGGGTATCCAGGTCCGCCACGAATGCGGCATACCGCGCGAGCGGGCTCGCGGCCGCCGCCAGCGCTTCGAAGCCGGGCGCGTAGTCGACCGCGACCATGAGCCGGCCGAAGAATGCACCGAGGTTGTCGGCGCCGCGGTCCCAGCCCTGCGAGTGACCGCCGCGGCGCAGCATCGGGGCGGGTGACACGAAGGCTGCCGCGACCATGGTCTCGTCGACGGCCGCGGCCGCCAGCTCACCACCGAAGGTCAGCCACTCGTTCGAGATACCGAGGCGGTCGACGACGCGGATCTGGCCCCACGAGAACGTCGTATCAAGCGGCATCGTCGTCGATCGGGCCAGCGTGGCCCTGATGCCGCGCCCGCCGCGATTCGCCCAGTACTCGACCAGTTCCGGATCGTAGTGCCGAAGCGTGGGAGACGCGCGAAGGGCGACCAAGAGGTAGCCCGGCCCAGGCTGATCCGGCAGGTCAGGATTCGCGAGGAAGCCCCACTCGGCGAGGAGGTGTCCGGCTGTCGCAGGATCCGGGCCATGGTCGAAGATCCGCCTGTCGGTGGTCATGCCCTGACGATGGCACGTCGACCATCGGGACGCCCGTGCCGATGGTCGTCCAACGAGGGACCGAGCGACACATTCGCGACGGACGTCCCGGTCGCGGCCGGCCGGCTGGCCGGTGCGTCTCAGAGCGGCTCGGGTCCGACCAGCGGCCAGCTGCGCACCGTCCCGTCGGGCGAGAGATAGGAGCCGTCCTCGAGCAGGCTCCAGTCGTCGTCCGGGTCGATGAAGTCGCCGGCCTCCCAGCCTTCGAGGCCCAGGACGACGGTGGTACCCGCCTCCTGGCTCTCGACTTCGTCCTCCGCTCGCTCATCGAGTTCGAGTGCCATGACGTCGTCCATCTCACCCTCCTGACTGTGGGGCCGGTGCCGTCGCCGGTGCCGATGCGCGCGCCCGGTCCGTCCGGGCACGCTCGAGTCCGTCGATGACCTCCTGGTCCGTGGTCGGCGCGAAGTCGCGGTAGGCCTGACCGACGCCGATGAACGAGCCTGGCGTCTCGAGCACGACCACCTCATCGGCCACCCCCTCCAGTGCGGTGGCGCTCTCACGTGGCGCGACCGGCACGGCGAGGATGACCCGTATCGCCCCGACGACTCGCAGCGCCTCGATCGCGGCCCGGGCCGTGTAGCCCGTGGCGAGGCCGTCGTCCACGAGGATGACCGTCGCACCCGCGACCGCGATCGGGGGCCGTTCGCCCCGATAGCGCCCGACGCGCCGGGTGAGTTCTGCCGTCTCCTCGACCGTGACCTGCTCGACGTCCGCCGGGCGGACGCCGGCATCGTGGATGAGCGCCTCGTTGAGGACCCGGATGCCGCCCTCGGCGATCGCCCCGAGGCCCAGTTCGGGTTGCCACGGGACGCCCAGCTTGCGGACGCAGATGACGTCGAGCGGGGCCCCCAGGGCCTTCGCGATCTCCACGGCCACGGGTACTCCGCCCCGCGGCATGGCCATGACGATCGGATCTCGCGCGGCGTAGCTCACCAGACGAGCGGCGAGCTGACGACCTGCGTCGCGACGGTCCTGGAACACGGGATGCCCTCGAGCGGGATCGGACCGGACGTCGGCCACCAGCATCCACCCGCTCAGGCCCGCCCGCAAGGGCCATCCGGCACACACCATCCGCCGCCGGTCCCTCCCGGCGTACGATGCGCCGATGAGCCTCAAGGTCGCCCTCGTCCAGCTCGACGCCAGCGACGACGTCGACGCCAACATCGCCCGCGCCGTCGCGCTCGCCGACGAGGCCGCGAGCGCCGGGGCGCGCCTCGTCGCCCTCCCCGAGTACCTCCAATACCGCGGCCCGGACGATGGGTTCCGCGCGTCGGCGCGCCCGATCCCGGGACCGCACACGGATGCCTTCGCCGCAGTAGCCCGCCGGCGCGACGCCTGGATCCTCGTGGGCAGTACCGCGGAGACGTCCGGCGATCCAGCGCGCCCGCACAACACGTCGACACTGATCGCGCCGGACGGCTCGATCGCCGCGACCTACCGGAAGATCCACCTCTTCGATGTCGCGGTGGAGAACGGCCCGGTGGACACGGAATCGGACCGGGTGTCGGCCGGTCGCGCCCCGGTCGTGGCGGCCGTCGACGGCATCCCGTTCGGGCTATCGATCTGCTACGACCTGCGGTTCCCGGAGCTGTACCGGGCGCTCGCCCTGGCCGGGGCGAAGGTCCTGACCGTGCCGGCGAACTTCATGGAGCGGACCGGACGCGACCACTGGGAGGTGCTCCTGCGCGCCCGGGCGATCGAGAATGGGGCGTGGGTCCTGGCGCCGTCGCAGATCGGGGGACCGGCGCGCTTCCCGGCGTTCGGGCGGTCGATGGTCATCGATCCGTGGGGCACGGTCGTCGCGCAGGCGCCGGACACCGTCGGGATCGTCCACGCCGAACTGGATCTCGAGCGGGTGGACGCGATCCGACGCCAGATCCCGTCGTTGCAGAACCGCCGGCCGGACGCTTACGAGGGCTGATCGATCGGCCCGTCGCCGGGCCGCATCACGGGTACAGGAGTCGAGCGCCCGTCAGGGAGTCGCGCTCGTCAGCGAGTCGCGCTCGTCAGCGAGTCGGCGCCGCTCTAGGGAGTCGCGCTCGGGCTGGCCTGGGGCTTGTCGTGCTTGCCCCACTTGAACGTGCCGCCGCCGACCTGCGTCGCGTCGAGCGATCCGTCCGATCGCGGCGACCCGCTGGCGATGACGACATCACCCACCGCGATGTCGGCCAGCGTCGCGGCATCCTTGCCGAAGACCTTGTAGGTGGTCTTGCTGTCGACGTGGATGGTCGTGGACTTGTCGTCGCGGCCCTTGACCGTGATCGTCGAGCTCGTCTTGGCCGTCACCACGCCGCCGGCGACGGACGGCTGGATGACGATCCGACTCGCCGTGAACGTGGTGCCGCTGATCGTGCCCTCGGCCGCGATCCGGCTGCCGACCGTGACGTCCGCCTTCGTGCCGGCATCCTTGCCGAACAGGTAGGTCGTCGAGCCGTTGACCGTGATCGTGGTCTTGGTCCCGTCGCGCCCGGTGACCGTGATCGTCGAGCCGCTCACCGCGGAGACCTCGCCACCGGCCTTCGGTGTGCGGACCGTGATGGCCGTGATCGTGTAGGTCCCGTCGGCGTTCTTCTTCTGGCGGAAGCCGATCTCGTCGCCGACCTTGAGGTCCGTGACCTTGATCGTGGCGCCCGCCTTGGTGATCGTCGTATCGGCGGTCACGGTGATCGTGCGCGTCCAGCCGTCATCCGTGGCGAGGCTGACCTTGTCGCCGTCGATCGCGGTGACGGAGACGTTGCCGCGGCCCGCGTCGCCGGCGTCGCCGAGCTTGGAGCCACCGAAGCCACCGAAGCCCTGGCCGAAGCCCCACGACGGACCGTGGCCCTTGCCGGGGTCGCCGGACGGCGTCGCCTGGGACGGACCCGTCGGCGTGGACGGATCGGGCGAGGCCGCGAAGGCCGCCACGACGGGCGCGCCGAGCAGGGTGCAGATCCCTGCGATGAGGAAGATCCGGAGGGGGAGGGGGAAGCGTGGGCGGCGGTCGGACTCGGTCATCGACGAATGGTGCGCCATCCAGTCCGCGGATGACAGCCCTGAAGTCGTCCGTGCGCGCGACTCGTGGTGCGCGCACGCGCCACCTATTGATCGGGCGCTTCGCCGGGCAGCTCGATGGTGAAGGCGGCACCGGGTTTCCCGGCGTCCGCCGGTTCGAGGGACAGGTCGCCGCCCATCGCCCGGCACAGCTCGCGCGACACGTACAGCCCGAGTCCGCTGCCGGCGTCGGGCGGGTTCTCCGTGCCGCGCACGAACCGCCCGAACAGGCGATCGCGGTCGGCCTCGGCCACGCCTGGGCCGTCGTCCGCGATGGTCAGGCGGAGCGTCGACGCGCCCTCGTCGACCGCCACGGAGACCGCGACCGGGCGCCTGGCCCCGTACTTCACGGCGTTGTCCAGGAGGGCCCACAGCACTTGGTCGAGCTGGTCCGTGTCCGCGACGGCGAGCCAGCCCCGCGCGTCGTCGGTCAGCTCGAAGGCGACGTCGTCCGCGCCGAGGGCCTCCCAAGCCTTGCGCACGCGCGTGCCCAACGAGACGACCTCGGTCCTCGGCCGCAGTGCGCCCGATTCGAGCCGCGTGACGGTGAGGAGTTGTCGGACCATGCGCGACAGGCGCTCTGACTGCTCAGAGATGATCCCGAGCCGGCGGTCCGGGCGGTCTTCGGCGAGCTGATCGGCGTACGCGCGGATGCTCGTGAGCGGCGTCTGGAGGTTGTGGCTGACGCCGCGGAGGAAGTCGTCCTTGGCGGCATCGAGCTCCAGCAGCTGCGTGTTCTGGGTCTCGACCTGGTCGAACAGCTGCGCGTTGCGCACGCCGACGGCGATCTCGCTTGCGAACAGCTCCAGCAGGTCCTGGTCGGCGCGCTCCCAGCGCCGCGTGGCGGGCAGCCGGCCCAGCAGCACGCCGAGCAGATCCGCGCCCACCAGCAGGTCGGCGCGCAGGGTCCGCGTCTCGCCCGGCACGACCTCCTCCTCGGGGACGTGCGACGGGTCGCCGAGGATGACGATGGCGTCGATCATGTCGAAGGCGGCCTTCGCGTCGTCCGCCGCCCGGGCGACCAAGGCGTCGGTGCCCGCCCGTGGCGAGATCCGCTGGATGGCAGCCAGGATGTTGGCCAGCTCGCGATTGCGCCGCGCCAGGTCGGCGGCCAGCCGGTTGTGGCTATCGGCGAGGCGGGCCAGCTCGTCCTCGCCGGTCACCCGGATCGGGGTCGAGAGGTCACCGGCCGTGGCGCGGTCGACGGATGCCGCGATGGCCCGCAGCGGTGCCAGGAGGTCAGCGGCGAGCAGGTACGACACCACGATCGCGAGGATCACGAACACGGCCATCGCGAACAGCAGCAGGCGCCCGAAGTTCGAGTCGCTCCCGAAGACGCCGATGGCCTGGCCGATGACCACGACCACGAGCCCGAACCCGATGAGCGGCAGGATAGCGACGCCGATCAGTGCGGCGGTGAGGCGGGTCCGGAAGCTGAGCCGGCCGGTCGCCCGCTCGTCATCGCGCGCGGCCCGGCTCGGCGAGAGCGGGTCAGTCGAGGACATCGCGCCGATCGTCGACGGCCGATGCGCTCGCCGGTGGGCCCTCGTCGCCGATCGTCGAGGGGACGAGGCGGTAGCCGACGCCGCGGACGGTCTGGAGGTGGATCGGCCGGTTGGGGTCGAGTTCCACCTTCTGGCGTAACCGGCGCATCGTCACCCAGACATACGACGGGTCGGCATCCTCCGTGTCGGCCCAGCCGCGCGACAGGAGCGCCTCGGTCGTCACGGTCTGACCGAGGTTGGCGGCGAGCGCGTAGAGCAGCCGGGACTCGGTCGGGGTCAGCTGGACGACGTCCCGGCCGACGGTCGCCTGGCGCCGATGCAGGTCGAGCGTCAGCGATGGCCCGAGGACCAGGCTCTGGCGCGGCACCTTGTCGCCGAGCCGGCGCAGGATCCGGTTGATCCGGGCGCGCAGCTCCGGGTAGTGGTACGGCTTGGTGACGTAGTCCTCGGCGACCTCCTCGAGGAGGTCGGCCTTCGAGTCGCCGGCGTCGATCGCCGACAGCACGATGATCGGCAGGTCCGCCCGCGACTTGATCTCGCGGGCGAGGGACAGGCCGTCCATCCGCGGCATCATCATGTCGATGATCAGGAGGTCCGGCCAGGACGTCCTGAGTCGGCGCAGGGCCTCGACGCCGTCGCGGGCGGTGATAGGTTCGTAGCCGTCCGCTCGTAGCTGATCGGCCAGCAGGACGAGCAGGTTCGGGTCGTCGTCCACGATGAGGATGCGCGGGGTGATGATCCCGCCGGGTCCGCCGCTCAGCATCCGCGTCCGCTCACCGTCGCCGCCATCCCATGGTCGCCAGTATGGCCCGGGCGAGGCGTCCGCTACAGGTCGTGCGCTTCCTCGGTCTCGATGTTGCCGTGCTGGCCGATCTCCGACGCCGCGATCATCTGGGTCCGGTTGATCAGGATGAACGGGTAGTGGCTGATGATCCGGCGATCGGCCAGCGAGCGGGTCGTGACGTCGATCATCGGGACGAACCTCGGGTGGGTGGAGTCCACGAAGGCGGCCAGATCCGTCTCGCCGAAGATGTAGACGGTGCCCGATACGGTGTGGCCCGGCGTGAACAGCACGAACTCACGCGTCTGTCGATTCTCGATGCTGCCGCCGACGCCCTGGTCCTTGTAGCTCTGGCGCGAATCCTCATCGAGCGGCTGCGGGTCGCGCTGGGCGATATAGCTGATCTCGTCCTGGTCGACCATGAGCTCGGGCAGGATGAGGTTCGTCGGATCGCCGTTGCGCCGCAGGAGCTGCGCCTCGTGGACGCGGACGTAGCCGCTCGATGCGTTGATGAGGTCGGTCAGCCGATGGAATCGCCCGAGGGAGATGTGTCCGTTCAGGCGGAGATGGGTGCCGACGAGCTCGACCTGCTCGTCGCGGCCCTTCGGTTCCGGCTGGTCCGAACCGAAGAGTCCGAACGGGCTCGGCGATCCGAGCGGGGTGTCATCCCACGTCATGGATCGATCGTAGCACCGGCCGTCGAGCGGGGATCCCCGGACCTTCGGATCGGGCGCCATGCGGGTCCACGAAGCGCGCCGTTCGCTCAGGGCGCCTTCGGGTCCACGAAGCGGCAGCGTGGGCGAAGGGGGCAGGCGCCGCAGTCCGGCCGGCGGGCGTGACAGACCTTGCGCCCGTGCTGGATGAGGTTCACGTGGGCCTCGTGCATCTGGTCGGCCTCGAGCAGCCCCAGGTAGAGGTCGTGCGCCTCGTCGGCGGAGGCCTTCTTCGGGATGAGCCCGACCCGATGCGATACCCGCTCGACGTGCCGGTCGACCGGCATGAGCGGCAGGCCGAACGAGAACAACAGCAGCACCGACGCGGTCTTCTTGCCGATGCCGTCGATGGCGGTCAGCCAGTCGCGAGCCGCCGCGGCGGAGAGGTCGCCGAGGAACTCGAGGGAGTGGTCGCCGCGCGCGTCGCGGATGTAGGCGAGCGTCGCCTGGATACGCGGCGCCTTCTGGTTGGCCAGGCCGCCCGGACGGATGACGTCGACCAGCTCGGGGAGTGGCGCGTGTTCGACGACGTCCCAATCCGGCGCCGACCCGTCCGCCAGGCCCTCGCCACCCCAGCCGGCGCCGGGGTTGTGGGCACGCACCTCGCCGCCCGACGGGTACGCCCGGCGCAGGGCCTCGAAGGCGACCTCGGCGTTCGTGTCGGCGCTGTTCTGGGTGAGGATCGTGAGGATGAGCTCGCTCGTGGGGTCGAGGCGGCGTTCCCAGACGGGGTGGCCGTACAGTCCGGCCAGCTCATCCAGCACGAATGGCACGAGACCCGGCCGGAGACGCTCCAACGTCTTCGCCCACGTCCGACCGGGGTTCGAGAAGTGGCGCTTCTTCGGGCGCCGGCGGCGCCGGTCGGGGGTCGAGGAGCCAGCCGCCACGGGCGGCTCCTGAGCGGCTGTCACCAGCGACCGTTCCCGGGCTGCATGTCGGCCGGGTCGAGACGGATCGGGAATCGTTCGCGGATCCGCGCGTCGACCGCCGGGTCCAGGTACTGCGGGTAGTGGGTACCGAGGATCGCCCCGACGCGCTCGTGGGCGTGCTCGTAGATGGTCCGGCTGCCACCCTCCTGCCACTCGCCCGGACTCGTGCGATCGGCAAGGTCCGGGTAGTGGAACTCGGTGCGCATCAGCTGCAGGGTCTGGTCGGCCCCGAGGTAGTGGCCGGCGCCGTTCACCGCGTCCGCGATGACGTCGTATGACAGCGTCTCGTCGGTGACCTCGATCCCGCGCAGGAGGCGCTGGGCATTGCCCAGGAGGTCGTTGTCGATGACCAGGCCTTCGAACGACTGGCCCATCAGGCTGCCGACGATCCCCGGGTAGGCGGAGACGAGATTGCCTCCGGCGAGCGCCGCGGCCGTGATCGTGATGCCCTTCTCGTAGCCTGCCTGCGCGTCCATCGTCTTGGCGTCGGTCATGCCGGAGGCGACCGAGGAGACGAGCCCGTAGTGATTGGCGATCTGGGCGCTCGCCGCCATCAGGAGGGCCTCTTCGCCGCTGCCTCCGGTGAAGCCTCCCGTGCGCAGATCCGACACGAATGGCCACATGCCGAAGTCGAACGGGTTGCCCGGCCGGATCATGTTGACGATGGCGAGGCAGGCGAGGGTCTCGGCGAAGCATTGGACGAGGGCGCCCGCCAGCGCGGCGGGCGCCGTCGCCCCGGCCTGTGGGGCGATCGCGATATCCGTGGCGAGTCCCAGTTCCGCCGTGCGCACGAGGACTTCGGCGTTGTCCTTCCCGAATCGAAGGGGGGACACGATCGGGCAGCCGCCGATACTGCAGAAGGGTCGCTTCAGGAACTCGCCATCGCCACCCGCGACGAGGTCGAACATCGCGACCAGGTCGTCGACGTACGCCACGGTCGCGCAGCTGAACGCGAACGGCTTGTTCTGGCCGGCCAGCGCCGCGTAGGCGACGTTGATGTCGTGGACGTAGACCTCCTCGCTGTACTCCGCAGCGATGAAGGGCTGGCCATAGCAATGGATGTTGGGCAGCCGATCGACCAGGCGCGCCGCGTCGTACAGGTCGACGAGCCGCGTCGGTCGGAAGGTCTGCGTCGGGTAATCCAGGATGGAGACGGCCTCGCCGGACGTACAGAAGTAGACGCGCTCGCCGCTGATCTCGATGTCGTTGGCCGGATCGACCCCGTATCGAACGTAGCCACGTGAGGCGACGCCGAGCATCTCTTCGACGAGACCGCGCGGGAACAGCAGCCGTCCGCCCGGATCGAGCGTGCAGCCTCGGGGGAGGGCATAGCGGAGGATCTCGGGGATCGGATCGCCGATCCCGATGGTCGCAAGGACGTCGAGTGCGGTCGAATAGATACGCTCGATGTCTCGAGTCGAGAGCGGTCGATACAGGCCGCCGGTCATCCCGGGTCGGACCGCGCCAGCTCCCGGCGTCGACGTCACGTTGTGGCGCGCTCGACGCCCGTGCACCGCGGGGTCGTCCGCCGCGGTCGACTCGAGGCGGCTCTCGGCGATATCCATGCGCCCTATTGTCCTCGCTGCGCGTCGTCCCCGGGGTCTGCCGTTCCTGCTGCCGCGACCCAGGCTCGGGCCAGGCGCTCCCCGCACGCTACCAGCGGTGCCGTGCCGGCCGCCAGGGCGACCTCGAGCGGGACCGGCGTCTCCCAGACGGGGACGGCTTGCGCGCCGACCGAGGCAAGGGCTTCGATCCCCGCCGGCTCGACGCTGCCGCCGACGCCGATGCAACGCTTGCCGGCGACCTGGGCACGACGAGCGACCCCGAGCGCGGTCTTGCCGAACGCGGTCTGGGCGTCGATGCGGCCCTCGCCGGTGATCACGAGATCCGCGCGAGCGAGCCGAGCATCGAAGTCCGTGGCGTCCATGACCAGGTCCACGCCGGGTTGCAGGCCGAACGAGCGGAACCGATGCTGGATCGCGAGCAGGCCGAACCCGACGCCACCGGCTGCGCCGGCTCCTGGCGTCTCGCGTTCACGACGACCTGTCTCGGCCTCGAGCGCGTCGGCCCACGCCGCGTTGCGCGCGTCCAAGGTCTCGACCTGTTGCGGCGTAGCGCCCTTCTGTGGTCCGAAGACGGCAGCGGCCCCCTGTGGTCCGAGCAATGGGTTCGAGACATCGCAGGCCACGACGAGGTCGACATCGGCGAGCTCGGCCAGCTCGGCCAGCGCCGTCAGCGCCTCGATCAGGCCGCGTCCCCCGTCGGTGGTCGCGCTCCCACCGATCCCGAGTGTGATGGTCCGAGCACCGTTGCGGATCGCCTCGACCAGGAGTTCGCCGGTGCCGACGCTGGTCGCGGCCATCGGATCGCGCTCGTCCGGCGCGACTCGCGACAGCCCCGACGCTTCGGCCATCTCGATGACGGCCCGGGATCCGGCTCCCGCGCGCGCACTCACGTCGGCGCCAGCGTTCGCCTCCCGCGCGAGCCAGCGAGCCGCGACCGGCCGACGGAGCGGATCCTGGACAGCGCTCGTTCGCCAGTCCCAGCCGCCCGCCGCCGCGACTGCTTCGAGGGTGCCTTCGCCGCCATCGGCGAGCGGGCAAAGCAAGACCTCGTCATCGGGGCGAGCGCGGAGCCAGCCGTCGGCCATGGCGCGGGCGACCTGGACGGAGGTAAGGGTGCCCTTGAACGAATCGGGCGCGAACAGGACGATCACCCGGCGATCGCCAGCGCCGTCAGCGCGGCTCGCCGCCGGCCAGGACGCGGCGCTGCTCGACGTACTCGGGGATGCGGATCATCGGGGGGCGTTCCTGGTCGGCGAGCTCGATGACCTCGAGGCCCAGGCGGCCCTTGCCGGACCGCGGCAACTTCATCGTCGAGCCCATCTCGGCGAACAGGCGCGCCTTGTGCCGTTCCTCGAGCCGCTTCATGACGGCCTGCAGGATGACGAACGACATCCGCGACAGGCCCTCGAGTTCCTGGTTGCGATGGACTCGTCGCTCGAGGTCGACCTGGCCGAGCCCTTCGATGCCGAGACGCTCGGCGGCGTCGATCAGGTGGCCGATCTCGACCGCGTAGCCCGTGAAGAACGGGATGGTCTCGAGCAACGACCGACGGCCGGCGTACTCGCCCGCGAGCGGCTGGATCATCCCGGACAATTCCGGGTAGAAGAGGTTGATGAGCGGGCGGGCGACGAGTTCGGTGACGCGACCGCCGCCGCCCTCCTTGAGCGTGCCGTCCTCGACGATCGGGCGCTGGTAGTAGCCCTTCACGTACTGCAGGCGCGGCTCGTGCAGGAGCGGACCGAGCGTCCCGTAGACCATCCGGTGATGCCAGTTCTTCACGTCCGTGTCGGCCCAGACGATGATGTCGCCGGTCGCGGCGTAGAGCGACTTCCAGAGGGCCTCGCCCTTCCCGACGAACGACCCATAGCGCGTCAGCACGTCCGGGTGCTGCACGACCCGGGCACCCTCCGCTTCGGCGATCTCGCGCGTCCGGTCCGTCGATGCCGAATCGATGACGAGCACCTCGTCGAGGAGCGGCACGCGCCCGACCATCTCGCGCATCGCGCGCCGGACGATCGGCCCGATGGTCTCCTCTTCGTTCAGCGTCGGCAGCACGAGGCTGACCGTGAGCCGCTGCTTCTCCTTGAGCGCCACGAGCCGGCGCAGGTCGGCGAACTCGCCGTGGTGGAAATTCGACTCGCCGAACCAGCGTTCCACCTTGGCCGGGATCGCGCGGGCCTCCTCGGCGGCGCGGTCGGCGGCGGCGAGCGTTTCGGCCCGGGTGGCCAGCCGGTCGAAGGTGGCCCGTTCGATCGCGTCGCGCGTCTTGACGACGACGACCGTCGGCTTGGCCCGGGCGGCGATCGCCTCCGGCAGGGCCCCGAATAGGTAGGTCTCGCCGTTCGCCCCGGCGACACTGGCGGAAGCGCCCATCACGACAAGATCGGAGCGTTCCGCCTCGCGCAGGATGGCGTTGCGGACGTTCGGGGCTTCCTTGAGGAGCGCCTCGCCCCGGCCCTTCACGTGCTGCTTGAGGAAGGCCGCCAGGGCATGCTCGGCCTGGGCGCGGACGGCCATCGTGATGCCGGGCGGCACGAGGTGGAGCACGACGACCGTCGCGTCGTGGTGCCGGGCGATGGCGTCGGCGAAGCGCAGGGCGAGTTCCGCGTGCGGGCCGCCGCGGACGGGCACGAGGACCCGCTTGATGGTCCGCGAGCCGCGCTGCTTGACGACCGCGATATCGGCCGGCGACTCGCGCACGACCTCGTCGATGGTCGGCGAGAACACGGTCGGGCCGGTCTGGTCGCGACCGGCCGTCTTGCCGCCCCAGCCGAAGATGATGAGATCCGCTTCCTGCTCGGCGGAGGCCTCGATGATGCCCTCGGCCGCGTGCCGGCCGATCCGGACCAGCGGGTGGATCGTCGTCCCGTGCGGGGCGTAGTCGAGGACCCGTTGGAGCAGGCGACGAGCGTGACGGGCCCGTGTCGCGCCCTCGGACAGGGGCATCCCCTCGGGCACCTCGACGATGCCCAGCGCCGACAGCTCGCCGGTCCGCGGATCGAGGATGGCGGCGCCGATCCGGACCAGTTCCTCGGCCGTCGTCGGGTTGGCGACCGGGATGAGGATGCGCGACGGGAGCGCCGACTTGGCCTTCATGCGACCCCGCCCGCCACGCCGGTCGCCGACTCGTTCCATCGGGCGACGAGGTACGGCTTCAGCAGCTCGAACTCGCGGGCCTGGCGCTCGACGCGGTCCTCGGCCTGGGCCGTCGTGACGTCGCGGTTCTCGACGACGAAGCTGCCGACCCGCCCGAAGTAGATCGGCACGAGGGCGGCGACCATCGATTCGACATTCGGTCCGGCGTCTCGGGCCGCGACCACGAGGTCGTAGATGACCCGGACCCAGACGTCGTCGGGGAAGTGGAACGCGGCGACCGCCTCGGCCATCTCCTGGGTCGTGGCCGTCGTCGAAGCGACGTCGCCGCCGATGCCCAGCTTCGAGCGCGCCTGGTCGCCGAGCCGGCCGGCTTCGGCCGCGAGCTCGAGGACGGTCGCGGCGGTCTCCGGGGCGAGCATCGCCCGCCAGGATTCAGCGAGCGTGAGCGAGCCGGCGTGGAACTCGGACAGCAGCCGCAGCGTGTTCACCTCGAGCGGCGGCGGATCGATGATCCGCTCGAAGCCGTACGCCGGCACGTCGTGACTGCCGCGGATCGGGAGCCAGGACGCCTGATAGCGATCGGCCAGCCGAAGGATCGTCCCGACGACCTGGCGGAACATCGGCCCGAGGTCCGAGCCCGGGTCCTTCGGGTCGTGGATCTTCGCCCCAAGCCGCGTCTGGCAGACCGCGAACCCGCCGGCGAGGGCCGACGTGGTCATCCAGATGTCGATGCCGAACTTGCTGATGTCCGGGGTCCAGTCGTCGAGCGAGAGGTAGTGCTTGACGAGGTCGCCGCTCACCCCGAAGTCGCCGCCGATCGGCTGGCGGATGCGGTGCCCGTAGAGCGCCCGTGTCAGCGGATAGGTGACCGTGTTGGTGATCGTGCCGTCGAACTTGTAGCGCGCGTACAGCGGCGCGACGAAGTCGTAGCCGCCCTTGAGGATCGGGCCCGCCAGCAGTTCGATCCACTCGGGGACGATCGACCTGAGGTCCGAGTCCACGACGACCAACGCCTGGACCTCGAGCGCCGCGGCGATCTCGAAGATGGTCCGCAGCGCGGCGCCCTTGCCACCGACGCCGGCGATCTCGGGGTAGGTCAGGCTGACCCGCTCGAGCTTGTTGGTCGGCCGGACGAGGAGGATCTGCTCGATGTAGTCCGGCGGTTCCGTCTCGATGACGACCCGTCCGGTCCCGTCGGGCGATCCGGCGTCCGCGTTGACCACGACCGGATGCAGATCCGGGAAGTACTGGACGAGGCCGGCCTGCGCGGCCCGCACGACATAGCCGATCGTCGCGGCGTTCTTGAAGCTGGGGATGCCCACCATGATGTCCGCCTTGCCGAGGCGGGCGATCTCATCTCGGATGGCCGGCGCGAGTGTGGTCTGGGGCACGCCTCACCGTACCATCCGTGGCCCGCGAGCGTCCGGCCGGGGTCGATCGGCCGGGGTCGACCCGCTGATCGGCAGCGAGCGGTCGCTCAGCGGCGAGGCATCGGTACGCTGGCCCAGTCCGACGCCAGGACGCCCGGCGCGTACCGGCCGTTGGCGGACTTGAACGACATCCCGGGGAAGCCCATCGAGCGCCACGAGCCGACCCAGGCGTCGATCGGCGGGCGGACGTACGTGCCGCGCCGGATGAGATCCGTCTCGACGATGACCGATTCGAGCTGGCGGCGACGCTCGAGCAGCGGGATATCGAGCACCGGCGTGCCGTCGAGCCAGAGCAGGTCGATGAGGACGATCGCGACCGGATCGTCGCCCTTCGGCATCCGCGCCACGCGGCCCTGGTCGAGCCGCTTGTCGTC
>Ga0302322_100001415_pt1 | contig 19628 bp, 15 predicted proteins | sample Fen_T0_2_FD_203757 | JGI IMG/M metagenome (GOLD analysis project Ga0302322, IMG submission 203757) | Peat permafrost microbial communities from Stordalen Mire near Abisko, Sweden - Fen_T0_2 | ecosystem: Environmental > Terrestrial > Soil > Wetlands > Permafrost | place: Sweden: Abisko...
CTGCACTTCGTCGACGTCGCGACCGCGCCCCACATCGTCGCCCGCTACCTGCGCGGCCTGCCGGTCGGCAGCAGGCTGGCGATCAGCGTGCTGTCGAGCCACGGCATCGAGCCTGCGGTGCTGCGGCAGGCCGAGGCGGCCTACAGCGCCGTCGCGGCGCACCTGGCCTACCGGACCAGGCCCGAGGTCGAGGCGCTCTTCGACGAGCTGGACATGGAGCGGCCCGTGGACGACGTCTACCGCTCGTCCACCGCCGCCGTGCTGGGCGGCGTCGGCGTCAAGCGCTGACCGGCGAGCACGCCGGTGACGACGGCGAGGGCGCCGGTGACGCCGACCGGGTGACGGTGCCACGTCGTCCTGGGGACCGCCCACCCCCGCGCCGATATCCCGATCGTGGTGGGACGTGGGTGAGGCGACGGGACGGGCGGTCCGGCTGGTCCGGACGCCTGCCCTGCGACGTGAGGCCCTGGGCGCCGGGCTCTTCCTGGCCGCCCTGGCGGGCTACCTGCTGATCAACCGGGCCGCCGGCGGCTCCGCGGTCGTCCGGGCCCTCACCTACGAGGGCTTCGCCGTCCCGGTCGCCGCCGGGTGCGCGATCGCGGCGTGGCGGGCGGACGCCGTCCGGCTGCCCCGGCGCCTGCTCGCCGGGGCGGCCGTCGCGACGATGGCCGCCGACGTCGCCTGGGACCTGGACGCCACCGGCGTGATCGCGCTGGCCTCCCACCCGACGCTGACGGCGCTCATGTACGTGCCCGCCTACGCGCTGCTGTTCGCCACCGTGCTGGTCTCTGGGTCCCGCTGGGGCGACGGTTCGCTGGCCGCGGCGCTGGAGACGGTCATCGTCGCGGGCGGGGCCGCGACCGCCGGCTACCCCTACCTCATCAGCCCCTACGTGGACCTCACCCAGACCGGCACCGACCTGGCGCTGGGCATCGTCAGCCCGGTGGGCGACATCCTCGTCCTCTCCGGCCTGGCGCTGCTCGTGCTGCGGATGCTCGGGACCCGGGTGGTCTGGCTCCTGACGGCGGGCATGCTCGCCTGGCTCGTCGGCGACCACCAGTACCGGATGCAGGCGGTGACCGACGCCTACACCCCCGGCGGCTGGGTCGACGTCTTCTGGCTGGCCCAGTACGCGGCGCTCGCCGCCGCGATGCGGCGCGTCGCCTGGCCGGACGTCGAGCGGCGCGACCACCCGCCGCGTGCCACCCTGGCGAAGGTCCTCGCGCTCGCGGGCGCCGCGCTCTCGGCCCCGGTCTGGCTGATCATCACCCAGACGACGTTCGACGCCGCCCGGGCGCGCGAGGTGCTGGTCCCGCTGTCGGCGGCCACCGTGGTCGTCGTCGCACTGGTCATGACGCGGTTCGCGCTGCTGCTGCGCGCCTACGCGACCATGGCCCGCGACATGCACGTCACGGCGTCCGAGCGGCAGCGGCTCACCGACACCCTGCGGCACCAGGCGTTCCACGACGCGCTCACGGGCCTGCCGAACCGGGCGCACCTGGCGATGGTGGCGAGCGCGATGCCGCCCGATCGGCAGGCTGCGCTGGCGTTCATCGACCTGGACGACTTCAAGAACGTCAACGACACCCTCGGGCACGAGGCGGGCGACGCGCTGCTCTGCGCCGTCGCCGAGCGGCTCCGGTCCCATACCCGGGCCGGTGACCTGGTGGCCCGCCTCGGCGGGGACGAGTTCGCCGTCCTGCTGCCCGGCAGCAGCACGGCGGCCGCCCACCGCCGGATCCAGCACGTGCTGGACGCGATCAGCGCGCCCGTGGAGATCGGCGGCGTCCAGGTGCGGATCGCGGCGTCCGTCGGGGTGTCGCCGCTCACCGGCGATTACGACGCGGCCCTGGCGTCGGCCGACATCGCCATGTACTCGGTGAAGAAGGCCGGTAAGGGCCGGGCCGGAGTCTACGACGAGGCGATGTGCGGCAAGGAGGTCGGGGACGCCGCGCTGGCCGCGGACCTGCACCGGGCGATCCAGGACGGCGGCCTCCACCTGGAGTACCAGCCGGTCGTCTCGCTGCAGGACGGGCGGCTCACCGGCTGCGAGGCGCTCGTCCGGTGGCTGCACCCGCGGCTCGGGCCGCTGCTGCCCGGGACGTTCCTCAGCGTCGCCGAGGACCGGGGGATGGCGGTCGACCTGGACCGGTCGGTGCTGTCCACCGCGGTCCGCCAGATCGCCCACTGGCGCCGCGACGGGTTCACCGTGAAGGTCAACGTGAACGCGTCGGCGGCCTTCATCGGCGAGGCGACGTTCGTCGACGAGGTGCTCGACATGCTGCGCCGCCACGACGTCCCCGGCGAACTGCTCACCGTGGAGGTCACCGAGCAGTCGCTGCTCTCGGACGTCGCGGGCGCGGCGGCCAAGCTCGGCGAGCTGCGGTCGCACGGCGTCCGGGTGGCCCTGGACGACTTCGGGACCGGCTACTCCGGCCTCGCCTACCTGCAGGAACTGCCCGTCGACGTGCTCAAGCTGGACAAGAGCTTCGTGCGGGTCGACGAGACGGGCGTCCCGGTGGGGCCCCTGCTCGGCGTGGTGGTCGGCCTCGGCCACGCCCTGGGCATGCAGGTGCTGGCCGAGGGCGTGGAGAGCGTCGTCCAGGAGCAGACGCTGCGCGGCATCGGCTGCGACCTCGGCCAGGGCTGGCTGTGGTCGAAGGCGCTGCCCGCGGGCGACCTGCGGGCCTGGGCCACGCAGCGACCGGTGGCGCAGGGGTCCGACCAGGTGGCGGTCGCGGCGGGCTGAGCGTCAGCCCGGCGCGCTCAGCCGGGCGCTCGCTCCGGCGCTCGGCCCGGCAGCGTGAGGTAGTCCTCGGTCGCCACCCGGGTGAACCCCAGGGACGTGTAGAGCCCGAGCGCCCGGTCGTTGCCCGTCTCCACCTCCAGGTGCACCCGGGCGGCGCCGCGGGCCAGGGCGAGGCGGCAGACCCGGCGCAGCACGTCCCGCCCGATCCCGCGCCCCTGGTGGGCGGGGTCGACGACGAGGCCGTACACGCCGGCGCCGTCCCCGTCCCGTACGACGGCGACGAACGCCACCACCCGCCCGTCCCGCTCCGCCACGAGCGCGAGCCGCCCGCCCGCCGCCTCCGCCCGCGCGACCGGCTCCGCTCGCGCGCCGGCGCCCGGGTCGCCCTCCCCGGAGGGATCGGCGTCCTCGGAGGGACCGGCGTCCTCAGGGGGAACCCAGCCGAAGGCGCCCAGCAGCAGCCGGCGGACGGCGTCCCGGTCGGCCGGGGCCTCGGGCCGCAGCAGGGTGCGCGGGTCGTCGGCGCCCGCGGCCGGGGGCCCGCAGAGCTGCAGCGCGTGCTCGGTGTGGTCCGGGACGCCGCCGTGCCGCCGCGCGAACGCCGCGCCCGCCGGCGTCGTCCGCGGGACCACCAGCAGGACGGGCGCGAGCCCGCGCTCGCGGACCGGCGGCAGCGCCGCCGCGAGCAGGGCGCTGCCGATCCCGCGACGCCGGTGGGCCGGGTCGACCATGCCCGCGAGCTCCACCGCGGGCGCGGCGTGGGTGTACAGCCCGAGAAACCCGACGAGGACGTCGCCGTCCCACCAGAGCAGGTCCTCGACGTCGCGGCCCGAGCGGGTGCGCAGCGCGGACCACCCGAGCTTGAGCCGTCCGCCGTCGGCGCGGACGACCCGCCGTTCGAGGTCGGCGACGGCGTCGAGGGCTGCGGGGGTGAGTCCCCGGGCGGGCTGGAGCACGCCTTCCACCCCAGCACACCCGTCAACTTGTTTACTGTCCGTCGTCACTAGGACACCTACAGCGGCTTGCTCGGGCCCGGGCGGTGCGACGCGCGGAGGATTCGCCCGCCATGGGGGTGAAGGGGCCCATTCCCCCGGCCGAGGGGCCTAAGGTGGTGCGCCAGGCAGACCTCGTGACCACGGAAGGAGCGGTCCCGCGCATGTCCCGAGCGGGTAACCGTCCGCGAGGCCCGGCGCGCCTGGTGCTCGCCCTGTGCGTACTCGTGCTCACCGGCCTGTGCGTCCCGACGGCGGGTGCGGTCCCCGCGCCCACGGTCAAGGAGGTCCGCGCCCGGATCGCCGCGCTCCACGCCGAGGCCGAGGCCGCTACCGAACGTTACGACGCCGTCCACGAGCAGATGACCGGGCTGGACCTGAAACTGTCGGTCGCCCGCACCAAGCTCGACCAGGAGCACAAGGCCCTCACCGCGGCCCGCAAGGAGCTCGCACGCTGGGCGGCGGAGCAGTACAAGGCCGGTGACCTGTCGACGCTGGCCCTGCTCCTGAGCGACGACGCCGACCGCTTCCTGCAGAACGACGGCCTCTACCGCTCGCTCGCCGAGCAGCGCACCACGGCGGTGAGCGGTCTCGTCGAGGAGCAGCGCTCCGTCCTCGCGACCACCACGGACATCCAGGAGCAGCAGCAGCAGCTGGAACGCAGCCGGCACGACCTGGACGTGGCCCGCCAGGACGTCGAGCGCAAGCTCGCGGACGCCGAGCGAGAACTCGCCCGGCTCACCGGTCCCCAGCGGGCCCAGCTCGCTGCCGCCGACGAGGCGGACGACCGGCAGGGGCTCAGTCAGCAGGGCGTCACCCTTCCCCCCGGGCGGCGCGCGACCTGCCAGGACGTGGCGATCCCCGACGTCGACGCGCGGGTGGCGAAGGTCATCTCCTACGCCTGCGCGCAGCTCGGCGACCCCTACCGGTGGGGGGCCTCGGGACCGTCCCGCTTCGACTGCAGCGGGCTGGTGCTCGCCGCCTGGGGGCAGGCCGGGGTCTCGCTGCCGCACAATGCGGCGTCCCAGGCGTCGGCCGGCAGGCCGGTCGGCCGGTCGGACCTGCGCCCCGGCGACGTCGTCTTCTTCTACCGGCCCATCGGGCACGACGGCATCTACATCGGCAACGGCCTGATGATCCACGCGCCGCGCACGGGCGACTCGGTCAAGATCGCGCCGGTCGGCGCCGTCGGTTCGTACACCACCGCCGCCCGCTTCTGATCCCCGCCCCGATCCGTCCGTCGGGCCACGGCGAGGTACCTGCCCCCACGAGCCGGGACCCCTGCCGTGATCATGCAATCCGGGGCGATCATGCAATCCGGGAACGGGCCTGACCGGGACCGGCGATCGTCGACGATCATGCCGGGGATGTATCGCCACCGAACGACGGCACCACACCCGCCCCACGGGCCGGCCCGTTCGAGGGGATCACCGTGGGCCCCGTCCCGGGACCGGGACTGTGATCCCCTCCACCGGGCACGCCACCCCACCCCACCCCACACACCGGGAGCCCCGGGCGCTCCCCGCCCCCGATTGCACGATCGTCCCGGATTGCATGATCACGAAGGGGTGTGGGGGACCCGTGGAACCGACCGGCAGGCTCTCCCGGCGGAGGGGACGACGGGTGCGCCGCCACCCGCCCGTCGCGCGGCGGGCAGGTGGCGGCGCGTCGTCGCCGTACCGTCGGGCCTAGCGGTAGCCGGCGGCGACGACGTCGGCCTGGACGGCGCTCTCGACGGCGTCGGACGGGTATCCCGACACCATCGCACCCTCGTAGAACGTGCCCTGGCTCTGGTTCGTGTTGGTGGCGCAGCAGTCGCCACCACTGCCCAGGACGATCGCGCCCTGCTTCTTCATCGGGTTGTAGTACTGCGGCAGCGAGCCGTCGTAGAGCGTGTAGAGGTTGCCGGACTGGGCGTTGCTGCCCTTGAGGGCCATCCGCGTCGTCCCGTTGTTCTTCAGCGTCGCGGTGACGAACTTGCTGGTGAACGCGCGCTGGTTGGAGTTCCAGGAGGAGCTGCCGCCGGGGAAGAGGCCGTATTCCAGGTCGGCCTGCACCCAGGGGCCGCTGCCCGAGCAGCCGCCGAACCAGCAGCTCGTGCCGAAGTAGATGGCGTCCATGGCGCCGGCGCCGTCGGCCTTGCGGTCGGTCTCGCTGTTGCCGTAGTCGAAGCAGCAGCCGCTGTTGACGTGGGTCCCGCTGGTCACCATGTAGAGGCCCTCGGGAGCGCTGCCGGTCGGCACGCCCGACGAGGAACCGTTGCGCCAGTAGCTGTTCCCCGGCTTGATGTAGAGCGAGTACGCCTTGGCACCGCCGACGGTGAGCGACTCGGTCGTCGCCGTGGCCGCGGTCGCCCGTCCGCCCGCGCCGCCCGTCCCCTGGAACTGCAGGTGGTTGCCGCGCCCGGACTGGTCGTAGACGGTCGTGATGACGCACGACGTGCCGCTGCAGAAGCTGTCCTGCGCGCCGCCGTCCGCCGTCCCGCCGCGGGTGCGCACCTTGATGTCGGTGGTGGCGTTGTCGGACGAGCGCTTCACCTGGTAGAGCGCCCCGGTGTAGGCGGCGTACAGGGCCCGGGTGGTGCTGTGCGCGGCGATGCACGGTGTCCCGCCGCCCGCGTACAGGTCGCAGGGCCGGCTGCCCGTGGGCGTGACCGAGGGCGTCACCGAGGGCGTCACCGACGGGGTCACCGAGGGGGTCACCGAGGGGGTGACGGAGGGCGTCACCGAGGGCGTGACCGACGGGGTCGGGGACGTCGTGACGGCGCCGGTGCAGGCGGTGCCGTTGAGGGTGAACGCCGTCGGCACGGGGTTGCTGCCGGTCCAGGACCCGTTGAAGCCGAAGCTCGTCGTGCCCCCGGAGGGGATGGCCGCGTTGTACCCGGCGTCGGTGACCGTGACCTGGGCGCCGGACTGGGCCACCGTCCCGTTCCACAGCTGGGTGACCTGCTGCCCCGCGCCGAAGCTCCAGGAGAGCTTCCACCCGGTGATCGCGTCCCCGAGGTCGGTGATCGTCACGCTCGCGCCGAACCCGCCCTGCCACTGGCTGGTGATCGCGTAGCTGACCTGGCACCCGGCCGCGGCCTGCGCCGCCACGTGGGTGCCGATCACCCCGGTCGCGGTGAGGACGACGGCCGAGGCGACGGCCGCGGTCGTGACGACCCGCCGACGTCCGCGTCGGAAGGTGAACGATCTCATGGACGGGTCCCTTCAGGGCGACGAGCCGATACCTGCTGCTGGACGCCCCCGAGCGACCGCCGGCCCGCGGCTGCGAAGGAGTGTCCGCAGCCGCGGAAGTGAGCGTTAACAGCAGGAGGTAACGGTCCCTGCGGGCTCTTCGCACTGTCAATCGACCCGGGCCCCCGCCGCCGCGGCCTTCCCCGTCGGCGGCCCGCGCCGGCTCCCGGCCCGGCGGGGGCCAGCGGGGATGCCCGGACGGCCACGAACGGGCCGGCCGCGATGGCGCGGCGGGCGGTGAAACTCCTTCAGGGACGGGCGGGCAGCTGCGCGGAGCGCAGGGCGGGCCCCGTCACAGGGTGCGCCAGGGGTCCACCTGGACGTCGTCGACCTGCCAGTGTGCGGGGGTGTTGGTCTCGTCGAACGTCACCGTCATCGTCTGCTGGCCGGTCGGGATCGGCAGCTGCGGGATCATGATCCGCGGGCTGAGCGTCCAGCCGGGGGCCGTGCCGCCCTGCACCAGGTAGGTGTTGTCGGCGGCGTACGTGCCGGCGGTGACGTGGACCGTGATGCGCAGGGCCGCCCCCGGATCGCCCGGCGCGCGGTAGAAGACCCGCAGCGAGTCCTCGGAGCTGCTCACGCACATCGGCCGGGCCGTGGCCGACGCGCCTGTGGGCAGGTCGAGCGCCGAGGCCGCGGTGCCGGCCACCACCTTCCACGGCTCGTTGCCCGCCGTCCTGGCGGCGCCGCCCTGCAGCGTCCAGTCGGAGAGGTCGCCCTCGAAGTCCGCGCCCGGGAGCGTGTAGTACGCGTTCGGGTCGCCCCACGGCGTGAAGGGCCACGCGACCGGCCGGGTGGCGCACGGCAGCGTGGTGACGGCGGCGTCCGCGGGTGCCGCGGAGAGCACCGTCCCGGACGCCGCGAGCGCTGCCGCGGCGGCGATCCAGATCCGCCGGCTGAATCGCTGATTGCTGCGCATCGCAGTCCCCTCGACGTTCTTCTTCGGGCCCGTCCGGGCGTCGACGTGCCCGAGGAGGGTGCTCGGAGAATGACGCCGGCGCCGTCGCTCGGGTTCGTCCTGGGACAGGCGCCGGAATTCGGCGCATGTCGGATCAGGCGTCACCATACCCGACCGAAGGGGTTATCGGCGAGAACGGAAATGCCGGGACGGCCACCGGGCGGGCGTTCTTTCGGCGTTCTTCCGGTAGTTTCCGGGGCGCCGGGTAGCTTTCTCCCGGTTTCTCCCGCTGTGCCCCGGTCGGCGGCCCCGACCTGGTGCGGCGGGCGGCGTCGGCCCGCACGCGCCGGTGGCCGCCGCCCCCTCGGACGGGGGTGCGGCGGCCACCGGGGCCGGACGGGTGCGGAGCAGGTTCAGAGCAGGCTGTACGCCACGGTGACGCCCGCGACGACGATGGCCTCCATGCTCATCAGCTTGACCAGGATGTTCAGGCTCGGCCCGGAGGTGTCCTTGAACGGGTCGCCGACGGTGTCCCCGATGACGGCCGCACGGTGCGCCTCCGAGCCCTTGCCGCCGAGGTGGCCCTCCTCGATGTACTTCTTGGCGTTGTCCCACGACCCGCCGGCGTTCGCCATGAACATCGACAGCGAGAAACCCGCCGCGCCCGCACCGGCGAGCAGCCCGAGCACGCCCGGCACGCCGAAGACGAACCCGACGACGACGGGCGCCGCGATGGCGAGGGCCGCCGGCACCAGCATCTCGCGCTGCGCCGACCGGGTGGAGATGCTGACGCACCGGCGGTAGTCCGGCTCCTCGGTGCCGGACATGATCCCGGGGTGCTCCGCGAACTGGCGGCGCACCTCGTCGACCATCTCGCCCGCGGCCCGGCCGACCGCCTGCATCGTCAGGCCGCTGAAGACGACGGCCATCATCGCGCCGAGGAACAGCCCCAGCACGACCTTGGGATTGATCAGCGTGACCTGGTAGTGGTACATCATCGACAGCAGGGACGTGGCGTCCAGGTCGGGGACTGCGGCCTTGCCGACGAGGTGGACGCCGTCGGGGAAGGTGAACGTGTCGCCGCCCTCGAGCGTGTCCTTGATGGCGATCTTGATCTCCTCGACGTACGAGGCGAGGAGCGCCATGCCGGTGAGGGCCGCCGAGCCGATCGCGAAGCCCTTGCCGGTGGCGGCGGTCGTGTTGCCCAGCGAGTCCAGCGCGTCGGTGCGCTGGCGGACCTCGGCGGGCAGGTGGCTCATCTCGGCGTTGCCGCCGGCGTTGTCGGCGATCGGACCGTAGGCGTCGGTCGCCAGCGTGATGCCGAGGGTGCTCAACATGCCGACGGCGGCGAACCCGATCCCGTAGAGGCCCTTGCCGATCTGGTCGAGCCCGAACGAGAAGTGCGCCCCGAAGTAGTAGGCGAGGCCCGTCCCGACCACCACGGACAGGACCGGCGGGGCCACCGAGAGCATGCCCTGGCCCATCCCGCCGATGATGACGGTCGCCGGGCCCGTGCGGGCCTGCTCGGCCACCGAGCGGGTCGGCTTGTAGCCCTGGGAGGTGAAGTACTCCGCGGCCCGGCCGATGGCGATGCCGGTGAGCAGGCCCGAGATCAGGGCCAGCCACATGCCCCACCGGTTCGGCACGCCCATGAACCACAGCACCGCGAACGACAGGGCCGCGATGAGCACGGCGGCGCCGTTGACGCCGCGGGCCAGGGCGCCGAGCAACTGCTTGCTGGACGCCCCCTCGTCGGTGCGCACGAAGAACACGCCGACGACGGACAGCAGCGTGCCGACGGCCGCCACCACCATGGGGGCGAGCACCGCCTTCAGCTGGACGTCGCTGCCCTCGCCCAGGTAGGCGGCGGCGCCGAGCGCCGCGCTGGCGAGGACGACGCCGACGTAGGACTCGTAGAGGTCCGCGCCCATCCCGGCGACGTCGCCGACGTTGTCGCCGACGTTGTCCGCGATGGTGGCGGGGTTGCGGGGGTCGTCCTCCGGGATCCCGGCCTCCACCTTGCCGACGAGGTCGGCGCCGACGTCCGCGGCCTTGGTGTAGATGCCGCCGCCGACGCGGGCGAACAGCGACTGCACCGCGGCGCCCATGCCGAACGTCAGCATCGTCGTGGTGATGAGGACGAGGTGGTGGCCGCCCTCGGGACCGTCGGTCGGGTAGACGCGGGACAGGACGAAGAACCAGATCGCGACGTCGAGCAGGCCGAGGCCGACGACGGACAGGCCCATGACCGCACCGGCGCGGAACGCCACGCGCAGGGCGTGGTTGAGCGAGTCACGGGCGGCGTTGGCGGTGCGTGCCGAGGCGTAGGTCGCCGTCCGCATGCCGATGAACCCGGCGAGGCCCGAGAAGAACCCGCCCGTCAGGAAGGCGAACGGGACCCAGGGGTTCTGCACCTTCAGCACGTAGGCGAAGACGCAGAAGACCGCGGTGAGGACGACGAAGACCGTCGTGACGACCTTGTACTGCTGTCGCAGGTAGGCGATCGCACCGTCGCGGACGTGCGCCGCGATGGCGCGCATCGTGTCGGTGCCCTCGTCCTCGGCCATGACCTGGCGGAAGAAGAAGTAGGCCGCGCCCAGGGCCGCCAGCGAGGCGACGGGGACCAGCCAGAACCATGCATCCATTGGGGGAGTGCTCCTCCGTGAGCGCCGAGGGCGCCCGGCTCACGCGCCGAAGGTCATCTGGGCGGACCGCCACCAGGCGTAGTGCTCGCGCTCGAGCTCCTCGCGCCGTGGCATGGGGTACTGCAGGACAGCGGAGGCGTCGCCGACGTAGAACCCGTGTTCGACGGTCCGGAAGAGCACGTCCTGGGTCATCTGACGCAGCACGGTCTTGTTCTGCTTGTCGGGCCATTTCTGCAGGTCGCGCAGGCAGTCGCGCAGGTGGCCGAGGTTGGGGTACGGCAGGTCGTCCACGTGCGTCGACGCCGGGTCGGTCTGCAGGTCCCCCAGAGCCAGGTCGCAGAAGGCGAGCCGCGGGACGTGGAACGGTCGGGTCGCGTCCGTCAGGCCCGCCACGAAGACATCAGGGGACTGGCGGCTCACCACTCTCGGGGTGACCGGGCAGAACTCCTGGTAGAGGTACGCCGGCTGGTGGGCCAGGGGCTCGTACGGGCGAGGGGCGATGACCAGCACCCGGCCGTCGTCGGTGACGAGGTGGAGGTTCCGCAACGCGGCCAGGGGCACGTGCTCCAGTGCACGGTAGATGCTCAGGTAGACCGAGCGTTTCGGCGTGCCGTCGGGTTGCGCCACGCAACGCCGGTCGGCCTCCGCCAGGGGGAAGGCGTCCGCGGGCAACAGGTCGCGGTCGACCTCGAAGAAGATGGCCTGCCCCCGGGAGCGCTTCTGGCTGCCCACGGCGAAGTGGGTGCCGAAGTCCTCCGGGGGGAGCATCGAGGCGATCAGCGCCTCGGGGATGAGCGAGAGGTACAGGTAGACGGTCATCAACTCGCCTGCAGTCGGGTCGGAGGATCGGTAAGCCCGCAAGCGGCACTGCCAGGGGAGACGTGAGTTCCGGCTCAGGTCCGGGAGGAACATCCCACCGCCGCGAGAACCTCCACCCGGGACGTCGGTCCGGCACGGCCGGCGCTGCCACCCTCACACCATCGGCCCACCCTCTCGGACCCTTGTGCACTGGTGCATGTGGTGGACATCACAGGCGCGGCCGGGCCGCGCGGTGGCGCAACCCGGCCTTTCCTGCAGGAACCTCCCGTCGCGACCTCCCGCGGCGGTCTCCTGCGACCTCCGGCGGCACCCCTGCCGCCGGCGATCAGGCGAACAGCAGGTGGACCGTCCCGGCGCGATCGGTGGCCAGGTACAGCGACTCCGCCCGGGCGTCGAAGAGGTCCACCGCGCCGTCGGGCCGCACCCGCAGGACGCCGCGGGCGCCGTCCGCGGTGACCGCGCGGCTGATCATGCCGGCCCACGCGGTGCGGGTGTCCAGGACGGCGGCGACGGGCGTCGAGAAGCCCATCGGGCCCGGGCAGGGGATCTCCTGGCCGAGGCGGAACTCCAGGCCGAGGATCGCGGCGTGGGGGTCGCGGCGCGTGCTGTCAGACATCGGTGTCCTCCAGGTGCCCGGCACGTCGGTGTGCTTGCCCTGAGTGTCGCATTCGAGACACATCGTGCAACGGGGGTCGGCGGGCGTCTGCGCCGGGCGGTCGTCGTCCGGGGGACGGTCGGCGATCCGTACCGTTCGGCGCCGGACGGGCGGCCGCCGGGGCGGCCGGGCGTGGCATTTCACCGACCCTATTCTGATATATTAGGCAACTGTTGCGGTGGGGAAAGTGGACGCCCGGACGGGCTCCGCACCACCGCCGGCATGGTGGCCGGTCGAGTGGGACTCCCGCCGCCTCGTCGATTCCCTTCACGTCCTGCGCGGTGCGCCCGCGCGGGAGGACCGCACGGAGGCATGGTGGGCACGGAAGCGTCTGCGGACACGGCCGGCATCGTCGGCAAGCACATGATCTACACGTACGACAACGGCTGGCAGTACGAGATGTACGTGAAGAACGCGACGACGATCGACTACCGCATCCACAGCGGCATGGTGGGCGGCCGCTGGGTGCGCGACCAGCAGGTGGACGTCGTCCGGATCGCGGACGACGTCTACAAGATCTCCTGGACCGAGCCCACCGGTACCTCCGTGTGCGTGACGGCGATGCCGGGGCAGCGCCGGACGCACGGCACGATCTTCTTCCCGCGGTGGGTCCACGAGCACCCCGAGCGCACCGTCTGCTTCCAGAACGACTTCCTGGCGGACATGGAGCGCTACCGCCAGGAGGGGCCGACGTACCCGATCTACGTGGTCACCGAGGCGGCGACCATCACGTTCCTCGAGGACAGCGGTCCGGACGACGAGGAGCTGGTCTCCGTGGCGCCGTCCGAGCTGCCCGCCGGATACGCCGACCGCCGCAACTGAGCCCCACCCCACCCCACCCCGCCGTGATCATGCAATCCGGGACGATCATGCAATCCGAGGACCGGGGCGATGACGCGGAACATCGGGGTCGTCCTGGCCACCCCGATGTTCCGCACTCCGGGAACGGGAAGCCCCTGGAGGCTCCTGTGCCGCCAGGGGTGTCGGGGCGGAGTGCTCGCGGTCCGGTCGAGGGGGATCACCGCCGTCCGGTCCGGGACCGGGACGGTGATCCCCTCATGCCGGGCGCCGGGCACGTAGGCCCCGCTGCCTCCTCCTCGAGGATGGTCCGCGCGCGGCCGGGGTGGTCGGTGCGCGTCCAGGGCCGGGCGGCCCGTTCCCGGATTGCATGATCGTCCCGAATTGCATGATCACGGCGGGGTGGGGCGGGGCGGGAGGGCTCAGTAGGGTCTCACCGGGGGACGGGTGCCTGGAACTTCCGGCGGGATGCCCCCGCGCGGTGGGCTAGATGTCCAGGAGGCCGGCGACGTCCGGGGCCTTCCACAGGGTGCCGAACTGGTGGGCGGCGTCCCCGAGCGCCTGGGTGGAGCCCGCGGCGAGGTCGGCGGTCCAGTCGGGCAGCACGATGGCCGCCGCGACGGCCGGGGTGACCTTCACGTAGGTCGGCAGGATGCCGTACACGTCCTTGGGGTGGGCGGACGCGTAGGCCGTCGACTCCTTGAGCGCGTCCACGAAGGACGTCACCAGCGTGGGGTCGGCCTGCTTCACCTGCTCGGTGGTGAAGAACTGCGCCACCTGGACCTTGGGGTAGGTCTCGGTCAGGTTGTTGAAGAGCAGGCGGCCGTTGGCGTTGAGCACGCTGGTCCGCAGGGGCTCGGACACCCAGATCGCGTCGACGGCGCCGGCGGCGAGCTTGCCCGGCATCTCCGGGAAGGGGATGCGGACGAACTGGACGCGCCAGTGGTCGCCGCCGTTCTTCTTGACGGCGACGCGCACGGTGGTGTCGCCGAGGTTGTTCCAGGAGTTGATCGCAACTTTCCGGTCGACCAGGTCCTTGGGGGTGTGCAGATCGGAGTCCTGCTTCACCAGGATGGCGTTGATGTCCCGCACGTGGTCGCCCGTGGAGGTGCCCGCGCCCGACACCGACACCAGGGGGACGCCGCGTTCCCGGGCCGCGAGCAGCGAGATCACGTTGCTGAACCCGAACTGCACCTGGCCGGCGATCACGGCGGGCATGACCGCCGAGCCGCCCGCGAATTGTTGCGGGGTGATGTCGAGGCCGTGCTTGCGGAAGATGCCCTGCCGGATGCCCAGGTAGAGGGGGGCGCACTCGACGACGGGCAACACCCCCACCGTCACCTTGCGTAGTCCTCCTCCGTCCCCGCCGCCGGCGCTCGAACCGCTCTGCGAGGAGCAGGCCGTGAGGGCGAGCGCGAAGGCTGAGCCCAGCGCGACGCGTCGCGGGATGGCTCGGTCGATCATCTGTCCTCCAGGGCGACGGGCGTGGACCACGTCGCACCGTAGCGGCTGAAGGCGACGTCAGCCGCCCTCTCGGGCGAAGTGAATCCGTCTTGATGCAGGCTTAAGGCACCAGTTGCTTTGGCACCGGGCCGTGACCCACGGCACATGCGCTCACCATGTGACGTGTGCAATAGTCCTGTCCGCATGAGGTCACGGTGGGCGAGAGTGCGCGCCGCTAAGCTCCTGACGCGCTGTTACGCCGATCGTGGCTGGTTCGTGACTGGCAGTGATGGGATGTGCGGTTCGAGTCATGGACATGAGGGTCCGTCGGATGCTGCCCGCCGAGGTCGGTGGTGGCATTCCTCGCGGGTGTGAACCTGCGCCACGACGGGTGTGGACTTGCGCGCTACGACGCGACGCGAGGTGAGCTGACAGGTTTCGCGGAGACAAACGTCCGAACCGTGCCGCGACGGCTCGTGTCGGTGGGGAGAAGGTCGTGCCAACTGCAGGGAGCGTCAGGTCGCGAGGGAAGAGTCTGCGGACCCGGATCCTCGCCATCGCCCTGATCCCGAGCCTCTCGCTGATGCTCGTCGGTCTCGGTGCGGCCGTCTACACCGGCTATCGCGGATACGAGGCGACCACCGAGAGCGGCAAGTACGCCAACCTCGACGGCAACACGCGCGACAACGCGGATTCCGCGGCCGTGCGCGACTTCGTCCAGGCGTTGCGCGACGAGCGGCGGATGAGCGGCGAGCTGCTGGGTGACCCGGCGGTGGCCCCCACGGCGCTGCAGGCGCAGTGGGAGCGGACCGACCGCGCGGCCGCCCGGGTGAAGACGATCACGCCTCCGGTGGTGACCGCCGCCTCCCTCGAGGGGTTGACCGCCCTCCGCCCGAAGATCCAGGCCCGCCAGGTCTCCCTCGTCGACGGCGTCGACCGCTACTCGGCCGTCATCGTCGACGTCGACGGACGGCGCAGCACCAACCTCGCCGCGGCGGTCGCCGACCCGCTCGTCGTCCGGCAGGACGAGATCGACAAGCAGCTCGCCGACCTGACCGAGACGCTCGACCGCAGCGACGCCCTCGCCTTCTCCGCTTTCGCGGACACGGGCATGCCGACCGACGCGCTGCAGTCGTACAGCCGGGAGATCGGCGACTTCCTCTCCCTGCTGACCACCCTGCAGCAGGCGCTGCCGCCCGCCGAGGCCGGTGAGCTCAACAGCCTCACGGCAGGCCCCGACGGCGAGGTGGTCGCGGTCGTCCAGCGGAGCATCCTGCGCAGCAGCGTGCTCATGCCCGTCGCCGCGGACGCCCCGCCCAAGCCGGCGAAGGGGAACCACGGCACGGGCGGCACCGCCGGAGGGACCGGCGGCACCACCGGCCAGGGGACCCTCCCGACCGACGCCGGCACCCGCATCGACGGCGGCCGGGTGCAGGTCACGCTGCCGGTGCCGCGTCCGGACTGGCGCGCCTCGACGGCACGCGTGACCACCGGCCTGGTGGGCCTGCAGCGCAAGCACCTGGAGTACGCCGCCGGCATCGCCCGCGACGTCGGTACCCAGCAGCTGAGCACCGCCCTCATCGGCAGCGTCGTCCTGCTCGTGTTCGCCGTCCTCGTCCTGGTCATCAGCCTCGGGGTCTCCCGGGGCCTCATCGGCCGGCTGCGGCGCCTGCGGCAGGAGACGATCGAGCTCTCGAACATCCGGCTGCCGCAGATCGTCTCCCGGCTGCGGGCCGGTGAGCAGGTCGACGTCGGCACCGAGCTGCCCGCCCTGGACTACGGCAGCGACGAGATCGGCCAGGTGGCGGACGCCTTCAGCGAGGCCCAGCGGACGGCGGTCTCGGCCGCCGCGCTCGAGGCCGAGACCCGGTCCGGCCTGCGCAAGGTGTTCCTCGACATCGCCCACCGCAGCCAGGCGATCGTGTACCGCCAGCTCAAGGTCCTCGACAAGGCCGAGCGCAGCCAGGAGGACCCGGACCAGCTGGAACTGCTCTTCCAGCTCGACCACCTCGCCACCCGGGCCCGCCGGAACGCGGAGAACCTGATCATCCTCGGTGGCGGGCAGGCGGGTCGCCAGTGGCGCGGCACGGTGCCGCTGCGCCAGCTCATCCGCAGTGCCGTCAGCGAGGCGGAGAACTATGCGCGGGTGACGGTGTCCGCCGTCCCGGACGTCGCGATCAGCGGCAGCGCCGCGGCCGACCTCATCCACCTGCTCGCCGAGCTGGTGGACAACGCGACGAGCTTCTCCCCGCCCGCCTCGGACGTCGAGGTGCGCGGCAACGTCGTCGGCCGCGGGCTCGTCATCGAGATCGAGGACCGCGGTCTCGGCATCCAGGCCGACCAGCTCGGCCAGCTGAACGAGATGCTCCACAACCCGCCGGACTTCCAGATGATGGCCCTGGCGACCGAGCCGCGGCTGGGCCTGTTCGTGGTCGCCCGCCTCGCGGCGAAGCACGGCATCCGGGTCACCCTGACGGCGTCCCTCGCCTACGGCGGCACCATGGTCGTCGTCCTCGTCCCGTCGCAGCTGCTGCTGGGGGACTCCCAGCAGGGGGCGCTGCCCGAGCTGTCGGCCCCGCCGCGGCAGGCCGCCCTGGAGGAGTCGAGCGGGCCCGTCCCGGGGTACCGGTCCACCGGGCCGATCCCGGTGGCGCCCGTCCCGACCGGGCCGATGGCCATCCCCTCCCACCTCACGCCCGTCCCGACGGGCCCCCGGGCGATGGGCCCGCGCGCCGTCGGCCCGGCGGCGTCGCGGGAGCCCGCGCAGTCCCCGCAGTCCGCGCCGCCCCGCCCGCAGCACGCGCCCTCGGGCCGGCGGGCCGCCGCGACGACCCCGTTCGAGCCCGGCGGACTGTACGGCGTCCCGGCGCAGGAGCCGTCCTACGGCTCCGACCGGTCCGAGCCCCCGCCGCCGGCCTACGCGCCCCAGGAGCCCGTGTTCGGTTCCGAGCTGACCCCGATGCGCCGTCCCGACCCGGTGTCGATGCAGCGCCCGGACCAGCAGCCGCCCATGCTCCAGCGGCCCGAGCCGCGCGGTGGCATGCAGCCCGGGCAGCCCCTGCCCCAGCGGCGCGAGCAGCCGACCCAGCGCCCCGAGCAGCCGATCCAGCGCCCCGAGCCCCGGCCCGCCTACCGGCCCGACCCGAGGCCCGGCGGGTTCCGCCCCGACCTGAACCCCGGATACCGGCCGGAGGACGCCGACCGCTACCGCACCGACCCCACCCCGACGCCGACCCACCGTTCCGCCCAGCCCCCGGCCCAGGGGCCCGTGCCGTCCGAGGCGCCCGGTGGCGCCCGGCCCGAACTGCCGCGCCGGCAGCGGCTGGCCCACATGTCGCCCAAGCTCATGCACACCCCCGACGTGGTGGCCGATGCTCCACGCCCCCGGGCATCGGCACCGATGGACGCCGAGACCGCCCGTAGCCGGATGTCCGCGTTGCAGCGCGGCACCATCCGCGGCCGGGCGGCCGAGCCGGAGGAGCCCCGATGAACGTACCGTCCGACCCCACGAGCCTCGACTGGCTGCTGGACGACCTGCTCAACAGGTTGCCCGGAGCCGAGAAGGCGATCGTCCTCTCGGGTGACGGCATGCTGATCGGCCGGTCCAGCACGCTGAGCCGGGACGACGGCGAGCACCTGTCCGCCGTCGCGTCCGGCATGCAGAGCCTGGCCCGTGGTGCGAGCCGGCACTTCCGCGGGGGCGAGGTGCGCCAGACCATCGTGGAGATGGACGAGGCGTTCCTCGTCGTCACCGCCGCGGGCGTCGGTGCGTCACTGGCCGTGTTCGCGGCCGAGGACGCCGACCTGGGCCTGCTCGCCTACGAGATGAACCTGCTGGTGAAGCGCGTGGGCGTGTACCTCAGCGCCCGGCCGCGGTTCGCCGACAGCGGTTCCGGTCTGGATCCCGGAGCGATCGGGCGGCGTTGATGAGCGACGAGCAATCGTGGGACGAGGACGACGACCTGGGACCGCTGGTCCGACCGTACGCCGTCACTCGTGGCCGTACCCGGACGGGACGGCCGGAACTTCAGGTCATCACCCTGGTCATGACGTCCCGCCCGCTCGAACAGATTCCCCGTGCCGGGCTCGACGACGAGCACGTCCAGATCCTCCGGTGGTGTCAACGACCGCTGTCGATCGTTGAGGTCTCCAGCCACCTGCACCTGCCGATCAGCGTGGTCAAGATTCTCGTCGGCGACCTGATCGCGCGGGATCTGCTGATCTCCCGCTCGGCGGTCAATCCGGACATCAAGGTTCTCCAGGCGGTGATCAATGGTATTCGGCGGCTCTGACCCGTACATGTCGGGCCTGCCGGTCACGACGGCCAAGATCCTCATTGCGGGGGGATTCGGCGTCGGTAAGACGACGCTGGTCGGCTCGATCAGTGAGATTCCTCCGTTGCGGACCGAGGAGCTGATCACGGAGGTCAGTCGCGGCGTCGACGACCTCACCGGGATCCAGAACAAGACGACCACCACGGTCGCCCTGGACTTCGGCCGGATCACCATCGACGACTACCTCGTGCTGTACCTGTTCGGGACGCCGGGCCAGGACCGCTTCTGGTTCATGTGGAACGAGCTGTCCGACGGCGCGATCGGGGCTGTCGTCCTCGTGGACACCCGGCGGCTGGACGGCGCCTTCCCGGCGGTCGACTTCTTCGAGAGCCGGGGGATTCCGTTCGTCATCGGGGTCAACTGTTTCGACGGCGCCGAGTACTACAGCGTCGACGAGGTGCTGCGGGCGCTCGACGTGAGCGCACCGGCGATCCTGTGCGACGTCCGTGACCGGGAGTCGTGCAAGGACGTCCTCATCCTGCTGGCCGAGCACGCGCTGACGATGGCGGCCGCCGCAGGCGGGCTCACCTGACCCCGATCTCGACCTGACCCCGGCCCCGACCTGCTCGGATACCGGGCCGTGACCCGGCCGGGAGTCGTTACCCAACCGTGAGTCCGGGTCGGGTGGGGGTCGACGAAGGCACCTTGCGGGGCGGCTAGGATGGACCGTATTGAGGGGGAAGACGCAGAGGCGGGGTTGATGAACCTTTGACTCGCATCTGAGGCTTTCTTGAACCGTCGCCGGCCCAGGCGACGGTCAGCGGGTGGGCGATCCCGCCACCGATGACGGTGGCCCTCGCGCGCTTCCGCGCGCCCTCCCTCATCCGTCACCGGCGGTGCCTCGACGGCGCCGTGCTCATCCTCCGACACAACAGGTATTCCGGCCACCCGGCGCGGCATGTGGCGCGCCCCGGTGGTCAGGAAGAAAGGCTGGAGAACGTACATGTCGAGCATCTCGTCGCGCCGGGCCGTGCTCTCGGCCCTGGCGCTCGTGGTCGGGGCCGCGCTCACCGGCTGCGGTTCCAGCAGCAGCGGTTCCGCGGCCGGCTCGTCGTCGTC
>Ga0302322_100001416_pt1 | contig 19621 bp, 20 predicted proteins | sample Fen_T0_2_FD_203757 | JGI IMG/M metagenome (GOLD analysis project Ga0302322, IMG submission 203757) | Peat permafrost microbial communities from Stordalen Mire near Abisko, Sweden - Fen_T0_2 | ecosystem: Environmental > Terrestrial > Soil > Wetlands > Permafrost | place: Sweden: Abisko...
CCGCGCTCGCGGCCCGCGCGCTCGCCGCGCTCGCCAGCGCCGACGCCGACGGCTGGTTTCGCGAGGCGATCACCGGCGCCGACCGGACGCTCGACCACGAGCTCGCCGCAGAGCTCGTGGTCGAGCTTGCCCAGGCGCTGGATCGCGCGGGGGCGCGCGCCCAGGCCGCGGAGGTCGCCGCCGATGCAGCCCGCCGATGCGCTGCGCTGGGGGCGACGTACAAGAGCCGCGCGCTCGCGCTCGCCGCGCGCCTGCAGCTCGCGCAGTGGACGAACGACCCCATCGAGGCGATGCGCCACGTCGAGGCGGCGTTCGAGCTGGCGCTCGAGCTACGCGAGCCGGCGCCGCTCGCCGCGGCGATGGACGTCCTGGTCGCGGGGCTCGTCCACGGCCGGTTCGCCGACGTCGGGTGGCGGCTCGTGGATCAGTTCCGCGAACGGCTCGGCCACACCGGGTTCGCGGCGCTGGCCGAGACCGCGGTGGTGGCGCTCGCCGCGCTGCGCGCATGACGCGCACGGCGCGCCCTCGTCCTGTCCCGGCACGCGGCGCCGATTCCGCGAGCTCCCGCGTTGCGCGCCCTCGAGTTACGCCCGATGTTCGCCGCGTGCAGTTGACCGCTCCGGTATCCTCCATCCTGCGGTGGTCCCTCGATCCCGCGATCCAGCACCTCAATCACGGCTCGTACGGCGGTTGCCCGAACGCCGTGACCGCGGCGGCGGCCGCGTGGCGCGCCCGGCTCGACGCCGCGCCGATGCGGTTCATGGTGCTCGACTGGCAGCCCGCGCTCGACCGCGCCCGCGCGAGCCTCGCCGAGTTCGTCCACGCGCCGGCCGAGCGCCTGGTGTTCGTCCCGAGCTCGACGGTCGGCGTGGCGATCGCGCTCAACTCGGTGGCGCTCGCGGCCGGCGACGAGATCGTCGCGACCGATCACACCTACCGCGCGTGCATGAACCAGCTCGCGCGGCTCGCCGAGGCGCGCGGCGCGACGATCCGCGTGGTCACCGTGCCGCTGCCGTTCGATGGCGACGCGCTGGTCGACGCGGTCGCCGCCGCGATCACGCCGCGCACCCGGCTCGCGCTGTTCGATCACATCACGAGCGCGACCGCGCTGCGGCTGCCGATCGAGCGGCTCACCGCGCTGTGCACCGCCCGCGGCATCCCGGTCGTCGTCGATGGCGCCCACGCGCCGGGCCAGATCGCGCTCGACGTCGCTTCGGTCGGCGCGACCTACTACGTCGGCAACTGCCACAAGTGGCTGTGCGCGCCCAAGGGCGCCGGCTTCCTCGTGGTGGCCGACGGGGCGCCGGCGCGGCCGATCGCGACGTCGCACGGCGCGAGCCCCGAGTACGGCCCGGCGAACCGGCTGCACGCCGAGCTCGACTGGAGCGGCACGTACGACCCGGCGGCCATCCTCGCGGTGCCCTCGGTGATCGCGACGCTCGCCGTCGAGGGCGGCGGCTGGCCGGCGATCTACGCGCGCAACCACGCCGTGGTCTGCGAGCTGCGGAGCCAGGTGGTCGCCGGGCTTCGGACCGGCCGACGCGGCCCCCCGCCGCTCGCCGCCGACGCCGACCTCGCGTGCATGGCCACGATCCCGATCCAGCTTCCCCCCGGCGCGGCGCACGGCGAGGTCCAGCTCCAGCTCTTGCGCGACGGCTGGGAGGTGCAGCTCCCGAGCGTGCCCGGCGGCTCGCTGCTCCGGATCTCGGCCCACCTCTACAACTCGCTCGCCGACGCCGATCCGCTGATCGCCAAGCTGCGCTCGCTCGGCGTCTCGCTCGGCGAGCTCGCCCGGGGGTAGCCGTCGGGGCTGCGACAGGCGCGACCGCGGTTGTCACCGCCGCCGTGCGATGGATTTCGCCGGGCGCGCGCGTATCGTAGCCGCCATGCGTCCTCTGATCGCGCTCGTCGTCGTGGGGTGCTCCGCACCTGTCGCCACCTCCGCTCCTCCCGTCGCGCCGGCCCCCACCGCGCCGGCCCCGCCGGCCCCCGCCCCCGTGGCGACCGCCCCGACCGCCCCGACCGCCCCGGGCGGCCTGGCGTATCCCAAGGCCCCGCCGGGCAACGTCGTCGAGACCCACCACGGCGTCGCCGTGGCCGACCCGTACCGCTGGCTCGAGGACATGGAGTCTGCCGAGGTGCAGCGGTTCGTCGCCGAGGAGAACGCGCTGACCGACAGCTACGTCGCCCGGCTGCCGCAGCGCGAGGTGTTCCGCAGGCGGTTCACGGAGCTGCTCGGCAACGAGTCGTTCAGCGCACCCTCTCGCCACGGCGGCCGCTACTTCTGGTCCTATCACGACGGCAAACACAACCAGCGCCAGCTGTGGACGGCGCCGGCGCTCGACGCCAAGCCGACGCTGCTGCTCGATCCCAACACGATCGCCACCGATGGCAGCCTCGCGTTCGCCGGGCTCTCGGTCAACCACACCGGCAGCCGGATCGCGTATGGCCTGGCGATCGGCGGCGGTGACTGGCACCAGTGGCGGGTGCGCGACGTCGCGACCGGCAAGGATCTGCCCGATCAGGTCGAGCACATCAAGTACTACGAGCCCGTGTGGACCCACGATGGCAGCGGCCTGTACTACAGCCGGTTCCCGGCGCCGCAGCCCGGCAAGGAGCTGACCGAGCAAGATCACGACTGCAAGGTCTACTTCCACCGCATCGGCACCGATCCGGCCAGGGACCCGGTGATCTACGAGCGCACCGATCACCCAAGCTGGCAGTTCGAGCTCGAAGGCACCGACGACGGCCGCTACCTCGTGATCACCACCGGCGATGGCGAGGTCGGCGATCGCGGCGTCGAGCTCGTCAGCTACCTCGATCTGACCCGGCCCGGGAGCAAGCCCGTCGCGGTGATCGATACCTATGATGCGGAGTATCTCTACATCGGCAGCGACGGTCCGGTGTTCTACTTCATCACCAACCTGAAGGCGGCCAACAAGCGGATCATCGCGATCGACACGCGCAAGCCGGCGCGCGATCAGTGGAAGGAGATCCTGGCCGAGGGGGGAAACGCGATCTTGTCAGCGAGCATGGTCGGCAAGCAGCTGCTGGTCACGACGCTGGAGGACGCCCACACCGCGGTCACGGCGTACGATCTCCGCGGCAAGAAGCTCCGCGACGTCGCGCTGCCCGGCATCGGCAGCGCGCCCGGGTTCGCTGGCACCGCCTCCGACACCGAGACGTTCTACCAGTTCGCCAGCTTCACCGTGCCCGGCTCGATCTATCGCTACGACCTGGCGACCGGCAAGAGCACGCTGTGGAAGGCGCCGCACATCCCGTTCGATGCCTCGCAGTTCGAGACCAAGCAGGTGTTCTTCCCGAGCAAGGACGGCACCCAGGTGCCGATGTTCATCACCGCGAAGAAGGGCCTCGCGCTGGACGGCACCAACCCGACGATCATGACGGCGTACGGGTTCGGCGGGATCTCCAGCCTGCCGCGGTTCAGCAGGCTCGATATCGCGTGGCTCGAGCGCGGCGGCGTCAACGTCCTGGTCAATGTCCGCGGCGGCGGCGAGTACGGCGAGAAGTGGCACCTGGCGTCGTACCGGGCCACGCGCCACGTCACGGTGGACGACTTCATCGCCGCCGGCGACTTCCTGGTCGCGAGCAAGTACACCGCGCCGGCGCACCTCGGCATCGTCGGCGGATCGGGCGGCGGTATGCTCGTCGCGAGCGCGCTGGTGCAGCGCCCCGAGCTGTTCGGCGTCGCGATGCCCCAGGCGGGCGTGCACGACCTGCTGCGGTTCCAGCTGTTCGGCGAGGGCGCCGGCTGGCAGGCCGACCTGGGCTCGATCGACGTCCCCGAGGAGTTCGCCGCGCTGCGCGCGATCTCGCCGCTGCACAACGTCAGGCCCGGCACGCGCTTCAACGCGATCTACGTGGTGACGGCCGACCACGACGTCCGCGTGGCGCCGCTCCACTCCTACAAGCTCGCCGCGGCGCTGCAGGCCGCGCAGGCCGGCTCGGCCCCGGTGCTGCTGCGCGTCGAGACCAAGTCCGGCCACGGCGGCGGCACCACGCGCGAGCAGCAGATCGCGCAGCAGAGCGAGCGCTACGCGTTCTTCGCCGAGCACCTCGGCCTCCACGTCGAGTAGCCGGCGGCCCGGTCGCCGCGGGTGGCTAGAGCTTCTTGTTGCGGCGCTGCTGGAACGAGTACGGCCGGCGCGACGCGTGCTTGTCGCCATCCTCGCCGTCGGTCCCGTCGCCGCCATCGGCGTCGACCGGCGTGCCGAGCATCGGCTCCTCGGCGCCCGGCCGGAACTTGATCGACGCCATGGGGCTATCGCCGACCAGCACGCGCTCGCCCGAGCTGCCGAGCAGCTGGTCCATGCCTTCGAGCTTGTCGATATCGTCGAGGATGTCGTCGACCGTGGCGTAGCGCTCGGTCCGCGAGTCGCGCGTCATCTTGTCGAAGATGTCGTCGATCCCGCGCGGCAGGCTCGGGTTCATCTGCGATGGCATCGGCGAGCGGCGCCCCGGCAACTTCCGGGTGAGCAGCTCGTAGAAGATGATGCCGAGCGCGTAGATATCGCCCTGCGGCCCGGTCGTCGTCGGATCCGAGTACAGCTCCGGCGCCATGTACGCGACGTTGCCCATGCCGACGTAGATCTGCCGGATCACCGCGTGATCGCGCTCGACGATCCGACTGAACCCGAAGTCGGAGACCTTGACGTTGCCATAGCCATCGATCAGCAGCTGCTCGGGCTTGAGGCCGCGGTGGTAGACCCGCTGGGCGTGCGCGGCGCGCAGCGCGTGCAGGGTCTGCAGCAAGTACTTGAACACGAGCTCGACCGGAATCTCCTCCGCGTCGCTGATCAGCCGGCGCGTCGAGCCGTTGGGCGCCAGCTCGGTCACCACGTTGGGGAACTCGGTCCACAAGTTGACGTCGTGGATCGGCAGGATGTTGGGGTGCGCCAGGCTGCCCCAGGCGCGCACCACATCCGTGAACCGCCGCACGATCTCGTTGCGCTGCTCCTCGCTGAAGAACCCGAACAGATCGCGGATCTCCTTGAGCGCGACCTCGCGGTTCAGCGCGATCTGGCGGGCGCGGTAGACCGTGCCCATGCCCCCCGAGCCGATCGTCGCCAGCTTCTCGTAGCGATTCTCGACGTCGGCCCCCAGCTGGATCTCGCCTCCTGCCATGGCCGACGGCCGGCCTCCGGACGTCGTCATCTTGGAATTGTCCTTTCGTGGTAGGTGCTGCGCGGACGCCGGCTCACGGGCTTCCCGGGTCGCGGGAGTGGAGGTGGGTGCGGGCATGGCGGGCGCTGGCACACCCGGCACACTCGGGATGCTCGCGGGCGTCCCCATCGCGGCAGGCGAGGCGACTGCCATCGCGCGGCTCTGCCGCAGCTTCTTGAAGTGCGCGACGGCGCGCTCGGTGAACTCGGCGAGGTTGCCGCCGTTCACGACGGTCTCACCGTCGGGGCTCACCTCGAGGCTCTCGCTGGCGCGATCGTGGCGCAGGTAGCCCGACTTCTCGAGAAAACCGACGTACTCCGAGAACGGAATCGAGACCGCGCCCTCACAGACTCGACGGATGTCGTCGTAGCGGTTCTGGCGGCCATAGCGCGCCTCCGCCATCACGTTCGCCAGGATGAACCGGGCCTCTTCGCAGAGGACCTCCTTGGTGACCTTTGCGCGGCCTTCCATTTGCGCGAATTGTAGGCGCCCGCGGCGTCGAGGGTCAATTGAGCGGAAGACTCTCTCGCCCAAGGCGCTCGACGAGCGGTCGGTCCGCAGGCAGGATCGGCCAGCCGGCGAGCTCGCTCGGCGCGACCCAGGCGAGGCCGGCGACCTCCACGGCGCGCGGGCTCCCCTGGGCGATCCGGCAGGCGTACACCAGCATCACGAGATCGAACGCGGGGTAGGCGTGAAACACCACCTCCCAGATCCGGCCAACCTCCACCGTGACACCGATCTCCTCCTGGAGCTCGCGCACGAGCGCCGCGATCGGCGACTCGCCGGGCTCGACCTTGCCGCCGGGGAACTCCCACCACAGCGCGAGCTCCTGGTCGGCGCGGCGCTGGGTGATCAGCACGCGGTGATCCTCGCCGATGATGAGCCCGGCGACCACGAGCTTGCGGGCGCGCGGCGCGGTCATGACGGCCCTCCCAGGAGGCCGCGCAGGTCGGCGAACGGCGTCGTGCACGGCGGGCCATCGGCGTGCAGGTACGCGATCGCGTCACCGGCGCGCGCGGCGAACACCGTCGACGATCGCGTGCCGTAGCCGCCCGCGTGGATGCACGTGGCGGTGAGCTCGCGCGCCCGATCGCCCGGCAGGTGCGTCGGCGGCGGCGCCCCACAAGGCGCACCCTCGTCGCAAGCTGATGCCGCGCCTTGCTTCGCCGCGGACCGGGGCTGCTCGATCCAGCGCGGGCCCACGCGGGTATGATCGGCGAGCGCGGCCTGGATGGCCGGCACGACCTCGGGCCACGCGCGCGGCGCGGCGGCAATCGCGGCGCGCAGCCGGTCGCCGCGCGGAAACCCCGGCGCGCCGAGCCGGTCGTTGCACAGCACGTGGACGCCGGGCGCCAGGCGCTCGATCTCGAGCGCGCCGCCCTGCCGCGCATACGCAATCGACGCCCCGCGCGCGTCGCCCCAGACCAGATTCATGCCGGCGTACAGCGTCGGATCGATCGCCGCGGCGTACGCCGCTGGATCCGCCGCGGCGGCGAGCTCGAGCACGGCGAGCCCGCGCGAGCGCAGCCCGGCTCGTGGGGGCACGAGCGCGCGCTGGTTGGTGACCGCGGCGAACCGGCCATCGGGTCGGACGGCGAGCCACGTCCCTCCCGACAAAACGTCGACGCCGCCGGCGATCCGCGTGCCGGCGGCGTCGCCCACTGCCGCGAATCGCTCGGGAGGGCGCGTCGGCCTCGCATGGAATTCGTCGCGATTTGCGGCGACGACGAGGGGTGCGCCGGCGACAACTTCGAGGAGGATCGCGATAGTGCACATCGAGGAGAAAATGACGGCGAGAGTCTGCTGCGCGGCTTGCGCGTGACGCTTGGGGCCCCTACAGTGCCGCGAGAATGAGACTGTATCCAGGGAAGGTCGACAGCATCGCGGCCGAGATTATCACCTCGCTTACACATGCCGGTGATATCGAGGTCAGCGATTCCAACGAGGCGCAGCTCGACGCAGCTGCGGTCCTCAAGGAGTACATCCGAGTCGACAAAGAGCTGACCGAGCGCGCGAAGGACATTCTGGAAATTCGCGGCCTTCCCTATTCTCATCTCGGCCGCACCAAGCGCCAGCTCGCGGATCAAAAAGAGTTCGGCCTCGGCGAAGAGGGCCTGTCGTGGATTTCGAACCAGATGCTCGAAGCGTTCATGTCGTCGCGCCACTTCGACGAAGTTTTCGCAGACGACGTGATCATCCGCCGCAAGATCAAGGAGATCTGCAAGAAGCACATGCAGGTCGACGAGGCGATCGACCAAGAAGTCCGCGACCGGATCAAGAACCTCGAGGAGGGGACCTCGGCGTGGGAGGTCGAGTACTCCAAGGTTCTCGAGCAGATCAAGCACAAGCACGGCCTCAAGGAGTAGGCCCCGCGTTCTTCGCTTGCCTCCCGCGGCGATGAGGCCAAAGTGAAGGGAATGGGCGCTCTCCGCTGCACCGAATGTGCGACTCGCCCCGTGATGCGCTGCGGCCGCTGTAACAGCACGCGCTGCACAAAACATCGCCTGGAGCCCGGTCAGCGCTGCGATCGCTGCGAGCGCGACTGGGAAGAAGAAGCGGTCACGCGCCGCGCCGCGAAGCTGATCTTCGCGCCCTCGATCGCGATCCTCGCCGGTGGCCTGTTGTTCGGCGTGCTGCTGCCGGTCTCGCTCGGCGGAGCGCTCGGCGCCGCCATCATGTGTGCCCTGGCGTGCGCCACGGCGGTGGGCGCGGGTGCCGGCACCTGTCACCTGGTCGATCACAGCGCCCGCGCGATGTTTCTGCGCGAGTGCACCGGCGGTCTGCCAGCCGCACGGCTGCTGTCCGCCCCGCGCGACCGGTAGTCGCGCCGACCACCCTCTCGGCGAGCCGCTGGATCATCCGCTCACCGTCGATCGACAGGGGTCCTTCCCGCCCCCTTTGGCCCGGCAGAGCCGGTCCATTCACCCCGTCGCGCGTCGCGTCGCGCGGAGCTCCTGACCACCGACCTGAGCGACCTTGTTCAGACCGGCAGCCCGAGCGCTTCGCGAACCTCGCCGACCACCATCTCGGCGAGCCGCTGGATCATCCGCTCACCCTCCTCGATCGAGGCCGCTGCCGGATCGCCGGCATACGCGAGCTCCATGCCCATCGCCGCGAACGTGGTCGCCCCTGCCTCGAGCTGCTTGGACAGGCTGATCGGCACCGGCGCCAGCACGCTGCGCATCGCGTTGTCGACGAACTCGGGCGCCGCGGCCATCATGATCGACGTCTCGTACAGCCCGGCGTGGCAGGCGCCGCTCTTGAACTCGGCGTCGAGCGTGCGTGCCCACTTCTTGGTCAGCGGACACGCCACGCTGACCTGGTTGCCGCGCCCGGCCGCCGCCGCGCGCACCGCCGCATCGTGCGCCGGCTCGAGGTGGTTATTGACCAGGCACACGTGGCGCAGCCCCTGGGCGAGCAGGCCGTCGCAGATCGCGCCGAGGTACGCGGTCAAGATGGCGGCCGGCACCGAGACCGCACCCGCAAAGCCCTGCGCGCACTCGGTGACCCCGTAGCTCACGGCCGGCGCGATCACAGAACCCAGCGGCCCCTTGCGGGCGAACAGCTCGGTCGCCCGCACGCACGCCGCGGCCGAGATCATGACGTCGGTGCCCAGGCCCAGGTGCGGTCCGTGCGGCTCGGTCGAGCCGATCGGCACGAGCGCCACCAGCGGCTTCTTGTCGTCGAGCAACGCGCGCAGCGTCGCCGTGGTATGTCGCGCTAGAAACTTCTCGGCCATGGCTTGGTGCTCGCTCGCGCGGAAACCGCCAGCCCGGCGATCCGCCCTCAGGTCGCTTACCAGGTTTCGCCGAGCTCGCCACGGCGCTCGCGCTCGATCAGCTGCCGCTTGTCGACTTTCCCGCGGTCGTTCCGCGGCAGGTCATCGACGAACACGACCCAGCGCGGATACTTGTGCTTCGACAGCTTCCCCTGGACATGCGCCTTGAGCTCGTTGGCCAGCACGCCGCCCGCCTGGCCCTTGGCCTCGGGGCGCAGGACGATCACGGCCTTGGGCTTGATCAGGCCGGCATCGTCGCCGGGGATCACCGCGGCCAGCGAGACCGCGGCGTGGCCGAGCAGGCAGTCCTCGACCTCGCGCGGCGCGACGAACACGCCGCCCACCTTGAACAGATCGTCGGCCCGGCCGCTGAACCACAGATAGCCGTGCAGGTCGATCTGGAACAGATCGCCGGTCCGGCACCAGTGGCCGTGGAACGTGCTCCAGCTCTTGTCGCGATCCTGGAAGTAGCCGTGTGCGACGCTGTCGCCCTTGACCCACAGCACCCCGATCTCGTTGGGCGGGAGCGCCGGCGCTCCCGGGCCCTCGGCGTCGTCCGGCAGGATCTTCAGCGTGTAGCCCTCGACCACGCGGCCGAGCGACCCGGGCACGACGTCGCCGGGCCGGTTCGAGCAGTAGATGTGAAACATCTCGGCGCTGCCGATGCCGTCGTAGATCTGCCCGCCGAACCGCTCGACGAACCGGCGCAGCAGCGGCGCGGGCAGCGCCTCGCCCGCCGACAGGTGGAACCGCACCGACGAGAGATCGAGCCCCGGCTGGCCTGCCGCGCGGCGCTCGTCGTCGAGATCGAGCAGCTTGCCGAGCATGGTCGGCACGTTGGTGACGATCGTCGGCCGGTAGCGCGCGATCGCGTCGGCCACGACCTCGGCGGTCGGCCGCTCGCTGAACAGCGCCACGGTGGCGCCCACGGCGAACGGGAACCACAGGTTCGTGCCGGTGCCGTAGCCGAAGAACAACCGTGCCACGCTGATCGTGACGTCGGATTCGGCGTATCCGAGGGTGCGCTTGGCGTAGACCTCGGTGTTGAACGCGAAGTCGCGGTGGCTGTGCATCGCCGCCTTGGGCCGCCCGGTCGAGCCCGAGGTGAACAGCCAGATCGCCGGATCGTCGCGGCGCAGCGCGGGCAACCGCGGCGCGTCGGCTGCGGCCCCCGCGGCGATCACCTGGTCGAGCGAGGCCGTGTGCACCCCGGCGGCCCCGAGCGCGGCGAGCGGCCCGGTCAGCGCGACGGTCGCCTCCGGGTCGTCGCCGGTGGCGGCGCTGGGCGCGAGCAGCACGTGGCGCAGGTGCGGCAGCCGCGCCATCCGCGGCACCAGCTGCTCGGCGACCTCCGGAGTGGTGATCAGCACCTGCGCCTTGACGTAGCCGAGCACGTACTCGAGGTCGTCCGGCGGCGACAGCGGATTGCCCATCGTCAAGACGCCACCCGCGGCGAGGAGGCCGAAGATCGACCACGCGAACGGCGGCACGTCGGGCAGCACGACGTGGACCCGCTGCTCGGGGGCAAGCCCCCGCGCGACCAGGGACCGCGCGAGCCCGCGCGATCGGTGGGCGACCTCGGTGTAGGTCCAGCGGCGGTCGCCGAACCGCAGCGCGATGTTGCCACCCTGGCCCTGGCGCTCGCGATCGAACAGGTAGTAGTCGGCGAGGTTGAAGTCGTCGGGGAACGTCACGCGCCGTCCCCCGAGCCTGCGCCGGGCGCGCCGCGGAACCGCGCCGGGCGCCGGGCCTTGAACGCGTCGTGGGCCTCGGCGAAGTCGGGGTGCTGCATGCACAGCGCCTGCGCCTGCGCCTCGGCCTCGATCGCCTCGGCCAGCGCCATCGTGTGCTCGCTCTCGAGCATCTGCTTGGTCATCGCGTGCGCGAACGCCGGGCCACGCGCCAGCCGGGTCGCCCAGTCGTGGGCCATCGCGACCGCCGCGGCCGCGTCGGACACCACCCGGTTGACCAGGCCGATCTCGAGCGCGCGCGGCGCGAGGATGATCTCGCCAAACAGCAGCAGCTCGGACGCGTGGCCAAGGCCCACGATCCTCGGCAGCAAGTACGTCACGCCCATGTCGGCACCCGACAGCCCGACCTGCGGAAAGATGAAGCCGAACTTGGCGCCGGCCGCGGCGATCCGCAGATCGCTGGCGCACGCGATCACCGCGCCGGCGCCGACCGCGGTGCCGTTGACCGCGGCGACGATCGGCCGCCGGCACGTCCGCATCGCCGCGATCAGCCGGCCGGTCGCCCGGGTGAACGAGAGCAGCGTCGGCGTATCGCGGCCGAGCAGGTGCTTGATGATGTCGTCCTGATCGCCGCCCGAGCAGAACCCGCGGCCGCGGCCGGTGATGACGATCGCCCGCACCCGGTCGTCGCTGCCGAACTGCTCGAACGCCTCCGCGAGCTCGCGGTAGATCTCGAAGGTCAGCGCGTTGAGCCGGTCCGGCCGATCGAGCGTGATCGTCGCGACGCCGTCGGCCGCCTCGAGCGCGAACGTCCGGGCCTCCGTCATGGGGCCCCCCCGGTCACCGGCCCGGCCGCGCCTCCGACGTGCGCGACCGCCTGGATCTCGACCACCGCGTTCGGCTCGACCAGCGCCGCGACCGCGACCAGCGCCATCGCCGGGAAGTGCTTGCCCAGCCGGGGCCGCCACGCCGCGCCGAGCTCGCGCTGCGCGGTGCGATACGCCGTCATGTCGGTGACGTAGACCGTCATGCTGGCGATATCCTGGGCGGTGCCACCGGCGGCGCGCACCACCGCGATCACGTTGTCGAGCGCGCGGCCGAACTGCGCCACGAAGCCATCGGCGAACCCGCCGGTCGCCGGGTCCCAGCCGATCTGCCCGGCGACGTGGACGACGCTCCCCGCGCCGGCCCGGCCGTTGGCGTAGCCCTTGGGCGCTGGCCACCCCGGCACGTCGACCTCCTGGGTGCTCACTTGAGCACCGCGCCGCCATCGATCACGATCGTCTGGCCGTGGATGCCGCGCGCGCCATCGGCGCACAGCATCAACGCGGCGTGGGCGACCTCCTCGGGGCTGATCATCCGGCGCTGCGGGCTCATCGCCGCGAGCTGGCTGCGCGCGGCGTCGGTGGTCCGCCCGGTCGTCGCCGCGATCCGGCTCACCGCCTCCTCGGCCATCCGGGTGTCGACCCAGCCCGGGCACAGCGCGTTGATCGTGACGCCGGTGCGCGCCAGGTCGATCGCCAGCGCGCGCGTCATGCCGACCATCGCGTGCTTGGCCGCGCAGTACGCCATCGAGTAGCCGTAGCCCGACACCCCGGCGTTCGACGCGATGTTGATCACCCGCCCCCACCGGGCGGCGATCATCGCCGGGGCCACCGCGCGGATCACGCGGAACGGCGCGGTCGCGTCGAGCTCGAGGATGCGATCCCACAGCGCGTCGGTCGTGCGCTCGAGCGGCGCGCTCTCCGCGGCGCCGGCGTTGTTGATCAGCACGTCGACCGGGCCGATCTGCGCGAGCACCTCATCGGTGTGCTTGCGATCGAGCAGATCGAGCGGGTACGCGATGCCGCCGACCTGCTGGGCGATCGACTCGAGGTCGGGCTGGTTTCTACCGCACACGATGACCCGCGCGCCGGCGCTGGCCAGCGCGCGGGCGATCGATGCCCCGATGCCGCGCCCACCACCCGTGACCAGCGCGCGCTTGCCGGCGAGGAATGACTCCATGGAGCCGCGTTATACCGCGGCGGCGTTCGACCTGGGCGCGCTCGCTCAGGGCAGCTCTTTGCGGATGTTCGCGATCACCTCGGCGTAGCTCGTACTTTCAACCACCGCGACCATCTCGGCGGTGTAGCGCGAGACCAGGTCCTCGCGGCCACGCGCCAGCGCGTCGTGCCGGGCGTGGTGCAGCGTCACGAACGCGCGCTCGGCGTTCGCGAAGTACTGGACCATCGCGAGCACGACGCGCGCGGTCGACGACGTCACCGAGCGCGACGAGTCGCTGAACGAGAACAGCCGGCCCTCGCTGTTGGACACGTCGAGCGTCACCCGGGCGACCGCGTCGACCCCGGACTGCGCCTGCTTGGTGCCGATATCGGCGGCGACCTGAAACCCGGCGAGCTGGACGGTGCGCAGCGACTGGTATTCGCGCGCGTAGCGGCCGAGCAGCGCGACGTGCAGCGCGTCGACCAGACCGACGCCTTTGCCGTCGACCTCGACGACCTGATCGCCCTCCAGCACCTCGAGCTTCGCGCTCGAGCCACCGTCGAGCTCTTCGATCGAGAGCCGCTGCAACTTGAGCTCGAGGAAATTGCTTCCGAGCACCCGGCGGATGAGTGTTTCATGGGGAGCTAAGTTCACCGCCGAAGTTTAGCCCGCCGCGCCCCGCGCGCAGCCCCATCGTCACGCGGCGTGATCTCGCGCGGACTTGCGCCGACTCCGGACGGTGCCTGAGTCCTCCGGATCCGCCATAGTGCGGCCGTGACATCCCTGGTTCAGCTCCGCCGCCACCTGACCCAGCTCCAGGGCTGTAGCGATTGTCCCGACATGATCCGCCCGGTCGTCACCGGCGGGGCGATCGTCTCGCCCGTGCTGCTGATCGGCCAGGCGCCCGGCGTGCGTGAGGGCTCGTTCGGCAAGCCGTTCGCCTGGACCGCCGGCAAGACGCTGTTTGGCTGGTTCGCCGGCGCCGGGCTGTCCGAGGCCGAGTTCCGCGACAAGGTCTACATGGCCGCCGTGTGTCGCTGCTTTCCGGGCAAGGCCGCCAAGGGCGGCGGCGACCGCGTGCCATCGCCGGACGAGATCCAGCGCTGCAGCCGCCACCTGGCGCGCGAAGTGAAGCTGCTTTCCCCCCAGCTGGTGATCCCGGTCGGCAAGCTCGCGATCGCCCAGCTCGCCCCCGAGATCGGCCAGCTCGCCGAGATCGTCGGCACCAGGCGCCGCGGCCAGCTCGCAGGGCGCGAGTTCGACGTGATCGCCCTGCCCCACCCCTCGGGAGCTTCGACCTGGCACCGCATGGAGCCGGGCAAGACGCTCCTCGCCCGCGCGCTCGGTGAGATCGCGCGCCATCCGGCGTGGCAGTCGCTGCTCGCCGCCACCCGGGCAACTGACGTAGCGTAGGCCTCATGATCGTCGCCGACCTGCTCGCCGAGCTCGTAGCGTTTCCCACCCAGCAATCCGGCCCCGCGCGCGGCCCCGGGGACGAGCGCGCGATCTGCGAGTACCTGGCGCCGCTGCTCCGGGCGGCCGGCGCCGACGAAGTCGTGGTCGAGGCCCTGCCGCGCAGCGACGGTGGGCCCGGCGCCTACGTGTTCGCGCGCTGGGGCACCCCACACCGGCTGATCAACGTCCACATCGACACGGTGCCGGCCAACGACGGCTGGGCCAAGGACCCGTGGACCCCCTACATCGCCGACGGCAGGCTCTACGGCCTCGGCGCGGCCGACACCAAGGGCGCGATCGCCGCCACGCTGGTCGCGCTCGAGGCGACCAGGCCGCGCGATTTCGGCGTACTGTTCTCCGGAGATGAGGAGGCGGGCAGCGGGGTGCTGCGGCCGTTCCTCGCCGGCCCGCGCGCCGAGGCGATCCGGGAGGTCATCGTGTGCGAGCCGACCGCGCGCACCGCGGGCGTCGCCCACCGCGGCGTGCTCGCCCAGCGCGCCACCCTGCTCGGCCCCGGCGGCCACTCGTCGAAGGCCGACTTCCTGCCCAAGCCCATCGCCGTGCTCGCGCGCATGGCCGCCGCGCTCGACGATCTCGGCGTGCGGCTGCTCGCGACCGGTCCGGCCAACATGCAGGGCACCTGCCTCAACATCGCCGGCATCACCGGCGGCGTCGCGTTCAACGTGATCCCGGCGCGCGGCCGGCTCGAGTGGTCGCTCCGGCCCTATCCCGGGTTCGACCGCGCGACGTGGGATCGCGAGGTCTCGGCGATCATCGCCGCGCTCGACCCGAAGATCGCGCTCGAGTCCACCATCGAGCTCTCGCCGTTCTCGTGCGACGCGCTCGCCGCCGAGGTCCGCCCGTTCGTCCGCTCGATCGGCTCGCTCGATTTCTGGACCGAGGCCGCGCTGTGGACCGAGCACGGCAAGGCCGCGATCGTGATCGGCCCCGGCGACATCGCGCAGGCCCACGCCGCCAACGAGTACGTCCCGCTCGAGGACCTCGACTGGGCCGTGGGGCTGTTTCGCTCGCTGATGCGCCGCGGCGCCTGATCACCCACGCGTGACCCCGGCTGCGTGTTACACCCACCTACGATGCTCCGCTGGTGCGCCGGCCTCGCGATCGTCACCGCCCTCGGGGCGGCCCGCGGGGACGCCGATCCCGACCTGCGCCTGCCGCCCGGCAGCCATCGAGATCCCAGCGGCCAGCAGATCTCGGGCCGCGGCCTGCGCGACACCACCGACTTCCTGGCGGCCGAGCTGTCGCGTCGCGGCATCGCCGTGCAGCAGATCGGCCCCTACGCCGCGCGCGGCGTCGAGCTCACCCGGTTCCTGAGCCAGACCCCCAGCACGCCCTGGCTGGCCATCCACGTCCTCCGCGCGGGCGGCAAGACCCTGATCTTCTTCGTCCCACGCGCCAAGTCGGCCACAAGACCTTGACGAATCGCCGCCGGACGTTTAGGTACTGTGCCTCGGTCTCATTCGGGGATCGTCTAATGGTAGGACGTCAGACTCTGGATCTGACTATCATGGTTCGAATCCATGTCCCCGAACCCCACGAAGGCTTGACGGTTTTCACCGACGCGGGTAGAACGTCACCTCCTTCAACGGCCCCATAGTCTAGCGGTTAGGACGTCGGCCTCTCACGCCGAAAACTTGGGTTCAAGTCCCAATGGGGTCACTTAGTTTCGACGAAGCTCGCGGATCAGGTGGCTTGGCTGTGCGCCTTCGCACGACGCCGTGGCGTCGCCAGGCGGCCACGGACTCGACGATGGTGGAGTTCTTTGCGCGTGCCTGGGCTATACCTGGCCCTCCATGCAGCAGCCGTCGCCCCGCACATCCGGTTCGATCGATCTCGAACGCACCGCGATCACCGAGCAGGGCGCCGTGTCGCACCTGGACACCGAGGCCAGCCCCCTGCTGGATCGCGACCCCGAGCCGGTGCTGCGGATCTCGACCACCGCGGCGTTCGCCACCCGGTGGCTGGCGCCGCGGCTGCACCGGTTCACCGCGCTCCACCCTCAGACCACGCTGCAGCTCGAGGGCTGTGACCAGATGGTCGCGCTGGCGAGCGGGGTGTGCGATATCGCGCTGCGCCACGGCCGGATCGCGAGCGGCGACGCCGAGATCGTCTACCGTGAGCAGCTCGTGGTCGTGTATAGCCCCGCGCTCGATGGCCGGCCGAGCGCCACGCTCGCGCAGCTGGCCCGCCTGCCGCTGCTGTGCGAGCGCACGCCCGAGCTCTGGCTCCGCCTGCTCGACGCCAACCAGGCCAGCGGCCGGCGGCGTGATTTCTCGCGCAGTTACAGCAGCACCGCGCTGCTGATCCAGGCCGCGATCGCCGGCGCAGGGGTGGCGCTCGTGCCCTACGCGCTGGTCTACGACGACATCTTGCACGATCGGCTGCGCATGTGCGCCTGCATGCCGCTGGCGTCGGCGTACGCCTATCGCTTGATGTACGGCCCCGATCAGCAGGCACGGGCCCGGGTCCAGGGGTTCACCGCGTGGCTCCACGCCGAGTTCAAGGAGATGCCGCTGCCCGCTCCGCCGCCGGTCAGCAAGGCGCCGTCGCGCGCGGCGGCCCGCCGCCCCGGCGCCACCACGGTCGCGTAGCGGCGTCAGGCCGGCGCGAGCCGGCGCGCCAGCGCGATGCCGAGGACCAGCGCGGCGACGAACACCAGCACGGGGAGGCCGCCGCCGGCCAGCGCGACCAGCGCCGGCCCCGGGCAGTAACCCGCGAGGCCCCAGCCGATACCGAACAGCGCCGCGCCGCCGACCAGGCGCGCGTCGATCGCCCGCGCGGTCGGCCACTGGAACCTGGCCGCGGCCAGGGGTCGGCGGCCGCGGATCCACCGCAGCGCCGGAGCGTAGACCGCGATCGCGGCGACCATCACGAACGCCAGCTGCGGATCCCACGCGCCACCGACGTCGAGAAAGCCGGTGACCTTGGCCGGGATCGTCATGCCGCCGATCACCAGGCCCAGCGCGAACAGCGCTCCCGCGGCGGCGGCCAGGACCGCGCCCTTCACGACCGCGCTCCGGCCAGCGCCACGGTGATCGCCCCGGAGATCATGAACGTCGCGACCGCGACGAGCGAGCGCGGCGAGCCGCGCGACAGGCCGCACACGCCGTGGCCGCTGGTGCAGCCGCCGCCCAGTGTGGCGCCGGCGCCCACCAGCACGCCCGCGACCGCCATCGCCGGCACGCTGCGGACCGCGCCACCGAACGCCGACGGCGCCACCGCCGCCGCGATCGCCCCGGCCGCGACCAGGCCTGCCAGAAACCCCCAGCGGTAGGTGCGGCCGTCGCCGCGATCCGCCGCGTGCCCCAGGATCCCGCTGATCCCCGCGATCCGGCCGTGGCTCCACAGCAGCAGCGCCGCCGCGAGCCCGATCAACCCGCCGCCCGCCATGCCTCGTATCAGTCCCGAGATCGTCATCGCCTACACGTAGCGCAACCGCGACGGCGCGGCCACGAGCGCCCCGTCGACCCTCGATTCTGCCCACGACCGGTCGATTGGCTGCAACATATGGCCGAGCTCCCACAGATCGCGTCGTGCTGGGGGCGCAACGCGCTCCGCGGCTTGTTCGTCGTGTGGCTCGCGGCGTTCATCGTCGTGGGCGCGTACTTGCTCGCGCCGCACCTCTTGACGTTGCCAGTGCCCGATCTCGGTGACCCCGTGGTGCAGCGCTCGGTGGCCCAGCGGCTGCCCGCGCAGCGCGGTCGCTGGCTCGTGCTCCACGTGCTCGACCAGGACTGCGTGTGCTCGCTGCGCGTGCTCGACCACCTGCTGGCGAGCCCGCGGCCCGCCGAGGTCGCCGAGCGCGTCGTGCTGATCGCGGCCCAGCCCGACGCCGCGCGCGTCGCGGCGATCCGCGCGCGCGGCTTCGACCTCGACCTCGTCACCCCCGCGCAGCTCGGGGCGCGCTACCACGTCGAGGCCGCGCCGCTGCTCGTCGTCGTCGATCCCGCCGACGCGATCCGCTACCTCGGGGGCTACACGCCGCGCAAGCAAGCCAGCGACGTCCGCGACGCCCTGATCATCGCGACGACCCGCCGCGGCGAGCGGGTCGCGCCGCTGCCGACGTTTGGCTGTGCGGTCGGCGCCGCGCTCCGCACGGCGATCGACCCGCTCGGCATCCGCCGGTGGAACTGAAGCGAGCCCGACATGAAGCACCTGATGAGCTACCTGACCCTGCCCCGCGAGATCACCGCGTTCGAGCGCAGCTACCTGCGGCGGATGAACCGGATCGCGCTGGTGTTCTTCTACTGCCACGTCCCGGTGTTCATCGCGGTCGCGGCGCTCGCCGGCACCAGCCTGGTGCAGGCCGCGGTGCTGACCCCGCTGGTCCTGGTCGGCCCGACGATCGCGTACGTCACGTTCAAGAACCCGCGCCTGCTGTCGGCGACCTATGGCTTCACGGCGATGGTGATGGGCGGGCTCCTGGTCCACTTCGGGCAGGGCCCGATGCAGATCGAGATGCACTTCTACTTCTTCGTGCTGCTCGCGCTGCTCGCCGTGTTCGCCAACCCGGCGGTGATCCTGACCGCGGCGGCGACCGCGGCGGTACATCACGTCGTCCTGTGGCTCGTGATCCCGGCCAGCGTGTTCAACTACCAGGCGTCGATCTGGACCGTGGTCGTCCACGCCGTGTTCGTCGTGCTCGAGTCGGTCGCGGCGACGTTCGTCGCGCGCAGCTTCTTCGACAACGTGATCGGGCTCGAGAAGATCGTCGCGGCGCGGACCGCGGCGCTCGACGAGCGCACCCGCGACATGAGCCGCGTGCTCGACAACGTCGACCAGGGCCTGTTCACCGTCGACCTGACCGGTGTGATGTCGGCCGAGCGGTCGAAGATCCTCGAGACCTGGCTCGGCGCGGCGCCGGCCTCCGCGAGCCTGTTCGACTACCTCGCGCCGGTCAATGACGACTTCGCCGCGCGGCTCCGGCTGGGCTGGGACGAGCTCGCCAGCGGGACGATGCCGCTCGAGGTCACGCTGTTCCAGCTGCCGGCGCGCCTGGCGATCGGCGATCGCCACCTGCGGTTCCGCTACCAGCCGATCGGCCCCGGCGACATCCCGCAGCTGATGCTCGTCGTGATCTCGGACGTCACCGCCGAGGTCGCGCGCGAGCGCGCCGAGCTCTATCGCCGCGAGCTGGTCGCCGCGTTCGAGCGGTTCGCCAAGGATCGCAACGGCTTCATCGAGTTCTACGACGAGGCCGACGAGCTGGTCCGCGGGATCGCCGCGGGCGGCGCCGAGCCCCTCACCGAGATCTACCGCCGCGTCCACACGCTCAAGGGCAACACCGCGCTGTTCGGCGTCGATAGCATCGCCGCGTACTGCCACGATCTCGAGACCCGGATGCTCGAGGACGGCACGGGACCGACCCCGGAGGAGCGCGCCGAGCTGACCGCGCGGTGGCGCGGGTTCGTCGGCCGGATCGACGCGCTGCTCGGCTCGCGCCGCGATCGTGCGCTCGAGATCACCCGCGAGGACGTCGACCGCGTGATCGGCGCGCTGCGCACCGCCC